>Ga0307468_100000007_pt1 | contig 323250 bp, 239 predicted proteins | sample atmdna_FD_203085 | JGI IMG/M metagenome (GOLD analysis project Ga0307468, IMG submission 203085) | Hardwood forest soil microbial communities from Morgan-Monroe State Forest, Indiana, United States - atmos_gases AM2C_05 | ecosystem: Environmental > Terrestrial > Soil > Temperate forest >...
TTCAGGGTAGCGTTGTAGGCGTTGAAAAAACTCGGACGAGTTGGCAGAGGGCATAGGAAACCTCCAGCAAGAAGTAAATGATTTTTCAGCTTTTCATTATGCCGGAGTCTCACTTTTAATTGCACCCCTTCCACACTCCGAGAAGTCAAGGTTTTTGACAAACAATTCAAATTCATCATCATGCAATTCACTAGCAGCTTTCAGATCGGCATAATCTGGCTTGGACCTTAGGCGTTTGTTTGATCTTTGGGTTGATGTACTTTGGCCTGACAGCGCCTTAAGAACAGTAGGATCAATGGGCTGATTACTCACGAGTCGTACAACCACATTTCCATTTGCAACAAGATCAGGTTGTTGGCTATTCATCCCCGCAAAAGCTTTTGCCAGTCTTGCTATGACAGAGTTGTCCTGTTTTTTATTGCTGCTGCGGGTTAATTGAGCAATAGTCCAAGCATGGCCAGGATTTGCTCCAGAGTATTTAAGTTGATCGATGACTATATGTTCAACTGAACCAGTTTGGTCATTGCCATAATAGAAAGAGCAGTCTACACCATCCCACGTATCTTTCGGCGCGCCGCTTTCGTCTTCTCCCCTTACTCCTTCGACTTTGACCGCAATCAGGTCTGTATCTGGATCAAGCAGTGATAGAGCATGCCGCAATGCCCATAGCTCGTGAAAATCATCTCCTGCATTTGCGCCGCGCTTTCCACGATAATCGACCTGTACCATAGTTATTTTAGATTCCGTCGGTCCTGTCCTTAGTGTGAAGGCGCATACCAGGGCTCGCCATGTCGGGGAAGTTGGTAGATACTTTTTGACCGGCAACTAGCTTTAGGCCGGTCCATATCTTGCCCGAATGGAGTTATTCCAACAGGGCTGCGCCGTCGAAGATCTTCTAGTGAGAAGGTTTCCTGTCTTGTTCGGCATCACTCACCAAGGTGATCATCTCTGCGAGCAAGTCGCCCGAAACAAACGGAACCTGCGCAAAGATAATCCCAGACTCGCCTTCGAGTTTGGCAGCCATATGCCCTTTGCCCAGTAAACGCTCGGCACCTTTTTCGCCAAGCGCAATTTCCGAAGTCCCTTCGCCATCGACTCGGAGAACCAGGCGATTGCCCAAATTGGACCTGAGTTGCATAGGCATTACGCGAACGTCCGGACGCTGGGCGGCGAAGACGAGGGAAATACCCGCCGCGCGAGCCTTGACGCCTAGCCGGCTGACGATTTCTGATACGGCATCCGCATAATCATCCGTCATCATCCATTCAGCAAACTCATCGTGTATCACCCAAAGGAAGGGTAGAGGCTCAGAAGCATTCGGCTTTTTGCTCAAGTCGAAAATATTTGCGACTTTGTTTTCCTTTAGCACTTTATACCGACGGTCCATTTCATTGATTAAGTGATTGAGAGCCGAAATGGCGTTTTGCTGGTCATCAATCACCCCACCCCGAAGATGCGGCAGACCTTCAAACGCGAAATAGTCCACTCCAAGTTTTGGATCGATCAGCACAATTTGTGCCTGTTCCGGCGTATTAGAGCACGCAATCGCCAGCAAGATGTTTTGCATTAACACTGACTTTCCGCTACCCGTTGAGCCGGCAATCAAGGTGTGGGGCGCGTTCGATTTCGGTGATAGAAATAAAAGGCTGCTGTCCTCCTCCTTAACTCCAATAAGCAAATCCTGATTGCCGTGAGTGCAATTGGGATGCCAACGCTCCCAAACTTCTCGGAGTTGCAGAACGCGGCGGTTCGGACGGGCAATTGCGATGGCAACCGTTCCCGGCTCTGCCCTGACAGAAATGACGTTTAATCCATGAGTGGTCAAGAACTCCGAACGCCGTTTCAATACTTGTTCTACGGTGAGATTGCTGCTGCCTTGAAACTTGAGCAACGCCGCGTTAGGTGTGAGCGACTTACTGAGAAGTTTTGAGTGCAATTGAAACTGTTGCAATGCTCCTCTGCAACGGCTGTCAATCTGCTTCAACCAATCATTGTCTGCGGCGTTGTCCAGACTTTCTTCGCCTGCACTATTCAACGCCTCGGAAATCACTGGATAAGCCCAGGCGTCTTGCGGGCCGCTAGCTCCCAATGTAACAGGCTGATCTATCGCTTCAGGCGACGACGCAAGAGAGGGTGGCGGTGCGGGCTTGGATTCGATTGGTTGGCTCTGGGTCTCTGTTACAACATCAGCTTTCTTCGGCGCAGCACTGCTGGGTTTGCGAGTGCGAACAATTTGAACGCGAGCGGCTGGCATACGGTAGCTGCTTTCTTGCCACACGTTGTCGTTTGCGTTTGCTTGTCTTATGGGTATAGGGTCTGCATTTTTAAAGTAGCTTAAAACTAAATCGCGGGTTCGCGCTCGCGAAAATACCTCCTGGTACGAATTTTCAGCCGCCGCGACCGCAGCAAAATCTGAGCACTCCGGTCCGTCTGGGGGACCGGATATGAAGACGTGAGAGTAACCTCGCAGATAGATGGCACACGTTCCATCGCGGACTGCCCGTCGCCAAGCGGCCAAGTCAATTGGCGCCGTCGCAGGAAACTGAATCCCGTGCAGGACTAGATCAGAGAAACGCGAAAGCCAAAGATCGCGGTCAAGCCGTTTGGGATCGCCGAAGATAGCATCTTCTATTCGGCGAATCGTATCACGCAGTTGCTTCTGTGACTCCTTGCGTTTCGTCGCAAGACTGGCGACATCGATGTACTTCGATTCGGCAATGATCACTGCCAGCCGGTATTGTCCGTCAGCAAGCTCGTCAGGAGATAACACAAGAATATCGGCGATTTGCTCTTCTTGTTGACCCAACCACTCCGCGTAATCATCCAAAAAGTACCAGCCAAATCGGCGATTTGTACCCAGTTCCCGATAGATTAAGTACCGGCTGAGTACGACCCCTATTAGTTCGCTGGCGTTCCGTCCGCGCTTCGCCGCGCGAAGTACGATATCGCCGGAAATTTCATTCGCTTCGTCGATGAACCGCTGGGTTAGTTCCCGATATTCCTGGTCCGTTAGCCCTAGGTTCAAATCTTTCAGGCGACTAAGCACCATTGACTGAAGCAAGGTGAGAGGGGCAGTTGAAGAGACCAGGATGTTTCGCCCTTGTCTTGTTCCCTGTTTGTAACGAATAACTTTCACTTGCTGATTAAGCAGTTGGCGTCGATCAAGCAATTCATCATAGTTCACAACCCAATTGCCTAGATGGTGGACTTCCCGAAAAATATTGCCGGTCAGAGGGTCATTGAAATCCAATCTGCGCGCCGGCAGCAGCCGCTTCGTCTGGTTTCCGTCCCAATCACTTTTGATAAAAGCGGTGAGCGCGGAAATGAACGCCCAACCTTCTTTGCTTTGCACGGGGCAACACAAGTAAACAACCGCCTTCATATCATCAGCGGCAGACGGACGCCGTCGCGACCACCGAGCGGGGATAAATGTTGAGAGTTCCACGGGATCACAGGTTTCAAGATACCAGTCAACGGTTGCGTGCCGAGCAATCACATCTTGCAGGAATACGATGTCTGCGGGCGGGCCATCTTTGGGGTCGGGCACTGGTGCTTGGTCCGCCATAATGCCGATGCGCAGCCGAGCCATGAAATCCTTCGCCGCCTCGCTTGAGACGAACGAATCGGCGTCGGCGTCGGCTGATTCAATAATTTTTTCATAGAGTTCGCGTAACTTTTGCCCGTCGCGATGGCGAAGGATAATCTGGCATCGAAGTTCTTCTTCGTCTTCATGCAATTCACTCATTTTGTCCACCACCGCGTATGGCAGTCGGGCCGAATCGCAGTTGTACAACACGACTGAGAGATTGGCGCGCTCGTGTGGGTATAGACGAAGAAATCGTTTGGTCAGGTCCAGAACTAAGTTGGATGTCTCGACAGGATTTTCATTGGTATCGTCAAGTCCGGCATTACTGGCCAGAGGACTTTCATGGAGACTATAGTCAAGATAATAGTCGGACAGCGTCAATAACTCGGGCTTAGTCTCACGCCAGCCTAAAACAATTTCTGGATAATAAGGGTGCAAAAGCTCGTGTTCGAGTTCCTTGAAAAACAAGGCTGGATCGCCGAAAACTACGGCGTCGGCAGTCAATAAGTGCTTGACTAGAGAGGTGATCTGGTTTGCTTTATTGGCAATTGCCGCCAACCTGAGTGGATGCCATGGCGCGACAATAGCGGTGCCCCCGCCGCTGTCAACCGCGACGGTCCCGATTTCCAGTATCGGCCTGAGCAGGAGTTCACGGTTGCGGTCGCCTCTCGCATCTTGACAAATTGACTCCAACAATTCCCCGTAGGCTTCTACCTGCTTGATGAGATCGTCGCAGGCTAACCCATCCTTTCCGAAACCGGAGACCGCAGCGGCATAGAGGTCTCGGAAGCTGACGAACAGGTTGAAAAGTTTCGAGGCTGCCGGTTCGGATACGAGACCTTGCGCGCGAGCTGCCGCCAGCCGATCAGGCCACACCAGCGAAATGTCATTCTCTCTTTTATAGACCCCGACGAAAGACCCGCGTTCTTGCCCGTAAGCTGCATAGAGCGTCTGGACATTGCGCAAATCCAAGGGCTGGAGCCGTCCCTTGGCGCTGACCGCTTCGCGGCTGACCCGGCAATGTACTAGCGGATGATCGATCAAGCGAGCCCAGTCTCCAGGAAGCTCGCTAGAGACGGCAAGGGGAGCGCACTTCCATATCAATTGCTTGCGAAAGGTTAGCGGAGCGCCGGCCTCGGGTTCGACTTCTAACTCCAATAGAAATTTGAGTTGTAGCGCCGCTTTAGCAATAGAGCGATTGACGTATGGTCGCGACGCCTTTCGCCACTGATTGCTGAGCGCCTCGAAGTTCATCAAATCACCGATGTCCCACGAAACCCGACTGCCGAAAATCTCCTTGATTCCACCATAGCGCCGAGCGAAATAGAGTCCCGCATCAATATTGAGTTCCTTGAGGTCTTTTTTGGCTCGGCGGTCGCTCGTTATTCTAAGCCGCCGTTTTGAAGCCAGCAGGTCTTCGTCAAAAAGCGACCGCAAACACATAGCTATTCCGACGAGGAAATCTTCTGATTCGACCGGCGCGCCAAAGACGAAGCGGTCCCACTTTGCCTTGAGCGCGGGCTGTTGCTTGAGGTCGTTTCGGTGCTGCCTGTAGAACTCCTCATCTTCCTCTTGCGCTTCGAGTCGCTTCACTTGGCTGAGTCGCTTGAGGTAGTCGAGTTCTTCATCAGTTAGCAACCCCTCTTCACCCTCATCAAAGAACTCAAGAGTCGCTTTACCAATATTGAACTTTTCTCTTTTTAATCCATCAAACAAGTACCGCATCCACTCCCATTCCCACTCGGCAAGCGCCGCTGCTTGCGCATTCCAGCCGCTGTTCGCCCTGATAAAGTCGCGGATTGTCGGGTGAATTTCGTCAGGTATAACATCCTTGACTTTCTCAAACGAAGACGCGAGGTCGTCCTCTAGCAGCAACGCTTGAGTGGGAGTCTGCTTGACCAGGAAGCAGGCGCGTCTCCTAATGACTTGCGTATAAAGCATTTTCCATTTGGAAGCGTAACCGGCGGTCTTCTCGCTCAGGCTGGTAAAATAGGTCGTATCTCGCGGCGTACGTAGCGCTGGCAACGCAAAGCCAAGCGCATGAAGAATGGGGTGACCGTCCTCAATCGCTTGCTGGGTTTGTAGGATATACTCGGCATAAGTATCTAGCGAGAACGACCTTACTTCAAGCAAGCTCTGTAATGCTTTGACCCACCAATTTTTATGTTGATCGGTGATCGCGAGATTCTCGGCTGCCAAATTCACCCATAGTTCGGGTAGTGACTGAAGTTGAGGGCCTCCCACCGGCACCAACTCTTTAAGAGATTGTTCCTCGTCATCTCCCGTGTTAGCTACAAGCAAGGCCGGCTTCTGACAATCAGCGTTGCGGAAATAAGTCGTTCGCTCTTTTGTAAGAATTTCTTCTGGGAGTCCGTAACTGCCGACAAAGCTCCAGGGCAGCTTGATTTCAATTAATTGCGAAATGCCAGGATCGGCAAGGATGGCTTTTGCCACCGCCGCGGTTTGGTCTGCGGTCATGCAATCAAGAATAAAACGCGCCACCCCGGACATATCGTCCGCTGACAACCGGCTTCGCAGGTAGGCCACGGCTATTCTGCCGATCAGTTGCTCACTCGTCATCGCGCCTCCCTGGAATACGGATTAATTACATAGGCGCAGCCATCAGAGAGACGCTTCAGCAATCCTAAGCTCACGAGCCGCTGTTCCAGTCGCCGTGAATTGGCTTGGAAGGCTTTCTTGTCGAGTTGGTCGTTTGCCAGGACTTGTGCTGCCTCTTTGTCTCCCAAAATAATGCCGTATCGCACGAATAAGGTATCGAGAAATCGGTGGAGTTCTGTCCGCCTTTCAACCGTGGCAAAAAGCAGCGTTTTCAGAAGAGAATCAGTAGGCGCATAACGGAGCTTAAGCGTGCCCCGCTTAGAAACAAGGCCGATCTCCCGCCCGTAATTTCTATGAATGTTCGCGACGTGTTGCCGGTGGCGTTTCATCGCTTCCTGCCGAAGTGAGGCTATCATTGCTTGTGGGTCACGTGGACCGTCATAATCCTCTCCCCAACGCGCTCTATCTTGTAGAATAACCCTGCACTGCTCGAAAGCGTCCTGGCCGCTAACTGCTTTCTGCCAGTCTGGCGAGCCTTCGATGTTTGCTATAAAAGCCTCCACAGCGCGGGCGGGAAACAGGTTATTTTCTTGATAGAGGTCGCAAGAGACTTCACGCACCAGTGTCTTCTTGGGAGCAACTACCTCACAGATCAGGCTTACACCGCCGCTCAGCCCCAACAACTGGCGAGAAACGGTTAACTGGTATCTCAATAAGTGCAGACCGGCAAGGTTGACTAGGTGCGGCAACACATCAAATCCGGGTATGTTTAGCCTTAACGTTGCAAGCCAGTCCTCAGCTAGATCGTCGAAGCAATGATGGCGCACATAAGGCAGGAATGCGTTTGCTCGATCCTTGCTAACCTGGTCGTCATCAATAGGCTGGAGACACTTCACAATCATGTTCCAGGTATCGTCGTTCTTTTTTAATCGTTCAGTGAGAGCCGCCAACATATCCGCTTTGCAATTGGCACGGCACAACATTAGGTAAAGCAACTCTCCGGTCCGGCCAAAGAATCGGCGGTCGTTAGTCGTGGCGTTCTTGTCGAGGTCTTCGTATAAACAGGACTCACCATAAGGGAACACGAATTTTGACGTCCAGCGCTTGTTGCTGTTCACCTCTAAACTAGTTGATCGAACCAAGGAAACTACTTCACAAAACTCCTCGAAAGAATGGAAGCGCGCTTTGAGGTAGCTGAAGTCGGCATGGGCGATTCCTTGCGCCGATTTCATCCGTTTGAGCCATTCATTCCAGCGCCCCGCGTCTGATGGAAAATTCTGCAAAATCTCAGGAAGGTGCGGGTTGTTAAATAAGATGTTTCGCAAGTGGAGTCGCTGGGCCGCACGATACTTCAGCGTATTGAATCCATTTGGTTCTTCGAACGCTCTACTCTTATTGAGTTCAGAATAAAATACGTTTAAGAACTCAAGAAACACCATCCAGGGCAATTGCTCGTCGTATAGACGATGGCCCCAGATCGCCTCATCGACCCACATCTTAGACGATTGGTCATCGCTATCTGGTGGCGGAAGTGAATCAAGTACGATGGTCATGGCACGATCTCGACAAATCTAGGATCCGGCATGCCCTGTTCTGTTAATGCGAGTATATTCAGCCCAATCACGGCATCAGCTTGACGTTCCTGAAGACCCAGACAAGCGGCAATTAATTGGCTTTTGAAAGCCAGTAAATCTTCGTAGCATTCCTTGGAAAAGCTCGCAGGCAACGCGCCTTCGGAAGCAATGCGAGACAGAAACTCGTAGCGGATTAACGTTAAGTTGAAATCAACGAACACTTCAGGCGTAAAATAAACAGATAACAGCACTCGGCTGTTAGAGGGATCGAAGCGCATTACGATCTTTTCACCCTTGCTGGGATCAACAGACACGCGCTCGATCAGAATCCGGCTCACCTTGGCCTGGGAATAGTTACCGCTCGTCGCCAGATAAAGCTCACGGTCGCTGTTAATGAACATCCCGGTGAAGACCCGATTGAGGCCCTTCACCAGTCTTGAAAGAATTGGGCGCTTTACGGTCTGATTCTTTCTCAGAACCTCAACGACTGAACCTAAATACTCGCCGGCAAACTTGAAGACGGTTAACTCCCAAAGATTCAGTTCCTCCTCTGCCTCTGGCGGTATTTTGAAGAACAGGCCACGCCGCTGATTAACCAGCATGTCCAAAAAAATCTGCGTACGCTCTCCACTCTCGTCAGCCCCTTCAATATACTCGCGCTTTGCAGCATAGTATCTGGCGTCAGCGCCATAGAAAGCGTCGCGCGCGATGTATTGATCAAAGTAGGCGGCAAGATGCAAATCATCCTCGCCGAAAATCAAGAGGTTATCGATTCGATTCGAGGTCTCATAGCCAATCTGAAACCGTTCCAGATAATCGAAGATGGTTATCGCCTGTCGCCGTAACTCCGATAGATTGCCGCCAAAAATATTGTTATAGAGACTGGCTTTGGAAACCGTCCCGCTTGCTATAATCCCCGAAACATCTTCAGGTTTCATCAAGTGGTCCTTCACATCCGGATGGCCCAACACCCCGTTGGTCAACAGCAAGAGAATCTGCCGGATAGGAATGTGCAGTCCGCTATAATCGCAAAGCTCGAAAAGCGCTCGAAGTCGCGCTCGAACCAAGGGAGTCTGAAGCAATTCATAATTTCGCCGAATCGGACAACGCGCACCGAATACCTCATTCTCATTCCGCTCCCCTTGGTGAAGTTCTTGCCAGCCGGCATGACTTAGAAATGCCTTGGCGGCCCGTTCAAACAATTCCGCCGAGTTGATCCGACTAAGGTTGAAGAACTTTAGACGAACGCCCGGCTGCTCCTGGCGGTCTTCGACGAGCAGGTCTTCAAACACCCCACGCGCCCGTTTGACGCTATCCGTCTCACTCAAGCGCCGCCAGGACTCGATAAGCTGGCCGTCATTTGCAGCGATTAGAAAAACGGCATCCGCATCGGGGTTGAACAGCGAATGACAGAACTCCTGAAGTAGCAATTCTTTTTCGGGCTCCCATTCGGCCCCTTGCTGCGGAGCCCATCCGCTCAAGTCGCGAATAAAATGGACTGTCACAATTCGGAAAAGATTTGGGTCATGCGAGTCCGGCCAAGTTTGGCGGTCTTTCGGATAGCCGAATTTGAGGCTGAGATAAGGATTATCAGAGGCCCAGGCATCGTCGTCTCCGTTCAATGCTTTCCAAACCTGCCTGCATAGATGGGTTTTCCCATCGCCAGCGGTGCCAGTCAATACGACAGACACTGGATCGATCGTGGCTTTGTTGAAGCAATCGACTACCTGTGTTTGCAGGGGATGTTCAAAAAGAATTGGAACAATGCCTAACCGGCGAGACGATCGATGAATTGTCTCGTCGTACATATTGTCATTTCGCGGCACCGGTCCGTAATGACGCAAAAATTTAATCCATTCTTGCATTAGGCTATGGCTAATTCCTTCAGGATTGGCTCCAGGGCTAACTCAACCGCAGATATGCTTGCCCGTCGCTCTTTGCCATACTGAAGCATTGGGCGAATTATGGTTCCCAACATTTCTGAACGTGGGAACTTTATATCCTCTTCACTCAAATGCCCTGTTGCTACTTCATGCTGCAACACAAGCCAAAATACCTGACCTAATTGGAAAACATCAGACTTCTCATCAATCCAACAATCAAAAGAAAAAGTTGGCTTGCTCCTAAGCCCTAGGCATTTGTTTGTCGCTTCAGGAGATAAAAAACCGAACGGACCTACCCGTTCATCAAATACATCCAAATCGTGGTCTTTAGTACGATAGTTTATTAAGCCCAGATCACCAAAGATGGGCCGTCCATTTCGCATTAAAATATTGTCCGCTTTTATATCGCGATGGTAAATACCCAAAGCATGGAGCCCTTTAAGAATCCTCAACAACTCACTACAGAGAAAGACCTGTTGAGGGAATGTCAAATCGTTGTCTATTAAAAAGCGCGTAAGGTCTGAGTCTGCCTCTTCCATAGCATAATACTTCACCCGCTCAGTCCCATATTCAGCGGGTAGAACAAGTACGCCCTGATCGATAATTCGAATTACACAGTCTGCAAACTCGGACCTGGAGGCCTGGGTGAGTGCTTCTATTTCCCTTTCAAACCGCTGTAATCTTTGTTGCTCCCTTTTCTGGTTTGTACCGAGCGGATATTTACAAAACTTTATGATATATGTGGTTTCACCTTCGGGTGAAACTGCCCGAAAGACGCTAGAATTTCCGCCACGAGGACGAAATTCAGCAGTGTCCATAAACTCTAGGAAGAAGTCTTCTTGATCAATCTGAATGACGTTCTCCTCTGGTTCATCCTCCAGATCGATCCTTCGATATCGTTTGCTATATCTCATGACCGCCAAAATCAAATTCAAGGTTGTGGGGATCGTGGACTTGCCGAGCATCTAAAGTCCAAAAGTTGCCGGTTTGGACGAGATCACTCGAAGTAAGCCGAAAATAAGTAAGCACTGCTTCTTGGACAGGCGTTGGATCAGGACTTCGATTCAGCAATAATCCCACTAAAATGTCATGCCTTGCTTCACGGGCTGCCTTGGAGTTCGATTGCGTCACACAGTTATATGCATATTCTCTCAAAGGCTCGCATTCCGTTTGCGAAGGCCGAATGTGAGGACCAACCTTTACCAAAACTTTATATAGATGTTCTAGTGTTTGAACTTCAGAATCTCGTATGGTACGGAACAGGTAAAAGAGACTATAGAAATCATTCTTTTGCTTGTACCTTGTACGAAGGATTGGGACAAGCGTGTTGAATCTTCCGAATAATACCATTTGCTCTTCGAATGCCTGCTTCAATGATTCCAATTCTGATAGACTGATGTCGTCTTCATAAAGCTGATCGACCTTCTCCTTCTTATCGCTTATACCGAATTTGATTAGGGCAATAAGCTCAGAAACGAAGTCAACATCATTCATACGTGCAGAACTGCCCTCCTTGAACAGGCGAAGTGAACCGAGTCCATCGTTGGCAGCACACTCTAGAACTAGCTTGAGAAAATTTGTTGTAAAGTATTCTGCTTTCTTTAATTCTGGCCTATTAAGGCGAAGCCCCGTAGAGTTTAGAAGTGCATAATAATCCTCGATAGGCTCATTTTCTTGAACATCTGTGACAATAGTGATACTTAGGCGATATTCAAGAAAACGCGCCTTAGCCTCCTTGCGGTCATGAAATCGTCTTTCGAATGTTAGATTCTGATGATCAACAATGAGATTCTTGAAATAGCCAAGAATTGTTCTCGCACGTTGTTGTCCATCTATCATTTCGTAGGAATCTTCATCGGTTTTGTGTAGAAAGAAATTCGGAATTGGTTTGCCTGAAAGAATGCTTTCTAGCAATTTCTGTTGGGCTTTGGCAGTCCAAACGGGATTTCTTTGATAAGGCGGACTTAGATTCAGGTGGTTGCCTTCATGTAGTTCTATCAGATCACTGATAGTCCAAGTGTAAATTTCGTATTTCATACTTGCTTATAACTGGCAGATTAAGCACGCCCTAGGCCCGTCTGCTTCCTCGTCTTCCAAGTCGGCCAGAACTTCTATTAATTTCCTGTTACCACGATTCTTTCGGATTCGGGTTTCGGATTCCTCGTTGCGGCGTTTTATGGTCACAAGGTTCTCTGGCTTGCGAAGATCGCTTAAGGGCATACCTTGAATCCAGGTAAATGTTTTTCCCGGATCGCTACTGATCTTCTCGTATCGCGCAGCCTCTTCAAATTGGTCGGGGTGCGTCTCCAGCAATCGGACCCACTCTATAGGCCGTTGGAAGAAACAGAAATAACAGCCCGAATGCGTCCGACCCCATTCAAGGTAGGGCGGCAAGCCGATGCCGCTGTCTTCAAGGATCTTCATCACACCTGCCAAATCAATGCCAGCCTCTTTCAGCGGGAAGACGGCCTTGATGTTGGGTTTGGTGCTTATGTAACCCACTCGATCTTCGTCTGCTCGAATACCGACGTAGCTAATAACCGGGGCGTCTCCCACATAAGCCTCGAATGGCTTCAGCTTCAACAGTTTTGTGCACCAACGCATATTCGGCGATGGTAGATAGCCGCCGAATACATCTAACCAATGATCGAAGCCGGCTTTGGCGTTCAATCGAATGATCTTCTTGCCTAAGAATGCCTCAACCCGATTCAAATATTCGTAGGTTTCCCGCAACTCCTTGTCGGTATCGCAAAAAACATATTCCATATCGGCAACTCGGTCGCGCATATAAAGGGCTAGCGCGGTACTATCCTTGCCGCCAGAAAGGCAGAGAATGTGTCGTGGCTGATCACTCATGCTATGCGTCACCTACCTTATCTAGACTTTTCCAGATTGCCCTTGAGGCTGCCGCGAGCCCTAGCCGCTGATCCTGGGCTAACAACGTCTCAAACTTGGTCTGGAGGTCGAGAAGCTTATGTTCCTCCTCGACAGTGAAATGAACGATCTGCTCGTGCTCGCTTCCATTGGGCTGTGTAACTGATACCCGTACGCCCAACGTCTCTTCTGCTGTCGCGCCATCCGTGAAGGTGATGCTTTCAACCCGATGGAACTTCGCCGCAATTTGCCCCAATTCACTTTCGAAACGATCTTCTTCTGCGTCGTGCCATTTCGAAGGTGGCTTCAGCGCGAGATAGCTACCAACAGACTCAAGCCACTCTGATTCAGCAAGCTTATCATCAAGGAGGCGCAGGCAAAATGCGCGCAGCTTAGGTTCTGTAACTGTCAAAAGAATATGTTCCGCCCGAGCCGAAAGCAACTCCCTGAATTGTTGGAATGAGCCTGGCAGAACGAACGCTTCCCTGAGTCGTTTTCGCATCCTCTCGCTCAGTAGCGGGTATGCAGTTCGCAATTCATCGACCGCAGCCTTTAACGTTATAACAAATGCCTGATGGCTCGCTCGCTGGGATTTTTTGTCAGGAATCGGTTCGAACCCGCAAGCCAGCGGCAGATCGGAGAAAACAAGTTTTGCGGGATCACGCGCATTAAGGATACGATCTCGAACCGCTAAGGCTTTGGGGGAAAGTCGCTTTGTGTTTAAGGCGTAAGTAGGGAGTTGGGCCACAAATACACATAGAGGCCTCACGAGATCGAGAATATCCCCCTTTGCAGTGTCGGAATCTCCGAGGTCCAACACTTCCAATAAGTCTTCAAAAAGGGCGGCCCGCATGCCAGTGACCTTGCAGTATTGAATCTCGAAGCGCTCTGGTGCTTTGGTTAATACCAGCATCGCTTCGGCAGTCATTTGCGGTAGAAACGTACCGTCTTTATAAAAGGCGATGTCTTTCTCATGAGCGATTGTGAAAACTGTCAGAAATAGCGGTATCAATCCATCCCGCACTCCGTATGGCGGTTTTCGCAATTCTTCAAAGAGCGCGGCAACATTCACACGTCCATCTATTCGCTTCTGAACAGTTTCTCGAACCATCCGCAGAGCCGGCAGCACCTTATATCTGTCTGCCCGGTGGTGGGGTTCTCCAACTTGCCAGGCGTCACCATCCTGACGATGAAGCCCTGTCTGTTTGAGAACAGATAAATACATAGACATTTCTGGTGGCTTCTTATCAGGGTCCATCCCTAAAAACAGTTTGGAAGGATCCGCAAACATCCTTTCAATGAGACGCATCCGCGCTGCTGCCGCAGCAGAACTCAGACTACGGCGATTCACCATCTCATTGTGTATACGAGGTGCGGACGGATAGGTCTCATCGAATATCCGCGATAACTCTGACAGCAAGTTCCGCCCGTTACAGATAGCCAAGGGATGTCCGTGATGAAACCAGTTGAGGGTTATCTCCGGTCCGACTTGCCTTATTCCCACGACACCCTGAATCCGGTTCTCCAACTGCATTTGAGTTGCTGCTAATTGCCTTGAAAGCTCTTCCCTCGCGAACTGGTCGCCGTTTAGTTCCTCAGTATTCGTGGCAATCCACTCCCAGCGTCCGACCTCCTGGACCAAGCCTGCCAGATTGCCAAGCGGCTGCGGAACAGCAACCAACCAGGTCGGGCGAAGATTAAACTCCGGTCTTTGGGCAAATTCCAGCGCTTCCACCCATTCAGCCAATGTTTCACAGAGAGGGATAAGTATGCGTCCGTCAGCCTTGTTGAGAGTCTCTTCTAAAAGGCCTGATAATTCCGCTACGGAGCAATACCGAACCTCGTAATGCCGAAGATTGCCGGTTTCGACATAATGACGGCGAGCCACGATGGGACGTGTTTCGATATACTCCTGAATAAAAGGGGCGACCTTCTGTGGCACTTCGACTGCGCGCCGCGCCTCGTCGTACGCCTTCTCCAAATCGACCGACGTATGCGGCCAAAGGCAAAGCCCGCGCGCGCGGCCACGATCATAGAGGACGCGTCTAACTTTGTGCAGCGTCTCGACCCCTGCCTTCACTTGGTCTAGGTACGCATCATCATGCCCTGCTAGGGCACAGATTACGGCTTCCTCAGTTGGGACTAGGTCACCATCATTTAATAGATTGAGAATCCCGACCGTTTTGAGAATCCGTAACTGCACATCATCATTCGTGGAGAAGCTTTCAATAAACGACTCAATCAAATTCCAATGACTACGATAGCTCTGCGCTGCGAGGCGGTGTCCAAAACTCGCCCGTACATAGTCATAAAGGTCGTGTAGACAATAAGGCTCGGTATTCGCGTGTTGCCTTTCGGAAAACGCCCGCAATCCAAAGGGCTCATTCGACATCAGAAAACTGAAAAGGGAACGTTCATTTTGCCCAAAGCGTCGGAACACACGAATCAAAACCGGCACTACGGTTGGATGCAGCGGATAGAGCGGCACTGCAAGATCCGAGAGCCCCTTTGATGTCTCATGCCCAAACCATCCCAAAGCTGAGGTCTGTTGTATCGCCTTTTTGAGCCCCCTCGCCGTCGAGGTCGAAACCCATTCGGTGCGGACGTTGATCGCCGAGGCGATCAATCGGGCAATCTGTTCAAGCGGCTGATTAAAGACGATTTCCTCAAAGCGTCCCGCTACCTTCTCCCATTCACGTTGCGCGGATTGATTCAGACTATCGGCGTACGCACTGAACCCTTGATGCAACAGACATACGACGAAGAATGGTTGCTCTCCGCTTCGGCAAGCTGCTTCGGCGAGCCGTTGCAACAGGAATACATCCTGCCCCTGGGGGTTGATCGCCGCAAACTCCAGGAATTTCCCTAGCTCATCGATCAGAAGCAGCAGGCCAGCCCCTTTCGAATTTGCAGTAATCCACCCGTGGATTTTCAATATAAGATCAAGCACTGCTCCATCGCTCAACTCCTCCTTCCTTTGAAGGAGCATATCGACTTCATTAAGGAGCAGCCGCGAGCTATTCCTCGGCTTACCGATCTCGGTGAGTGTCAAACGAAGGCCCTTGAGGATAGATACGAGCAAGGGTTCGCGAGCGCAGGTCACTAAGGCGGGAACCATCTGGCGACTATACGGCTCACGCGGGTCAGAATCTATTGCCTTAAGAATCTGCGGAGGAAAGCTTGCATCGTGGCCAGCGAACCAGTGAGCGAGAAGTAAGGCGAAGCTCGACTTACCGCTGCCGTAATCGCCAGTCAAACGCCACGCTCGCTGCGACGACAGAGGCTTCAGCCCCTCAGACAAGCGATCCAGACACGACCGCGTGAAGTCGGTCATCACATAGCCCGAGAAAACATCGGGGTCGCGAAAATCGCGTTCAAGCTGTGCCGAGCGCAGAAAGCGATTTTGGATGCGCAAAACGTCGGCAACGCGTCTATCAGTGGGTTCTTGCATTTGTTTAATAAATGCTCCTTAGCAAGGCAAGACCATCAATGTCGCCACGCTTTTCAATCTTCTGTGAGTCCATAGATTCGATGTAACAGAAGCGGCCCCCAGTGTCTCGCTCAAGCGTCGCAAGGCGCGTAAGCACATTTTCTTCCGGAAGCTTAAATATCTGGCCAGGGCTACCGTGCCCGTGTGCTATCTCGCGGAAAGAAAGCGTTGCTTCAGCCGAATGCCGCTGCTGCCAAAACTCATTCAAACAATAAACGAACAGCCCTGAATCGATCTCCGGTTTTTCCTCGCGACGGAAAGCGTAAATCGTTTCGCGCTTGCCTGCTGTTTGATCGGGACTTCGCTCACCCACTTTGAGGAGTAGGGATAACTCGATTAAAGGACAGTCGAGATTGTCTTCTTGAACTTCCCCCTTCCGGCCTCGCGTTGGCACGTAGGTATGCAAAAACGTCTCCCAATGCTGTTCCACAGTCACGGGAGACAATTGTGCTGGAGCCTCTTTCCGGAGCGCCTTCAAAACCTTTGTGGGAATAATCTCGGGTTCGTGCCAGTGATTCAGCAAGTAATCCCAAGCTAAAAGCGGATGGTGAATGTTGGTGGCAAGATTCCAGTGAATGAGCCATAAGGTTCGAATATCTTCGAGGAAGGGGTCAAGCCCGTCCTGGCCCAGCATGATCTGAGCAAAGGCAGTTAATCTTGATACACCGTCCCGCCCTGAGTCTTCAATCACGTGAGCTGCTTGCGCCCAAAATCGGATGCTACGCACCATGTTCTTGCCGACTCCGAGTTCGACCATGGCTTGCTCTTCGTTGGTCAACAGACGGTCGTCGCGGTGGAGACCTCGAACGACCTTGGGCAACCAGGCGTATCGACAGGTAAAACTCTCGTGACCCGATATCCGATATGTCATCTGCTCAATGCCCCTATGCCGGTGAGCGGCATCGGCTTTATATTTTTTCTATTATGCTTCGCGAGGCGGAATGCCAGGCAGCGTTGCGTAATCTACCACAAGGCTTTCCAGCGTACAACCTACGCGGGCATACGAAACGGCCAGCGTCTTACTCAAGACGGATCCCGCTTTTCTGTGACCGTTTTACAAAACGGAGCACAGCTTCCCAAGAACAAAATATAGTAGGCCATCCTGCCTGCGCCCGCAATATCGTGTAGACTCGTACTTTCTATCTTTCTATCTTAGACGGTCCCATGCCTGTCCGGCTCGGCAAGTGATCTCACAACTCGATGACCGATAAGCTTAACGCCTCGTTCCTTCAGGGCTTTGTTCCAGCCTTCACGGGTGCCAATCAGATGGGCCTCTTCGTAAAGCCGATGGCGTTCTTCTTGCTTCGTGAGCCGGGCAAACTTCGGTCGTAACGGGTGATCGCTGGAAATAAATTCTTCCTTTCGGTGTAAAATCGGTGGGTTCCCCGACTCTGCGTATTCTCTGTACTTTACCCGCAAGGTCTGAAACTCAATTAGAAGGGAGGCATATAGTGCAGGGTGCGGATCTTTCTCGAATTGAGGATAAGATAGGTACGAGACGCACGGACCATCGCGATGTAACTTTATGATATTGGCTCCTTCCACCGTGCCGACAAGCGCACGGGCACATCCTTCGTACACCCTCAACAACGAGGGCAGGTGGGAGAGTGCGCTGATATGTATGTACAGCGCAGTAGATGTGAGTTTTCCTACGGAGGTCGTTCTGGCAGTTTGATCAACTATGTCGCGGTTCCCGGCGGAGAAGAGCAGTTTGTCAGCAAGCTCACATGCACGGCCATAGCTGGAGTGAAAAGCTTTTATATCGCATTGAAGGTCATGTGGAAGCTCGGAAAAGCGTGGCCGGCCTCCAAATCGAGCTAGTGCTAAATAAACTAGCAGGTCTTGCGCCCGTTCTTCTTGAATACGCTGCCACTGTCCTATTCCAATAGAACGACGAATCAGGGCAAATGCCCGATTCAACCCTCCAAACTCCTCGCGGATTTCAGGCAGGACGCCTAGTTCTGATTCATTGGGAAGGCGGCCACGCGTGATGACAAAGTGCATCAACGGTTCAAGCAGGACTCTCTGCTGCTCAAGGACTTCCTGGCTGTATCGCGGAGAGCGTGCTGAAACGGGCCGCCTAAAACGAGCGGCGACGAAAGACTGTCGGGCTTCAGGGTCGCGGAATACATAGAATATACCTGGCGCTGCGGCAACGCTTGAGACGGTAAGAATTTGATCGAGCCAGTCCCTCAGTTCGTGCTGATCATAGTACTTTTGGAAGGTTTGCCGCCGCGTCAAGCATCCATCTTCAAATGGGGCATGTCGTTCTATGGTCGATTCGTGGCGGTGTCGGGCTGAAACGATTAAGACCTTTTCTGTAAGTGACCAAGCCGCCCGCAATGTAGCTGCTCTTTCATCTGGATTCTCGATTACATTGATTACATAGCCTAAATTTACTACGTTGGCCGGGACCCGCTCCGCATCTGGACGATAAATCGGGTCCCAGCCTTGGCAAGCTATACCAAGATTGTTAAGGCGTCGGATATCACCACCGTGCCCGCACCCGTAGTCGAATACAGATATGGTAGGGCCGATTATGTTGTCATCGAGAGCGAGACGAATCGGGCGAGACAGATCTGTGCGTTGGATAGCAGTACGATGTCTGGCAATCACGCTTATAAGAATATCTCACGATCCAGCAGTGAGCCAATGTTTCCTCTTACGAATTTAGCGATTGAGTCGTGATGGAGCCAACCAGAAAAGAGAATCAACTTTCCCGTTCAAGAAGTGCTCGCTTGATGAGTCTTTCAACATCCGACCGTCTTAGTAGTACTCGGCCAAACATCCGTCTTGCCTCTAGCTTTCGCCTGCGCACCATTGCCCTGATTTGTGAAGCTGTTGCTACTCCCATATCAGCGGCTTGCCGTATCGTAACCCAGTGATCTTCGATCCATTCTTGCGCAGTCTGAGCAGTCACACGCCCTCGAGCGCCATTGTGATAACGATCCTTGCAAAACCGACTACAGAACTCCTTGCGGGCAGGCTTCTTCCTGAATGGCCTGCCGCACTGCTTGCAATCACCGACGTCGTAAACGCGTCTCTCAGGCATTCATATCTCCTCGGTCAATCCCAACTGCCTGCTACGGTGTGACACTGCTCATAACTCATTCTATGCAACCTGCCGGGCCTTATATGCCCAGGCTCGCCATAGGAAATGGTTTGCGGACCATCGTAAAACCACATCCTTTGCGGATTAGAGATGAGTGTTTTATTGCGATGCGGCTGCATTGGCTTCATAGGTGACAGGCAGTAATTTGGTTGAACTCATGGCATAAGTATTTTTCGCAAGGCTTTCATGGGGTTCTAAGGTTTGTTAAACTATCTTGCCGCTGCGCAAGCCAGCGAAGTAGTGCAAACAGGCCTCTTGCGGCATTTTGCTGCGACTTGCCAAAAAAGATAAAGGCTTATGGGTATGCATAGGGTTCATGCATCCAGGAACCACGTCACTCAGGTGCTGGCAGTTTCTTGTTTATGTTGAAAACAGCTTGATGAACGACGAGGGGCCGACGCGCACAGGCTGTCGTACAATCACGGATCGTCCTTCATCATTGACTGATTGTGTCATCGTTGCGCCAAATACTTGGTTTACTACGTCACTGGACCAAACGATTCCGCAGGCTCGTGAGGTGCGTCATCGCCTGGCTTTTCCGCAAGCGCTGGGGTTGTGCTATTCCGGGCAACCACCGAGGGAGTTTGATCTTCACCGGGCAGCAGCAACAAATCCCAGACCTCGGCCCAGAGTTGCTCGTTGAAGATTGGTGGATTATCTTCCGTCTGCCTCTTCATCACTTGCCTTTTGGCTGTTGCCACGCATTGCTTGATGCGTCTCAAGGCTTCTTCCGTCCATATGCAGGCCGATGCAGATTTGGCATCGCTCAATCAACCGTGACCTGAGTTACTCAGAGTTTTTCATGTATGTCTTTCGTTCTGTCCATAAGCAGCAGTAATAGCACCGGGCGCGGCGATCCGTGTTTAGTGATAACGCGCGCCAGCAGTTGTGACATTCGATATGATTTCGATCCTTTCATGCCTGCCTTCAGGCGGTCGGGGGGCATTCCCCCACTGGTCGGGGGATGCCTGCCGCCCGGCGACTATCAAGCTGTGAAGGATTTTTCAGAGCGTGAGCGAGCTTTATACTCAGTTTTTTTTATGACCAGCTTTAGACCAGGACGTATGCCCCATCGCGGATCAATCTTTGGTTATCTCTGTCAGTCCAGAGACCGCGCCGTTGCCTGGAAAACCAACTCAGCATTGGAAACTGATTTCCGCTCAACTCTTTAGACTGCCCCTAACCAGTCTTACGCTCACTGCCAGCGGAGGTGGCTGGCATATCCCCGCGCCGTTTTGCTTTGAGCTTTTGCAATGCAGACAGCGCCGCGCTTTTGTTTTCTCGGACAACTCTCGCGCGATGACCCAACCGTGTGATGTACTTCCCACCAAGCTTGATAGCATTCCACGCGTGATTAACCTCACGTGTCAAAAACAGGTACATGCCCGCGCTTTGTCAGAGTGTGCATGCGTGTTTTCAAAATGCGAAAGGCGCTGATCTCGTCACGGCCCGACGAAACCAGCGCCTTTACGCTGCGAACAACTCTTGTGACTCAAACCGCCGGGCCGTGGCGTTCAAAGGAGATGTTAATTTAGGGTGGGGTGTTCAGGGCTAGATGGGGGGTAGGAAAAACAGAGCACTTTATTTTAAGAAACGCTTAAGGTACTCTTCGGCGGTTTGCTTAAGAGCCTTAACGAACTTCTTATAACGTCCAACTGCCAGACTGCGGCTGCATTCGCAGTCCTTCTCAATTTGGCCCCAAGTATACTCTTTAACTTCTCTCAAATAATAGATCTTCGCGGTCTTTAACAAATCTTTCGGGATAATCTTACCTTCTATAACGGATACTCGGCCTTTTGTAGATTCTTCTTTAGGTCGCCAACGCGCCGGCATGGGGTGAGGCCCTTTGGTCTCATTTTCAATTTTGCGCGCCCGGCGCTTAATTTCCTGTCCAACTTTCACTATCTGCTTTTCGAGCCATCTACTATCATTTCGAGTAGGGTCGTAATAAAAATCAGGGAGAGAAATCCAACCTCCATATGAATCAAAATCAAGCCCCTTGTGGCTTTTCCGTTGAAAAGTCGCACCATTTACCTGTCGTAAACGAACTTGAGAGTGGTAATAAAGTAGATCTTCTTTACTGTCAAAAGGAAGCTTCTAGGTCTCTATAAAACTGTCCAACGTTCGTGCGGCATTTGCACAGGCTGCGAAAACAGTGTCGGGCTTCAACGAGCTATTTAAAGCCGAGGGGTTTATCCCTGCATTCAAGTTGGGATCGTCAGTTTTTTCTTGTGTAAAACCAAAGATGACGAAATCTCGCTGTGCGCTCGTTAACCCAAACCTTCGTTCTTTTAGTCTGGAGATAATTGGGGCAAGATCTTTATCCAGTTGATCGAGGAGCGCCTGAAGCTGAGCACAAAATATGGAGTCTTTAAGAAGGACGGTATAATAAGCTGCAAAGAATAAATCGAGCCGTGCACTCTCCGTGTATAGTTTGACCATAAGGACTCCCGGAAGTCACTCGATTATCCCGGCTGGCCTCACCGGGATCAAGTCTCGTTGGCTTTTCATTCCAATCCAGACCCTCGGAATTTAACCCCACGCGTTGCGAATGCAAATCATTTTAATGATGGTTGCCATGAGGAGATGCGCTTGCCATGAGGATTCCAAATGCCAGCCGATCTTGATTCGTGCTTATGAAACTTGTTCCTCCAGGTTCAAGGCTGATGCGAGCTTGCCCATAAATTGCCCATAAAAGAAGCGCAAGCATTCTATGAGCAGCTTGCCCATAAACTCAAAGCTTGCCCATAAATTATTTAACGAGAGATGAAGGCGGCTCTAGCGACTTACGTTCGACGTGCTATTCAAGCAAACTTATAGGCAGACTCTCATTTAGCTTTGACCATAGCGGATAGTACCCACCCGGCTTGTCCAAAATACTTCCATTTTTTTCTGTCATCGGGCGGGCCATAAATGCGAATCTTTGCCTTTGGAGGATTCATCTCCAAGAGCAGGCCATGTGTGCCGCTTGGCACACGAAAGACTGTCCCGCTCTGAGTCATTTCAACAGCACCTAATACATCTTTCTTTTGAAGAGCGTCGATATACTGATCCAAGTAAAACTCAGAGAGAGCTACAAAGACTTCTTTAGTTTCATAATTGGAACCATCCAGCGTTATGTTCGTGCCAACTGCAATACTGCTTCCGGTTGGCGGAGATGGATTTGTTGCGGAGCTTTGCCCCATCGAACTTGCAGGCCCGCTGTTGTCTTTGTACAGCCCGCCGTTAGCAATCCATATAACGAAGCCGACCACAATAAAAAGAATCACCGCGACGCCGATAATCTGTACCGCTTTTATAATTGGCCTCATTTTGTCAGTCGGTGGTGACGACAAATGGGCTGCACTGTTTATAACGGCTGCACACTTCCAACAAGATGTTGATGTAATTGCATTACCAGCATGACAATTCGGGCAAATGGTTTCGCCGGGTTTAGCCATATTTGTGTTATCCTATGGGCCACAAGATATGAATAAGACGGCTTCACGGTACGAGTGATGCAAGCCGCCTGGAAGCCCAAAGCCATTGGACTTCTGGCGTTCCCTCAATGCGGTGCCATACTAAACAAAAATAAGTTTAGCTGCAAGCGAAAAACAAGGCATTTACGCCCATTGGGAGGCCTATCCTGATGGGGCGCAAAGCACGATTAAAGCCTGCCAAACTCGCAAGCAAATTAGCCCACATCAGAACATCGCTTGGGCTATCTCAGAACGAGATGATTTGGAAGTTGAGGCTTACCGATGAACTCCTTCAATCGCATATATCTGGTTACGAGCATGGCACTGGAGAACCTTCACTGATCGTGCTTCTTCGGTACGCGCGACTAGCAGGCGTTTCAATGGAAATGTTGGTTGATGATGAGATGGATTTGCCTGAACGCTTGCCCGTTATGCAAAAAAGAAGACGAGTCGTTGAAAAAGAGTCTCGTTGAAATGAGGTAAATAAATCCGCTGACTTATTTTCCGTTTTTGTTTGATATAATCAAAGCATCTTATTGACTCGCCTTACATCGGCGTCATGAACCGATGGACAGCCGCGCATTCTCTGAGCGCGGTTTTGGCTGAGTGCGTACATACGATCACCTCAGATAATGGCAGAGAGTTCGCTGCGCACGAAGCGATTGCCGAAGCGCTGTCAGCCGAGTTTTACTTTGCGCATCCGTATCACAGTTGGGAACGTGGTCTGAACGAAAACACCAACGGATTGGTCAGGCAATACTTCCCGCAAGGTAACGACTTCACGGCGATCACCGACCAGCAGGTGCAAGCCGTTGCTGAACGACTGAATGAGCGACCGCGCAAGACACTTAGCTTTCAAACCCCGAATCACGTATTCTTCAATTCATCAACCGTTGCACTTCGTTGTTGAATCCGCGCAGTCCATGTATGAACTGGGCATTGAAGCTGACTTTTGGAAGCCCGCTGCCCATAAAAGACGACCCAGATTTGCAATTGCCTCTTTTTTAATCTTTTATGGGCAATTTATGGGCAAGCCCGGCTGATTCAGAGAACGTGATGGCCAGCCCATTGAAACCTTCATCATACCACCATTTTGAGCTTATATCCGTTTCGTGTATAATATAAACATAGTGATTCAAATCCAACTCAATCGAATACTTGAGGCCAGGAATCAGTCGTTATATTCCCTCTCACAGCAAACCGGCATTCGGTATGCCACCATCTGGACCTTAAGCCGCGGTGAAGTGAAACGTATACCGCTTGATATTCTTGATCGCCTTTGCGAAGCGTTGGATTGCCAACCCGGAGAGATACTTGTGCGGGTAGACAAAATCAAGCGTAGCAGGCGATGATCCACAGTGGTCCGCCTAACGCTTGCCTGATCAGCGAGCGGACAGTCATGCAATCCTGAGTGTGATTGGCGGGCTGGAATCAATCAGAAAGCCTGACAGGAGGGCTACAATGGAAAACTCACGACCAGCCAGCAACGGCAATGGCTATAGAAAAGCTCTGATCTATTGCCGTGTCAGCACGACAAACCAGGAGAAAGAAGGCACGAGTTTAGATTCACAGGCCGAGGCTTGTGCAAAACATGCGCTAACGCTTGGCTACTCCATTGGCCGTATAACTAAGGAAGTCTATTCGGGCGCTGAACTATACGACCGCCCAAAACTCGCGCGGGACCGCACAGACTTGGCAGCCGGGGACTTTCAAGCCTTGATCTGCTACTCCACCGATAGACTCTCGCGTGATCCGATCCACCTTGCGATCATCGCGCTGGAACTTGAACGCGTAGGCGTTGATTTGATCTTCGTTACTGAGCCGATGGATAGAAGCGATGAAGCGGGCCTGATCCGCTACGTCAAAGGCTACGCCGCCAAGATGGAGCGAGAGAAGTTCCGTGAACGCTCACTCCGGGGTAAGCAGGCGCGCATCCTGGCCGGTAAGATTCATGGATCGGGTATTGATTTGTATGGATACCGTCGGAATAAAGAAGCGGGCGTTCGGGTAATCTATGAGCCGGAAGCAGCCATCGTTAGAAGAATCTACCGGTGGATTTCTGAAGACGGCTTGGGTGTGAAAACTATTGCGCGCAAATTAAACGATCAGAGTGTTCCTCCACCTGCTGCCGGCAAGATTAACTTTTCTGACGGAAGAAAACCCATTTGGAATGGTGAAGGTGTTAGACGAATTGCCCGTGATTCAACCTATAAAGGTGAAGGGCGATCTTGGCGTCATAAACAGATAGGTAGGAACGGTCGCATGGTTTTGCGGCCAGAAAACGAACAAATCGCTTTGCCTGAAAGCACGTCTCCAGCGATAGTGAGCGCTAAAGTATGGCAGCTTGCTCAAGACCGGCTGTCGGCGAACAGAGGTGAAAGCACAAGGAATCAAACTCATCCGTTTCTTTTGCGCGGACACATCTATTGCGCTCACTGCGGTCTTCGGATGGTAAGCAGTACAAGTCACGGACGCAGTGTCTACCGTTGCTCATCTGTTTATAAAGTTGGTAAGTCTTGTGGTGTTTCGCAGGTTCCCGCCGACGAGTGTGAGTCTTGGGCCTTTGAAGAAATAGCAAAAGACCTGCGGCAGCCAGAGCGTATCGCTACAGAGTTGAAGCGCCGTGAAGGCAAGATACCAGACCCGCAGCTTATGTCTGACCTTGAAGCTGCGCGCCGCCATGTTGAAGAAATCAATCGCAGGATTCAAAGATATGTTCGGCGGTTTGGCGATGCGGATGAAGATATTCTGCCGTTGATTGAGCGGGAACTCTCACAGGCACGGAAGCAAAAAGAGCAGGCAGAGGCCATCGTTCGAGAAATCGAAGGCCGCCTTGCTGCCCAACAGCAAAGCATAAGAATGCTTCGCGATCTATATGAGTATTGCGATCAGGTGAAGAGCCGTCTCGATCATTTTACGTTTGACCAAAAGCGACTTCTCCTTCAAGCAGTGAGTGCGCGCGTGGTCGCAAATGGCCGGCACTGGCACGTTGACAGAGCTTTGCCGCCTGTCGGCATATCAACACAATCGTGTTCACCATCGCGATCACCGCGCCGGTCTTGGCGACGGCGAACCAGGTGGCGACAAACTCAATGGAATCCGGCAGCACGACGAGCACGCGATCTTCCATCTCGACACCCAGATTGAGCAGCACATTGCCCATCCGGTTCGTCATCTGCTGCACATCAGCATAGGTGTACTGTCGATTTTCGTAGAAGATTGCGACTCGTTCACCTCGACCTTCCTTGATACGATCATCAAGAAAGTAGTTCGCCATGTTGAATTGCTCAGGAAAAGAAATCGTCATTGCCGGTTGCTCCGATATGCCCTGCTTGTGGCCGATAGTATAGCACAGAGGCCCGCAACGACGGCTCCTCTCTTACGACTCCGTGTCGGAGGCCGCGCCCCATCCGTATTGTCAGAATCGCGCCCGACCCTGTAGCATGAAGGTTTAATTTTGATGGCCGATTCGCATCCTAACGGGAGCCATCGTTTTGGGGGCAATGATGATCGGATTTGGTAAACGAATCGCTTACGCATTCAAGTCGTTCTTCGCTATCCTGGCGAGCGGCGAAATCCCGCGCCAGTTGGCCGAGGAGATTATCCCGCCGCCTGCCGCAGTCGCTCCAACACCACAGGCAGCCATGGAGCCGCCGGTAGATTCGGCTGATCGCGCCGTGCAGATGCTGGCCATCCTACAACGCGACGGGCGGCTGATCGATTTCCTCACCGAAGAGATCGCGCCTTACTCGGATGCGCAGATCGGCGCTGCCGTCCGCGATTTGCACCAGAGTTGTAAGCAGACGCTCGCGCGCTATGTCACCCTTGAGCCGATCATCGCCTCAGAAGAAGGCCAGTCGATTACCTTGCAAGAGGCGGTAGATCCTGCGGCGATCAAGTTGATCGGCAATGTCACAGGCAAGCCGCCGCTGCGCGGCCTGCTCAGGCATCGCGGCTGGCGAGTCAGCGCCGTGCATCTGCCGCCGCTCCCCGGTGCAGCGGGCCGCTCAGTCATCGCCCCGGCAGAGGTTGAGCTTCCTTAATCAACCGTGGCGTTCTGATGATTGAATTGAGCAGCACCGTTGACGCGAAATTCAAACCTCAACATTCAGCAGCAATGAACGGAGCCTATCTTGGACACTCGCTATATCATCGGCATCGATCTTGGCACGACCAATTCGGTTTTATCTTTTCTCGACGCCTCAATCCCTGAAGCGGAGGCGCGCATCGAAGTGCAGCCGGTTGCGCAACTCGTCAATCCCGGCGAGATGGCCGAACAGTCGCTGCTGCCTTCATTCTTGTACATCCCCGGAGAACTGGATTTTCCGCAAGGCAGCACCGCCCTGCCCTGGGATCGCAAGGCGCAACTGGTGGTCGGCGAACTGGCGCGCAAGCGCGGCGCAGAGAATCCCTTGCGCCTGGTGGCTTCCGCCAAATCCTGGCTCTCTTACGCGGCGGTCAACCGCACGTCGCCCATCTTGCCGTGGCGCTCGCCCGACGAAGTGCAAAAGGTCTCGCCGGTCGACGCCTCTGCGCGCTATCTCGAATACCTGCGCAGCGCCTGGGACAGCCAGGTAGCTAAAAAGAAACCCGATCTGGCCCTGGCCGAGCAGGAAATCCTGTTGACGATCCCCGCCTCCTTTGACGAAGAGGCGCGCGAGTTGACGCTGCGCGCCGCCGAACAGGCGGGCCTCAAGCATGTGACCTTGCTTGAAGAACCGCAGGCGGCTTTTTACGCTTGGATAGACAGTCAGGGCGAGCGCTGGCGCAAGCAGGTCAAAGTCGGCGACTTGATTCTGGTATGCGATATCGGCGGCGGCACCACCGACTTCAGCTTGATCACCGTTTCGGAAGCCGGCGGCGAATTGACGCTCAAGCGCGTCGCGGTCGGCGAGCACATTTTGTTGGGCGGCGATAATATGGATCTGGCGCTCGCTCGCCTGTTGCAAAAGCGGCTCGAAGACAATGGCCATCGCATAGATACCTGGCAACTCCATGGCCTGTGGCATCAGTGCCGCATGGCGAAGGAGAAACTCTTCGCCAATCCGAAGAGTCAGAAGGAGGCCATCACGCTTTTAGGCAAAGGCACCAAGCTCGTCGGCGGCACGATCAAGACCGAGTTGACGCGCGATGACCTCACGCAAGTCCTGGTCGATGGCTTCTTTCCTAAGACCGCAAGCGACGAGATGCCGGCACGCCAGCGGCGCATAGGTTTTCAAGAACTCGGACTGCCTTATGCTGCCGACCCGGCCATCACGAAACACCTGGCGCGCTTTCTCGCGCGGCAAGCGCACGATGGCTCTGAGGGAGAAGCGATCCGCCGTGGGCCGAGCGGGTTGGCCTCGCCGACCCACATTCTCTTCAACGGCGGCGTCATGAAAGCCGATATGCTCCGCCATCGCCTGGTCGCAGTGCTGAACGATTGGCTGGCTGGCGAAGGCTTCGAGGCGGTGGCTGTGTTAGGCGCTGCTGATCTCGATCACGCGGTGGCGCGCGGGGCGGTCTATTACGGCAAAGCCAGGCGCGGTCGCGGCGTGCGTATACGCAGCGGCGCGCCGCGCAGTTATTACATAGGCATCGAAAGCGCCATGCCGGCGGTGCCGGGGCTGGCAGCGCCGCTCAAAGCGCTCTGCGTCGTGCCCTTCGGCATGGAAGAAGGCAGCGAAGCCAAGATCCCCGACCGCGAGTTCGGGCTGGTGGTCGGCGAGCCTGCGGAGTTCCGCTATCTGAGTTCGACCGTGCGGCGGCAGGATCAGATCGGCAGTTTCATCGAAGATTGGGGCGACGAGATTCAAGAACTGAGCCCGCTCGAAGTGACCTTGAAACTCGAAGGCCAGGAAGACTCGATCTTGCCGGTGAGGCTCGAAAGCCGGGTCACCGAAGTCGGCACGCTTGAGCTATGGTGCGTCTCGCGCGATGGCCAGCAGCGCTGGAAGCTTGAGTTCAACATACGCGAGAGGGACGAGGATTAAGGACGAGGCGGCGGCGCGGTGAAAAGCAGAAGGGATGCTAAGCACCGCTCATCCTGGTCGCCGCGTCGCAAATAGGATGCAGTCAACGGGCCGATACCTGATTGGAATAGACCTGGGCACGACCAATTCGGCGGTTGCTTACATTGACACGCAAGCGGTCGTCCGAACCCATGCTGTAACTATCCATACATTTCAAGTACCGCAACTGATTGCCGAAGGCGAGGTCGGCACGGCTTCGACGTTGCCTTCATTCCTTTACTTCGCCGGCGAACAGGAGATGGCGGCAGGCCACCTGCGGTTGCCGTGGCAGCAGCAGACAGCGCCAGTAGTCGGCTGGCTGGCGCGCGAGCAAGGCGCGCTGGTGCCTACGCGCCAGGTCTCGTCGGCCAAGTCCTGGCTCTGTCACGATGCGGTTGATCGCACCGCCAAAATTCTGCCCTGGGGCGCTGACCAGCCGGATTTTGCCTGCTCGCCTGTCGAAGCGTCGACGCGCTATCTGGCGCACCTGCGAGATGCCTGGAACTACAGCTTTGCGCCCGAAGAATCAAACAACGATGGCGCGCGCTTCGAGCAGCAAGAGATTGTCTTGACGGTGCCTGCCTCATTTGATGAAGAGGCGCGCGAACTGACGGTGCAGGCGGCGCGCGACGCGGGGCTAAAGAAGTTGACGCTGCTTGAAGAACCGCTGGCCGCCTTCTATGCCTGGATCATCGCCCATCGCAGTTCGCTCAAGCGCCGCCTGAAAGATGGCGACTTGATTTTGATCTGCGACGTTGGCGGCGGCACCACCGATTTCAGCTTGATTCGCGTCCGCATACTTGCCGGCGAGATTCGCTTCGAGCGTACCGCCATTGGCGAGCACCTGTTGTTAGGCGGCGATAATGTTGACCTGGCGTTGGCGCGTCGCGTTGAAGAGAAGCTCGGCAATCGCGGCCTAGGCTTGCGGCAGCGGCTGGCGCTGGCGCGGCAGTGCTGTGCGGCGAAAGAGCGTTTGCTTAATGATGCCGAGCTTGAGCGCGTATCAATCAACCTGCTCGGCAGCGGGCGGGCGGTTATCGGCGGCACGCTGACGACAGAGCTTACGCGCCAGGAAGTCGAAGAGACCTTGCTCGACGGCTTTCTGCCGCTCGGTGCGGCAGACGATTTGCCGGCGCACGACCGGCGAACCGGCTTGCGCGAGCTTGGCCTGCCCTATGCCAGCGAGCCTGCCATCACCAAACATCTGGCCGAGTTTCTAACCAGGAGCTTTGATGCGGAGACGCTGCCTGCCTCAACCGAGGAGCCCGAAGCTGCCGGCTCAAAGGATCAGCAGGAATACGAAAGTAATCCAAAATCCAAAATCCAAAATCCAAAATCCCGCATGGTTCGTCCGGATGCGGTGTTGTTTAATGGCGGCTTCTTCGCTCCGGCAATCACCCGTGAGCGCATCATCCAGGCGCTCGTCGGCTGGTTTCGCGAAAGTGGCAAACGCTACAAACCGAAAGTTCTCAGCAATGAAGCGCCGGAGGCCGCCGTGGCCATCGGCGCAGCTTACTACGCCGAGGTGCGGCGTGCCGGCGGCTTGCGCATCAGCGGCGGCAGCCCGCGCGCTTACTACATCGGTGTGCAGGCGAGCGGGCAGACGGAAGGCAGCGGCGTCCAGGCGGTCTGTATCATGCCGCGCGGCACCGAAGAAGGCACGAGCCTTGAACTGGCGGATAGAGAATTCACCGTGCTCACCAACCGCCCTGTCTCGTTCACGCTTTATAGCTCAACGGCGCGGCACGATCAGCACGGCGATGTCGTCGCTTTGGACGAGACCGAAACGCATCGCCACGCGCCGTTGATCACCGTGCTGCGCTATGGTAAGAAGTCGCGCCAGGCTGAGTTGACCGTGCGCTTGCGCGTCAACTTCACAGAGGTCGGGACGCTGGAGCTATGGTGCGAATCGCTTAGGACAGAGCATCGCTGGCGGCTCGGTTTTCAATTGCGCGGCATCGAAGCGCCGGACGACGAGGCCCGGTCAACAACCGAAGAGGCCGAGACCGTCATTGCCGACGACCGGGTCGAGAGCGCCGCCCGGTGGATTCGCGCCGTGTTTGGCAATGAGCGCAACCTGCCGGCGGGCGAGCCGGCAACTCCTGAAGCGCTGGTCGGCAAGCTTGAAGCGACGCTAGGGTATGGCAAGGACGGCTGGCCGATGGCGGCCATACGCAAGCTCTGCGATGTCTGCCTTGAAGTCGCCGACGGGCGCAAAAAGAGTGCGCGGTTTGAAGCCCGCTGGCTCAACCTGTTCGGCTTCTGCTTGCGTCCGGGGTTCGGCACCGCAGTCGATGATTGGCGCATGGCGCAGGCGCGAAAGATTTACATGGCCGGGCTGATTTTTGCAAAAGAGATTCAATGCCAGGTCGAGTGGCTCGTCTTGTGGCGGCGAGTCGCCGGCGGGTTGAACGCCGGACAGCAACAGGAGCTTTATCAACGCCTGGTCTCGGCGCTCGGCATCGGCGGCAAGCGCCCGAGTTCGCGGCCCAACCCGCAGATTGAGTACGAGGGTTATCGCTTGCTGGCAAGCCTTGAACATCTGCCTGCGCCGACGCGCATCGCGCTCGGCAAAGAACTGCTGGATAAGATCAAAGACAAGCCGACAAACAAGGGATACCTGTGGTCGCTGGGTCGGCTCGGCGCGCGTATTCCGTTTTATGGCCGGCTCAATTGTGTGGTGCCGGTAGAGGCGGCTCAAGAGTGGATCGCGGCGGTGCTCGATCTGCCTGAGCCAACTCAGGACACCGCCCTGGCAATTATCCAACTGGCAGCGCGCACGGACGATCCGGCGCGCGATATCGATGACCTTCTGCGAGACAGGGCGATTGCCAGGCTCACCAAATCAGGGCATGGAGACGAGATGATTGAAAGCCTCCGCCGATACGTGCCGCCGGCCCGCGCCGACGCCATGCGCATCTTTGGAGAATCTTTGCCTGAGGGGTTGCGGCTTGTGGTCTAGCTCTAGCGCACAACATTGGAATAGGAGATTGGCCACAGAGTCACAGAGGCACAGAGAGGAAACCAAAAGTGCTGAGAAAAACCAAAGATTTTTATCGTCTTCTCTGTGTCTTGGTGCCTGCGGTGGCAATTTCTTTTGTCCCTTTCTTATGCGGCCTGATTTAGAATGAACTGCTGATCAATCTCTGGGGGGTAAGGACAAGGCGATGCTTTTAGGCATAGATTATGGCACGACGCGCACAGTCGTCGCCGTGGTGGATAGAGGAAACTATCCGGTCATCAGCTTTCAAAGCGCCGGCGGCGATACGCAAGGATGGTATCCATCGCTTTTGGCGGGGCGTGGCAGCGACCTGCGGTTTGGGCTTGATGCCGCTGCCCTTCAAGATGAGCCCGGATGGCTGATTCGCCGCTCGTTCAAGCGCGAGTTGGCGCGGCTCGGCCCCGAATCGACGATCACTCTGGGCAACCGCTCGCTTACCGCCGTCGATCTTCTCACAGCGTTTCTCAGCCAGTTGCGCCGCGATATTTACGAGCGCTCGAACCTGGCCGTCAAACCGCAAGAGCAGCTTGAGGCGATGATCTCTGTGCCTGCCAATGCCAACAGCAATCAGCGCTTTATCACGCTTGAAGCTTTTCGACGCGCCGGCTTCGCGGTGCGCGGCATGATCAATGAGCCCTCGGCTGCCGGCATAGAATATGCGCATCTCTATCTACGCGAAGGCGCGCCGTCGCGTCGCGAGCACATGGTAGTTTACGATCTCGGCGGCGGCACCTTTGATGCTTCGGTCACCAGCATGGCCGAACGCCGGCATGAGGTCTTAAGCAGCGAAGGCATCGCGCAACTGGGCGGCGATGACTTCGATAGCCTATTGCTCGACCTGGCGCTCAAAGAGGCTGGGATTAGCGAACTGCCGGAAGACGCGCGGTTTCGCTTGTTAGAGGAGTGCCGCGAGAAAAAAGAAGGGCTGCATCCGAACACCCGACGCCTCGCCATCGATCTGAGTCGCGGGCTCGCTGCCGCCGGTGAAGTCGTCGTCTCAACCGGCGAATTCTATGATCGCTGCCGACCGCTCGTCGACCGCACGATTGCGACGATGGAACGCAGCGCGCAGGCGGCATCTGCCACAGGCGATGTGGACTGGAGCGCGGTGGCGGCCATCTATGTGGTTGGCGGATCAAGCGACCTGCCGATTGTTGCGCGCCTGCTGCGCGAGCGTTATGGCCGGCTGGTGCGCAAGTCGCCATATCCTCATGCATCGTCGGCCATCGGCCTGGCCATCGCCGCCGACAGAGAAGCGGGCTATCAGTTACACGAACGCTTCACGCGGCATTTCGGTGTGTGGCGAGAGGCTGAGGATGGGCGCTCGGTAACCTTCGATATCCTGTTTGAGAAAGACACGCTACTGCCTGAGGCCGGAACAGATTGCCTGACCCGGTCGCGGCGTTACCGGCCAGCGCACAATATCGGTCATTTTCGCTATCTCGAAGGCAGCCGGACGGACGAGCAGGGCCAGCCCACAGGCGATCTGACGCCGTGGGAAGAAATCTATTTTCCATTCGCTCCCGCACTGCTTGACGAACCGCACCTTGAGCGCATCCCAATCACCCGTGAGCCGGTCGGCGAGCCGTTAATCGAGGAGCTTTACGCTTGCGATGAGCATGGGATTATTGAAGTCAATATTATTAATCATACAATCCAGCATCGTCGTAGTTATTTACTGTCTGGAAGACCTGGCGGCATAGTTAATCAGTAATCTGTGCTACTTTGCTCATGTCCTCGCCGGCGACCAGCATGAACTCGTTCTTCGCGCCGGCTTGACGGCTTTGACGGTAAGGTCTGTACTCATCGCTTTCATAAAACTGGATGGCAGCGTCCCTGGAAGGCCACTCGATAATGAGGAAAACTTGCGGCGCTTTTCGGTCGCCCTCAATCTTTTCAATCGTCGACGTGCGAGCCAGATAGCGGCCCCCGTGCTGCTCAACCATACGGGTTACATTCTTGATGTATGCTCCTACCCAGTGCTGGTCAGTGATGTCGATTTCGGCAACAGCGTAATACTTCATGTGATCCTCCTCACATTCAACCGATGGGAAGTCCCATCTGCCTGGATTGGCTGGCTGAATCACGGGCTCCCCATCGTCGATGAATCAAGCCGTCTTGTATGATGAACCACTCCATAGCGACGATCTCATATGATTGCCCGGTGGCGGCTTGCCCCCGGAATGATCCAACAGAGGTGCCGCGCTCCAGGTAGCGAACGGCGACCGTATCGCCCTCGGTGATTATCGCCTCGACTTGGAGTTGAACGGCGAAGGCGTTATGTATCTCCAGCCAGATCGGGACAACCTTATCCAACCCGCCCCATCCGAGCACGCCATAGACCAGAGCATCAGCAGTAAAGAGCTGCCCAAGCGCCTCCATATCTCCTCGGTTGAAAGCATCGACATAATCTAAAACAATCTTTTTGTTGGCTTCTTCCGACACCGCAGCCTCCGATTCAAAGTAGCGTAATGCAAGATTCACTCGCCAGCGTCTGACGCTGTGGTTCAGGCAAGTGCGGGGCAGGCGATTCTTGTTTATCGCGTCCTTTAGACCCGCCGCCGCGCCCCTCGCCGCGCTTTCAAACCGCCCGGCGAATTATACTGAATGAATTCCCGCTATTCGATCTCTTGAAGTAATTGTAAGCGGTGGCATATAATTCCAGCTTCTGGCGGGGTAGCTCAGTCGGTCAGAGCGACGGACTCATAACCCGTAGGTCGGCGGTTCAAGTCCGCCCCCCGCTACTTTAGATTCAGCAAATTACAGTCATTCTCTGAATGGCTGTTTTTGTTTATGTCCGCTTTCATGTCCGCACTCAGCCTTAAAAGAATTCAGGGATCAAGCCTCGAAAAGCATTGACGAAACCAGGCAAGCAATTGATGAGTTACTCGAATCACACAAGGAGCGAGCCGAACGGCTCATCAAGAAACAAGAGAATGCGGTTGGCTTTCTGGATCGCTTTGAAACGATGAATGACCTGGCAGAGAAACGTCCGGCGATATGGTGGGCCAAAATTTTTACTTCCTCCCTCAGCCAAGTATGAATCGGTTGTGCAGAAAATTTGACGAGATTAAGATATGGACGGCTGATCCATCTGTCTCTTATAGCGCATGACAAATGAAGGTAAGGGACGAGCATTGAACCAGCGATAGACCACCAAGCCACCAGGGTACTAAGCGGCACCAAGCCTTCGTGAGGCTTCGTGTCTTGGTGCCTTTGTGGCTTATCGCCTATGGCCAATCGCCAACCGACCTAAGAACATCATACCGTAAGCATCATTCCCGCCCAGTGATCAGACGTGCCGTTTTCGATTCATTGTTCTACAAAGAAATTTTTTGCCTCGGCTCGTCACTTATTGAATGTAGAAGAGCAAAGGAGCGCACTTCCTAACTTTCACCTCCGAGTTCTTTTCAAGTCGGCTAGCGACGCTGAGACTTCGCGCTAGATTTTGTGATCAACCTGCGGAGGACAATTTGAGATGGATGAGAGAATCAAAATTCTTTTCCTTGCCGCTGACCCTGTGGATACAAGTCATCTTCGCCTAGGCACAGAGATCAAAGAGATCAATAAGAAGATGCAGTCGGCGCTTCATAGAGATTCATTTGAACTCGTTTCAGAATGGGCTGTGACCGCAGCAGACCTGCGCGAGGCGCTGTTAAGGCATTGCCCTCAGATCGTTCACTTTAGCGGGCACGGCAGCAAATCAGGATGCCTCGTCGTCGAAGATGAATCTGGCAAAGCCCGGATGATCGACAGAGAAGCTCTGACCGCCCTGTTTCAGATATTAAGAGACAATATTCGCATCGTCGTTTTGAACGCCTGCTACTCGAAACCGCAAGCCGACGCCATCGGGCAGGTAGTCGATTACACCATCGGGATGAGTACGACAATAAGCGATAAAGCGGCCATCCTGTTCTCCGCCACTTTTTACAGTGCCCTCGGATTTGGACGCACGGTTAAGGAAGCTTTTGAACTGGCCAGAATTGCCCTGCATATGGATTTCCCACAGGAGCATAAAACTCCTTGGCTTCTCGCTCAAGAAAGCATAGACCGTGCAAGTGGCTATTTGATCGAGCAGCCGATAAGCCCTGCGCGGGCTGAGATTCTCGCGCTCAAAGAAAGATGGGGGAAAGAGCCTGACCCGTGGAAACGGTACTGGTTAGCCATCTCGGTCGGCGATATTGGGGGAAGACAGGCCATGGAAATCCTGCAAAGCATGAAAGCGCGGGAATCGGATGAATTTGCGCAGATGGGAGTGGAGGAAGCTTTGCGGGCTGCCTGCAAGCCGATCCTTTAAGACGGCCTGTACACTTCGATGGCAATTAACCGTTTGTTTGAGTTTTTGCAAACAGGAGGTGAATAAAGATGAAAAAGACAATCATAAAAACTCGTTTGGGAGTGCTAGTCATACTGATCCTGGCGCTTACTTTAACTTCCATATCTTGCGTCGATAACGGCATCGGCGAACCAGTTACTGCCAATGATTGCGACGCCAGCAAAATACCAGTGGCCCGTTCTGGTTTCTCAATTCAAGAGGGGTCTGCTGCACAGATGGCCAAAGGGGTCTGTGAAGGCGTGGGCCGGGTAGTTGCCGCAGGCAACGGTCAGGGAAACCCTATAGTTATTGCTTTTGAGGAGACCCACGCTTCTCGCGCCGGTCAAATTGAAATCGCTATCATGTTATTGCGGCTCCATAAGCAGTATAACCTGCGGCAGATTTCTTTAGAGGGCGCGATAGCTGGTGACCCCGCGCTGTCCCCGACCTGGTTCCACGAGTTGACTGCCGACTCTAATTCCAAGCGTGCCGGCCAGCAACTTGCAGTCAGCATGCTCAAAGAGGGGGAGATCAATAGTGGTGAATTCAGCGCTCTAGTATGGTCTGATGTGCAGGTAAAAGGGAACGAGAAGGCCGAAGAGTATAACGTCGAGCTATCCGATCAGGCTGCAAGTAGTGTCAATCACTATCTCATCGGTATGGTTGAGAACTCGTTGACGCAGAGTACAATCTCCCAGATCAATCAGTTATCTCGCGAAGGGAAGAATAAGGAAGCGGCGGCTCTTTTGTTTGGCAGTGATCCCTGGGTCAAAGAGCACTATGACAAGATGACGGATAAAGGCAACATTACATCCGTAGAAGAGTCAGTCAAAATCCTTCAGGAAATAGAAGCCAAGGCCAAGAGTTTAGGCATCACCATCAAGCCGGAAGACCAGTCCGGCTTGCAAGATATGATCAAATTCTTCCGAACGGCTGCCCACAGAAGTTGTACGATGGTCGCCAACACCCTGGCAATGTGCGACCAGTCGCCAAGGATGCCCGTGGGATTGATCATCGGGGCCGCCCACACCCCAAGGGTCATTGAATTGCTGAGAGCCGGCGATGCTTCCTTTGCGGTCATCTCTCCCGATTCATTAGCCAATGATTCGGAGAATGGCACTCTGACGACAGCTGCCTACAAGCGGAAAAACGCTAAGAAATCAGTCGACCCTGCCGGCTATCTTGGAGCCTATCTGGATAGGCGACACAAGCCCCCTGTGATAATCGGGCAGACGTGGTATAAAACCAAGTCCGAGATTGGTATGTTGGCATCTGCCCTGGCAGCAGCGGCAGCTGGTGGCGAGACGCCGCCTTTCAATAGCTTGAAAGGTAAGCTCATGAGCTTTCACAATATCACCATTGATCCAACTTCGTTTGACCTGATCAGAAAGGGTAATGAAGTCTGGGCAATTTGTAATATTGAAGCCGACACAGGTGCCGGTAAAGTGAAGTTATGTATCGGCGGGGCAAAACAACCTCCGCCACCGGGCGGAACAAATAATCAGCTAGTTCCAGACTCGGACAAAGAACGCGATCCACTGGAGAGCTTACTGCTACAGGCGTTAGCCAAAGCGCGGCAGGAACTGGAGAATGATAACGAGACGCCTAATCCCGATCCTGCCGTTGTTACTCAGTTAACCACCGATACCAAAATCGCTATTGCCCAATCGGTGGACGTTCTGAAAACTGTGATAACCAAATAGGGATTGCGCGACCTATTTTGTCTTGGCCGATGCCGGAAGGGATCGTCGATTTGATGGCCGTGACGAACGTTGTCGGCCTTCTCCTCAGTCCTTATAGATTACTCGCTATGGTGCTCAGAATAGGGCCGCGATTGTTTCGCGGCCCGGCGCTCTCATTCGTCTGATTGTTCCTCTGTCTCGTCCTCTTCGGGTATTGCCGACCTGTCAGGCATGTGCTTCTCGATGGCTTCGCGCAGAATCTCTTCGGCAGGTTTGCCGGCAATCACTTCATAGCGGCCTGCGTATAGCTTCAACGCCAGCCGGTAGGCTTCCGTTTCTCGAAACAACAACTCGATAAAGCGGCCTAACTCGGCTTGCACGACCAGCGGGCCTGCGCCTTCTTTGGTCATTCCTCGCCGCAAGACGATGAACAGATCGGCGAGCCATTCGCGGGCTTCCTCTGGGATTCCTTCAATGCAGTTAAGCCTGCACTCATCCTCCATAAACAAAGTCGGTTGAATCTCCTGGCTTTCTTGTGTTGTCATGGCAGTACCTTTCTGCGCGCTGATGAGGCGCGCGGGATAGTGGGCCGTGCGGGACTTTGCGGAATCGCGCGGCCCTTACCTTTGTGGATGGCCCGGCGCGATGACCGGGCCAAGTTTCAGTTAATCAAACATCCTTGTCCTGCTCGTGACGCGGATGACGAGTCTTCAGGAAACTGGCAACGATATGGCGACCAGCAGGTATGGTCGCGTTGGGTAGAGGTATCCCTTTTGCTTCGCGCTTGGTTGTCAAACAGCTAACTTCGGTAGCAATAATTTACCAGGCTCGGCAAATAAGTCAATGAAAAAATGCCGAGCCTGGTAAATTATTTATTACGGCGCAAAAACGCTGATGCTAGAATCCAGCTTGTGGAAAATTGCCTGGCGCGGTAAATTGCGCCTCATGGCAAAAAAAGCGAACCCGGTAATGTTGACCGTCCGTGAGGTAGCAGAGCGCACGGGTGCGAGTCAGAGGAGTGTTCGATTATGGGCACAACAGGGGAAGTTTCCCGGTGCGAAACTCGAAGACTCTCCGGCTGGCTCCTATTGGCTGATTCCAGCAACGGCGCTTGATGGGTTTGAACTGCGCGGGCGAGGCAGGCCACCGAAGCCGAAAACTAAAAGCGAGACGAAAGCTGAATCAGGGAAGCGCGGGCGCAAGAGGCAACGAAGGATAAATTGAATCGTACTTCACCTTACCTGTAGGAGGAGTGAGATGGAAGAAGCAACCATTGCAAAAATTGCCACAGAAGCTCTCAAGCCGGTTTCTAGCATCATCGATACGTTGCTCGGCCCAAAGCTCAAGCGAATGAAGGCCTGGGCTGAGAAGCGCGACCTCAACAATAGATTGGGCAGTACCATTATGGATGTTCTTCTTGATCAATACCTGCGACGCTTGCTTCGGCGAATCTGTGGAATTACGACAATCGTTTTTCCGCAGCAGGTTCTTCCATTAACAGAGATATACGAACCTTTATATCTTGAAGAGCGGTACAAATCAACATCATCCAAAAAATCCGCCTTCCACGTTTCGATGTTAGAAAAGGGGCGTAACTTCCTAATCGTAGATTTGGCAGGGATGGGCAAATCAACATTTGCAAAGCATCTTGTTTTGGAAGTATTAAGCGCTACCAACAAAATCCCTATTTTTTTGGAGTTAAATAGAATTGCTGATGAAGAATCGCTAATCCAAAAACTCGCCCTCGATATGGATGAGGCTAAAAACGATATCGATGAAAAACTTTTACCCTTGTGGTTTGAAATGGGGAACTTTGTCATCATATTGGACGGCTTTGATGAAGTGCCGGAACATCTACGGGGGAAGATTGGGAAACAGATAAAAGAACTTGCCGTTTGGTGTGAGAACAACTCATTGATCCTTACTGCCCGCCCTGAAGTTCCCCTCCCAGATCTGCCTGATTCCAAAGTTTTAACAATTAAGCCATTAACCAAAACTCAGGCAAAATCATTGGTGCTTCGTTACGACGCTGTAGCAAATATAGATATAGGCAAGAAGTTAGTTAATGAATTTAGTGCCGTTCCAGAAGCATTCTTACAAATTCCTTTATTAGTAGCCCTGCTTTATAGGACGTATGGGTTCAATCAATCCATCGCGACAAGGATCTCTTCATTCTACGATGAAGTGTATAATGCATTATACAAAGGTCACGACCTGACTAAGGCAGGCTTCTGTCGTGCAAAATCCTCCCAGCTTGACTCAGAAGAATTTCGCCGTCTTCTGAGAGGTTTTTCGTTTCTACTGGCAGTACGCCAAAAGGCTCGTCTTAAGAGCAAAACTGAAGGGATTACGATCATTGATGAGGCGATCAAACTCACAGAAGTAAAACCCTCTTCTCCTGCTCTATTTTTCGATGATCTATTGCTTGCAGTTCCCTTACTTATGAAAGATGGGAATGACTTTCGTTTTATTCATAAATCTATCGGCGAATATTTCGCCGCCGAATTTCTTGTATATCAGTCCGGTGCGGAGCAAATCGTCGAGCGAATCAGAGATAGCCATCTTGCGCCGTCTTTCTCAACCACATTTGACTATCTCTCAGAGATTAATCCAAGCCTGTTTCGCAGGTTGATAGTTGCGCCATTGGCAAAAAGCATCTTGGCGGAAGTGAACCCAATTCAAAATTCGCTCATCCGCACTATTTGTTTTCTTATGTCAGCAGAATTAGGGCTTTGGCCTTACGAGAAATATGTAAGGAGGGGTAAGGAGGGGCGCACGGAGTTTGATCTACCTGAGAGCAAAGCACACCATAACGCGATATTCTTCCATTATGGCAATCTAAGAGGGAATGATTGCATTTTGGCGTTGACATTTACCGGGAAGGTTAGCCAGCCTCCTCCAGCAGCAGCCTGGGAAGCAGTAACCATTAAAACAAAAAAATTCGCCCTCGACAGAAATGATTCTCCTAGTCTCGATGAGCTAGGGCAAAACATTCCCCTTGAAGAATGGATTCCTATAGATGATGAACGAGTATTGAATAAAGCCAACTCTCCAGTAATGGCAGCAGTGTTTGAAGAATTGCTGGGATTGGAAACTAGCAGCTTTGCAAGAACCTCTAATGTTAGGCATGAAATCAGAGTTCTTGATGAAACTTCTTGCCGGAATCTCCTAAAACAAATTGAGCAAGAAAACGAAACTCAGGCTTGGTTGCAGGGCTTGATTCCCTCGAAGAGAAAGAGGCATTGAAGGATAGGTGCGGAAAGCCGGTTCCTTTAGAATAGTTACCCGGCTTCTCAGCATTTGGCCATCCCTTGTGAAAGGAGTCATAGCGACTATAAACACGTTGCCCTTGCCGGTCAGCATCGCAGTAGATGAAACGAAAGGTTGAGCAGGGCTAACCCAGATCATAAGACCAAGTCAGTTCGCGGCTTGGCTGAATGTGGGAGCATATGTGGGGTTTCACAATTAGGGCCACCAATGAGATGGCCCTAACTTGTTGATTCTATTGATGAGCCGGGTAGGAATCGAACCTACAACCCACAGATTAAGAGTCTGTTGCTCTGCCAATTGAGCTACCGGCCCGCATACTTGGCGACTAAGAGTCGGATTCTAAAGCTTTTATCCTTCTTAGCGACTGGAAGGCGAAGTCCTATACTAAAGGATTTCCGTCCAGTCTTTCAAGCCCTTTATACCAACCTTGCTGGTTTGCGGTGAGTTTCATATAACGGTAGAGGCACCTCACAGTGCTTCTCTCTATTCAATCTATGCTCCCAACTAACGCCGGTGTCGGTCATCACCGCGACGTCGCATTCTCTCAAATTCGAATCGTTGTGGTCAAACGGCAAGGCCACCGGATTATGAATGGATGCACTTTCTTGTCTTCCAATATTCCAGCGCTGGTCTCGGCAATCGGCGTACTATCCCCTGCTCTTTTGGTGTTCCAGTCTTTCTGCCGTTATCAGAGAGCTCTCGGCGACAACGTAGCGCCAATGCTGACGGAAGACACGCTAAGATCACCATGCGTGAGTCCAGGCTTGCTGACACAACCTGCCCTATACGCATCCTGTCTTTCAGTACTTTTCTATCGTGGCTCAAGTAAATCCATCACACCCCCGAACGCCTTAGGATCAAGCGGCTCAAAGAAGAAGAGCCGACTATCTGGGGCTACAGCGACAATGAGATCAACTTGATACTCTCCTTCAATCTCAAAAGTTTATAAGGCTTGCAACTATAAACATTTCGTCCGTAGGCGATGGGTCAGAACCAAATACCGGGCCATCCAGCAGGCATTATGCGCGGCGGCAGGTTATCTCGACATTTTGCAAGGGCTGTCGATCTGTTTATAATGGCAACCCTCGTCACGAAATCTGAGATACGATCAATGAGGCTACGATGATTAAGCTAGTCCGTTTCGCTCCTGGTTGTTGGCTTTTCCTGGCGCTCTTGACAAAGGTTGCGATTGCCCAAGACCAGCAATTCGCCCAGCTCGGTGATTTCAAACTGGAAAGCGGCGAGGTGATCCGCGACTGCCGCATCGGCTATCGCACGTTTGGCAACCTCAATGCCGATCACTCGAACGCCATTCTCTTTCCGACCTGGGCCTCAGGAACGAGTGAGCAGGCCATATCGAACATTGGCCCTGGCCGGCTGGTTGACACGGCGAAATACTATTGCATAGCCGTCGATGCGCTCGGCAATGGCGTCTCTTCATCGCCTTCAAACAGCCAATCGCAGCCGCGCATGAGTTTTCCGAAGTTCACTGTACGCGATCTGGTCAACACGCAACATGAACTGTTGACCAGAGTGCTGCACTTGAATCACCTGAGAGCCGTCGTCGGCGTGTCGATGGGCGGAATGCAGACCTTTCAGTGGATGATTGCCTATCCTGATTTCATGGACAAAGCGATTCCCATTGTCGGCTCGCCTCGGCTGGCACCCTATGATCTGCTTCACTGGCAAGCGCAAATCGATGCCATCATGAATGATCGCGGCTGGGATAACGGCAATTATAAGGCTAACCCTGCGCGCGCCGCTGAGTATGAATTCGGCGCGATACTGCTCACCACTCCCGATAATTTCAATAAGCGTATGACACGCAAGCAGGTTTTCGAGGAACTCGAAAAGGCGAAGAAAGCTCCAAGCTTCGATGCGAATGATAAGATCAGGCAGGTGCAGGCGATGATGGCGCTCGACGTTGCGGAGCCGTTCGGCGGATCAATGGAACGCGCCGCAGCAATCGTAAAGGCGAAGGTGTTGGTCATCGTGGCGAAGCTGGATCATGTGGTCACCCCCGGCCCGGCGCTGGACTTCGCGCGCCTGCTGCATACGAAGGCGCTCGAACTGGAGAGCGATTGCGGGCACGGCGCGTCATGGTGCGAATCTCAAAAAGTGAGCGCCGCTGTCGCCGACTTTCTTCAGCAATGATTGGTCGAGCGCAAGCCAATGGCACGGCGGCCCGCATGATTGATTTTCTACATGGAGGAGAATCGTCAGCGGCTGCCTGTTGGTGAGCAGCGCCCTGGCGCTCGACAATGGCCTGGCGAAGACTTGCGGCAACCACTTCCGCGCCCGCAGCTTGTCCGGCCTGGCGCTCGACAATGGTCTGGCGAAGACGCCGCCGATGGGATGGAATAGTTGGAACAAGTTTGGCTACAGTGCGTGACCTCTGGGCGAAAAAAGACCTCGGCAAATATACGGGCAGCTTTTCCGCTACGGTGCCGAGCCACGGCGTCGTGATGCTGAAGATCAAGCCTTGATGTGTGACAAGTAAATCATGACAAGTGACAAGATGGAAGAAGCAAACCGTGACGTGATTACTGCTACATATAAAGCGATGACGGCGACCCGCAAACGATTCTTGTCACTCGTCACCTGTCACTTGTCACGCTCAAGGCGCTAGGTCACACAATCGAAAATCAGCACCTTTGACCAATAGCGTGAACACTCCCGCCGGAAGCGGTCATGGGTCTCATGTTCCTGATAGAAATCGTGTCCCGGCTCATCGTCAAACAACAGGATCAGCCCGTAACTGTATCCCCGCTCGATGACCGGGCGATCCGTGTCGGCGGGTACGCCGATGTGCGATTGTCTGACCGTCTCGATGGCGGCTATGGCTTGCAACTCGCGCCGGAAGTCTTCAACCTCTGCGGCAGAGAGTTCTTCTTTCAGCCAGAAGTAAACCGAGTGAATGAACATTAGTAACCCTCCTCAAGCACAGGCAATCTATCAAGCGCCCGAAATCTCTTCAAGCGATTCAACGCGCCGCTAAACGCCAACGGCCCGCGCGGCGAGTTCGCAGGCCGTTGGATTGTCAGGATTGTGCGGATACTTACTTTCGGGTTTTCACTCTGGCTGCCGGTTTAGCGCGCCGCAGTTCTTCGGCAAGCGCGCGTATCTCCGTCATGTCACGCTGCATCTCGCTCCAGCCGTACCACAGCGCGTAATCGGGGTTGGCATGAAACGTCCCCTGAAAAGCCCGCATGCGATGTTCGAGATACATGACGAAGAGCTTCTGCTCGATCACCGTCGGCGCGTCATGAGCGGATTTCGCAGCCATACGCATACAAGCGCTGACTGACATGCATCATCTTATCGTTTTTCAGCAAGCCGGGCGGTGACCGCCGTCACACAGATGTTTGACGAGCGCTCGCAGGAGCGTGTGCGTCAGAGCCCCGGACTTTTGCAGGGCGCAATCGTCTTGTAGGGCGCAATCGTCAAGGCAATCGCCGGCAGCACATGGGGCGACTTATGCGCTGATCAGGCATCAAGGTCTCTTGCGCTGCTTGTCTTTCTCCTTTTGCGCCTCGCGCTGCTTGCGCTGTTCTTCTTCGAGTTCGAGCAGCGACGGCGGCGGCGGCGTGAAAGAGATCTCTTCGCGGAAGGTCGCATAGACCGGCTGGCCGTTGAGCAGGGCCGGCGAAAACTTGTAATGCCGGAAAGCGTCCATGGCGCGGTCGTCGATCACCGAATCGAGCGAGCGGACAACACGCACGTTGATGACCTGGCCATCGGGCGTGATGGTGCCGGCAAGCAAGACCGAGCCGCGAATCGCCCGCCCGGCGTCGAATTTCGGCGCTACCCGTTCGAGCGGCACAGGCGGCGTGAAACGGTCGCTCTCTTTCAGCACCAGCGGGCGACCGAATTCATTGACGGGATGCGACAACTGTTCAGGCCGGTTGCGCAGGTTCGCCAGCGGCACGATCTCCGGCGTCACCGAAATCAGCAAAGCGCGCTCGATGGGCACGCTCTGCCGCGCGCCGCCCGCGCCGATGTAGTACTTGACGCCGAACAGTCCCTTGCCGCCGCGCAGCAGGACAGTCTCGTAATTCTCGAACTCGACGTTCTTCGCGTCGAGCAGCGCTTGATTGGCATAGCGCACCCGAACGTCGAGCTTCATAAGGCCATGAATCACCTCGTGCGGCGTGAACACCAGCGTCATGTATTCGGGGCCCAGCAGCACGGCATCATTGAAGGTCTCGCCGCCGCGCAAGCCCACCGAGCGAACGTGGCGCACGGCCAGTTCGTCGAGCTTCTGCTTGTCTTTGATATAAGCCATCTCCTCGTCGGCGGTCGAATAGGTGCCGTTGAGCCGCGTCACTTCTTCAACGCCAGGCGAACGCTGCGGATCGTACTGGTAAACTGCAAAAGTAAGATTGACCCCATACTCGCGACCGCTCGGACGATTGGTTGTGCTGCTGGTGGTGCCGCCCGATTGCGCCAGCCCCGTTGCGGTCAATCCCATAATTACGATGAGTGCGAAAACAAATCGGCGAACTTCCATAAGCTTTATTCTACATCATCGGCGGCAGTTTCTTCCGCCGCGCGTTCAGCGATCAGCCGGCGATAGGCTTCGCTCTTGCTCAGGCGGCGGGCGCGGGCGACACGTTTGAGCGCCGCTTTCTGGTCTAGCCCTTCGTCGTCGATCAACGCCGCGACGGCTTCGGCAATCGAGCGCGAGCCTGCTTGATTCACCGACTCGGCGGCATCTGCAACCTGCGGCCCGACCAGCAAGACGATTTCGCCGCGCACCTCAGTTTGCGACATCCGAGCGTGAACTTCATCGAGCGCCCCGCGAATGAACTGCTCATGCAGTTTGGTCAATTCGCGCGCCACCACACACTGGCGATTGCCGAGCGCCTGGCGCGCATCTGCCAGCGTCTCTTTAATGCGATGCGGCGCTTCATAAAAAACCAGCGTCGCCTTGACCCCGGCCAGCGCCGCGAGCCGCGCCCGTCGCGATGATGGTTTAGACGGCAGAAAGCCCGCGAAATAAAATTCATCGGTCGCCAGTCCCGCCGCCGCCAGCGCCGCAACCAGTGCCGACGCGCCCGGCAGCGGCACTACTTGAATGCCTTGCGCGATGGCTTCTTGCACGAGGCGATGACCGGGGTCGGAGACCAGCGGCGTGCCGGCGTCCGAGACCAGGGCAAGGCTGAGGCCGGATTTGAGCCGGTCGATCAACTGCGGCGTGCGCTCGCGTTCGTTGTGCTGGTGATAGCTGATGGTTGGCCTGGAGATTTGATAGTGTGCCAGCAGCTTGCGCGTGTGGCGCGTATCTTCGCAGGCGATGAGATCAACTTCGCCAAGCACACGCAAGGCGCGCAGGGTAATGTCTTCGAGATTGCCTATTGGCGTGGCGATGATATAGAGCGAACCGGCCATCATCATGATTAGGCGGCGAATGAAATCGGCTGTCAACACCGCCCTGTCCTCGGTAGTGGACAAATCATGTGGGATAAAGGAAGATGACCGGCAGGCTCACGATCACACGGCATAGACGTTTGCGATAGAAACGAGTGAGAAACCCGTCTTATGATGAATGAACCCTTAAAACGCTCGCAACTAGGAATTGCCTCTTTCCTCATCAGCATTGGCACGTTCATTAGTGTCGTCTGCTTGATTGTTATCGCCCTGATGGTTTCCGATAAAAAAAGTCATGGCTTGAGTGAACTGTTTGGCCAATTTGCTTTTTACAGCTTTATCATTGGCGCGCCGCTGGCTCACCTGATCGGGTTGGTACTGGGCATCGTCGCGTTGTTTCAAAAGCGGCGCGGCATCGTTTTTGCGATATTGGGCGTCATCTTGAATCTTTTTTTTCCGGCGCTCGGCGTGCTCATCATCTTCGTTTTATTAAGCGCGGTTGCCTACGTTCGTTGAGTTCCCAGGTTGGTGATTCAAAGTTAGAGAGGCCAAACCAGCGGGCAAGATTCCCCGACGACGGTGCGCTGAGCAGATCGAGCGCGCCGTTGGTCGCTCGATGATTGTTGCCGAGGCGCGTGGCGGCGGGATAGAATAATTATCCTGAATCATGGTCAGCAGGTCACGCGCCAATCGCCCGCGAGATTTTGCCTCGTGCTGAGTTTGACAGCGCCAATTCGACAACACTATAGTGTGGCTGATTTATAGACGGACTCAATCAATTGTGGTCGCACGCGGCCACGGAGCAGCGGATGTTTAGACTCGAAAAACTCGAAATTCATGGTTTCAAATCGTTCGCCGACAAGACCACGCTGGTCTTCGGCGAAGGCATCACCGGCGTTGTCGGCCCGAATGGATGCGGCAAATCAAATGTCGCCGAATCGATCTCCTGGGTGCTCGGCGAGCAGTCGGCCAAGAATCTGCGCGGCGGCAAGATGGAAGATGTCATCTTCAACGGCACGCGCGACCGCAAGCCTCAAGGGATGGCCGAAGTGCTGCTCACGATGGTCGCTATCGAAGACATCGCGGCGCGCGACCAGGATGCCGATAAAGATGATGAGAACGAATACGATGAAGTCGTCTCGAAAGCCGAACACGCGGCGAGCGCCGCACGCGCCCTCGTCGAGGAAATGAACCGGATCGAGGCCAGCGAAAACGCGACGGCGCAATCAGACAAAGCCGCAACCTCAGATGCCGCATCGCCAGATGCCGCAATGCCGGCGCTGGCCGAATCATCCGCCGCAACCGCAGCCGGCGACCTTGCGGCAGCGGTGACCCTTGATGCATCCCCGGCCCATCTTGAAACACCGGACACCCAGGCGGCTCTCGAACCAACGACGGCGCTGGCCGAATCCTTGGGCGCGAATCAGGAGCAGGCAGCGACCAAGGAAGCTGAATTACAAAATAAGCGTGGCGACCAGGCGCGCAAATATCAAAAGCGTAAGCGCATGCAGATTGCCATCTCCGCAGGCGAACGCGTCACCGTCGGTCGCCGCCTCTATCGCACGGGCGATAGCGAATACCTGATGAACGGGCGGCCCTGTCTGCTGCGCGACATTCAAGATCTGTTTGCCGGCACAGGGCTCGGCGGCGCTCACTATGCCATCATCGAGCAGGGGCGCATCGGCCAGATTCTTTCATCCAAGCCGCTCGACCGTCGCGGCCTCATCGAAGAAGCGGCGGGCATCACTAAGTTCAAATCGCGCAAGCGCGCCGCCGAACTCAAACTGGAATCGGCCAAGCAGAACCTGACGCGGCTGAACGACATCATCAGCGAAGTCGAACGCCAGGTGAACAGCCTGAAGCGACAGGCGCAGAAAGCGCGCCGCTATCGCCGATTGCGCGAAGAGATGCGGGCGCTACTCAAAGTCGTCTTCACGGCTGATTACTATCGGCTCAGTGAGGCCATCGAACGGGTCGCCCGCGAGCTTGAAGAGATTGAATCGAGCAAGGGGATGCTGGACGGGCAACTCCTCGGACACGAGACCGAACACCGCGCCGTCGCAAGCGAGGCGCGCAACGCCGAAGATCACCTGACCAGGCTGCGCGAGCAAGCCGCTGCCATTGAACTGGAAGCCGACCGGGCGCGCAATCGCCGCGCCTTTGAAGAGCAGCAACTCGGCGAACTGGGCGGGCGCATCGAAGAATTGAACCGCGATCAACAAGGGCTGGAATCGCGGCTGACGCTTCTGGAAGAAAACTCACACAGCCGCTCGCAAGCCTGGCGCGCGCTTGAAACGGAACTGACCGCCGAGCAGGCTGGTCTGCTGACACGCGAGACCGAGTATCAACAGGAACTGGCGCAAGTGCGCCAGGCTGAAAGCGAGATCGAGCAATTGCGCCAGCGCATGCTAACGGAAATCGGCGTCACCGAGCGGCTCAAGAACCTGAGCGCCAGTCTCGAAGACGGCGTGCGCAAGCTCGATCTCAAGCAGACCAATCTGCGCGCCGAACAGGAGCGCGCGGCGACGCGACACGATGAAGCCGGGCGCGAACACAGCCGCACAAGCAGTGAAGTCGAACATGATGAGGCGCGGCTGGCAGAACTCACCGAACACATTGCCGAGCGCGCCGCCAACCTGCTGACGATTCGCAACCGGGTCAACCGGCAGCGCGAGGCGTTGCAACGAATTCACGACGAGCGCGCCGCCGGCCTTCATCGGCTGCGCTCGCTTGAAGACCTCGACGCGCATCACGCTTATTATTCGGACACCGTACAGCAGGTGCTGTCGCCGGAACAGGCGGCGCGCATCAACGCGCTAGGCACGCTCGCCGATTTCGTCGAAGTCGAAGCGCCGTATGAAAAGCTGATCGAGAGCCTCTTCGGGCGCGAACTGCAATGCATGCTGGTGCCGACGATTGACGATGCGCTTGCCGGCGTCGAGTTCATCAAGTCGGAAGAACTCGGACGCGGCGCTTTCCTCGTCGTCGGCCTGCACGGCGGCGAAGACGAAGACGGCGGCCAGTTGAAGGGCGACGCCGGCACCGGGGCGAATGGCAGCGCCGGGGCGAACGGCCACGGTGGAGACAAAACCAATGGCCATTCAGCCGGGGAGATTGAACGCTGGCTGGTTGATAGTGAAGCGCATTACACCAGCTCGCGCTTTGACAGCGACTACATTCCGATTGAGCGACAACTGCCGCCGGCAGATTTTTCGCTGGTCGAGCCGCCTGCCGATTATGCATCCGCTGAAAGCTTTGCCGGCGAATTTGATTACCATTCGCCGTTGGATGAACTGCCGTTTGAGAGCGATGAAGCGCCGGGCGATGAACGGGCAGATCAACCCTCATACAACGAAGCAACCGGCGAACGCCGGCGAGATGAGCCGCCGACGAGCGCACCGCTTTTTCAGCTTGATGTGCTGCGCGCCATAGACCTGCTCAACGTGCGCCGCGAGATCAAAGCCATCGTCGAGCGCGCTTTCCCCGACAAGTGCGCGGCTGCCGTCGTGCCGGACATCGAAGCCGCGCTGCAACTTTCCATCGAAAATCCATCTATAACCTATGTTACCTACGAAGGCGAGCAGGTGATCAATGGTCGCCACATCGTCACCGGCGCGAAGGCCGGGCAGAAAAACACCTCGCTGCTCGGACTGAAGCGCGAGATCAAGGAACTTCGCGTCGGCACCGAAACGCTGGCCGTAGAAGACGAGCGCGTCGCCGCACAACTTGACGAGGCGGAACAGGAGCGCGATTCGCTCGAAGGCGAAGCGGCGCAACTCGATCAGGAACTCCGCCAGCACGAGAAGACCGCTGCCGCGCGCCAGTCGCAGCTTGAAGGATTGGCGCGCGACCTTGAACGCGCCGCGCAGCACGTTCGCGTCGTCGAGTCGGAGATTGAGATGGCGGCTGAAGAGCGGCGCGACATCGAAGCCCGCCTCGAACTATTGTTCGCCGAACTCGCGGCAGCCGAAGCGTCGCGCGCCACGGTGCAGTCATCGCTTGCCGATAAACAGAGCGCCTGCGCCGAGCGGCGAGCGCAAGTCGAGCAGATTGCCGAACAACTGTCGACGGCACGCGCACGAGTCGCGGCGCGCGTTGAACGATTGCATGCCGCGAAGGCCGAGTTGCGCCGCATCGAAGCAGAAGCTGAAGAGTTGCGCAGCCGCATCAATCGCAACCGGCTTGAGCTTTATGAAAGCCATAGCCGCGTCGAACAGATCAGCGCCTCGCAGGCGGAAACCCAGAGCGCCGCCGAAGGCTTCGAGCACGAGCGCCAGGCGCTGGCGGAAAAGATCAGCGCCGCCAGCGACCATCTCGCCGCAACGCGCCACCGCGCCGATGAATTAGAGATCTTGCTTACAAATCTGCGGCAGCAATCCGAGATGGTGCGCGACCGTCGCGGCCACCTCGAAGTCGAGCGCGCCCGCATCGAAGCAGAAGCCGAGCATCTGACGCGGGATTGCTTCTCGGAACTGGCCATGTCGCTCGAAGACGTGGTGATGAGCGTTGAATTGGCTCGCGCCGCTGAGCGCCGGGGGCCGGGGGCCGGGGGCCAGGGGCCGGTAGATGAGGGCGAAGAATTGCCCTCTGATGAAGCGCAGATGATAGACGGTAACGATGAGAATTTTCGGATAGCAGATTTCGATGGCGAGCAAACGGCCCACGGCCCACGGCCCACGACTCCCGACGACATTGATGCGGTACGCGCCAGGCTTGATGAGTTGCGCGTCAAGCTCGATGACATGGGGCCGGTCAACATGATGGCGCTCGAAGAGCTTGAAGAAGCCGAAGCGCGATTCAAATTCCTCACCGTGCAGCGCGCCGATATTCTCGATTCGATCCGGCTGACCGAAGAAGCGCTCGCTGAAATCAAGCGCCGCTCGCGCGAGCGCTTCCGCCATGCATTCACGCACATCAATCAAAACTTCCAGCAAATGTTTGTCGAATTGTTCGGCGGCGGGCGCGGCGAGATGATGTTGATTGATGAAGCGGACATTCTGGAATCGGGCATTGATCTGATCGCCCAGCCGCCGGGCAAGCGCTTGCAGAACGTGCTGCTGCTGTCGGGCGGCGAAAAAGCGATGGCGGCCATCTCGCTGGTTCTGGCAATCTTTCAGTATCGCCCGTCGCCGTTCTGCATTCTCGACGAGGTCGACGCGCCGCTCGACGAGGTGAACGTCGGACGCTTTTCGGAAAAAGTTGCCGTCATGAGCCAGACGACGCAATTCCTCGTCATCACGCACAACAAGCGGACGATGGAATCGGCGCGCGCGCTGTATGGCGTCACCATGCAGGAACCGGGCGTCTCCAAACTCGTGTCGGTGAAGTTTGAGTAGAAGCGATGAATGAAGGCAAAAGGCAAAAGGCAAAAGGCAAAAGGCAAAAATTAAGCAGCGGCGTGCAGGTCGTTATGTTGGCCCCGGACACCACCGGGTTTTTGCTTTCGCCATCGATCACGGGCTTTGTCGAAAATCCCCTGGGCAGCGCCGCGCTAAAAGCAGATTCGCGCCGCCGCGCAGCGAAATGGCGGCGCTGCCTTTTGCCTTTTGCCTTTTGCCTTTTGCCTTTTGCCTTCCTGCCTGCGGCAGGCTTTCCTTGCCCGGCGCAGAACTCCGTCGCTACGCCGTCGGCGACGAATTGGAGCTTCAATTACAAATTCGAGAACAAGCGGTTTTACGTGCCGATGATGGAGATCGATCTGGGGGTGGACGGTGCCGGCGAACTCAGATTCCAGCGCGGCGAATCCGATGATCTGCTCGACCATAAGTTCAAGTTGCTGCCGACGACTCTGGCGCGTATTCGCCAGTTGCTCGAAGCCAGCCGCTTTCTCGATTCGAGCGATACCTATCAGGCCGAAAAAGACTTTTCGCATCTCGGCTGGGTGACGCTCCTGGCGCGACAGAATGAGCGCGAGCGCAAGGTGCGCTTCAATTACACGCAGAATCCACAGATCAGTGAACTGGCCGACATCTTTCGCGGCATTGCCACCGAGGAGATGCACCTGTTCGACATTGAAACCAGCGAGCAATTCCAGCCGCTCGACCTGCCGCGATTGCTTGATTCCATCGAGAACGATCTGAAGCTGCAACGCATCACCGAGCCTGAGCGCTTGCTGGCCAAGCTGCAAGAAGTCGCCAGCAACGATACGCAACCTCTGATTGCACGCAATCACGCGATGCGTATAGTCAGCGATATAAAAAAAGGCAAGTTCAAAACAACAATGAGGAAGTAGCCAGTCATCAGTTATCAGTTTTCAGTTGGGATCAGTTATTCCCGCAGGCTTGTCTGTTCAGCTAGATCGGTTTGCAATTGAGTGTAAGGTAAGCGCAATGATTCACCGCAGAGGCGCAGAGGACGCAGAGGGAGCGCAGAGCGTGGCGCATTTATCCTATCTCTGCGCCTTCTCTGCGTTCTCTGTGTCTCTGCGGTGAATCCTCACAACCCCGTACATTCAATTGAACACCGATCTAGTGATTTGATATGGATGATTCAACTGACGACTGACAACTGACAACTGACAACTGCTATGTTCATCCCGCGCGGCACTATCCTGCACGAAAATCTGGCAACGAGCTATGTGCTCGTCGATAGCCTGGTGGCCGATCTGTGCGAAGGCGGCTTTTCGGGCGTCGTCGAAGTCTTGCTGCGCCGTGCCGACGCTCACGTGGTGATCGCGCACGGGCGCATTGCGGCGAGCCTGCTGGCGCGACACAACGAAGCGGCAGACAGCCAAACCGAGTATTCGCGTTCGACTGTCGCCCAGATTGCCATGGCGGCAAGGCAGGAGCGCGGACGGGTTTCCATTTATCATTACTCCGCTGAAACGGCGGCAGCCATTGCTGGACGAGCGACCGCCGAAGCGCTCTACACGCGGCTCAGCACCGAATTCGCCGACCTTGAAAAGGTCATCACGAAACTGTTGCGCGAGGGCGACCGCCAGTGGTTTATCGAGATCACGATGGCCAGCGGGCTGGCGGCGCTCGTGCATATCAAAAATGACCGCTGCCGCGTGTTGACCGCCCGCGACGGCGACTTGCGCGAAGTTTATGAGAGCGAGACGGCGTCGGAGAATGCGGCGCTCGCGGCGCTGCTCGACGAGAGTCGACAGCTTGGCGGCGTCTTCGATGTTTACTTCCGCAGCGCCGCCGAAGAGTTGGCCGCTGACGATGGCTTGCCTGAAACTTCGAGTAATGAATATCACAAAGCGACGGGCGCGGCAGGTGACGTATCCGAGGTCGTCAGAGAAGCGAAAGCCGTCTTTCATTCGCTATCGCTTGACGATATGACTGCCGCGCCGCCTGATCACGGGTCGACGCCGCGCCGCCTGCCGGTTTCGCTCGAAGCCGCGTCGGCCTTGCGCGAGTTGACCGGTTCGCTCGGCGAACCGCCGAACAACGGCGGCGACGAATTTAAGAATGCCGGCCTGATCGAGCCGCCGCCAATGATGACGCGCCCGCCTTCTGAAAGTGTAAATAATCCTACATTTTTCAAAACTGCCATCGATAGGGCACCAGTCCCGGCAGCAAGCATCGATGCGCGGCGCGCAACCAGCGATCTCTTATTGATGCCGGACGACCTGCGCGCCACCGGATTGCTCAAGCGCGGCAGCCACGCTGAGACGCTCGCCGAAATCAAACGGCTGATGGGCGAGATCGTCCGCACCGTCGAAGAGTCCATACGCGCCGCAGGCTCGCGCGACAGCTTCACGATGCACCTGCGCGCCGGGCAATTGAAGGTGGCCGAGCGCTACGCCTTCCTCGATCCGTTCGGCGGTGAATTCGAATACCTGGCCGGCGAGATCGTTTTCGTTGGCGACGTGAGCGCCGATGACTTCATCATCGGCCTGAGCGAAGCGCTGGCGCAGGCCATCGATAGTGCCGCGCGGGCAAACGCACAGCCCGAACGTATTCGCCTGCACGCCGCCGAAGGCTTGCGCTGGTTGTTGAACCGCTTGCAAGTCGAACTCGAACCCTACCATCTCGATCAAGCCATCGAAGCCATCATCGCAGAAACTGGCGGCGCAGCCTGATTCATGTCCGGCGAGGGATCGGCACAACTCGTAAATGTAAAAAAAATCACAATTCGTGCGTCGGATGATCGGGACATAAGACCGTGATTATTCGGTTGTGGAAATCGGAGCCGGCAGTTGCGCGCGCAGGTAATCGCTCGCTTCTCGGAAGGCTTCGTCTTCGTGGCCGAAGCCATGAATCCATTTGACGCCGGGCCAGGTGCGCCACCACGACAGTTGCCGTTTCGCATAATGCCGCGTGTCGAGTTTCATCTGATTGAGCGCGTCTTCGCGCGTGCGGCGGCCTAGCAGATATTCGACGACGCGGCGATAGCCGTGCGCCTGAAAGGCTTTCGCCGTCGGCGGCAGGCCCGCGCCCATGAGCCTTTGCACTTCTTCAATCAGGCCCTCAGCAAACATCGCTTCGGCGCGGCGGTTAATGCGTTCGTAGAGTTCTTCACGCGGCGGCCCTAGCGCCAGTACACGCAGACGGGCGGCAAATTCTGGGGCGGGCGGCGTCTCAGGTTGCTCTTCGGAGATGCGGCGGCCAGTTTGGAAGAAAAATTCCAGAGCGCGCATCGATCTTGACCAATCACGCGGGCTGATGTGCGAACCGGCGCGCGGATCGATGCGATTCAACAGACGATGCAGGTATTCCGCGCCGCGCGAATCGCGCCGTTTGCTGAGCCGCTCGCGCAGACGCAAATCGGTCTGCGGGCTTTCAAACAGCGGACTGATCAACGCTCGCAGGTAAAAGCCCGTGCCGCCGACCAGTAGCGCCATACGACGCGTTTCGATCTCTGCAATCTTCTCTGAAGCCAGCCGCGCATACTGGCCAGCGGTAAAGTTTTCGGTCGGCTCGACAATATCAATCAGGTGATGCGGAACGCCGCGCTGTTCGGCCATCGGCACTTTCGCGGTGGCGATTTGAATCTCTCTATAGACCTGCACCGAATCAAGGTTGATGATTTCGCCATCGAAGGCGAGCGCCAGGCGGATGCCGAGATCGCTTTTGCCCGAAGCCGTTGGGCCGACGATGGCGGGAATCACGCGCGCTGTGGTCTGCTCGCTCACTGCTGGCGATGGTAACAACCGTCACTATAGCCTGACAAGCCAGACGGATCGCGCAGATTGGCGGCGATGTTGATTCCAGCGACCAGACGGTTTGCTATAGGGTTAAGGAAAAAGGAAATATCCACGAAGGGCACGAAGGATCACGAAGAACCGGAAAGCCTTTGAAAATTAGTTATTCTCATGCCTGCCTTCGTGTTTCTTCGTGTCCTTCGTGGATAAATATTTTTCTTGATGTCTATAGTTTTGCCATATCGCGGCGGCTGAATGAATCGCGCCGTGATCGGTGAAGACCCGGATTTCCGATTCTCATTCAGGCAACAACCCCATCACTTATTGTTGAGTGCGGTCAGGCGAGCGGCGAGGCGTCCGCCCTCATGACAGCTAAGGCAAGTGATGCTGGTTTTGGCAGCCGATTCGGGATTCTTCTTCCATTGTCTGGCAACCGGCTCGTAGGGCGTGTTGCCGAGCACGGCGAGCATCTTGTCGAGATACTGATCTGCTTCTTGTGTTCGACCTGTGCGTTGCGCCGATTGTGCAAGCCCGCCGAGCAGTTCGCCGCGAATATGCACGGGGAGCTTTTCGACAAACGAGGCTTGCTCTTTCCAGAGCGCCTGGTAATTGTCATAGGCTTGCGACCACGCCGCAGCGCGATGCTCTTTCGGCAGCCGGTCGGCAAATAGCAGGTTAGAGCCTCCGACAATGGCAGCGACGCCGCCATCCTCTGGCCCAAGCTGGCGAGCCTGCGAGAACAGATTGAGCGCCAGGCGATAATTTTGCTCGAACTCATCGCGGTGATTGTTTTCGTAAGCGCGCACCGCCCGGTAAAGCGTCGCGCCGCCTTTCCATGCCAACAGCGTCGGTTTGGCAGCGGGGCGGTTTTCGATCAGCAATTGAATGTTCTTTTCTCCCCTGGCGAAGCGTTCCATATCGTCGCCTATAAAGCCGGCGAAAATATCCTCTCGAAGCAGGGTGTTAACCGAAAGGCGAGTGTCCGACAGCGGCGGCTCCGGCGACTGCGCTGCTGCCGCTGTCGCGAATACCGCAAAAAGCAGAATTAGTTTAAGACGTTTCATCGCGCGCACCTCCAGATTAGAAACCGTTGATTGCCGTCGAGTCTACCAATGGACAAACCGCAGAGTCAACGATAGCTCGATTCACGGTTATCTCTACGACAAAGCGGCGCGGCGAGTTTCTCGATCTGGCATGCGGCGAGCCTCAGTCGCAGCTTTTTAATTCGTACGTCTCTGGCGATTCTCCCCTAAGTCTCCGCCCGCAGGCTAAAGACGAGCTTGCACTTCTGGCAGTAGTAGGCAATGCCGCGCAATCCGGGTTTCACACTCTTTCGCGATAACTTGACGATGTGAAACTCGGTCGCGCCTTCATGCGCAGGCTCCATCTGTGAGAGCGCGAAATCATTGGAAAATTGCAGATAATGATCGGCTCCATAGGTGTTTTCTTCCGTGTCAATGAAGCTGAAGCCACACTCATCTACGTTCTTCACTTCAACGCGCACCATTCGTACATCGCTGTAGTGATGCAGGTGAGCGGGCGCTGGACATTTACTGGCGTGCCGGAGGCGAGGAACCAGTTGCGACGCAACTGCCGACATCGTGACGGTGAGAAACGCAAACAGAATTACTGAACTCCTCATACCCTTTCTCCCTCGGTGCATTCTCCGGCTATATCTTCCGGGCTTGGAAAGATCTAGCGCTTCGAGCAGGGTTCGTACGGCTGGATTTTCTTATGCAGAGACCATACCGGAATTAGCCGCAGTGAGGCGGCGGCCAGGCGGATTAATCAGCGAATCGAGCGACTTTTTTTAGACAATCATGAGCAAAATTGCTCAAGCAGGTAGCGATGCGACGTGTTTGCACAGGCAAAAACCGGGGAGCTTGCGACCTGAGCAGACGCCCATCCGCCGCTTGTCGACAAATGCATAACCCGGTAAAGTGAGGACACAGATGCTACACCACCTGATTTCACTGGCCGGATTTTTTACGTTCGCGGCTATCGCATGGCTATGTTCCGCCAATCGCCGCCGGGTGAATTGGCAGACGGTTGCGTGGGGAATGGGGATTCAACTCGCTTTAGGGCTGTTGATCTTCCGGCTGCCCGGCGCACAGCATGTATTTATCTGGTTCAACGACGCGGTACTGGCGCTGCTTGATGCGTCCAAGAGCGGCACCACGTTTTTGTTGGGCCCCCTGGCCGCCGCGCCTGGCGAGCCGGGATCGGTTGGCTTCATCCTGCTTTTTCAGGCACTGCCCATCGCCATCTTTTTTTCAGCCCTCACCGCAGCGCTTTATCATCTGCGCATCCTCCAGGTATTCGTGCGCTTTTGCGCCAAGCTCTTCCACCGCACGATGAATATCAGCGGTGCCGAGTCGTTGTGCAGCGCGGCCAACATTTTCGTTGGCGTCGAATCGGCGCTGGTCATTCGGCCTTACCTGGAACGCATGACGCGGTCGGAGTTGTTGACGGTACTCGGCTCCGGGATGGCAACTGTAGCTTCGACTACGCTCGGCATTTACGTCGCGTTCTTGCAAACTTCCTTTCCGCAGATCGCCGGGCATCTGCTGTCGGCATCGGTGCTGGCGATTCCGGCGGTCGTGGTAATGACCAAGCTGCTTTTGCCGGAGACCGAAGTGCCGGAAACGCTCAACAGCATTCCGCCTGAAGATGAAGCCGAACGTCCGCGCAATCTGATGGGCGCGATCATTAATGGCGCAATGGATGGCGTACGGCTGGCCGCAGGAATCTCGGCATTGCTGATTGCTATGCTCGGCCTGGTCTCCTTGATCGACAAGTTGTTGGCCTGGCCCAGTCGATGGCTCGGTGCTGCCGAACCGATTTCGCTGGTCAAGATTCTAAGCTGGGGATTTTATCCGCTGGCGGCCTTGCTCGGCATTGCCAGCGCCGACCTGGCCGAAGCTTCGCGCTTGCTGGGCGAACGGGTGATTTTGACCGAGGTGGTATCGTATCAAGACCTTGGGCAGATGGTTGCCGGCGGGCAATTGAGCGACCCGCGAACCGTGGTGATTTTGAGCTATGCGCTGTGCGGCTTTGCGCATGTGGCTTCGGTGGCGATCTTTGTCGGCGGGACAGCGGCCCTGGTGCCCTCGCGCCGCGACGATCTGGCGAGCCTGGGTTTTCGCGCTCTGCTGGCGGCGACGCTGGCGACCTTGATGACCGGATGCGTGGCGGGTATTTTCAGCAACGGGCAGGGGGTCATTCTTGGGCATCCTTAGACTGTCTAAGGAATCCCAAAAGGTTGATTTGCGGCACGTGGCATGGGTCGCCTCAGGACAGCTTGACGCCGGCAGCCGGTGCCGTGAAAGGCCATCGCCGGGTATGCCAACTCCAGGCGAAGAAAAGCGCCAGACCACAGGCAAGGCTGCCCAGGCCGAAGAGAATGACCAGCCAGCCGGAGGTCGCAAAGATGAAAATCCATCCCAACAGGGCGACCAGGTTCGGAATCGGATAAAACCAGATTTGGTAGGGACGAGGCCGCTCAGGGGCGTTTCGACGCAGCAGGCTTACGGCGATGACCTGGCCGATAAACTGTATCAGTATCCTCGTGGTAATCAGCGCATCAATGACCAGTCCCAGCGAAAAGAAGCTGCAAATGATCGAAATGATGCCGATGACGATCAGCGAAATATGCGGGAAGTTCTTCTGCGGATGCAGTCGGCCAAAAATCTTGAAGAAGTAACCATCGACCGCCGCCGCGTAGGGAATACGAGAATAGCCAAGCAGCAGCGCGAATACCGATCCGAAGGCCGTCCACAAGACCATTGCCGTAAACACTGTGGCGACCTTCGAGCCATATAACTTTTCCATGAAGATCGAAGCGATGAAACCTGAGTTTGGGTGGGCTTCGGCGGGCACAAATTCCCGCCACCCAACTACGCCGATGATCGACAGGTTCAGGGCAAGGTAAATCAACGCCACCGCAAGAATGCTGATGATGATCGAACGCGGGATGACGCGGCCCGGATCTCTGACCTCATCACCTATGTAACAAATATCATAATAGCCCAGGTAATCGTAGATCCCTATGCGCGAGGCGGCACCCAGGCCCATCAGGAAACCGAGCGAAAAATTGAAGGCCCCCGGCGGGAAATCAAATGCCAGACGGGCGTCAAAATGCCGCGCGCCGCTCGCGATCACTGCCAGAATGGTCAGCAGCGTGCCGGCCCACAAGACGATGGTGATCTTTCCGATGGAAGTGATCCGGCGATGCAGAAGAATAATATTAACTACACCGACCGCCGTGACCATCATCAGGCTTTCGCGCTCGGTAATCCCCTGCCAGAAATAGCCTGCATAGTTTGCGAATCCGATATAGCCTGAGGCGATCTCAAGCGGGCCGCTCAACATGAACTGCCAGATGAACAGAAAGGCCATCAACCGGCCATAGGTTTCGCGACCGAAGCCTTCGCGCAGGTAGTTATAAGTGCCGCCTGAACCGGGGAGGCTAGCGCCAAGTTCGCTCCACACCATGCCGTCAGCAATCACGATGATCAAGGCAACCACCCATCCCAGCATGGCTTGCGGGCCGCCCATGGCAGACATCAGCAGAGGGATCGTAATGAAGGGGCCGACGCCGATCATGTTCGACATGTTCAAGGCCGTCGCCTGCAAAAGGCCGAAGCGCCGCAACAGGTGTGCTTGCTGTTCTTTCATCGCTCAGTTCACGGGCAGCCTGAATTGCCGCCTTTCAAGAGAATGACGGGATCAACTTCAAACATACGGGTGACGGCACTTCGGCCACGTGACCCGTCGCCGTCAGCTTGCCTTCCCTGGGGTCAATTCGGAAGGTATGAATGGTATCCGAGTCTTGATTGGCGGCCAGCAGGAAACGTCCGGTCGGATCGATGGCGAAATTCCGAGGAGTTTTACCGCCAGTCGGCTGGTGTTGAACATACTGAAGCTTGCCCGTCCGGCCATCGATTGCAAATACCACCAGGCTGTCGTGGCCACGGTTTGAGCCATAGAGAAACTTCCCTGAAGGCGAGACATGCAGATCTGCGCAAGTGTTCACGCCTGAGAAATCTACTGGCAAGGTGGAAATCGTCTGCACGGCGGTTAAGCCGCCGCGTGTGGGCGCGTAGGTAAAGGCGGTGACCGTCGAATCCAACTCATTAATCACATAGGCATATCTGCCGTTAGGATGAAATGCCAGATGACGCGGCCCAGCGCCGGGCTTTACCCCGACCCAGGGCGTTTCGTTCGGTGTGAGCTTGCCGCTGCCTTCATCGAAGCGATAGATCATAATCTTATCAATGCCCAGATCGACAGCGAAGGCGTAGCGATTCGCGTGGTCAAGCATAATACAATGCGCGTGCGGGCCTTGCTGTCGATTCGCATCAAGGCTTGCGCCATGATGCTGAACCATCTCTGTAGCCGCCCCCAGGCCGCCGTCCGGCTGCACAGGGAGAACCGCCAGATTGCCGCCATTATAATTGGCGAGCAGAATATATTTTCCGGTTCGATTGACGGTCAGGTAACAAGGCGCGCCGCCGAGCGATGACTGTTGATTTAAGAAGGTCAGTTCGCCGGTCTGCTGGTTGATCGAGAAGGCGCTCACCGCGCCTGCGGGCTGGCGGTTAAAATCATCCACCTCGTTTACCGCATAGAGATGGCGGCGCTGCGGGTCTATGGCTAAGAAGGACGGGTTGACGATCCCTCTGACGGTGCTGAAATGCCGCAACTTACCCGTCGCTGAATTCATGCGATAGAGATAAATCCCTTCGCTTTTGCCGGACGTATAGGTGCCGACGTATAAGGTCAGTTCGTGAAGCTGCCGATCCATAATTCTCCGATTTGGTCGCGCTGCGGCGGGCGTCAATAAAGAGAGGCAGAACCATCCGGCAGAACTGATGAAGGAACGGCGAGTGCTGAGATTTGATGACATAGTCGCTCTCTGTTGATTGATGCCGCTGCCGGCGCTCACGGGAATGTAATCTTCGTCGCATTGCCGGCGAACGCCACCTGACCTCCTTCAATGAGTTCCTCGGTCGGATCAATCTTCAGCCAGAGCATCGCGCCGAGCGACAGGAATATCGCCATAGGGATGAGTGGAAAATCATAACTCCCCGTGCCCTTGACCAAGTAGCCGAACAACACCGATGAGAGAAACGAGCCAATCTGGACGACGGTGTTCATCAAGCCAGTGACCGTCCCGGCATACTTTCTGGCGATATCCAGGCACACGACTGTGACCATCGGCTGGTTGAAGGTGATGCCGGCGAAGCTCAATGATAAGAAGGTCAGGGCCAGGAATTTATTGGCTGAAAGTATCGCGGCGATGGTGAACAGGGCGGAAGCGCCGAGCCCCGTCATGCCGATAGCGCGACGGCCCCACTTTAATCCCACACGCCTCACCAGGGCATCGCTGGCGAAGCCGGAACAGAGATTCGCACCGGCACCCAAAATGAACGGCGCGGTCGATAGCAGCAGATCTTGTTCGCTGAAGCCACGGCCTTTCTCCAGGTAAGTATGCAGCCAGGAAAGAAAGAAGTAGCCGCCGTAGCCATGCGCCATGCCTACAGCCAGGATCGCCTGGAGATTCCGGCTGCGTAAAGCCCTACGCCAGGGCAATCCCTGGTGAGCGTGAAATGACGTATCGCCAAGCTCGGCGATTTCTGCCTGGCTCACCTGCGGCATTTCTTGCGGCGTGTTGCGATACCATCTGTACCAGACGACGGCCCAGATCACGCCCAGCAGGCCGAACACAAAGAACGACGCGCGCCAGCCGTAGCGCATCTGAATGGGCACGACCAACAAGGGCGAGATCGCGCCGCCGATTTGACTGGCCATCCAGATGATTCCCCAGGCCCGCGCCCGCTGGGTCACCGGAAACCAGCGAGAAATGGCGACAGAGCAATTGGGATAGGCACCGGCCTCGCCCGCGCCGAAGCAGAACCGTGTGAACAGCAGGAAGAAATAGTTCGCCGCCAGGCCGGTCAGCGAGGTGAAGGCTGACCACCACAGCACAATGCGCGTCAGCACTTGACGCGGGCCGATGCGGTCGCCGAGATAACCGGAGGGAATCTCAAAAACGCCATAGGCAATGACAAAGACACCGACTACCCAGCCCCAACCTTCGGGGCTGATGTGCAGATCCTCTTGAATGCGCGGGCCTGCGACAGAGATACAGACGCGATCAAGATAAGTGATGATGGCGAGGAAAAACAGCAGCGTCAATACCCTGTAGCGGTATTTCATAATCAAATCATTCCCCTCACGAGCCGCCCGGCAGCATATTGCTACACACCTGATATTGCAAGCCGCCCGCGCCGCCTGCGCTAACAAATTCGCCCGGCGCGGGACGACGATAAAGGTGAGGATAGCGCGGGCGGCGGCGGCGGCTGGCTTGCCTTGCCTGTGGCGCTTTGTGTATCATCGCAGCCACTATGAGCACGACACAGGCAACGTAAGTCATCACCGTAAAATAAGGAGCGGGTCTATGTTAAAAGTCTCTTTGTGTGTTCTTCTGATGGGCTTCGCGGTCACCGTTGCCGAGGCGGCTGACCAGGGCCGCCGCGTGGTCATCTACGACGGAATAGTAACGGAAATTACTGCGCCAGCCGAACCGGCAACTGACTTGTGGGTGACGATGGCAGACCTGAAGCGGGCGACGCGCTTTGAGGTCAAACCGCAGGGCGTCTGCCGTGACACGCTATGCTTCCCTTTGCCGAAATCGCGGAAGGCTGAGTTCGTTACGAAGAAGGGCACCAGCGATTGGTTCAACCTGAGCGCCTTTGCCCGGCTCATCAAACAGCCAGCGGCGGTCGACGAGAAGCACGCAGTCTGGTACTTCGGGCCGCGTTCGCAAGAAGCCGATGTCCGCATGGCCAGTCTTGAAGCGCCGGATTTTGCTTTGCCTGATATGAGCGGTCGGCTGCATTCGCTTTCGGACTTTCGCGGCAAAAAGGTTTTGCTGTTAACCTGGGCCTCATGGTGAGGCTGCCGATTCGATTTGCCAGGATGGCAAAAGCTCTATCAGGAGTTGAAGGACAAGAATTTCGAGATCGTCTCAATTGCTCAAGACACCGGCGGCGTCAAAGACGCCGGGCCCTGGATCACTCGTGAAAAACTGGATTACACCGTGCTGATTGATGGCAAGCACCTGGTCACCCAACTCTACGACATGGTGAACGTCCCGACGGCCGTCTGGATCAACGAAAAGGGGCGAATCGTCCGGCCCAACGAAGTCGCTTATGTGGACGACCGCTACAAGGTTTTCCACCATATGGACGCCGGGCCGTACCTTGACGGGATTCGCGACTGGGCGCAGAAGGGCGACAGCAGCCGGTTTATTTTAAGCGAGCCGGAACTGAAAGAGCGCCTGAAGCTGCCCAATCAAGACCGCGCCGTAGCCGATGCTGAATTCGCTCTGGCCGAATACCTTTACAAAAAGGGCTTTGGCGCGGATGCCATTGCACACTTCAAAGAAGCGCAGCGGCTTGCTCCAGATAATTGGAACTACAAACGACAAGCCTGGGCGCTGAGTGACGCGGAGCGCGACTATGGCACGGACTTTTGGAATGAAGTGAAAAAGCTCAATGGCAAGCCTTACTATGAGCCGCGCCGTTTGCCTGAAACGAATCAGAAGAAAAATTAAACGGCGTTGGCTCAGTTGATCAAGTTGAAGGGGCGGCGGCGGTAAACGCCTGGCAATTAGTATCAAGGGCGCAGCGGTTGAGTAATCGCTGCGCCCTTTCTCCATACGGCAAAGCCGGGGTTGGTTATATGTTTTTCAGTAATAAATGTTACCGTGTCCTGTCTTCCGGTCCTATGCCTGGTTATAGAATCTTATGACGAGTCGGTCAGCATTTACTCCGCGTCGTCAGCGAAATCCCATTGCTCCGGCAAAGGCTGGGGGCCGGGGCGAATCCCGGCGATGTCCGGGTCTTCGCCGCCAATCAGTGTCGTGGAATTGCCCTTGCGCTCTTTGGTTTCGAGCCGGCGGGCCTCTTTATCCTTTTGCTTCTGCATGCGGGCTTTTTCTTTCTCGCGCTTTTGAAATGTCGGTCGTGATTTTTTCGCCATCTATGTAGTCCTCGTTTCCGGTTTCCAAACGCCGCATTCAGATCATCGGCGTTTCATGATAAAGCATTAAAACTGATCAATCATTTCCTTCATCCTCCGAATCGCTCTCGCGGGTGGCGAAGTTATCTCCACTCAGATCATCATCCAGGGAATCATTATCATCGCCAAAGAACCGCCCTCTAATCACCTCGCGCATCGGCCCTTTTGGCGCACGCTCTGATTTTGGGCCGCCCTTGCCTTTGGTGCGGCGGCGAGGCGGGGCGTCGGGGCCGAAATCACGGCTCGGTCGCTCAGCGCCCACCGGCGGGCGATCCATACCCGGAACGGGCGGCGGCATAGGCCGAGACAGCGCGGGCCGTGGCGGCAGGCCAGTGCGCGGGCGATCCTCTCTGGCGCGTGCCTCATTCACGGCAATGGGCCTGCCCTTAAACAACTGATTGTTGAAACGCCGTACAGCTTCTTCGGCTTGCGCGCGGTCACTGAACTCGACGAAAGCAAAGCCGCGCGGCTTCCCGCTTTCTCGATCCGTAGGGAGGTGAACATAGGTGAGCGGGCCAACTGCCGAGAAGTGCTCTCTCAATTCCGCTTCGGTGGTGTTATACGGGAGATTTCCAACAAAAAGACGGACAGACATATTCCTCCATAAAGTAGTTGACGCCCTTGAGCGGTGCTTTCAGGCTAAAGCCATCTGCCGAAGCGAGGCGCGCGCATCGCCGCCGCTTTTGTCCGGGATGATGTTCAACTCCAGCACGGTAACGCCGGAGAGTTCAACATGGTAGTCTTCGATTTCTACTGTGGTTGCGGGAGGGCTGAAGTTCCACTGTTGGCGGACGATTTCTTGAAGCGAACCGCCGCCGTCCGGCGACCAGCGCAGCACGAATTCTTGCGTGCGGGCGATCTCTGATTCTTCAAAATGCAGCCAGATGCCTTTCAGTCGTTGCGGCTGATCGAAGATCAACCTGATGGTTTGCTCTCCCGACTGCTCGGCGCGCCAGCCGGATGCGGCTCCCGACAGTAACGCGCCTTCGATTGGATGTGCGGCATCCTCAGACGTGAGTTCGATCACGGCTATATCTTCCAGATGAAGCCAGCCCTGGTCAAGTAACGGGCTTTGTCGCGAATCTAAGCTGATCATACGTTTGCGCATCAATTTGCCTTTAGACAGATAAACGTCCATATAAGAGTATAGCACCTGGGGCTGATTGAGCGCTTCTAATCAGATTGGATTTCCCGATCCTGGCGATTCTTTTTTCATAGCGACATCATCAGAAAACCGCGTGAGCGGGCCGGCGCTGCCTCTGGACTGATAGATTATTCGTTTCCAAATCGCTGTGGACGGGCCAGGTCATGGCAGATTGACAGGCAGGCAGCAGGAGACAACGGCCACGGTTTTCCGGCGCGCGCGCCGCTTGCCGCCGTTTTGAATCGCTGCTACTATCGCGCCGGATGAAGCCTGGAGAAAGCCTGAGCGGAGGATGACACATGGCGCGACTAGAGGATTTTAAAGGCATTGAAGGCGTGGATTTCTTCGCCGAAGATCGCGGCCTGCAAGCTCTGCTTGGCGATCTGCTGGGCACCGAAGAGCAGGCAGCGGTTTTCGCATCATTGCACGAATGCGCCAGCCTGGTTTCAGGCCGCTGGAACGAACTGGCGCGGGAAGCCAACCGCGCCGAGAACCTGCCACGCATCGTCAAGTACGACCGCGCCGGAAACCCTACGGAACAGATCGACTTCCCCCCACAGACGCGCCAACTGCGTCGCGAAGCCGCCGAGTTCGGCATTCTCAAAGAAGGGCGCAGCAACGTGCAGTTGTTCGCGCTCGTCTACCTGCTGGCGCACAACGGCGAAGCCGGTCTGAATTGCGGCTTGAGTTGCACGGACGGCCTTGTTCGCGTGATTGAAGCGCGCGGCTCCGATTTTCTGCGTGACACTTACTTGCCGCGCCTGCGTTCAATCGACACGCCGTTCGCGGGGGCGCAGTTCGTCACCGAGCGCAATGGCGGCTCGGATGTCGGCGCGATTGAGACCGAAGCGCGCGACCGAGGCGACGGCACCTGGGCGATCACCGGCGACAAGTGGTTCTGCTCGAACCCTGATGAATACTTTCTGGTCGCGGCTCGTCCGGCAGGCGCGCGCCAGGGCACGGCGGGCGTGGCAATCTTTGTCGTGCCGCGCCTTTTGCCTGACGGTAAGTTGAATAACATTTCATTCCGGCGCTTGAAGAACAAACTGGGCACCCAGTCATTGCCGACGGCGGAGATCGATTTCAACGAGGCGACAGGTTATTTGATTGGCGAAGCTAACGAAGGGTTCAAGCTGCTGATGAATGAGGTCATCAACACGTCGCGCCTGCACAACGCGGCGAACGCCTGCGGTTTTCTGCATCGAGCTTTCCTGGAAGCGCGCAACTATGCCCGCCAGCGCCAGGCGTTTGGCAGCGCGCTGATCAACTATCCGATGATTCAGGAAACGCTCGTTTCGATGCTCGAAAAGCTATGGCGTTACCGGCTGCTGACCTTCCGGCTTGCGGCGATGATTGATCAGCATGGCCTGGTGCCTGAAGACGCCGAACAGGCAATGTGGCAGCGCTTCTTGATCAACCTGGCAAAGTACCGCACCGGCGCAACGCTGACCGCATCGATTCACGACGCGATCATGATATTGGGCGGCAACGGCATCGTCGAAGACTTCACGGTGTTGCCGCGCTTGCTGCGCGACGCCATGATCATTGAGACCTGGGAAGGCCCGCACAACACGCTCTGCCTGCAAATCATGAGAGACGCCGCCAAATCGAATTTGATTGATCGCTGGCGCGCTGAGATTGCCAGCGCCCTGGAACGCTGGCCGAAAGACTTTCTCTCATCTACGCGCGCGCAGTTCGAGCAAGCTTTCAAGCAAACGCTTGCCGTGTTATCGCCTGAGCAATTGACGAATAGCGCCTGGGCGACAACGCACGCACGTCGCGTGGTTGACCGGCTGGGCGATTTGCTAGAACTGGCTTGGCTGGCCGAGATGGCGCAGCGCTACGCGAATGATGCAAGCATCGCCCTGCTCACATCCATAGCAGGCTACGACTTGCTTTCACGCGAAAACCCATTCGAGCACCCTCTACTGAAGGTGCTCGATCTGTATGCAATTCCTCTGATTGAAGAGCACGCCATACAAACCGACACGGCGCGGTTATGAATTGCCGCCAGCAGGCGGCGGCGCAACTGGGGAAATAGATGGCGTGGGTGGCGGCACCGCCAACCGGTCTTTAGCCGCCTGGACAGCAGTAGCAGCATCAACCTTGCCCGCGCCGAAGAATAGCTTGTGTTTATCGCCCTGGATGTCCTTCAGGTTAAGGTCGTCATCTCCCAAATCAGACAGCTTGGCATCCATCTGATTCTCAGCCGTTTCTTGTAGAATCTTTATGACTTCCTTCGGCGAAAGATTCGGATTTACAGAAAGCATCAAGCCGATGACGCCGCTCACCAGTGCGGCGGCGGCGCTGGTGCCGCCGAATTCTTTAGTGTAAAAGCTTTCAAAGGTAGTCAGCGTTAATGAATCTTCAAGAATTGGCCGGGCCAACAGCGGCCTGTCTCCGCTCAACCGGTTGAGTGCCGCGACGATCCCAAGCTCTGGAAAATGGCTCCGATGATCGGCGACGGTCTCTCTTAACTGAAGCATCGTCAGTTCATGGAAATTATCGGAGGAGGCGACGACGGTAATTTGCTCGCCCCAGTTTGAATAATCGGCTTTCCGTTTGATCGAAGTCGTGGCTCCGACGACAACCACGCCGGGAATCTCCCCGTAGCCACAATGAACCGGGAGATTTTTAATTTGCACGATCTTTTCGCTAATCCCCAGGTTTTGCACAAAGGTGATGCCACTCTGGTTGACCTCGGCAGACATTGAAATGGGAGCATCATCATTGCCAGCCGCGAAGACGATGATCAGCCCATTGCCGCGCCGTCCGCCGTTCTTAACCAGGCAGGCCATTCTCGGTATGAAATCGGGAGACGTGTTGATCAGGTCAAGGCTCTGCGGGCTCATGCTGAAGCTGCAATTCACCACGTCGGCGACTCCCGAAATATCTTCAAGAATTTTAATGAGATTCCCTGGCTCAATGTTTGAAATCGAGCCAATGCGAATGGGTAGGAAGGTACAGCCCGGCGCTACTCCCAACATGGCATCGCCGTCGGCAAAGATAAGACTTGCCACACTGGTCCCATGAAAATCTTTACCTTTGGGAGTCACGTCGTTAGGGCTGCCCTCGCCGAGGTTCTTCATATGGACTTCGTCAATGATCGATTTTTTGAAGGCATCGTGAGGCTGTATCGATTCTTCTCGATTGACCAGATCGAAACCGTCATCAATCACGGCAATGACAATCTCCGATTCCCCTTTTCCCCCGGCGATCTCCCATGCCTTCGTCACGTTCATGCCTGCTGATGGATTCAGAGGCTGATCTTTGACTAAATCCGTAGACAGATGCCACTGATACTTAAACAGGGCAGGTTGTATGGGCATCGGCGCATTGCCCAACTTAATCGAGAAGAGGATTTCGGGCACGCAAGAAACGACGCCTTTGCGATTCGTAAGCTCGTTGGCGATCTTCAACGGATTACGGCCCGAAGCGGCAGTCACTTTGAGCGTATAGACATTATCTCTCTGCCCTACCCGGTCGAGTCTGTATTCATCAACAATCGTTTTGATCTGTTCGGAGCTTTCTTTTTCTAGCGTTAAGAAGAGACGATCCGTGATGACAATTTCCTCGCCGGTGTCCTCCATCTCATAAATATGGTGCGCCACGCTCTGCTTATCTTTGCGCACCTCAGCCATTACTTGATCGCGCCGTTCCGTGTCGGCAATCACTCTAGAGATGCCAAGGGCGAGTGGTTGGACATCCGCTTTGAAGGCACCTGGAATTTGTTTTCTTACCTCTGAGCGTTTCCCCTTAACTGAGAAATCGCTGGGGTGGTGGAGCAGATTCCGCGTTTTTCCATCTAGCACTATGTAAGTGCCGGCTTCTGTGTGTGTGTTCTCTTCTCTTTCCTCTGGTGGCATCATACACCTCACTTTCATAGCGGCCTGGTTTCAGGCCGGATTCCTATCTTTGAACTGGCCATAGAGGCGGCGCACCGGGCTTTAGCTGCCGTTGACGTTGTGACCGTCACGAAGCTCTGAGCGGTTCTGTGTCCGAAGCCCGGCGAGCCGAATCTATAGCTGAAATGGCAAGCCGAACGCCCCCGGAGTCAATTATTCTTAACAGGTCGAACATTGACCCGGTCCGCAATAAGTCTCAGGGGTATGACTGAAACCCGGCCTGAGGGCATCACCGACCAATGTAAGTTTTTTATCGGCATCGTTCAAACTTGCGCCGATGACATCGAAAATCAGCGGAAAATCACTCTCATCACGGTCGATTTCGCAATCGCAATTATATTCGATCTGGTATCTGTTTTTTTCCGCTTCCGTAACGGTGAAGATTTCGGTGTTGCCGTACTTAAAAACGGCTTTTCTAGTGGCGTCATTTCCTTTGGGATCGAAATAGACGTTGACCCCTATGTCCAGTCCGTATCTGCCGAAGCGACTGGAAAAATCGCTCCCCTGACGCTGGACTTTCACTTCTCCCTGACTCTTCGCACTGGTATAGAAGATGCCGCTGTCTATGCTAAATTTAGGTTTTAGCTTGTTGGCATCAATGGCAACCGGCTTTTTAAAGAACTCTTCCAGGTTAAGAATCCATCGAAAATCTCGGCTATCATTTTGCGCTTCATCAAGCCTGTTGAACTGCTCCGGATTCTTCTGAAATACCTGGATGCCTGGATGCAAGGCGTTTTCGACCGACAGAGAGAAGTTTTCCGTGAGCACCTCAGGCAGAGCCATATCAAACGGCACTGGCCTGCCCTCGGGAGTGATTTTCGTCACCGTAATTCGAGGTTGATGGCAGGGAGAATTGGCGAGAGCGCCGATCTCCGCAGAAGCGGCTCCGTCGCGAACCCGCATGATGGTAAATCCTTTAAAGATGATTCTGATTGTCGGTGAGAAGGGCAAATCAAAGACTGGCATCTTCTGTCTCCTTTCAAGGTGAGGTTGAAAAACATAGACACGGGCAGCCATCCGCCGACCGTCTGGCCGGAGGTCAGGTAAAGCCCATCAGAAACTGGAGTATTTAGTCGAGAGCGACAAACGAAGCCCGGTTCATCGCTTCTCGTCAATTGTTCCGGTGCAACAAACGCTGGCCCATCACCAGCGCTTTCAACAGCGGTAGCAAGCCGAGCCGAGCCGGGCCGTATCCGGCATTTCAGCCATTCCCACCTGAGCAATAAACTTCAGGGGTTCTGAATCTATCCAGTAGAGAAACTTGCTGCGTCTTCAGATCATCCAATTCTTTTTGAGTCAACAAAGTGTTTGCCGGCGGTTCCAACCTGACCGCTTCCGGTATTGGATTTCCGTGTTCGTCGGTGATTACATCATAGATCCTAGCGAAGTCGCTGTCCCTCTCATTCTGAGAGCGACAGGTGCAATCGAAGACAATCTCATAGCGGTTGGTATCTGCCAGCCCCCCCATACGGAGCAATTCGGTTGAACCGTATCGGAAAACCGCCTGCTCCTCAGCCGCCAACACAATTCTCGCCGTGATTTCCATCGCGAATCTGCCGAAACGTTTGGATTGAGTAAATGGGGCTCGCAGAATTCTCACCTCTCCATCGCTCAGCTTACTGGCGTGGAACACCCCTCTATCCAGAAAAAATCTGGGTTTGAGCCGGCTTTCGATTATCTGAATCCGGTTTGCCTCAGTCCTGTTATGTATGTCATTCAGGTCAATGAACCACCTGAAATCTTTCTTATCGTCGTCTATATCATCAAGCCGGTTGAATATGGGGTCTTCGTCCCTTTGGAATATCTGGACGCTTGGTGTACCACCAACCCTTAGAGAAAAATCTTCCTCAAGGCCGAAGCTGAGATCTCTTCTTTCTGTGGTTACGTCATCGGTATTTATTTCGTAAACGTGAATGATCGGCTTGTGGCAAGCGGCATCAGTAACCCCAGGGGCAAGAGCGCCGATCATTGCCTCAGTGGCTCCATGCCTGATTCTGGTAATTATAAACCCCCTGAAGATGACCTTGATGTTAGGGGTGTTATCCGGGCCCATAGGTAATCTGTCAGTTGAATGGTCAGGCATGGTTTTTCTCCTTTTAGATTGGACTTCTGATTACACAAAATGGGCGTTGCCTTTCAGCCTTGCGGCTGGTGAGCCGGCAACGCTCATCAGAAATTGGCATACCCGCCGATGGCGACAAACGCCGCCCAGTGATAGGGCAGGCGATTATCGCTCTTCGCGTCTTTGAGCATTTCAAGCTGAGCCTGCCGCAGCGCGTCGGCTGACGGCATGCCGCTGCCGCTTTTGCGATTGCGGTGAAAGCTGATCATCAAGTCGGCTGTCGAATCTGAATTGACCGGCCAGAGGCTTGCTACCACCAGCGGGATACCCTTGGCGATGAAAGGCCGTGACAGGCCGATCATGCCTTCGCCGCCATAGTATTTTTCTACTCCTGTCTGGCAGGCTGACAGCACGACCAGCCGGGCTCGCTTAAGGTTCAGCTTATATATTTCGTAAGCCTGAAGTATGCCATCGGCATCTTTTCCCGATGTTCCCGATCTATCTTTTGCCAGCAACAATTTCGAACACATGGGATACCATTCATTGGTGATCCCGTGCGTGGCGAGATGAATCACATCCGCTTGTTCCATCTCGCTCATGACCTGCCGCTTCATTGCCGCACCGGCAGTGAGCGGAGCCAGCGAACCATAATAACCGGCTATCGTTTCTACTTCCCTGACCGCTGATCGCAAATCGTCAAGGTTGGAGAATATCTCACGGTCAAAGAGCGGATCGCCAACGCTCAATAGCCTCTCGCTTGCCGATAATTGCTTTTCGGCGGCGATATTTGAACAAGTAACAAACAGCGCCGAACTGGGTGAGAGCACGAAGCCTCTTTCTCGTTCCTCAATAAAATACTTTCCTGAAGTCTGCGACCGCAGCGCCGCGAAAGGAATAAAGTTAAGGATTTTGTCGGGAACGATGCAGAGTTGCTTGTTGCTGTCGAGCCAGGGCAGAGCCGGTTTGATCAGCAGGTCATATAGATACGCCGCCTCGCTTAAAAGTGCTTGCAGGTCATGTTCAGAGGCATTGGAAATAAGCTGAAGAAAATTGTTGACCTTTCTATTCAGATCTTCAACGGCGATGTTCTGCGACGTGTAGTAAAAGCTGTTCCTTGATATACCCCAGATGAGAATATTGTTTTTTAAGACGGCGTAGTGCAGGATTTGTGCTTCTTGAGGCGTTCCCGATTGAATCTCTTCGAGGCTTATTGGCCGAGAACCCTTGCCAGGCTTCATATCCGGGTTGTCGGGATTATCAATGATTTCGATGTCTGTGTTAATCATATCGCGCAGCGATCTTCCACGACTTCGCTCTGAACACTCAAAAGCTTTCTTCGCATCATTATTCTTGAAGTACTCGAATTCGATCATTACATCGTAAATGCTCTGCTCGGCGTCGAAGAACGTACTGCGGTTGCTTTCTTCTAATATCTTTGATCGGTGCTCCTCGAAAAGCCCAAGCAGGGTTCTCATATCCTGCTCGATTGAATCACAGCCGCCCTGATCCAGGCAGCAGAGAAGTTTGTCTTTGCGCGCCGTGAAGTTAAAAAACTTGGCATCCAATTCGTCATAAAATCGGATTGCCTGATCGTAGTTTTCCATCGCCCTGATGAAATCTCCCGATTTGCGATAGATATATCCCAACTGTAAAAAAGACGGCGCGGTGGCTTCTATGCGAACTTTTCTCTCCGTGAAAGAATTTCCGATTTCCAGCGCCCGCTCTATATTGTTTATAGCGTCAGTATAGTTGCCGTATCTGGCAAGTAACATTCCCAGATAATTGTAGGAGCGGCAGACGAGTCGTGGTTTATCAGTTGCCAGCGCCAGTTGCAGCGCCTCTCTTTGAAAATCGATTGCCGTGGTGTATAGATCGAGTTGATAAAACGTCAGCGAGAGCGAAAAGTATCTCGCCCATAACTCCACCGGTTGTGGCAAGTAAGCATAGGCCAGAGACAAATTTTGCGTATGCAGATCGAGGGCTTTAGGACAGTTATTTACGAAACGATTCTCCTCTGCTAACTGAAAAAGCGTATTCACCAAGCTGCGCTTATCGCCTATCTCTTCGGAAATCTTGATAGATTGGTTGCTGCTTTCCATCGCTGCCGAGAAGTCTCTCTGGTGCATATCGGCATTGGCCATAGCATCGAGAGTCTGCACCAGGAATCGCTTGTACTGCGCCTTTTCGTAGGCGTGCTTCAGAGGATTGAACAAAGCAAGCGCCGATTCGGCTTTTGACTGTTGCACATAGCAATTGCCCATCGGATAGGCTACGTTTAGGGCTTCACAGTTATCGCCAGCGCGGTCAAAAAGTTCTTTGGCATTTTTGTAGAATCCTAGAGCCTCATCGAATTTATATCTGGACGAGCTTTCGCGGCCCTGCTTGAGCAGACTGCGAGCCTGCAAAACGCGCTGTCGCTGAGGCGCGGTCGCTGACTTATAGAACCGCACCAGATCGGCTATAAAGGGGTCGCGCGCTTGTGTGTATCCCAGGTCGCCGGCGTAGGTTAACACTTCGAGTTTTTCTCTGGCCTCGTCGTTAAGCCCTTTGGCAGTCAGATCAAGATAATCATCAAGCAGACGATTTTCAATTAAGCCACCTGTCGAATCCTGGCTCTGGCTGATTATTCTCCATGCCTGCTCATCATCTTTGGCTTTATAGGCATTGAGGAAATCCTGCAACAGATGATCCATATTCTGCGAAGACAGTGAAGGGCGCGCTTCAAGCTCACTCAGCCGTTGCTTCGCTTCATCAGCCCACTTTGAGTTGGGGTCTTTCTTGAGATAGGTTTCCCAATCTTCTTTAGCCAGATTATACAGCTTCATGTACTCGTGGCAGAGCGCACGATTGAATAAGGCTTCGAGCAGCGAGCCATCCAATTCGAGGGCCTTAGTCAAATGCTCATTGCTCTGGGCGAATGCTTCGGAACTTTTTCCAGCCTCGCCGCGCGCTTGTTCGGCTTTGCCTTTCTCAAGCAATGCAGCGCCGAGGTCGCTGTGCAGTTCCGGCTTGTTGCCATCGAGTTTTAACGCTTCGCCGAAATAGTTAATCGCGTCGTCAAATTTCCGTTCGGCCAGAAACAGCCGCCCGACCGCGTGATAGGTGATCACATTAGGGTGCTCCCCAGCTGCTGCGCCCAACAAGCCTCCGGCCTGCTCCAACGCCAGTTTGTTCCCGACTTTGCCTGGGCCATCGCCGCTGCGCGTCAGCGAGCGCGGTTGATAATTGAGTCCCGTGATGCGTGCATCAGTGGGACTCTCCGCGTAAGCCTTATTGAGTGCCGCCAGGCCCTTGCTGACATCCAGCCGGTAAGAGATCGTGCGCCATACGTCAAGTCCCACCGCAATTAAAATGACGGCTGCCGCCGCGAGGATCACGTACTGGCTCGGCGATAACCAGCGCTGCGGGCGAATCACTTGCGCTGAGGGTGAAAGGTTTTTCATTGCAGACGGGCCCGCATTTTCTGATGATGTTGAATTTAGGGTCTCGCCGGTGCCGCCGCTGTCGGGATTCTCCACAGGGTTCGGCGCGGCGCGGCTGGCGTAGCCGTGCAAGGCGCGCGCAAGTTCCAAGCGCTCGCGGCGTTGCGGCGTCGTCAGGAAATAGGTGTCGAAGCCCGTTTGCTCTTCAGCCGATAACTCATTCGCGGCACGCTCGTCGATCAACTCGTCTTCGATGACCAGGAGCATCTCGAAGAATTCGTCGTCCGTCATCAAACGCGCTTCAAACTGCGACATCTCCGCCTCAGCCATCTCGCCCAGCAGGTACTGCCGGATCTGTTTTTCCTCAATCTCTTCTACCATAACCCGTTGTCGATTTTGTATTGGCTCTCACATTAGATATGCGCAGTGGGCGTAAAGTATTTCACTGCGCCTCTTCCTTCAAGCATTCGTTGATGCAGGGGTGCAGCATCGCTCGTATACGGTACATGCGAATGCGCAGCGCGTTCAATTTAATTCCCATCTCCTCGGCCAGTTTTTGCCGCCGCTCGATCTTCGCTCTGCCGTCGGCGGCGTAATATTCCCGCGCCACTCGCTGATCTTCCGGCGGCAGTTCCTTCATGCAGTGGTCAAGGCAGGCATGGAGCGGCTCTTTCTCCTCCCACGGATCGGGCAACGGCACCGGCAGCGGCACCGGCTTGCGTATATGCTCCAGAAAAACGTAGCGCGCCACTTTGCAAAGATAGGGCATCGGATCGCCAACGTAGGTATCGGCAATCTCCGGCATCTTGCGGACAACCCGCGTGATCGTCTCGTCGGCGAGTTCTTCGGCGTCGGCTTCGGAGCAACCGCGCGCCCGGAATATCCTGATCAGCCAACGGTGAATCTCTATATACCGCTTGTCAGCTTCGTCGCGATTCGGGTCGAGCCACGCGAGAAAGCGATCAAAATCGTCTTGGTTCATGACCCACTCTTTGACCATTGGGGCAATACTTTCCGAATCTGTCGTTCAATTGTTCGCTGATTCATCCAGGGGAGTGGCACAAAATTCCTACGAAAACACGCTTATCCTACAGCCTATCAAGCAGGGAATCAATACGTCGGGCGATTTATTGCGCAGACTTCTTCGGCAACTGTTAAGCCCGTCGGCGGCGGACAAAGATGGGGTTAGTGGGCCTGCTGCGAGCCTACCGACGGCGAAAGTTCTTGAACCGCTCTGACCCTGTCCAGGCGATGCAGTGACTTCAGCCTGGCAAATTCATGCGGCAACCGAGCCAACAGGCAAATTGTAATGATTGTTACTATTACGCGCGATAACCGTGCGCGCCGTTTGGCAGATGCCCGCCCGGAATGCTAGCATCAAGTGATCACCCGTTTCTGCCCGCGACATCCTCGATAGGCCGAAATCCTGACATTGTGAGGTGAACGCCATGCTTGAGCCAAACCACCGCCGCTTGAGACGGTTCGCCGTCGTCTTGCTGGCGCTCTTCGGCGCTGGCCTGCTGCCGCCGTCCTTGATCAATGGCCCGGCGATAGAGGCAGCAAATGTAATTCATATTCCGCCGCCGGCAACTGCGCCGCTGTCCGAAGGGCGTTATAAAATCAATGCCGGCCAGAGCCGCTTCACCGTCCGCGCCCTGGTCGGCGGCTTGCTTTCCGCCGTAGCCGGACACGATCACACCATAGCGATTCGCGATTTCTACGGCACCGCCGCCTTCACTTATGGCGCGGTGACGCCGGCTTCGCTGCAATTCACCGTCAAAGCCGATTCGCTCGCCGTCACCGACAAGGTCAGCGAGAGCGACCGCAACAAGATTCAAACGACCATGCGCAACGAGGTGCTCGAAGTCAACAACTACCCGGAGATCACCTTCAAGAGCACCAACGTCGCCGCCACGCGCCTTGAGGAAGGCAAGTATCAAACGAAGATCACCGGCGATTTGACGCTGCACGGCACGACGCGCGCCATCACCATTGATACGGTGGTGACGTTTTACGAAACCAGTCTGCATGCCGAAGGGCAGTTTGCGCTGCGGCAAACCGAATACGGCATCAAGCCCGTATCGGTTGCCGGGGGAACGATCAAGGTCAAAGACGAGTTGAAATTTTCGTTCAACATCGTCGCCAATCGCTGAAGCGCCGGGCGCTTGAAATTCACCAACGCACGGCTTGACTTGCCTGCGCATGACCGTTTAGGCTCACAGCGTTTCTTATCCCCCGGCTGCAAACTTTCTTCACGAGGAGCATCCGATTTATGAGCACACGTATGTACACGCTGCCGGTTGAGCAGACGCAGTGGAAAGTTCCCGCAAACGAGGTGACGACCGTTTTCAATTGGGAATACGACGAAGGCCGCGACAAGCTGCTCACGTTATACGAGAAAGGCAAAAACCAACAGTGGAACGCCAACCAGCGGATTGACTGGTCACAGGAAGTTGATCTGTCGAACCCTCTCGGTTTCCCCGATTACTTCGTGTCGATTTACGGCTCGCCGACCTGGGAAAAGCTCGACGAGCAGGGCAAGGCCGAGGTTCGCCATCACCTTGAAGCCTGGCGCTTCTCGCAGTTTCTGCACGGCGAACAGGGGGCGCTCATCTGCACCGCCAAGATCGTCCAGACGGTGCCGGACGTTGACTCAAAGTTTTACGCGGCAACCCAGGTGATCGATGAAGCCCGCCACGTCGAAGTCTATTCGCGCTACCTGCGCGAGAAGATTCAGATGGCCTATCCGATTAACATTCACTTGCAAACACTGCTCGAACAGGGGATCAGGGACTCGCGCTGGGACTTCACCTACCTGGCCATGCAGGTCATCATCGAGGGCCTGGCGCTGGCGGCTTTCGGCACCATACGCGACCTGGCGACCGAACCGCTCGGCAAAGCCATCAATGCCTATGTCATGCAGGACGAAGCGCGCCACGTCGCTTTTGGCCGTCTGGCGCTGCGCGATTACTATCCGCAGTTGAGCGAACGCGAGCGCGACGAGCGTGAAGAGTTTGCCGTCGAAGCCTGCTACTTGATGCGCGACCGCTTCATGGGTGAAGAGATCTGGGATCGGCTGGGCTTCAATACTGAAGAGTGTGTGAACTACGTACGCAGTTCGCCTTTCATGGGCGAATACACCAAGCGGCTGTTCACGCGAATTGTCCCGACGATTCGCGACATCGGGCTGTGGGGTGAGCGAATTCAAAAAGCCTTCTCCGACATGGGATTTATCGAGCTTGCCAATGTTGATGTAGAGGCATTGAGCGCCGACGACGAAGAGGTGGCCGTCGAATACGACCGCTTGCGCGCCGCCCGCGATGCGCACGTCAACACGGTGATTGCCGAAGGCGCGAGTTCGGATTAACGCGCCGCCATCACTCTCCCGCAGATGCAGGCGCGGGCGATTCCGCACCCGCATTGCGCAATTGCCGCCATCCTTGAGTGATCTTCTGTTGAAACCCTGCGGCCAGTTCATGCAAAGCCGGCAAGGCGATCAAGGTCAGAATCGTTGAAGTCACCAGCCCGCCGATGAGCGCAATGGCCATCGGCTGTTGTAGCTCCGCGCCCGCCCCCCAGCCGATGGCTATCGGCAACACGCCTAACCCCGCCGAGGCAGCAGTCATCAACACAGGCCGCATTCGCGTGCGCGCGCCGAGATAGAGCGCCTCGCGCAAATTGTAACCATCGCCACATAATTGATTAACGTATTCAACTAGAATCAAGCCCTTTTGCACAGACAAGCCAAGGTGCGCCAGCAAGCCGATAATTGACGAGACATTGAGCGTTGTGCCGGTTATCCACAAGCCTATGAAGCCGCCGGCCAACGCCAGCGGGATGGTGGCGATGACCAGCAAGGCTTGCCAGATCGAGCGGAAGGCGAGATATAACAAAAGAAAGACCAGCAGCGCGGAGATCATGAAGGCTCTCGCGAATTCGCCTGTCAGTTCCTGCTGGCGTTCATAGCCGCCGCCGAAGCTGACGAAATAACCATCCGGCAGTTCAAGGCCGCTCAAGCCCTGCTCAATATCCCGAACGACGGAACCGATGTCGCGCCCTTCGACATTCATAGACACCTGTACGCGCCGCACCTGGTCTTCGCGCTTGATCGTCGCCGGGCCGCGCTCCACTCGCACGGCAGCGATGTCGCCGAGCGGGACTTTCTGGCCGGTCGGCGTATCGATCAAGAGGTCGGCAAGTTTTTCAGGCGCGTCGCGGTATTGCTCGTGCAGCCGCATCACCACGGGGTATTCTTTAAGCTGATCTTTGATGACCGTCGTCACCTCCCTGCCACCGAGCAGGGACTCGACCGTATGACCGATCTCGCCGGGATTGAGGCCAAAGCGCGCGGCGCGCTCGCGGTCAACATGGATAACGACCTGCGGCACGCCTTCCAGGGGCTCAAGCCGCACGTCGACGACGCCCGGCAGTTTCTCGACCAGCCGTTTGACTTCTGCGCCCTTCTCGGCCAGGGTGTCGAGGTTGCTGCCAAAGACCTTGACGGTGAGCGCCGCCGACGTGCCGGAGAGCGATTCATCTATGCGCATATTCAGCGGCGTCGTGATCGAGGTCGCGACTCCGGGGACTTTCTGTAAGCGTTCGCGCATCCAGCTTTCAATCTCGGCGGTCTTATGCCGGCGCTGTGAGCGCGGCAGCAGTTGCAGATAAATCTCTGCGGTGTTGACCGGCATAGGGTCTTCAGACTTTTCGGCGCGACCGACTGGCTGGATGACGGCAGCCACATCGGGGCCGCCTTCGAGTACCCTGGTCACTTGCGAAGCGATGCGGTCGGTCTCGCCCAGGCTCGTCCCCGGCGGCGTGCTCATTTCCACCAGCAAAGCGCCCTCATCCATCCTCGGCAACAATTCCGTGCCTAAGAATGGCAAAGTGAGTAACGACCCGGCGAATATGCTGATCGCGACGATCACCGCGACGCCAGGCCGCCGCAATGCGCCGCGCAAGACCGGCTCATAAACGCGCTCGCAGGCGCGCGCCAGCCAGCTTTCCTGCTTGAGTCGCGGCGCGACTTTTCTGAGCAGCGTATAGCAGAGCGCCGGCGTCAGCGTTAGCGACAGGATAAGCCCCACCGTCATCAAGACGATGACCGTGAGCGCAAACGGGCCGAGGATCTTGCCTTCGAGGCCGGAAAGAAAAAGCAGCGGCAGGAAGACGGCAATGATAATGGCCGTCGAGTAAGCCGCCGGGCGGCGCACCTCGCTTGCGCCTTTGAGCGTCGCCAGCAGCGAATCCGCCGGGCGCTTTTTTAGGTGGCGAAAGATGTTCTCTGTATCGACGATTGCCGCGTCGATCATGATGCCAAGGCCGACCGCCAGCCCGCCTAGCGACATGATGTTGAGCGTCACCTTAAATAGATGCAGAAAAGTAAAGCTAATTACTACCGCTACAGGAATCGTTATGGCAGCGATCAGCGTCGAGCGCAGGTTGCCGAGAAACAAAAAGATGATCAACACGACCGCCAGGCCGCCGACTAGCAAGGCTTCTTCTAACGTCCTGGTAGCAACCCGAATCAACTCTGACTGGTCGAAAAACGACACCGTCGAAACCCCTTCGGGCATGAAAGGCTTCAGTTCATCGAGAGCTTTCTTCGACTGTTCAACGACCGCCAGCGTGTCGCTGCCAAACTGTTTGGTGACCGTCATGACAACGGCCTCCTGTTGGTTGACGCGGGCGATGCCGCGCCGCACCCCAGCCCCGTCGCGCAAGGTTGCGACATCGCGTATGAGGACGGGAACCCCTTCGCGGACGGCGATGACGATGTTGCTGAGGTCATCGAGCGAGTTGATGCGCCCCAGACCGCGCACGTCCATCTCGGTAGCCGCGCCGGTAATGAAGCCGCCGGAAAAGTTTAGATTCGATTCGGAAACCGCCGCAACGATGTCATGGTGCGAGATGTTATAGGTGCGCATGCGCTCAGGGTCGAGGGTGATTTCGTACTGGCGACGCTGGCCGCCGTGCGACGTGATGCGGATGACGCCGGGCACCGTCTGCAACTTGTAACGTATGAGATAATCCGCCGTCTCCTTTAATGCCCTGGTGTCTGCCTTACCCGGCTCGCCGGCGACATAAAACAACAGGACTTCGCCGAGCCGCGATGCCGCAGACGACAGCACAGGCGTCGCCGTACCGGCGGGAAAATCACGCGCCGCAGTCGCCAGGCGCTCGGCCAGCAGTTGCCTTGCCAGATAATAATCGGTCCCGAAACGAAACTCCGCACGCACCGACACCACGCCGATCTCGGATTCTGAACGAACCCTGACAATGTTAGGCAAACTACGAAAAGCCGCTTCCAATGGGCGGGCAATCAGCGTCTCGCCTTCTTGAGCCGCAAGGCTCGCGTTTTCGACGAAGACGGTGATCACCGGCGATGAGAGATCCGGAAACAGGTCGGTCTCCATCGCGCGAAACGCCATGCCGCCCAGGAACAACGCCAGCGCAATCGCCAGCCCGATCAGCAGCCGGTTGCGCAGAGAAAACTCAATGGTGCGGTTCAACAGCCCCTTGTTGGCTACCTCAATGTTCGTCATGGTGGTCTCCTGCTTCGCCGCCCTTTTGCATATTCTTGAGTTGATAAGCGCCCGTGGTTACGACTTCCTCTCCCGCAACAACGCCACTGAGAATTTCCGCTGATTGATAGTTGATGGTGCCGACGCGCACGGGCCGGCGCTCGTAGCGATTGCCTTCTTTAACGTAGATCACACGGACGCCTTCGTCATCAACCAGCGCCGACACTGGCACCAGCAACCCGTCCTGGCGTCTGCCCGTCGCGATGCGCACTTCGACTGCCATTTCATGTTTGAGGAGCGCCGCCGCATTGGAAATGCGGGCGCGCACCCAGACGGTGCGTTTTTGCGGGTCAACCGTACGGCCTAAGGATTCGATTCGTCCTTCAAAGGGCCGATCAGGCAAGCCCGGCAGCCGCGCCACCAATCGCTGCCCGACCTCTATGTGTGTAGACTGTGACTCCGGCAATTGCGCTTCGATGATGACGCTCGCCAGGTTCATCACCCTCAGCATCTCGCTGCCTTGCGTGACGGTCTGCCCGACGGAGATGTGACGGTCGACGATGGTGCCAGCAATTGGCGACGTGAGGTTTATGGTTCCGCCCTGTCCGCGCGCACTCGCGCCGAGCGCCGCCAGTGATTGCCCCAGCCTGGCGGCGACGGCGCGCCATTGCGCAACTTCGCCAGCCACCTGTTGCTGCTCGCGGGTCACTTGAATGTTTGACAGGTAATCATATTCCGCCTGGGCGTTCTTGTACTCGACTTCGGCCTGAGCCACTTCGCGTTCCGCCACTCCGCCGAGTGCGACAAGCCGGCGCTTCCGCTCAAGAGTGTTTTGCGCAAAGTCGAGTTTATTTTTTGCTTGAATGACGGCGGCGCGGTTTTCGATTTTGTTGGTTCGCGCCAGATTCTGTTCAGCGAGCCGCAAACGGGCTTCGGCTTCGATCAACTGGCCGCGCAAATCCGCCACCTGTAGGCTATCGATGACGACCAGCAACTGCCCGGCTTTGACGCTCTGGCCCGGCTCGGCCATCACACGCACGGCCAGGCCGTCGACCCTTGCGCCGACGACGGCTTGGCCGTTGGGCGCGACCAGCGCATGGCCGACCGTGGCAATGCTGTCTTCGATCTCGCCTTTGATCACACGAGCAGTCTCTATGCCGATTAATGCGGCGGTCTCGTCGTTGACTTCAATCCCGCCCTCCTGGCTATGCTCGTCAACTGCTTCGCCGGCCTGTCGAGCTTCGTGAATGGGCGGCGTTTCAACGGTCATTGCCCGCTTCGTGGAGCGCGGCCACAGCCAATAAGCGACTAACGCAATCAGCAGGCAAGTCAGCAGGGCACCGGCAAGTCGATAACGCATGAGTTTGACCTTATATAGAAAAAGCGCCGCGATGTGCCGCGTCTGCAAGGCACATGAGCGGGGAATGTCTCTGCGCGGATTCAGGTCGCCTGGCTCAGCGGCTGAGCCGCCAAAGGCACAAGGGCTGTAGCGAACGGCAAAGCCGGGCTACCTGAACCGCTGATCGGTGGCGCTGGATTAGGAGAGGCGCGGCGGGTGAAACGGACTTTGTGATGGCGGGATCGGCAAAAGCGCATTGGTTAAAACCGGCGCGGGCGATTCTGTATTCAAGATGGCAACATTGAAATAGCCGCCCGGCAGAATATGCGCGCAACAGCAGAAGCAATTCTCGTCAAGATCCGACGAATTTGAGGACGGTTCGGGATGCGTATCGGTCGCTGCCACTAGCCTCGTCTCATCAGGGGTTGCTTGAACGGGCGATCCTGATTGCGAGACGCTGGCGATAGCAAGATTGTCCATCCACTCGCAGCATGATTGTGGTGAAACGAGGTCGGTCGAGAGGTCGGCAGACGCAAAGAGAAGCAGAAGCACCGCGAACCAGCTATGCAGGGAACCTTGCTTCATTAAACCGCCGTCCTTGAGACAATCTATCGAGCAATCAAAGTAACACGAGGATTCTTTTATCGTCAATTGAGCGACCATGCAGGAATAGCGTGGCTATTCCTGCGATTTGCTGCCAGGCGGCAATAATGCTAGGCTTGCGCCTGCGGCGACCAGGGCATCTGGCCGGCAATCGTGCGGCGATCTTCTTAACCATTGCGAGCGCCGCGCCGCCAGCCACCCGTTGCCAGGATAAAGTGATCGCGACGCTTGCAGCATCGTCTCGGCTTGCAGCGTTGCCCGACATGGCCGCTCAGGAAAAGCGCGATGAAAAGACCTGTGAAACGCATCCTACTGGCGCTGGTGGTGATTATTCTGTTGGCGCTCGGCATCTTCTTTTTCGTGGTGCCGGCTGAAGTCGAAAAGCGCATGAACCGCACGCTCACTTCGCCGCCGTATCAAGCGTCGGAGCGCGCCGTCGAGTTGCACAAGAAGCTGCTGGTTGCCGATCTGCACGCCGATTCGCTGCTCTGGGCGCGCGACCTGCTCGAACGCAGCACGCGCGGCCACGTCGATATCCCCCGCCTCATTGAAGGCAACGTCGCGTTACAAGCCTTCACCATCGTCACCAAGACGCCGCGCAATCAGAATATCGAAAACAACACCCCTGATACCGATAACATCACGCTGCTGGCGATTGCTGAACGCTGGCCCATCAAAGCCTGGAGCAGCCTGACGGAGCGCGCTCTCTATCAAGCTCACAAACTCCAGGAGACCGCCGAGCGCTCCGGCGGCAAGTTCACGCTCATCCGCACGTCATCGGAGTTGTCGGCCTATCTCGACCGGCGCATCAAGGAGCCGCAGATCACCGCCGGGTTTTTGGGCATCGAAGGCGCGCACGCGCTCGATGGTAATCTCGATAACATTGATCGCCTCTTTGCGGCGGGCGTGCGAATGATGGCACCGACGCACTTTTTTGATAACGACATCGGCGGTTCGGCGCACGGCGTCGAGAAAGGCGGTCTCACGGACAAGGGCCGCGAGATGATTCGCCGCATGGAAGAGAAAAAGATGATCGTTGACCTGGCGCATGCTTCGCCGCGCACGATTGACGATGTGCTGGCCGTGGCCACACGGCCCGTCGTCGTTTCGCACACCGGCGTCAAAGGCACCTGCGATAACACACGCAACCTCAGCGACGAGCAACTGAAAGCGATTGCCAGCAAAGGCGGGGTCATCGGCATCGGTTTCTGGGACACCGCCGTCTGCGGCACCGATGCCCGCGCCATCGCCCGTGCGATTCGTTACACGGCCAATCTCGTCGGCGTCGATCACGTCGCTTTAGGCTCGGATAACGATGGCGCGGTGACCGCGCCGTTCGATATCAGCGGCGTCGTCGAGATCACTGATGCGCTTTTCGAGGAGGGCTTCACCGATGAGGAGATCGGCAAGATCATGGGGCGCAATACGCTGCGGCTGCTGATCGAGAACCTGCCTTAACGCCGCTTTCTTGATCGAACCGGCGACCGCCAAGTAGAATAACCTTCCCGCTGGGGAACATACACCGTGCAAGATTCCTGATCGAGTGCCGTCATCCGGCGAGTTGCGGAAGAAGGAAGCCGCAACTGGCTTTGTGGCATTGCCTACAAATTTTCAGGCAGGCATGATCGCTCGCGCCCGCGCTATGTCGCGCTTGCAGTGTTCAGGATCGATGGAGGCCTGAAACCAGTTTGAGCAGAACCATACAAATACATTTGCTGGCAGTCGCCCTGCTTTTGACAATCAGCGCCACGGCGTGCAAACGTGCCCCGAATGGCGGCGACCCCAAGCCGCTGGTTGCCCGCTGCATGGAAGACCTCAACAACATCCCGGAATTGGCGGCGCTGAAAACCCGCGATAAGGAAAAGCCTGAAGAAGGGCCCTCAGGCAAGCCGCTCAACGGCCTGGAGATCGCCCTGACGCTCAACGATCAGGTGCGCTCCACGGGCGATCCCAACGACGTCGATAACTGGTGCGAGCGCGAAGACAGCCGCGAGAACTTTGACCGCTTACTCGCCGCGCTCAAACAGCAACAGATGCCGCCGACCGTCGACTTCGCCATTGGCCAGGCGCTCGATCCGCAGCTTGCTCAGGCCTGGGTCGCCAGTGGCAACTTGCTCGGCGGCCTCACCTACAGCCGCAAAAAACCGAACAAGTCGACCGCCGACGAATTCATCGACGACATCGCGCGCAACGAGCAAACCATCAGCCCTTTCAGGCTGAACCGGCCAGGACAGCCGAAGTATTTTCGCTTTCCACGAATGAAGCTCAGTCTCGACCTGGAAGCCCGCGCCAAAATCGATCAATACCTGCGCGACAACGGCTACACGGTAGTGCCGGCGACCATCGACGCGCACGACGATACCTTCAACGGAATCTATTGCTCGGCGATGTCGCGCAAGGACGACGCCTGCGTCAATCTCCTGAAGGTCTATTTCAAAAGCCTGCTGCTGGATACGACGTTGAAGGCGCGCCAGTCCGCCAGAGAGTTGGCCGGGCACGATGTCAAGCACATCCTCGTCGTCAAAGCCGATCAGTTCACCTGCGATTTTCTCGACGACCTGATCGCCTGGTACAAAACTCTCGGCGTGCGCTTCATTGCGCTTAATGAGGCGCTCGGCGATTCGTTCTATAAGATGGTCGACGGCGAAGGCAAACCCGTCGCCCTGGGCCTGACGCGCGCCATCAAGCACGCACAGAGCGAAAGCGGCCAGAAAAAATAGCGCGACCGCAAGGCCCCTTACCAACCGCCGGGCACGTCGCCGTCCGGTAAAAAGGTTTGCCGCAAGCCTTCATCGCCGCGCCCGTGCAGACTTTCTTGTTTATGCAACAGCTCCAGGACGTTCAGCTTCAAACGGCAAGCCGAGTGCGATGGCAGCGGCTCGCGGCGCGGTGGGATTTTCTCTTATTCGCGCTTGTGATGAGCGGCTTCCTGTTGGTCGCCGCCGCGCGGCTCAATGAGGTGCCGGTTTATGAAACGGACGAGTCGTATACATTACAAGTGCCTTACGAGATGCTGCATCACGGACGGCTGGCGCTGCCGATGTATCGCTTTCTCGGCGGCAACATCGAGCAGGTCTGGCATTCGCTGACGCCGCTTTTCTTTCTGCTCTTGAGCGGCTTTCTCAAGCTCTTCGGCTTCGGCGTCTTGCAGGGCCGCATCTTCAATTTGATCACCGTGGCGCTCGTCATGCTGATGGTTTATCTCACAGGCCGGCGGCTTTTCGATTGGCGCGCAGGGCTTGCGGCCATCGTGTTGATGGCGTCGGATCAAACCGTGCTCGAACGCGCACGGCTGCTGCGCAACGACTATGCGGCGGAGTTCTTCGCCTTGCTGGCTTTCCTGCTTTACGAACTTGCCGAACGACGCCAGAGCCGGCGCTATTACATCGGCGCGGGGCTGGCCGCCGGTGCCGGCGTCATGTGTCATTCAAGCATTTTTTATATGATCGCTGCTCTCTCGCTGCTGATGCTGATGCGTGACGGCTGGCGACTTTTCAAGCAAGCGAAGCTCTATCTCTTTCTCGCCAGCGCCTTCGCGGTGATGGCTTATGAAGTCGTCTACATACTGATTGACTGGCGCAATGCGCGGCTGCAATACCGCGACGACAATCTGCACTTCAACATCTTTTCGCCGGCGGGTCTGTGGGAGAATCTGCTGGACGAGCCGCGCCGCTATGCCCGATGGTACGCGGCCTACGACGTTTACTTTCCGAACGTGCCGCGCACCCTGCTGCATCTGTTTCAACTGTTGATCGCCATAGCCATCGTCTATCTGCTGGTGCGGCTATTGCTGGCCATCAAGCGCAAGACGGTTGCCAGCGAGCCGCGCGTTCGCCTGCTCGTCGTCACGCTCACGTCCGCATTGTTTTTCGCCGTCATCACTCACAAAGCCGGCTATTACAATGTCCACCTGATCACCTGGCATGCGCTCTCGGTTGGCGTGATGCTCAGCGACGCCCTGAACTACGCTCGTGAAGTGCTGCGCGCGCGCTGGCCGCAATCCATGTGGAGGCGCGCGGCGGCGCTTGGCGCGCTCGTCCTGGCGCTGCTGGTTTATGGAGCGTTGTGGGCGCGGCAGAGCGTCCGCTATCTACGCGAAGTCCGCAACCCTGAGTTGGCGCGCTTCGCTGAAATGCAGCAGGCGCTCGCCCGCATCATTCCCAATGACCTGTGCCCCTTAGCCGTCAAAGCGCCGGTGATGTGGCTGGCCTTCGTCGAAAAAGATGCGTGCTTTGCGACCATCGAGCGCCGCATGGCCGACGCCGTAGATATTGACGGCAAAGATTACGCGCTCATCGTGCGCCCCAAGAGTCCCGATTACTGGGCGCGCGTGCTCGACGACGACGGCCACCTGCTCGGCGAGTTAAGTAATACACCTTACGGAAACTTTCGCGTCTACTACACCGGCAACGATCCGCGTTTTCTACGCCTCGCGCCGCAGCGTTACTCCTTTTTTCGCCGCTGGCGTGGCCACGCGACCAATGAACAGATTGCTGCCGCGCGCCCGGTCTGGAGCAAGCATTATGATGATGTGCTGAGCGAATTTGCGGTACAGGGCGAGCAGCGCAATGTGTCAAACGAGCCTGGTTTGATGATCGCGCCGCCAGACCAGAACGCCGGCGGCGACGGTTCGCAGATGATCGAGACGGTCGAACTCAAGCCGAACACGATTTATCAACTGCAACTCGAAGCCGCCGCTGGCTCCGATTGGCAACTGGTCATCGTCGACGGCCAGAGCGGCGTCGAACTGGAACAAGCCGAAGTCACCGGCGGGGCTGCCGAGGCACTCACCGAGCAGGTATTCAGAACCTTCGGCGACCGTATACGAATCAGCGCGCGAATGCTGCGCGCCAAACACGCTGCGCCGCTGCGCCTCATACGCATCGATATCAACGAAGTCGCGCCGATTGACGAATGAGGTGCGCCGCTCATCAATCACCATTCGATGAAAGACACATTGCACAAAGCGACTGCGACATCGGCTACTGATCCAGCCGCGCCGCGCACACTGACGGCTGGCGCTCGATGGCGGCAAGGCTTGCGGGCGCGCGCCGATTTCGGGCTGCTGCTGTTATTGGTCGGCGGCTTCGTCTTCGTCGCCGCCCAGCGGCTTGGCACCATTCCTGTGCCCGAAGGCGACGAAGCCTTCACGCTGCAAGTGCCTTATGAAATGCTCTATCGCGGCAAACTGGCGCTGCCCATGTTCCGCTATCTCGGCGGCAACATCGAAAACCTCTGGCACTCGTTCACGCCGGTTTGCTTTCTGCTCTTGAGCGGCTTTCTCAAGCTCTTCGGTTTCGGCCTACTGCAAGGACGCGCTTTCAACCTGCTCACCGCTGCGACGACGTTGGTGATGATCTACCTGATCTGCCGCCGCCTCTTCGACTGGCGCGCCGGCGTGTTCGCCGTGATGATGATGATCGGCGATCAGACCTTCATCGAACGCGCACGGCTGCTGCGCAACGACTATGCAGCCGCGAGCTTTGCGCTGCTGGCCTTTTATCTCTATGAAATCGCCCGCGCCCGCAAGCAGACTGGTTATTACATCGCCGCAGGATTGGCCGCCGGCGCAGGCGTAATGTGTCATACAAACATTCTTTACATGGTCATCGCCATCGGCTTGTTGATCTTGCTGCGTGATGGCTGGCGCGCTCTCAGGGAAAGCCGCCTCTACCTGTTCGGCCTGTCGGCTTTCGCGGTGATGGCTTATGAAGTCATCTACGACCTGATTGATTACCGGAACTTCGCGCTGCAAAATCGCGGCGACGATCTGCACTTTCGCGTTTTGTCGCCGGCAGGCTTCTGGCAGAATGCCCTGGAAGAACGCCTGCGCTACGCGCGATGGGCTGCGGGCAGCGCCATGTTTGATGACCTGCCGCACACGACGCTGCGCATCTTTCAACTGCTCACCATCTGTGCAGTGATCTATCTTACTTTCATTCTCATACGGCAATGGCGGCGCGGGCGGTTGATCGAAGAGCCGCGCGTCCGTGTTTTCGTCGTGTTGCTTGCGGTCGTGTTGTTTCATGCCATCATCGTCAGTCACAAGCGCATCTATTATCTGGCGCACCTCGCGCCGTGGTTCGCCATTGGCGTTGGCATTCTGCTGCGCGACGTGATCGAGCGAATCTCCGAGTGGCGAACGACCAACTGGCGAGGCGCGCGGTTGGTATTTTATATAGGCAGGCCGCTCGTCGTCGTCGCCATCGTCGCTTATAGCGGGCTGCTGGTCTGGCAAGGCAATCGGTTCATCAAAGAGATTCGCAACCCGCAACTCGCAACCTTCGATGAATTCGCCGCTACGCTCAAAGAGATCATCCCTGAAGGGCTGTGCCCGGTGGCTGTCAAGAATCCGAGCGTCTGGCTCGCCTTTCCCGAAAGCGACCGCTGCTTTGCGACGATTGAGAATCGCATGAAAGAAGCGCTCGACCTTGACGGCCAGGAGTACGCGCTCATCACACGGCCCAACGTGACGGCGCGCGGCGCGGAGCGCGCCGGTGCGCTTGAGATGGCCGACGAGAAATATCATTTGCTCGGCGAGATGCAAGATACGCTTTACGGAACGCTGTTGATTTACTACACGGGCCGCGACCCGCGTTATCTGGCACTGCCGCCAAAACGATTTCAGTTTTATAACCAGCAACGCGGCGTCGGCGTCACCTCTATCATTGAATAAGAACTTTGAGCGACGGCGTGAGCCGTTCGTTGGTTGCGAGTGCAATCGCGGAAGCTCAACCTCGAAGCCCTATGCTTGCAGCTTTGACTCGACGAATCTGGCTACCGCTGGTGATCTTCGCCGCCGCCGTTGTTCTGGCTGTGATGTATCATCCATTCGCTCTGCCCGAAGGCGGCGACAACGCCATCTGGGATTACGTCGCGCAAGGCATACTGCGCGGTCAGATGCCTTACCGCGACATCATCGAAATCAAGACGCCCGCCGCCGCTTACCTCAGCGCCCTGGCCATGGCTACGGCCAGGCTGTTTGGAGCGGACGCGGTTCTCGCCGTGCGCCTGTTGTTTGTTCTGCTTGTCGGCGGGCTCTGCGCCACGGTCTATCTGGTGGGCGAAGCTTACCTGCACAACCGGCTTGCCGCATTGCTTGCCTGCCTGGTGCCGCTGCTCGCGCCGAACCTGGTCGTGATGATGATCAGCGGCACGCGCCCCAAAGTGCCGATGTTAATTTGCGGCATGTTGACGTTCTGGTTCATCGCTAAAGCCAGGCCATTTTGGGCCGGCTTCTGCTCGATGCTGGCTTTTCTCTTCTGGCAACCCGGCTTGATGTTCACCGCCGCCGCCTTGCTGAGCTTCTCAGGTTATCTGACAAGCTGGCGCGACCGCCGCGCTCTGAGAGTTTTGCTCGGCGCGCTCATCCCGCTGGCGGTGATGTTGATTTACTTCGCGATGAACGGCGCGCTCGGCGACCTGTGGGCATGGACGATTACTTACAATTATGCGGTCTACTATCCCGAAGGCCATGAGACGCCGGGCGTGGCGCTCAACCGGCTCTGGTTTTTGATTCAGCAAGTGACCGATGGGCAGACCATCTGGGTGAAACTCGGCCTTCTTGGGCTGCTGTGGTTTGCCGCCGAACGCATCTATGCGCGTCTCAAGCATTCGCCGCCTGCCGATGACCTATTCAAAGAAGCGCTGCTCGTACCGCCGCTGATCTTCCTGGTTTTTTGTCTGATTAATTACCCTGGCGCTGACGGGTTGATCGTGCTGCTGCCATGTGCCGGGCTGTTCGCCGCCTGCCTTTTCGCGGCGATTCATCAATGGCTCAGATCCCGGCGATTCATCGAGAGTCGCCCGGCGCTGGTTCGCCTGGTTGCCCTCGTGCTGATTGCGCCGCTCGCCGTGGTTGTCTTTACTGCCATCAAGCGGGCTGGCGCTTTTCAAATTGAGGAGGGCCGGACGCTCGGCGACCAGCGCCGCGAGTTTCAAAAAATCGCTGAACGGCTCGGCCCGGACGACCGGGTTTACGTTCATGGCTCGCTGGAAATTCTGGTCTTACTCGACAGGCCGAATATGAACCCATACATCTTCCTGGATCGCGGCAAAGACCGCTTCCTCGCGGCGCGGCGCGCCGGCGGCCTCGAAGCCGTGCTGGCTGAGATGAAAGCCGCCGCGCCAAAGATTCTCGCGCTTGGGCGGCTGCAAAACGTCGCTTGCCGAGACGCCTTGATCGATTGGGCGGAAAGCCAGTACGAGTTATTGCCACTCGGCTTCGCGCATAATTCGGTTTATGTAGCGAAAACTCCTGACGCGCCGGCGGCAAAACAATAGTGAAAACCGACGCGGCGAGGCTTTTCTATGGCCCTGTGCCCAAAGGCGTTGATTGTGCACGGTTGCGCAAGCGCTACAGTAGACAACCTGGCCTACTTTGCAGGGGTTTTAGCCGAATTGGTTTTATCAAGCGCGGCGCGCAACCCTTGCGCCAGTTTCACCGCGTCGTCATTCGCCCAGAAATGCATGAAAAACAGGCGCGGTTCTTCATCCAGCATGTGCGAGTGCAGAGCCGTCACCTCAATGCCGTTGGCGCGCAACTCGCGGATGACCTGATTGACCTCGCTGGCGATCATCACAAAGTCGCCGCTGATAGCGGCCTTGTCACCGCCTGTGGGCTGGAAGTTTATCGCCGTTGCGACGCCCATTGAAGGCGGCACTTCCATTCCTTTCTCCGTGATCTTTTCGGCGCGCGGCACACTGAATTGATAGACGCCGCCATTGACCTTGCCAGCAAAGCCGATAATTCGATCAAGCGATTTCGTGTCAATCGCCAACTCCTGCGATGGCGGGCTGGGGGTTGCGGCGCTGAGCGGCGTTCCAGTCATGGCGAGCACATTATGCAGGTCTTCGGCTATCGGGCCGGCGTGGCCCTGCGCGCTGATATGCATATACATGATGCGCGGCGATTCGCCGAACACATGATTATGCAGCGCCGATTGCTCGATGCCGGCTTGTTGTAATTTAAACATCACCGGACTGACTTCGTCTTCAGTCAAGACCAGGTCGCCCATGACCATAACCTCATTGCCCATCTTCTTGAAGGCGATCCATGAGCCAAGCGCGAGCGCCGGTTTAATCTCGACGCCGCGCACCGTCACTTTTAAGTCACTGCGAGGGAAGCTGAACTTAAACACATCGCCGGCCTGTAGCACGCCGGTCTTGCCCAGGGAGCGTTCAACTCCCTTCCACTCAGCGGGGGTGGCCGGCGGCGACTGCTGACCGGCGGCGGGTGTCGCATTCGTCTGTGCCTTGGCGCTTGCCAGCAGCAGGGCTAAGGCCAGCGCTATCCAGGTGGCTCTGGCCGGTTGCATGAGGGTTCGCCGGATAGCGCCTCGATTTACTGTCCGCGCATGGTGAATTTGAGGGGTCATTGCTTTTCAGTCCTTTCTGTTGAAATCTCACAAACGCCGCGCCGCGCATGGCAGATTATTTCTATGAGCCTGCAAGCCGGGCTAAACCAGGTGGGTTAGAATCAACAAGCCGGGCAGGCTCAAAATCGCATCGACGAGCAGAGGGCCAATCGCCGGTCGTGACAAAACCGGTCGAAACAGAGCGGCGGTCACAAGCAGAGAGCCGCTATAGAAAAGGCCCATACGCCCTTCTGACCAGGCAATCAGCGCGCCCGTCAAGGCCAGGGCGATAGCGATGGCCGTGGCGCGGTTGCCGCCCAAAACCACCGGCAGACTTCTAACCCCCAGCTTGCTGTCTGCTTCAGTGTCTTTCAGGTCACAGAGAATACAGCCTGCCGATAGCAAAAGCACCAGCGGATAGGAGACATTGATAGACCACCAGTCCCAGGCTGCCCAATGATTGTCGATGATCGGCAGCGCCGCGCCTCCCCATGTCCAAACCACCGCAACCAGAAGGGTCTTGGCGGTCGGATATTGCTTGAGGCGACGATAGAAGAGGCTGGCTGCGGCAAAGATGATGGCTGCCGAAAGCGTTTTGACCGGCAAGCAAACCGCCGCCACAACTCCAGCCAGTGCGGCGGTGGCGAAGACCACCACAAGCGCGAGAAAAACCCATCGCGGGTATCCGTTGGCGGGCTTGTCGAGCAGGCGATCCAAGGTGTAAGCACAGCCTATCCCGGCGGTGAAAAGAACCATTCCGGCGGCGGAAAAAGGGTGCCCGGTGGCCCTATGCATGACCAGCGATATGGATAGGCCGAGAATGAGTGGAAACAGGTAATGGGCCAGCAGAAAGCCCGATTTCAAGGTTTCGGATCTAGTCACCTTTATATTCTATGGGGGCGGTTGTTGGTTCGCAAATGACCCGGAAAATAAGGACGCAAAAAAGCACGCGGCCTGCCTCGGCTTTCTCTATCTCTACTTACAGGCGAGCCGCGCCGACAATTTCAATGAACTCGTCGGCAAACTCGCCGAGTGGAAAGCGCAAGGATACCGTGCAGACGGCTATCACTCCGATTGACCGGGCGCGGCATCATTACGTTGCCGCGATCTTAAAAACCTCGCTTGCGGCGCGTTGGTCGCCTGCGGGTTAGCCGCTCGTTAGCCGCGTTGCCATACATCTCTCAATCATGAAATGATTCGCCTGAAGCGAGGCGAAAGTTATGAGCGCATTTCAAGAATTCGAGAAGCTGCTATCGCAAATGAGCCGGGCAGAGAAAGCGCAATTGCTGCAATGGGTGGTACGCGACCTGGGCGATGCTTTTCCGGGCATTGAGATGACTCCCGGCGTTTGCGGCGGCGAGCCACGGATAGTCCGCACGCGCATTCCGGTTTGGACACTGGAGCAAGCCAGAAGGCTTGGAACCAGCGAGGCCGACCTATTGCGAAGCTACCCGGCGTTGCGCGCCGAAGACCTGGCCAATGCGTGGGCCTATGTGCGTTCGCATCGAGAAGAGATTGAACAGCAAATCCGCGAGAACGAGGCTGCCTGATTCATGGCACGGCTCCTGGCTGATGAAAACTTCCCGCTGCCTGTTGTGTTGGCGCTTCGTCAATTGAGTCACGATCTGTTGACGATGCACGAAGCCGGTATGTCCAACCAATCAATCGATGATGACGCGGTACTCGCATTTGCTCATCGTGATGATCGCGCTGTATTGACGATCACACTTTGTTCGGTTGCACCAAGCGAAACCTGAACACTCAGGCATTGTCGTCTGCACCTTTGACCCAGACTTCGATAGGCAAGCTAATCGCATTCATGAAGCACTGGCATCACAAGAACTAAAGGGTCAACTCATCCGTGTCAATCGGCCAAACTCATAGGATGAGTAGTAAATCCTACTCGAAGTCTTCAAGGTTGTAATCTAAATCAGACGGCATAAGAATGGGACAAAAGAAATGGCCACCGCAGACACCAAGGCACAGAGAAAATCATAAATTCTCCTGGGTTTCTCAATATTTTCCTCTGTGTCTTGGTGACTCTGTGGCCAATCTCTGTTCTAATCTCGTAAGTTTCGATTTAGATAAACGCCATGCGCTTTGAGAAATCCGTCTACATCCTGGCGGCTCGAAAAACCGAGAAGCCGCCGCACCTGTGCCGCAGTCAACTGACCGGATTGATAGCCTGCGAGCGCAAATTCTTCCAACACGCGCCGCGCCGTATCGCCGCTCTCGTTGTTGAGAATTTCATTAGGAATCGTTACGTTGACCCGGATTGACATAAACCGCCTCTCGCTTCAGAAGATGATATGGAATCTTAGCACGCCAGCCTTGCCGCTAACGACCTGGCATCGGCGGTCAATAGATAAAGCGATTGGCAATGATGCCTGAGCATACCTTTCCCGGCTCGCCAGGAAGGCGGGAAAGGTATGCGGTTATCAGGCGGGCCGGACGCTTTCTTCCTATAATCCGATAGACGCAAAAGCTGATACCTTTTGGCGGTGCTTTGCGCGTTAACGGTTGAGGGGCAAAAGCAAGCTGCTCCTTGCGTATCATGTTCGATTCAGAATTTTATGGGAGATGATGTGATGACGACGGAAACTACTAACGCATCGGCACCGCCACTGCCGCCCGATGCCTACTTACTGCAATTGGCGTTTGGCCCGATGGTGGCACAAGCTCTTTATGTTGCTGCCAAGCTCGGCCTGGCCGATCACCTCGCGGAAAAACCCTTACCCATCAGTGAACTCGCCTCGCGCACCAACGTCCACGAAGGCGCGCTCTATCGCCTATTGCGCAGCCTGGTGAGCTTCGGCGTATTTGCAGAAACCGACCCGAAAGTGTTTGCCCTAACCCCTTATGCAGAACCCCTGCGCTCTGATGTTGTCAACTCGATGCGCAACGGCGTGGTTTTCATGGGCGAAGAATGGCACTGGCGGGTTTGGAATAATCTGTTGTATAGCGTACAGACCGGCAAACCTGCCTGGGGTTATATGCATGGCGCGGAAGTCTTCGATTACTTCGCCGCCAATTCAGAGCAGGCAGAGATTTTCAATCGCGCCATGACCGACGGATCAATCGGCGTCGCCCCGGCTATCGTCGAGTCTTATGATTTCTCCGGCTGCAAAATGCTGGTCGACATTGCCGGCGGTCACGGCTACTTGCTGGCGCAAATCTTGAAAGCCTTTCCCGGCGTTAACGGAACGCTTTTCGATGTCGCGGCGGTCATCAATGGCGCGGGCGCGCTGCTGGAAAAAGAAGGCGTCGCCGCGCGAGTCGAGAAAGTTGCCGGCGACTTTTTCGCAGCGGTGCCCGGTGGCGCGGATGCTTACATGATGAAGCACATCATTCACGACTGGGATGATCAACGGGCGATCCAAATTCTCAACTGCATCCACGCGGCGATGGCTGATGACGGTAAAGTGTTGATCATTGAAACGGTCGTCCCAGCGGGCAACGAACCGCATTACAGCAAGGTGCTAGACCTTGAAATGCTGGTGTCGCCCGGCGGCGTTGAGCGTACGGCGGAAGAATACCGCGAACTGCTGGCCGCCGCCGGTTTGCGCTTGACGCGGATCATACCGACGCCTTCGCCCTACAGCATTGTCGAAGCCGTGAAAGCCCGTTGAGCCGACGCGGCGAGGGGAGACGCGGGGAGAGAGCTTGTACGAATCTATCGCCGCACGACACAGGGCGGTTGCAAAGTCGATGCAGGGACAGGGCTTGTCCCTACATCGACTTTGCAACCGCCCTGCCGCATGACAGCCCGGACTTGTCTCACTTGATAGGCTTTCTCCAATCTCGCTACGTCTAATGCTCATTCATCCGCGCCCGTGTGAGTGTCGCCTTCTTCGCGGCCCCTGGTCGGCCCGAAGCGATACTGCGTTTCGTCGGCGTCGGCAGGGCGGCTCGCCTGCACCACATCAATGTAGCGACCGAGCAAGGCGCGCATCTCTGCCGCTTTTTCCGGTAATGAATCATATAGATTGCGTTCTTCGCGAGGGTCGTTTTTGAGATTGAACAACTCGAAGGCATAGTAATCACGGTTATAAATCAGCTTGAAGCCGTCCTGCGTCACTACCATGTACTTCTTGCCGTTCGGCACCAGGTTCTTTTCCGGCGGCAGGAATGGCGAGTCTTCTTCGGTCGTCTGCTCGGCGTAGATCGCCGGGTGCGCGAAGGCTTCGCCGCGCATCAACGGCAGGAGACTGACGCCGGCGTAGTCTTTCGGGTAATCGAGTCCCACGGCATTGAGAATCGTCGGCCCCAGATCGATTGAACTGACGTAATCAGGAACGCGGCGCGGCCCGACATCCGGCACATAGATCAGCATGGGAATGCGCGACTGTTCGTTATAAAGCTGCGACGAATGCTTGTGTACGCCGCGCTCGCCGAGCGATTCGCCGTGATCGGCCATGATAACGATCATGGTGTCTTTCATGCGGCCCGCCTGTTCCATCCAGTCGAACAGCCGACCGAGTTGATGATCGTCGTAAGCCACTTCGCTGTCGTAATGCTCGGCGTCGGTTGTGCCGAAGTCGAAGCCGTCGTGCTGGCGATATGGGCGATGCGGGTCTGTAGCGTAGAGATAGGCAGCAAACGGGCGATCCTGGGGCGCTTTGCCGAGCAGGTCAATGGCCGTGTCAATCGAGCCGGCAAACGTGCCATCGGGCGAGCGCGGCGCTACCGTCATGCCGCGAACGTGGCGCAGCAGGGTGACGATGCGGCGCGGAAAGACGATGGCGTTGTAGTTGTTCTGCGCCAGCACTTCAGGCCACGACGGCAGTTGCGCGTCCCAGTAAGACGACTGCATGAATTTCGGCAGCGCCTCGAAGGTGTTCGGCGCTGGCGTATAAGCGTTTTCAAAGACCGCGCCGCGCGCCGCCAGCTTATCAAGATTCGGACTGGTGTTCTTATTGTGGCCGTAAACGCCAAGACGGTCGGGCCGCAGCGCGTCTATGAAGACGTAAATGACGTTCAAGCGCCGCGCCCCAGGCTGCGGCGCGACGTAGTGCGATTGGCGGTCGCGCTTCCAACGCTCAAGGTCTTTGCGCGTCAGATCGCCGCCGATGCAATTGTTATCTATGCCGTCGGCGACCGTCTCCGTATGGCCGGGATTGATGTCGGCGCGGCTGTCATTCAGGTCGCCGCCGCCAAGCACGCTTGAGTAGCCGTCGCGGTCGAAATCCAACGCCCACTGAATCAACTGAAAATGCTTTTTCGCCTGCACGGTGCGCGAAAAGATTTGCACCTTGAGATTCTGATTGCGGTCGAAGTAAACAAAGGTGAAGAGCGTTGCGGTGATGAAAATCACCAAAGCGGCGATGCTGGCCAGACGGCGCACGCCAGGCCGCAGGCGGTGCAAAAACCTTTCGCGGCGCGGCGCACATGCATAAACCGCCGCCACCAGCGTCATCGCTGCCGCTGTCGCCAGCACGAACATCAGTTGATGCAGCGAGTGCTCGTACAGCAGCGGCTCGGCGCGCGCGTCCACGTAGTAGGCGAGCCCGGCAAACAAGGCGAGCGCCGCAAGGAATGCGGCTTTGAGCCATATGGGAAAGCCTGCCGAGGCGCGGGCGAGCCATCCGAGAATTGCGGCAAAGATTACAAAAGTCAGCAGAATCAAGTAAGACGTGGCGCGTTCATGATTGAGCAGCGGTACGTTCAAGCTTTCGATCTTTTCGCCTTCGCGGATCAGCGCCATCGCAAAGCGATATACGTACCATTGCTGATTGAGCGCGAAAGCGAACAAGCCGCAGACGAATAACCCGGCGATCAACCGCGATGGCCAGCGCGCCGACCAGCGCGTCGCCAGTCCCGCGAGTTTGTCTTGTAAGGCTGTGCCGACGATGAAGGCCGCGCCGACCGCGAGGCCGATCACCGCACCGCTCAGGAGGTTGAGGCTGAAGTAAGCCGAAAAGATCAAGCGTTCGCCTGTTGACGCGAAGACCGGCGAGAGTCGAATGCTCGCATCAACCCATTCGATGACCGCGAGCAGCCAGGCCGCCGCGCCGCCGGCAATCGCGTAACGCAACAGGCGACGCGCGAGCGGCAGTGACGCATTCGCCAAATCGTCGGCAAGCGGCTGGTCGTCTAGCGCTGCCCGATAAGGGTTCGAGGTGGACAAGGTTGCTCCCCTTTGCTTGATATACGCCTTCGCTGACGGCGATTACCATCGCGCATGTTGCGAGTGGGCGTCGTTCATCAAATGTCTAAGCTAACAGAGCGGCAAAACGCTTCACAAGTTATTCAATGCTGAGTGAGCGCCGCGCCTTGCTGACGGGTTGATGAGGGGTTGCTGATGAGACAAGACAGAGGGAACTTGCCAGCGCAGGTGCCCGGCGCGAAGTGGCAACGCTTGCGCCGGGCTTTTTTCTTTAATCGATCTCCGAGGGTTACTCGTAGCGCAGCGCAACCATCGGATCGACCTTCGTCGCGCGGCGTGCAGGAATCCAGCAGGCGAGCAGCGCGATGATCATCAGCAAAGCGCTGACCAGCGCGAACGTCAAAGGGTCAGTTGCCTGCACGCCGTAAAGCTGGCTGGCGATGATCTGCTTTAAGGCAAAGGCGGCGAGCACGCCAGCGGCCAGGCCAATCAGCACCAGCTTCATTCCCTGCCAGATGACCAGCCGCAGCACATTGCCGGTTTGCGCGCCCAACGCCATGCGTATGCCGATTTCATTGGTTCGCTGCGCCACCGAATAGGCCATCACGCCATACAAACCAACCGCCGCCAGCACCAAAGCAAGCGCCCCAAAGAAGCTCAACAAATTGGCGAAGAGGCGTTCCTGCGTCAAGGTTTCGCTGGCTTGCGCCGCCTGCGTTTTGATATCGATAATCGGCAGGTTGTTATCGACTTCGCGCACCGCCTGGCGCACGGCAGCGGCAAGCGCCGTCGGTTCGCCTGCGGCCCGCAAGGCAAAGTACATTTCGCCGGTTTCTTCAGTCGCCTGCAACCAGGGCAGGTAAATCAGCGGCGTGTCTTCTTCGCGCTGACTATTGTATTTAATGTCACGGGCGATGCCGATGATCTCGATCTGGCCGGCGGTCTTGGCGTCGAAGCCGACGCGCTTGCCTATGGGGTCGTCGTCGGGGAAGAACTTGCGCGCCAGGGTTTCGCTGATGATCGCCACTTTGGGAGCGGACAAATTATCTTGCTGATTGAAACCGCGACCGCGCAGCAGCGGAATTTCCATGGTCGCGAAATAATTTTCGCGGACGATCTCCCGGTTGGTGGTATGCTCGGCTTCCGTTTGCGCCGTTTCACCAGGCAGAATGAGCCCTGAGTTATCCATGTAATGTGCGAGCAGCGGGACGTGTGCGAAGGTAGCTGAACGAACTCCGGGAAGCGTCTCCAATCGCGCGAGCATCTGCTGATAAAGCTGCACCAGCCGCTCGTCTTTATAGCCGTTCGCGCCCGGTCGCAGGGTGAATACCAGCAGGTTCTCCTGGTTGAAGCCAACTTCGACCTGTTGCAGATTGCGCAGAGTGCGAATGAACAAGCCCGCGCCGACCAACAACACCAAAGACATGGTCACTTGTGCAATCACCAGCACCTTGCTCAACCGCGAACGCGCCACGCCGCTCGAACTGCGGTTGCTCTCTTTGAGCGCCGTCGTTAGATCAAACCGCGTCGCCCGCCATGCCGGTGCCAGGCCGAACAAGAGGCCCGTCAACAAAGAGGCCCCCACCGAGAAGCCGAGGACGCGCCAACTCAGGTGGGCATCAAGATTGGCAGGCAGAAAGTCACCTCGCCGCCCGTTCAACGCGATTAAGGCATCCTTGCCCCAGAGCGCGAAGACGACGCCGACCGCACCCCCTAGTGCGGCTAACAGCATGCTTTCCGTCAGCAGTTGCCGAATCAACCGCCAGCGACCCGCGCCGACCGCCAGCCGCACGGTGATTTCAGAGGCGCGCAAGGCCGCTCGCGCCAGCAACAGGTTGGCGACGTTGGCGCAAGCAATCAGCAAGACCAGGCCGACGACGCCAAACAGCAAGTAGAGAGTGGATGAATAAACGCTACGCATTTCCCACATCCCGCGACTGCCGGAAAGCCCCAGCAAGTGAGGATAGTCTTTCGCTTCGATTTGTGCCGCTTCGTTCTCCTTTCGCGGCGGCGGCATCCGTTCTAAGGCCAGCGATTGAAACGCGCCATCGAGGCTCGCCTGCGCCTGTTCGACAGTCGCCTCCGGTTTTAATCGGCCCATCAGATGTAGCCACCAGGGGCCCGGCTTGCCCGGCTTATCAATCATTGGTCGTTCCCGCTCCAGCATCGGCTCGAAGGCAATGGGCACGCTGACGGCGGGCAGTTGATCTACCTGCAAAGCGCCATTGAACGCCGGCGGCGTCACTCCGACAATGGTGAAGGTCGTTTGATTGAGGTTGATCTGTTTGCCGACGACCGCAGGATCAGCGCCAAACCGCTCCTGCCAGTAACGATGGCTAAGCACGGCAACCGGCGCGGCTGATGCGTCATCGTCGGTTTCGGTCATCATGCGACCAAGCAGCGGCGGCACGCCGAGAGCCGCAAAATAATTCCCAGAAACCACCTGACCGCCGGCCATCTCTGCCTGTCCATCCACCAGCACGTTCAGATTGCCCAGCCAGGCGAAAGCGAAGAGATCAGCAAGCGGGCTGCTGGGATCGTGCGACTGCTCCTCGCGCAACTTCTCAACGATGTGAGATTGAAACGAAGAGCTGCCACGCATCCCTGGCGGATAGCCGCCGACAAATGTCCCGCGAATGCCGTTCGTCCTGAAGGCTCGCCCGGACTGCCAATTGAACAGCACCAGGCGTCCCGGCTCTTTGACCGGCAAGGTTTTCAGCAGTACGGCATCCGCCAGGCTGAATAGCGCCGTGTTCGCGCCGATGCCGAGCGCCAGCGACAGCACCGCGATAGCCGTGAAGCCAGGCGATTTCCGCATCATCCGCAGCCCGAAACGTATATCCTGAAACAGCATCTCAATTGATCTGAAGTTCCACATCTCGCGACTCTCCTCTCTGAGCCATGTCTGATTGCCGAATTGCCGGTGCGCGGCATTGCTTGCTTCCTGCGCTGACATCCCGGCGGCGATGTTCTCTTCAACCTTCATTTGCAAGTGGAAGCGCATCTCCTCCTGCAACTCACGGTCGAACTCACTGCGCCGCCAGCAATACAGCAATCGCCGCCAGAGTTGTGCGAAGAAATCGCTCATAATTTCTTTACGCGGGCTGCAAGACGTGCAAAATCGCTTCCAGCACCTTCTCAAAATCGGCGACTTCTTGCAGGAGTTGTTGACGCCCGGCGGCAGTCAGCTTGTAGAAGCGGGCGCGGTGATTCTTGTCAGATACTCCCCACTCGGCTTGCACCCAGCCTTTCATGGCGAGCCGTTGAAGCGCGGGATAAAGCGATCCCTCTTCGACCTGAAGTACGTCTTTGGATATTTGCCTGATGTATTGCGCGATGCCGTAGCCGTGCATCGGCTGCGTGTTTCGCTCCAGGGTCTTGAGGATTAACATCTCCAGAGTCCCCGGCATCATTTCTGTCTTCTTTTGCGATTTGCCTTTACCCATACCTTACCTATTACATAGATTATCTATGTAATAGTGCGGTTGGTTTGAATAAGTGTCAAGCGCTGGAGTGGCGCGGGCATTTCTTTGGCAATCACAAAGACAGCGGCAGGCTGGCCGCAGGCAGGTTTTGCGAAATTCTTAGAGCGGTATTCAGATCAGCATAGCCGGAGAATTGCCACAAGGACACCAAGACGCAAAGGGACACAAAGGAGATAGTGATTCTTCGTGCCTTGGTGCCTTTGTGGCAATGGCTAATCTCATTTGCCAACCGCTATAAATCAGCAATTTGATGTTTCAAGACTAGACTGCGGATTGACGGGTTACCGGCACCTCATTGGCCGCCCTGGTTGCGCTTTCCGACCACAAGGCTAATCACTATGCCTACTCCACAGCCAAGGAGTGCTCCGCAGACGGCCCCGCCGATTCCTCCAACAATTCCCCAGAATACGGCCACTATAGGAAACCAATCTTTTTGCGCAGCACTACTGGCGTCCGTGTTCATCTCTGTTGCGATCACTACAACAGCGATGACGGCTCCGATCATCCCGAATGTAAGCGCGCCGGCAATCGCCGCGATGAGCGCAGCAAGACTTGTCTTTCCGAGTTTGGCACGCAGCCTATCCCCCATGTCATCTCAACCGGTGTGCGCGACAAGGCAAGCCTTCCCCTTGCCAACTGCCCCGCAGCATATTCTCACTTACCTCGCATTGCAAGCGAGCGGCTGTTCACATCAACTGCTTACTTGAATCAGATATTTTATTTGTTCTGGTCAAAATTATAGTATAGGTTCGAGTAGAGGTGATTTGATCAATCAACAGATCACTTCGCGGCGCGTGCGCCGCCTGGGAGCTTTTCAGGAAATCGAATGAAGACCATCGCGCCGCCTGCACCAGCCAGTCAACCAAAACCCCAGCGCGCCGAGTTGCTCAAAGATGCCGCCGCTCTGATGGCTGTACTCGCCGTGACGGCGCTCCTCTATGGCGCGCTCTTCAACCGCGAAAGCGTGCTCAGTTATTCCATCGGCTACAATCTCTACAGCGCCGAACGCTTGCTCGCAGGCGAAGTGCCTTATCGCGATTTCCACACGCTCTACCCGCCGGCGACGCTTTACCTGAACGCCACGCTGTTCAGATGGCTTGGCGTATCGCTCTACAATGCTTTGCTGGGCGTCTTCATTTTCAAAACGCTGACGGTGCTGTTCATCTATTTGAGCGGTCGTGAAGTGTTGCCGCGCCGCTGGGCGCTTGCGGTCGCCGCCTTGTCGCTCGTCTGGCTGCGACCGAACGGGCCGTTCAAAGCCGTGCCGATGCATTACGGCGCGTTGTTTCTTGCCATCGCCCTGTGGCTGTTATTGAAACATTGCCGGACGCCACGCTCTGCCTGGTTGTTTGCGGTGGGCTCGGCGCTCGGCGCGCTGGCGACGTTCAAACATAATATCGGGGCTTATGCTTTGATCGGCGTGCTGATCGTCGCGCTGCTTGACGACCAGCGCATCTCGTTGAGACCGGCAGCCTTATTACAACACTGGAAGCGCGGCGCAATTTTGCTCGCAGGGTTTCTGCTGCCGGTTGTGCCGATGCTGATCTACATCTACGCGCAGCACGCGCTCGGCGCGATGACGCGAGCCTTGCTGTTCGGGCCGGGCGAGTTCCTGCTGAACCGGCTGGCGAGCGTGCCATCGCCGGATGTCCCGCTGCTCTGGGCTGCGACGCTAGCGGCGCTTGCCTTTATCGCCGCACGGCTGCAAGCCAATCGCTTGATGTTTGCGATGATTTGGAGCGCGACGATTATTTGTAATCTCGCTTTCTTTTTACTCGGCCCGCAAAGCGCGCTAGACAAGCTGATTTTTTATCTGCCGGTCTTCGTCATCGTCGGGGCGGCGGCGGTTTTCCTCTTCAACGACGGCTTAGAGGCGAGCGAGCGGCGTGCGCTGCTGGCCGTGACCGTCGTCGCAGCAGCGGCATTCATGGAAGCCTTTCCGCGATTTGCCCGCGAGCAGGCCATCGCCGCCATGCCCTTCGTCGCGCTGCTTTTGATCGTGCTGATGCACGGCCTGCGGCCCGTCCTGAAAAAGACGACGCGCTTTGCCGTGCCCTTTGCGCCGGCGATGATCATCAAGATGATCATCTTAACAATGGCCTTGGCGCTCTCCGGCGGGCGGTTGTTCCTCAACACCTACTTTGACAGCGAGCGGCGGTTCAAGAGCAATACGGAACTGGCGATTGATCGCGTGCGCGGCGTCTACTTTCCGCCGGCGCAGGCGCGCGAGATCGAAAGTGTTGTCGATTACATTCAACAGCGCGTGCCGCCGGATGGTTATTTCTTCCCACAATCTTATGCCGGCTCGTCTTATCTTTTCCTTGCCAATCGCCGCAATCCTTCGGGTGCGCAGTTCTGGGGCGGCGTCGGCGTCAGTGCCGCTGAACGGGCGCGCACGCTTGAGGCGCTTCGTACCGAGCAGGTCAATTTGATTCTGACCAGCGACAAAGATATGGCGGCGGAACGCTACGCGCCGCTGCGCGATTATATCGAACAAACTTTTCGCCCGGCGGCGACCTTCGGCGAAGTCATCATCCTCGAACGAATCCAACCCCTGCAAGGAATCACCCTCGTCACCAAATAGCGAAGAGGCGAGAGCCGCAATCTCTCGCCTCTGCAAAACAGCCAGGAGGCGAGGCGCGCTGCCTCTCACCTCCTGGCTGGCAAAACCCTCACAGTTACTGCGCGGCAATTCTAACGTCGTCGATGCCCGCCTCCACCAGGCTTGCACCGGCGGCGTCCGCCGCTTCGATCAGAATGGTTATACTCTGACCGGCGAAGGCATTCAGGTTAACCGTGCGTAAGACCCAAGCGCCGTTCACATTCGCGGCAGCGCCGAGGGTCTGGAATACGGTGGTTGTTGTAGCGCCGCTTACAATACGCACGCGCAGGAAGTCGGCGCTTGAGGCATTGTTCGCGTGGGCCAGATAGGAGTTAAACGTCAATATCAGATTGCCCGTCGATGGCAGCGTGATGCTTGGCGAGCGAATTGATGTCACGCCGCCGTCGATGTCAAAGCTACCGGCTGCCGTGCCTGCCAGCCGTCCAGTCACCAGGTCATTGACACCGCTGGTCGTCGTGCCGAGTTGTTTGGCTCCGCCGGAATTGGTGTCTTCAGGGTTGCCGCGCTCCCACTGTCCCGTCGTCGCCGTATCGGTGCCATTCGGGTTGACGACCCATCCCTTGTTGGTCTCGAAATCATCTGCAAAGATCACCGTCTGCGAGGTGCAATCCGGCGGCAAATCGGTCGCGGCGTTATGCGTCGTGCCATTGTTGCCGGTGGCCGATTGGCCCATGCCGTGCCGTGCAAAGACCGTCCAGATGCGGCAGCGGTTCGCGCCGCCGTTGAGGCTCTGATCGGCTTGCAAGATGCCGTCGCGCGCATTCAAAAACGACGGGCTGCAAGGCGTGAACTTCATGCCTTCCATAACCAGACGGTCGCTTGTGGCGGCACCCAACTCGTTGCGTAAGTCCCACAGCGCGGCGGCCCAGACTTCGCCGTCGCGATGCACCTCGAACCCGCCGGCCCCCAAGTCTGCATAGGAATCGTGTACGGGGTTTGCCGGGACCGTGTAAGCCGCGCGCCGTATGCCGTTGACGGTGTTATTGGCGACGTATTCGCCGATGCGCCCGTCGTTGTAAAACGTAGCCGCCCAGTAATCAGACCAGCCTTCGCCCATCGCCCCGGCCTGCGTGCCGCCCAGACAACTCGTATTGGTCGGCCCGCCTACCAGGCGATTCGAGACGCCGTGGCCATATTCATGAAAGACTACATCGCCGTCTTGCGAGCTGTCGCGGTCGTCGGCCAGGCTGGTCGTGCCCAGCGTGAACAGGAACTGCTGCATGCGCGGGCGCTGGCCTTCGGGCGGCGTCGCGAAATTGGCATTGTTGGTGCCCGACCCGTCCTGCGCTTCGGCTCTGACAGAATCGTTACCCGTGCCGCCGCGACCGAAGTTGTTGGTCTGGAAATTCCCCGCCGATTCGGTAAAGCCGAGCCGGTAATAGAAATCGTGCGCCAGGTTGACGAAGTAGAAGAGGTTCGTCACGACCGCCGGCCTTTGTGTGCGCGGATCGACGCCCGTCGAAAACGGAAAGGTGAAATCTTGATTGGCCGCCGATGCATGGCCGTTGGATAGTCCCGTCGTGTTGTTCGGATCGGGCGCATTATTGGCATCTGTATCAAGGTAGGCTTCGGCGTTATTGCCGGTTGTGACGGTCGAAGTTCCCATCCAGCCAGCCGCCGTGTTGATCGTCGTATCGCCGACGAACGATTCCAGCGTGCGCGGCCCGGTCAGCGGATTCTGCGTGTAGACCGTCCCCTGTGCCGCGTCGGCATAGAGGTTATAGCGGAACAGCAACGCGCCGGTGTTCGCATCGACACAGATTTCATACCATTCGTTCGAGCCGGCATCCACATAGGCGTGCCAGGCCAGCACAGCGTGGTCGCCAACTCGCATGATGCGTAACTCGGAGAGCACATCATCGAAACCAGGGCCGAGCGGGTTGCGGTAGGCGGCGCGGTCGCTGGGCGCTACGCGCGCCGTGAGCTTCTCCAGCCGGTTCGCCGCCTGACGGCCTGAATATTGGAAGGCGGCAGTGAGCGCGTCTTCTTCGGTCAGGGTTGGCGTTGTATCTATGCGGCTATTGGGCAGCAACAGCCCTTCCATCACCGAGAGCACTTCGCCTGCCGCGCCGACGGCGATTTGCACCTGGCCTTGAAAAACGTCTATGCCATCAATCGTCTGCCGGTAGTGCAGGAAGGTGACTCCCTGATCCTGGTCTTCGCCTTCCAGCTTCAGACGGCGAACATCGCGGCGCGTCAGCCCGAAAATATCGCCTTGCCGGTTTAGAAAATCGCGGGCGATTCGATTGGCAGAGCCTGCTTGCGGCGGCGACAGCGGCCCGGCAAGGTTGAAAAGAGATTTCGGCACGCCTGCTTCATTCATCTCATAGCGCAGATCCGTGCGCGTTTGCGAGGCCAGAGCCGCGCTGAAATTGTTGATGGCATTCAGCCGCACGCTGACGGCATCGTCATTGCCCGGCGCTTGCCGTGCGGAGAGCGCCTGGAGGCCGGCGACTTCCTGGCGAATGTCGAAATTAGGCAGTCCCAGTATGGCCGCTTGCGAGATAGACGCCTCGGACGCGGCAGTTTGGCGAACATCGGCGTCGGCAACACGAAATTGCATCATCGCCGGTGCAGCCAGAACGATCACGAACAGCGATAACAGGCATGTCTTGCGCATGTGATTTTCCTTTCAATTTGAGGTAGCGGAATGGGTAGACAAACTGCTCAGGTCTTGGATTAAACAGGCAGCATTACCTGTTTTTTTTCAGAGCTCAGGTAATCTTTCACCGCGATGGTGCGAAAGTTGAAGAGACGCTCGGCAGACACGACCACTTGCGCGTGTCGCACGTTCCCCTGCGTCCCAGACACCGCCGCCGGCAAAATATTCCCTTGTTGTTCGTTTATTGCAGGAAGAAAATCGCGGCTTGAAACTCTCCGCTCTTCCATCAAGCGATTCACACTGACGTATGGTCTATAACACAATCAGCTCACCGGGTACAAGCACCTTCTCGTAATAAAGGTAGGGGAAACGGAAAAGTTCGCTGCCCGATCCACGCCACTGGCGAACGCACCGCCGGTTAAACCGATGGCGAATCGCCTCGGCTGGCGGGCGGTCGTGCAATCGCGAATCCGCTTGCCGAAGCCGCGCGCCCGCCTCTACAATGAACCCTCTCGATTTCATGTTTATTCGCGCTGCCAATCCCTTCGGGAACCAGCCTGAATCGCAGGGTGCATGTCAATTCAAGCCACTGAAGCAACCAGCACATTTCCATCCACACGCACACTGCCACCGCTACTGGTGAAACTCGCTTCAGAGCGCGCGCTGCTGATCATCATCTTTTTGTTCGCTGCTGTGTTGATGTTGTTCTATCGCCCCTTCAGCCAGCCTGAAGGCGGCGATTCGGCCATCTACGACTACATCGCGCAAGCCATCCTGCGCGGCCAGGTGCCCTACCGTGACGTGGTCGACATCAAAGGGCCGGCGAGCGTCTACCTCAGCGCCGCGTCGGTCGCCGTCGGTCGGCTGATCGGCTTGCAGGATGTCATAGCGATTCGCCTGTTTCATGTGTTGATGGTCGGCTTGCTTGCAGCGCTGACCTTTCGCGTCGGTGTGGTTTTTATGCGCAGCCGGTTGATCGGCGTGATCGCTGCACTGTTGCCGCTAGTCTCGCCGGCGATGATTGAGATGCTGATCGGCGGCACACAGCCCAAGCTGCCGATGATGATCTTTGGACTTGCCGCATTATTGCTAATTGCCAAAGACCGTCCCTTCTGGGCCGGACTGTGCGGCATGATGGCCTGTTTATGCTGGCAGCCGGGCTTGATGTTTGCAGGGACGGCCTTCCTGATCTTTTCAAAATACCTGACGAATTGGCGCGATTTGCGCGCCGTGAAAGTCGTCATCGGCGCAGCTTTGCCGCTCGCCATCGTCGTGCTTTACTTCTACGCGAAAGGCGCGCTCGGCGACCTGTGGAGCTATGCGATAGTCTACAACTACAGCGTCTTTGGGCCGGAAGCCAAACAGCCGCTCGCCGATGCCGGGTCGCACCTGTGGATAATCATCCGCCGCGTCTTCGAAAAGAAGACGATCTTTCTGCTCATCGCGCTGGGCGGATTAGTAATCTACATCGCTGAACGCCTTTACGTGAAATTCAAGCAGGGCTGGGCGACCGAACTATTCCGCGATGCGATTGTCTTTCCGGCGCTGATCTATCTCGTCTTCGCCTTCATCAATTTTCAAGCCGGGCCGGATTTGATTCCCTTTCTGCCGTTCGTTGGCCTGTTCGCCGCATGGGCGTTTGCGAAAGCCGGCCAGTTTGTCGCTCGATATGCACCGGCGCAATTTATGAATTACAAGCCGCACATCAAGTATCTGGTTTTGGCCGGCGCGCTCGCGATGACGCTGGCGCTGGTGATCTGGCCGGCGGTGCGTTACCGCGCTGGCGGCGAGACGCTACAGAAACAGATCGAAGAAGTTAACGGCATCGCCGCCCGTTTGCAGCCTGACGACAAAGTTTATTCGCATGGCACCATCGGCATGCTGGTGTTGATGAACCGCCCCAATATGAACCCGTATGTGTTTTTGGATTGGGATATGGACACCTTCATCGCGGCGCGCAAGTACAACGGCTCGTTTCAGGCATTGATCGATGAGATGGAAGCCGAGAAGCCGAAGATCGTCGGCATCTCGCGGCTGCGCGCCGTCAGGCACGGCGACGAGTTCGAGCAATGGGTCAGAGAACATTACGAAGAGCTGCCGTTGCGGATCAACAAAGGCGTCTACATCCGCAAGCAGAACTGACGACAGCGATCCGCTAAACGCCATGGCAACCAGCGAACCGGAGATTGAACAAAGCAAGACGAGCGCGCCCTGGTCGGCGCTCGCCGAGACGGCACCGCTTCTCATCACCCTGGTTGCGGGGGCGATCTGTTATGGTTTGTTCTTTCGGCGCGGCCTCGGCCTTGCGGTCATTGGCTACAGCATCGCGCCGACCGAGCGCTTGCTTCAGGGCGAAGTTCCTTATAGGGATTTTCTCTTCAACTACACGCCGGGCATTCTCTGGCTGAACGCCCTGCTGATGAAAGCCTTCGGCGTTTCGCTGCTCGTGGTGCGCGTCGGGTTGCTGGCGGTCAAGCTGCTGACGCTGGTGCTGATTTATGATCTGGCGCGGCGATTGGCAAGCGGCCCTTTGGCGCTGCTGCCGGTGGCGCTGACCCTCTCGTGGCTCGGCTATGAGCACATCTTCAATCCTTATCCGGATCTTTACTTCATGCCGCTGGCGCTCTTTGGCCTGCTTTGTACTTTACATTACGATCAATCGGGGCGAACGCTCTGGCTGCTGTTGGGTGGGCTTGCAGCAGGCGCAGTTTTTTTGTTCAAGCACAACGTCGGCGTCTTTGTTTTTGGCTGCGGCTTTATAGCTCTCGCCTTGCGCGAATGGTCGACTGAGACAGATGGCTGGCGCGGCGAATTCATTCGCGGGCTGCTGAAGCGCACGGCAATTTACTTCATCGGCTTTGCCTCGGTCATCGCGGCCATGGCGATTTATCTTTACACGCAACACGCGCTCGGCGCGATGGTCGAGCACTTCCGCCATCACGCCGCCGCTTACAGCGAATCGCGCGCCATCGGCTTGCCGTCAATCAAACAACTCTTGCCCCTCACGCTCGCCCTGATGATCACATTCGCCGGCGCGATAGTCCTGGCTAAACGTGCGCCGCGCCTCTTGGCAGTTTTCATTACAATCATGACTTTGCTGATGGCGGCGCTGGTGTTATGGTCTGGTCGCGCCTACATCTTCAAGCAATCGGCGACTGCCAATGTTGCTTACTTGCCGCCTGCGTTGTTTGCTATCGTTGTGGCGGTGGCGCTGTGGCCCGGCAAGCAGGCATTTCGATCAGACAGCGAAAGGCCGACGTTAGGTGAGCGAGCGAAAACCCTCTGGCAATCCATAGCCATTAAGTTTCAAACCAGCGCGGCGCGGCGTGAGTGGTGGCACCGCAATGGCGCGATGATCACGGTGATGCTGTTTGCGCTGGGCGTTTACCTGGAGATGTTCCCGCGTGCCGATTACTATCATCTGGTGCGCGTGCTGCCGCCGGTCTTCCTGCTGTTGCTGATTGCCTTAATGCGGGCGCGTCCGGTGATTGAAGAGGTCTTGCGACCGCGACTCGCCGCGCCGTCGCGGGTCGCCTGGTTGATCGTCCTAGCGCCGGTCTTCCTGATGGTGGTTATCGGCTGGCAGGCGACGTGGCGACCACAATTCGATGGCCGCTTTCGCTTTGTAGATCGAAAAGCGTTGAACATTGAGCGCGGGCGCGGCATCCTTGTCGGCCAGCAGCAAGCAATGTTGGTTGACGGCCTCGTGCAACTGATTCAAGACAACAGCGCGGCGGATGAGCCGATCTTTTCATTTTCGCAACGCGCCAGCGCGCTTTACTTTCTCGCCGCCCGCCGCAACCCGACGCGCTTTTTGTGGTGGCGCTCGGTCGGCATCAGCCGTGCAGAGCGCGACGCGGTGATGCAGATGATCAGCGAGCGCCAGCCGAAGCTCATCATCGTTCAGGAGATTGCAGCGACCGAGAAGACTAGGGATTTTATCGGCCAGTATTATCGACGGCTCGGCGCGGTGGCCGACCTGGCGGTTTACGCGCGCAATTAGCAAGGCGGTCGCCGCTCTGCCGTTCAGTGGATGAGCCGTTTCGATAGGTATTTTAATTTGTGATGACAAGTACAGAACCGAGCGCAGATGAAATTCGCCTTGATCGCTATGTGATGGCGGTGTGGCGAGCAAAATGGTGGATTGTCCTGCTGGCCATTGTGGTAACCGCCGTCGCGGCATTCATCGCCAATCGCCAGCCTGCGGTGTATGAAGCGACCGCGCTGGTCGAAGTCGGGCGCGTGTGGAATCAACCGCTCAAGGATCTATTCATCACCGCCGAGACGGCCAGCAGTCCGGGCTTCATCCATGAGCTTGCCGGTAAGATCGATGTTGCGCCCAAGCAATTGACGCGCGCCTTGCAGGTCGAGCCGCTCGTCAGCGGCGTGCCGCATGCGCGCTACGCCATATTGATTCGCATCGCGGCAAAGACCGACAGCGCCGACCAGTCGGTGCGCTTTGCACAAGCGATGGCCGATGAGATCGTCGCCTGGCACGAGCAGATTTATGAAGAAGCGATGCGCCCGCACCGCGAGCGCCAGCAGCAGCTTGAAGAGCAGATCAAGCAAGCGATAGCGGCGGCGACCGGGCGCGATGCGGCCATCAAGCTCGAATCGGAATTAGAAGAAGTAAAGATCAGCAACACCTCGCCGATTGCGACTGCCAAAACTCACCTGATCGGCAAGATCGTTGCGGGCCCTCCCATCAAACCGCCCATCTGGCGGAGCGCCACAAGCTGGGGCCTGATTGCCGGGCTCGCCGGCGTGATCGTCGCGCTGATGCTCGGCCATGCGAAGAGCCGCGCCTAAAAAACCGGCGGCTTGCCATAATGAGAAAGCGATGTCGCGCCGCTATGCGGCGGTCTCAACAGCAATCGCAATCGCAGCCGCTGCAACAATCACCGCAACTGCTACAGCAGTCGCACCCATCACAGCAATTGCAACCGTCGCAACCGTCGCAGCAGTCACAGCAATCGCAGTCGATACAACAGCAGCACGAACTGCCGCCGGAGCCATCGCCGGAACCGCCGCCCGTTCCACCGCCGGCGGCGGCTTTGCGCGCCGCTTTGCGCCCCGCTTTGCCTTTGCCGATCTCTTCCTTGATCGCCTCTTCGACCTCTGAGCTATTCGAGGCAAACCGCAAGCGTCCGGCGACCGCCGCCGCCAGTCCTCCGAGCGCCATCAAATTCAAACCGAGTCCGAGGCATTCGCGATAAGAGCCGGCCTGCGCGGCTTGCTGCGGGAAGAGAAATGTAATTGGCAATACTGAAGCGAAAACAAACGGCGATGCCAGGCGCGCGGCCACCGATGACCCGTGCGCGGTAGCGCGCTTTTCAGCAAGCCTGCGTCCCGCCGCAACGGCTTCGCGCCAGCGCTCAGGTAGCGTTCTTTTTGTAGCGTGTTTTACATTACACGTATGCGCGACGACCGGCAGTCGTGCGCCGAGCCGTGCGGACAGATTTTGCCGCAAGCGTGAAGCGAACAGCCCCGTACGTGACGGCTCAATGGGCAACTTGCCGAGCGCCGTTTCAATCTCTGCGGCAAGCCCCCAGACTCTATCGGCCACCTGTCTGCGAATGCCTGCGGGCAATCGTTCGTCCGTAAGCTTGAAGACGACGCGAATGGCGTTGAAGTCGCCGCTGCGGGCGTCTTTGTCATAATCTTCGAGCGCATCGAGCAGGTAAACCAGCGCCCCGAAGGCGCGACCGATGCGGCGCATGGAATCTGTGGCCGAAGCGACGCCGACCAGTTGCGCGCCGTGTGTCATAAACAGCGCCGTCGCGCAGGCGGTCGGCTCTGCGAGATCGTCAAGCGCTTCGTCAGACGAAACGGCAAGGTGGCGCGCTCGCGCTTCGCGGGCTTCCTGCGACAACAAGGCGCGGCGCAAGTCTGCGACTGGAAAATCCCATTCCCCAAGCTGCGTGGCGGCCCGGCGAAAGCTCTTTGAAAAGACGCGACGGGCAACCCGCCAGCGCCGCTGTTTTGAATCCAGTAGGTGATCGGCGAGCTTGAACTCGGAGAGCGTCAATGTCGCCGCCGCCGCGTATTGCAAAACCAGCGGCATCGCCGCGACGCTTCGCGGCAGCGCCAGACAGTTATAGCTTTGGTAAGTTCGATTCCATTCATCAAGCTGGCGGTCTGCGCCCGACAGGGCCGACAGCAGTTCGGCGAGAAAGACCGTGTCGTGATTGAGCAGCGCCCGCGAAGCCTGGCCGTAGAGGCTGCCGATGGTTTTGCAGGTTCCGCAATAATGCAAGCGGCGATGGCGTTTCAACTCAGGCGAGAGCGAACAGGTGCGCGCCTTCATCAGCCCGAACATGCGCTGCCTCCATTGAAGGGTTTGAACCACTCATTCGATGGCTAACCAACTTCGGCTCCTCCGTCTCATAAATCGCCGCCAGTCTGCCACACAAAAAAGACAGACGCAAGCGCGAGCGCCTTCAGCCTTCAGCCGACGAATTTATAACCGAGTCCGTGAACCGTGAGGATGTATTGCGGATGGCGCGGGTTGGGTTCGAGCTTTTGCCTGAGCCAGGCGACGTGAACGTCGACGGTGCGCGTCGACGGCATGGCGTGGTAGCCCCACACTTCATTCAACAGGGCGTCGCGGGTAATGGCCGATTCGCGGTGTTCGATGAAATAGCGCAGCAGTTGAAACTCGCGCGCTGATAGCTCGACCGGCTTGCCGTCACGCATCACTTCGGCTTTGCGAAAATCCACGCGCACCGGGCCGAATTGATAAACTTCGGCTGAGGCTGAAGCGGCGACGGGCGCGCGGCGCAGCAAGGCTTCGATGCGTGCCAGCAACTCGATCATCTCGAAGGGCTTGGTCAAATAATCGTCCGCGCCGAGCTTCAGGCCGACGACCTTGTCTACGACCTGGCCGCGCGCCGTCAGCATAATCACCGGCGTTTGGCTGCCCTGTTGGCGAAGATCGCGGCAAACGTCAAAGCCGTTCTTGCGCGGCAGCATGACATCGAGAATGATCAAATCAAATGATTCAAGTGTCGCGCGCTGCAAGCCCGATTCGCCGTCGCGCGCCGTCTCGACCGCGAACCCTTCTTTGTTCAAGCGGTCGCTGAGCGTCAACACCAGACCGGGCTCGTCTTCGACCAGAAGTATGCGTTTGCTCATGATAAGGATTCAGGATGCCGGACTGGTTTCGCGCCACGCTAATTAGAACAGAGATTGGCCACAGAGGCGCGAAGACACAGAGGAAAATATTGGGAAATCCAGGAGGATTTATGATTTTCTCTGTGCCTTGGTGTCTGCGGTGGCCATTTCTTTTGTCCCATTCTTATGCCGTCTGATTTAGCAGGTTCGGTTAGCTGCTGAACCCCGGCTTCGGCGTCGCGTCTTGATTACGTTCATTTGTAATTAATGCAACATCTTCATCAGATGCTGCGGTGCTCGGCGTCAATACCGGCAGGTGCAGGGTGAAGGCGCTGCCGCGACCGGCGACGGATTCGACGCGGATGCGCCCGCCGTGCGCTTCGACGATGTGCTTGACCAGGCTCAGCCCCAGGCCGCTGCCGTGAATCTGCGCCGAGGTAACTTCATCGCTGCGATAAAAAGGCTCGAAGATGTGCGTCAAATCTTTTGCCGCGATGCCCAGCCCCCGGTCTTCGATTGTAATCTGCACCTCACTGGCAAGATGATTGGCGGCAGGCTTTGCCGTCAGGCGCACCCAGCGATTGTCGCCGCTGTATTTCATCGCATTGTTCAGCAGATTCTGAATCGCCCGGCTGAGCGCCGCCGCGTCCGCTGCCAGGGGCGGCAACTGGGCGGCGAGGCGTTTTTCAATCGTGAAGCCGCCTTCATTGATGAGCGGCGCGCAAGCCGCCAGCGCGCTTTCAATGATGCGGGCGGCGTCGGCAGGTTGCAGCGCGTAGGCTTTGCGGCCCGATTGGATGCCGGCGAATTCGAGCGCCTGTTCGATCATTTCCGAAAGCCGGCGGCCTTCGCTTTCAATCAACGAACCATAGCGTTTGACCTGCTCACCTTCTTCGATGACGCCGTCGGCAAGGTTCTCGCCCGCCGAACAGATGACCGCCAGCGGCGTGCGCATCTCGTGCGAAACGCCGGCGACGAATTCCATCTGCTGTCGCGCTAGGGCGTAGGCGCGGCGCGTCGAGACCAGTATCATGGCAATGCTGACGCTCAACAGCAGCAAGATGCCGAAGCTAATGGCGAGATTGCGCCGCCGTGCGGAAGCGACTGCCGCATCGAGCGAGCCGGCGCGATGCTTGAGCGCCACCAGCCAGCGTCCGGATTCGTGATTGAGAAGCGCGATGCGCGCCTGCGGCTGGTCATTGTCCGTATCCGTTTTGATGAGGCGGTCGGTCTTCATCGCCAGATTGAAGAAGCGAACGGCGACGCGCTCTTTCTTGCCGCCCTTGACTGTGGTTTGATCGATTTCATGGGTCAGTCCTTCGATGAGGGCTGGCGATTCCATCCGCACGCCGAACAGCGCGGCGGTCGCATCGGCTGAGGCCATGATCTTTTCGGCATCGCCACTTTTCGTCTGATAGATTACACTTGCCGGATTGTCGCGGCGCATGACGGCGAGACGATAATCCAGTCCGTCGCCGCTCGTGAAGTAGCGTGCCGCCAGTTGGGGAATGAACTGGTCGCGGATAAAATCGACATCAAACGTAATGATGACGCGGCTGGTAAACATGAAAGGCGGCCCCAGGCTAGGTCTTTCCATCATGTGAACGTCAGGGATGGGGATGACGAGCGCCGTCGCTTCGTCGTCTATCACATCAAGAGATGATTGATAGACGACCTGCGACGGCTGCTGCGCGGCGTCGAGTTCCTGCTGGAGCGAGAGGCGCAGTGGTTCGAGGGCTGCCGGCCACGCTGCCATCGCGAAGTTGGAAGACGAGCGATCAAAGCGATATAGCTGCAAGCGATCTGGAGCGCCGGCCTGTGCGAGGGGTTCGGCGAGATAGACGCCGCTGACGAGTTGTGGATAAGGTGCGGCCTGCATCCATTGATCGTAACCGCGCGCATAATCCTGCCAGTCGCGTTCGCGCTCTGTACGGCTGTCCATTTGAAAGGTCAGATAAGCGCGCGTCAGTTCATGGTCGAAGTCCTGGCTGAAATTGGTGACCGCCGTTTTGAGGCTTGCCTGCATGCGGTCGCGCTCGGCCTGGCTGACCTCGCCGAGCCAGCGGAATTGCAGCACGGCCAGCAGCGGCAGCAAGGCGATCAGCGCCGCGATCAGCACGAGCATCAACGATGGCTGGCGTTTCCACAGCTTCACATAGCGGATTATAGCATCCCCGTTTCGCGCCGTGTTGGTCGCCGCACAGATTTTACATCCTTAACAAAGGCTGGTTTTGCAAAACTTTTGCTTGCAAAAAACTTAGATCGGTTTTCAATTGAATGTACGGGGTTGTGAGGATTCACCGCAGAGACGCCGCAGAACGCAGAGAAGGCGCAGAGATCGTCTAGATGCGCCACGCTCTGCGCTCCCGCCGCGTGCGAAGCACATCTCCAGCCATCCTGTGTCCTGCGGCGTCTCTGCGGTGAATCATTGCGCTTACCTTACACTCAATTGCAAACCGATCTAGTTGACCATCTTATTATGAAGCGGGTTAGCGATTTTTTCTTCATCGCTATGATACGCTCATCCAATCTGATAGTCCTCCACCAGATCAGATTATTGATCATCTGCTTTTGGCACAATTCGGTCGCTCACCGGGATGTACTGCTTTTTCTCCGCATCTATCTGGACGACATAAGAGCCGCTGGCACCGACTCGGCGATTCGGCCCAAAGGTCACCGGTGCTAAAACCCCCGTCGGGTAATTTCGCAACTGCTCAAGCGCACGAATCAAGTCGACGCGATTGAATTGTCTGCTGCCTGCCTTCACCGCCTCGACAAAGATCTTGGCCGCAGCAAAGGCAACCGCCTGGAACGCCGGACTGCGTAAGGCGACGCCGGATTGTTGCAAGAGGGCGATGAATTCGCTGAAGTCATCGCGATCCGGCAACGACGCCGGATAAGAAAAAAAGCTGCTCGCTGCCAGCGATGCGGGCAAGCCGAAAGCGGCTCGGCCAATCATGATGGCCGAACTGAGCAGTCCGGCATTCAGGCCGGCTTTATCCATTTCGAACGCCAGGGCCGTGAACTCATCGCCGCTGCCGAAAAAGAAAACAAAATCAGGCTTCCTCTCAACCAGCGATTTGACCAGCGGCGCGGCGGCGAACTTTCCCGCAAGGTAGTTCTGTTCGGCGACAACCTCAATCCCCTGCTTGCGGGCTTGTGATTTCAAACCCGCTAGCGCGTCGCGGTCGAGATCATTGTCGGCGTAGATGACCGCGACCCGCTTCGCTACTTGACCTTCAGACCGCATCGGTTTCGCATGGATGAAATCCACCAGCGCGCGGGACTGGTCGGCGAAGCCCGGAAGTAAATAAAAGACGTAGGGGTTAGGCACGGCGGATTGGCGCGGCGATAGCGTCACCGGGCCGATGAGCGGAACCTCTCGCTGCATCAATAGCTCGTTGGCCGCCTCGCTCATCGGCGGCTCAAAGCTGCCGATGAGCGCAAACACCTTTTCCTGCTCAACCAGCCGTCGGGTCGCTTCTACGGTTCCGGCTGCATCGCCGCGCGAGTCGGCTACGGCAAGCTCGAACTTGCGGCCATAGACGCCGCCTTGCCGGTTGATTACCGCGAAATAGGCTTCCAGAGCTTGCTTCACGTCTTCGCCGATTCTCGCCAGGGTTCCCGTCATCGGCAGCGCAGCGCCGACTTTGATCGTCTCCGAGGTCAAGCCGGGATCGGCATCAGGCTCCTTGCCGAGCTTCTTTAAGTAGGCGATCAGATCGGCCATCTGCTCGCCGGTCATCTTGAAGCGCGGCATTCCAGGGTGCAGCCTACCGCCGCTTGCATGAAGGCCCGAAGTAATGGCGCGGGCCAGGCTGGTTTCGTCGTAGGGACGGCGCTCCTGCCGCGTGAGCGCTGATTGGCCGGCGGCTGTCAGCCTGCTCCAGACCAGCGACGGCGGTTGCAGTCCGCCTTCCCGTGAGCCTTCTCCTTTGAGCCCGTGGCAATTCGCGCAGGGGAAGGCGCTGGCTGCAAGCTCCAGGTTATCGCCGCCGAGAATGGCAGTGATCTCGCCGCCCGTGCTCTCGCCTTTCAGGTAGATTTGCTTGCCGCGTTTTTCCTGCGGCGATAGTTCGGCATCACTTTGAGCGCCGACGGATCGGGCGCAAATCAGCCAGCCCATCGCGGCAAGCGCGACTAAAACGAGGATGGATTGAATACTGTGGTGACGATCTTTCATCAATTTGATTCGGCGACCTTGATGATCGCGTCAGCAATCTCGGCGGGCTTTGCCATCGCAAAGACCTTCATCCACTGGCCGGTCTCGACATTGCCGACCATCAACAGGGTGGTGTGATCGTCTTTGTCTGAAACGAATCCTCCGACCTTGCGCAGGACACTGTCTACGTCTTCTTTCTTGCCTGTGAGGAAATACCAACCGGGCCGGACTTTAAATTTTTCGGTGTACTTTTTTAACACCTCAGGCGTGTCGACTGCCGGGTCGACGCTGATCGAAATCATGTTGATGCCGTTGCCAACGCGCTCACCCAGGTACTCCTGCACCTTTAACAAGTTCGCGGTCATCGCTGGACAGACCGCTGTGCAGGAGGTGAACATAAAATTGATCACCACCATCTTTCCTTTGAGCAGATCGTCAAAGAAGTGAACCGGTTTGTTGTCTTGCGTCAACAGCACGGTGTTCGGGAAATAGGCAGCGGCGGCTTCGGCAGGCGTTTTGGCTTTCCTGGTTTCGCCGCCAGTTGACGACTGGTCGTTTGCAGCGGGGGCAGCGGCGATGCGCTTCTCGACCTGTCTTTCGCTCCCGACACGCCTGCTCGTGCCCGGCATCGGCACTTGAGTTGACGCATCGGAAGCGGTCTTCATCGCCGCTTCGGTAATCACTTTAACCAGCGTGCTCGCGGGGGCGAGCCCGTAGGCGCGCGTCCAGTAAGCGGCGCGGTCATTGCCCACCAGCACCATCGGCGAGTGGTCGTTCCGATCACCGGCATTGGCACCGAGCGCTTTCAACAGCAGCGCGATCTCCGGCTTGCTGCCAGTGAGAAAAGTCCAACCCGGCCCGGCGTTGAATTTGGCCGAAAACGCCTTCAGCCTTTCAGGCACGTCAGTAGCAGGATCGACGCTGATCGAAATCAACTGCACGTCGCGGCCCAGGCGGTCACCGAGTTCCTGCTGAACTTTACGAAAGGTCGCAGTGAGCGGCGGGCAGATGGTCGTACAAGTCGTAAAGATGAAGTTGATCGCTACAGTTTTGCCTTTGACGAGATCGCTGTAGAAGCGAAGCGGTTTGCCATCCTGATCGTAAACGGTGGTGTCGGGAATCTGCGCCGGCTTGGCAACATTGCTGCTGCCCGGCGCAGCGCCGCTCGTCGCCTCAGCCGCGCTTGCAGACAACTCGCGACTGGCCTTTCTCAATAACATTCCGCACCGGGGGCACTTGCCAGGTCTGGCGGCCCTGACGTCCGGGTCCATGACACAAATATAAAGAGCCTGCTTTTGCGGCGCGTGCTTTCTGGTTGGCGCGGACTGTCCGGCTATGACCAGAGACGAAAGACAACAACTGATAAGCAGGAACCGGCAGGCGACGACCGCCAAAGGAAGCCGCGTCGTCTTGGCCGTTCTCACGTTCGTCATTGCCGGCTTTATTTCAAAGATGCAGTGATTCATTGGTTGCCTGCTTCCTTTCTTTGCTTCAACGATTGGCTATCTATCGCCCGCATCGAGAGAGTTCGAGTTGGCCCTGCTGTAGACTCGCCACTCAACAAGCCGGCCCAAACTCTTCGGCGAACGGTATGTTTTGCAGCGCCGGCCAGCCATATTTGCGAGAGCTTTCTCCCCTGAAACGGAATAGTGAATGTAATTGGGCAATTAAGGAGAGCAACTGTTATGCCGCCATAGATTTCTTGAATTGTGGGCAGCCTATCTTGAAGATCAGGGCTTACGTCTTTGCAAGGTATGTTTCAGGATAGAACAATTGTCAAGCGAGTGCTACGAAGCGTTACTCCGAGTTTGTTTTATGGCAATGCTGAAAAAGCCGCACGGGTGAATGCACCGAGCGCGCTTCATCGTGTAATGTTAATTGCCAAATCTGAATCAGAAACCGCCTGGTCAGCGCAACCTTCGCGGTTGTGTGTCGGGCACCATCGCGGTGCCAGGTATCGGCTTTATTCCTTTGCGGACTTGTCGAGAAGTCCGAGGACATCGGCAGGAAAGAACGGTTTGGCTAATACAGCAATCGCGCCAAGCCTGACAGACTCGGCGAGCATCTCCGGCGTGCTGTATGCGGTGATTACAATGACAGCGCTGCGAGGCACCGATTCTCGAATGCCTGCCAGCACTTCCAGGCCCGATATATCTGGCAGTCGCAGGTCGGTAATCGTAAAGTCGAAGCGCTGCTTGCGGGCTTTGTCCAACCCTTCGCGGCCAGTTCTGACCACCTCAACTTCATACCCACAGTCACTCAAAACCGTCATCAGCGCCTCGCCGACGATGGGCTCGTCGTCAATAACCAGGATGGTGGCTTTTTCTGCCATGGCTCTCCCTTCTGGACGCCATCTTTGTCGCGCGTTGTGAGGATTTCGCCAGACTTGCCGCGCCAGTAATCTTGAAAGTTATCTATGCTACAAAGGGGAGAGGGAGTTCGGTCTTCTTGTACGGATCGCCGGGAAAGGGCCGCACCAGTCGTGTCAACAGGCGTTCACCAGCACTCAGATTAATCTGCGGCGGGCCATAGTTCAAGGGCTTTCTCTCTTAGCTAACCGCTTATACCGTTGCAGCGGGCCACGGTTAGTTGGCTTTAGCAGTTATCGTGCCGCTTCAACCTCATTCCGGCAGGCGCGGCGATTAATTGGGCAATCGATCATTTCTTAGTCCGAATTTCTTCAGCTTGCGATAGAGCGTGGGGCGATGCAGGTTGAGGATTTGCGCGGTCTTCTTGACATTGTTGCGTGTGCGTTCGAGGGTCTGTTTGATGGCTTCTCGTTCGATCTCCTCCATTGTCAGGTAGGCCGGTATCTCGTATTGCAAAGGTCGCGCGCGCGACGACTGAAGCTGATCGGGCAGATTCAGCGGGCTGATCAAGTCTTGCTGACAAAATAAGACGGCGTGTTCAATGACGCTCTCAAGCTCGCGCACATTGCCCGGCCAGTCGTATCGTGAGAGCAAGATCAAGGCCGCCGGTGCGATGCCGCGAATGCGCCGGCTATACTTGAGACTGTAGCGGCGCAGAAAGTGCTCGGCCAGCAACACCAGATCGTCCAGGCGTTCGCGTAGCGGCGGCACCTTGATCTTGATGGTGCTGATGCGGAAATAGAGGTCGTCGCGCAGGCGGCCTTCTCGCATGGCCTGTCGGGTATCGCGATTTGTAGAGGTGACCAGCCGAAACTCAACGCGGGTTTCTCGCTCGTCCCCCAGCCGGCGCAGGCTTTTTTCCTGAAGTACGCGCAAAAGCTTGGTTTGTAGATGCACAGGCATTTCGGCGATCTCGTCGAGCAGCAGTGTTCCGCCTGCCGTCGCCTCGATCAGTCCACGCTTGTCCCGGTCTGCACCGGTGAACGCTCCCTTTTTATAGCCGAATAACTCCGACTCAATCAGTTCGCCCGGAATAGCCGCGCAGTTGATCCGCACAAAGGGCCGCTTGGCGCAATCACTTTGCAAGTGGAGAGCCGTGGCGATCAACTCTTTGCCCGTGCCGCTCTCGCCTTCAATCAAGACAGCGGCCTCGCTTGCCGCCGTCGTGCGGATCGTTTCATAGATTCGTCGCATTGCCGGGTTGCGCCCGATCATGCCAAAGGCTTCATTCTCGCCGCTGATTACGCGCTTCAGGTGGCAATTCTCGTCGCGGATGGCGGTGAATTCGCGCGCTCGCTCGACGAGCATCACCATTTGGTCAGGGGTGAACGGTTTCTCCAAATAGTAGTAAGCGCCTTTTTTGATCGCCTCAATCGTCACCTCTAACGAACCATGCGCGGTCATCAATATGACTTCCGTTGCCGGGCTGTCGGCTTTCACCTGCGTCAGCAGATCGATGCCGCTGGCATCCGGCAATTTCAGGTCGGTGAGTACGAGATCAAACGGTTGCTCATGAAGCAGCGCGACGGCGCGGGCGACCGTCGCGGCAGTCGCGACCTGGTAGCCGCGTTCGCTGAGGATCACTTCCAGCGCCCCCGTGATACTGCTCTCATCATCGACGATCAGGATATTAGCAGACTGCGGCATTCGCCTTTTCCCTTTCCACCGGCAACGCAATCCTTATTGAAGTGCCGACGTTGACGCGGCTGTCGACGACGATTTCGCCGCCGTGCAATTGAATGACTTTAGCAGCGAACGACATCCCAATGCCCAGTCCCTGGCTCTTGGTGGTGTAGAACGGCTCGAACACGTTTCTCACCTGCGCCTCGGTCATTCCGCAACCCGTGTCGGTGATCGCCAGCCGCAGCACCGCTTCAGAAGCCGAAGTGAAGATGGCCATCTGACCGCCCTCGGCCATGGCCTGTATCGCATTGAGCATCAGGTTGATCAAGGTCGAGCGCATACTCGCTTCGTCGAGCATCGCATAAGCGCCAGACTCAGCCAGCCTGAGGTTCACCAAAATGCTTTTCTCCTTCAACTGCGGCTCCAGCAAGGCCAGCGAATCAGAGACGATGCGATTCAAATCGAGCCATCGTCGCGACAACGGGATGGCGCGGGCGAAGTTGAGAACTTGTTCGGTGGTATCGGAAAGCTGATTGATGCCGTCAATGATTTTATCGACCAGAGCGATTTCGCTCGCCGCGACTTTCCCGGCCAGCTTGCTCTTCAAGTGGAGAGAGTAGAGTCGCAATCCGGCCAGCGGGTTTCTTACCTCGTGAGCCACCTGCGCCGCCATGCGGCCCAACGCGGCCATCTTTTCGCTGTGAATAGACGGCTCGCGAATTTGCCAGCGAGATGCTTCGCGGCATCCTCGCATCGCCGGCGCGGTCGTCTTCTGGGCGGGGATCAGGTCGAGTAGTTCGACCGGAAGTTTGATCTGCGCGTGGCGGCTGCGCCGTTCATCCACGCATCGTTTCTTCTCGATGGCGCGGACGAGTGCTCGGATGAGCACATCCTCGGTCACCGGCTGAACGATAAAGTCATACGCGCCGGCGTGCATAAACTCTCGAAGATGAGATTCCTCCAGCTTTTCTGTGACCATGACTACCGGAATAAAAGACTCTCGGCGGCTCACTTCCCTGAGGAGGGCGATGCCGCACCCGTCAGGCAAAATCCTGTTAATGACGACAGCGTCAAGCGTGTTGCTCTCAATGATCGACATCGCACCGTCAAAATCGGATGCGGTCAACACCAGGTAGCCTTCAGGCTGAAGCCATTCGGCCATCCAGCCGATGTTCGGCTCGTCTCCTACCAATAAGATTTCCCTCATGTTCGTTCCTCTAAAGATCGTCAGCAATTTGACCAAGCTGATGGCGCTGCTGCCGCCATCATAGGATGAATTAGTATTTGAGTGATTGTTCGATCCGGCCACCTGTGTGATCAGATCGGATCGCCTACACCTATGCGTCGAGGAATCGGTGCAGAAAGCGACCATAGGTGAAGATCAAGGTCCACGTCGAAACTGCCGCAAGGGTCATGAAGAAAAGACACACGATGCACGATCCAATTATTCTTCATTGCCGTTTGTTCTTCACTTGTTCGGCAGCAACCAAAGCGGCTGCCGATTTGAAAACAAACTTTGGTGGTGAATATAACCTCAAAAGAAAAGCTCGTCCACAAATAAATGCACTTTGCGATCAAATTTTTTGTGAATAACGCCCAGAGCCGCCTGATCGATCAGTCTGGCCCTGTCGGCGGTTGTTTCGGGCGAAGCTGAAGGTTGAGGGCTCGCGAAGTTCTGCGTCCAGACAGGTGATCATCAGAGCCGACGCGACGATGGCCCCTGTTAAAATTTGAAACACATGCTGCTCCGGTTGGCTTATGCTGAAACAAACGCGGCTGACTCGGTTCCCTCGCTATCCTGCAACCAACTGGTTTAACTGTTACCCTTACTACTAAGCCTTGGCAGAGGTATATCAATTGCTCATACCTCAGCCGGCCCGCTAAAAACGCTGAGCGTGGCCGCAGTACCGTCCTCTAGCTGATTGCGTTTCACGACTCTAAAACTTTTTACATAACGACCGAGCATGCGGGTAGGGGTAACTGAGCCGTAACAGGTCATCATGGATTGATCCGGCTCAACTGAGTTCAAGTGGACGCCGCAGATTCACCTTCCGCATGGGCAGTAGTATCTGCGCCCGGCAGGGCTTCGCTGTCGTTTCGAACAACCGTTCATCTATTAAGGGAGGGCAAATGTCCAAAAAGGGAGAAGTGTGTCTAACGCTGCCCTGCCTCCTGAGAAGGGGGCTGATCCTGTGCGTCTTTATGGCGCTGGGAGTTTTGCCGGCGAGGGCTCAGGTTCAGATCAACATTACCCCGACGCCCGACGCAACGCCGGTGCCGCCGCCGCCTGTGCCGACGTGCGCCAACACGGTCGTGGCCAACGTCGTGGCTTTCGATCAGATCATTACATATAACCGCTTCGGAGCATTCGATCCAGGCGGCATGATGTTCGCCCTCAAGCGCGACATCGTCCCCATCAACGCCTCGGGCGGGCTGGTCGCCGGCAACGTCCAGCTTCGCGGCGACAAGCGGCCCCGTCCCCTTGTCCTGCGTGTCAACGAGGGCGACTGTTTGCAGGTGAACTTTACCAACCTGCTCGATCCCAATCGCGCCCATGTCGAGCAGTTGCAGTTCCTCAATCAGCCGAACCGGCGGCCATATTATGACAAGACGCCGTTGTTCGGGCCGGTCGAAAACCAGATCGATGGCAGCGTGCGCAAGATCGAGCCGCTCGGAACGAATACCTTTCAGGTCAAACAATACAACCCCGATGGCAGTGTCCAGGTCATTGATGACGGCACGGTGCATCTCTCGAAGGATGATACCCCCGCGACCCGCTACGCCTCCGTACATGTCAACGGGATGGATTACGTCAACGGCATCCAGGACGACGGCTCAAACGTCGGCAAGAATGCCAGTTCGCTGGCCCCTCCCGGTCAGACCAAGACCTATAAATGGTATGCCGCCAAGCAGGGGCAGTATCTGATCTATTCGACGGCGGCGACCACCGGCGGCGAGGGCAACGGCGGCCAGGTCGACCACGGACTTTTCGGCTCGGTGAACGTCGAACCGAAAGGCGCTAAGTGGTATCGCTCACAAGTCACCAACGCCGTGCTGAACGCGGCTAAGACCGGAACGACCGCCAAGGGGCAGCCCATCCTCAACTACGAGGCGACGTTCGCCAACGGCGACCCGGTGCTGAACATTGTCAAAGCGGGTGAGATTATCTACAGCGATCTCAACGCCGTCGTCACCGACTTCACGCCGCAAAATGACGGTTGTTTTATCAACAACACTGCGCGCACGGACCCGCCCTCAAGCACCTGCGGCCAGTGGTTCCGTGAATACACCGTCGTCTTTCACGACGAGTTGGAAACGGGCGCGCCCGCTTTCCCTGAAATGCTGGCCGACGAGAGCGTGTTCCATTCGGTTCGCGACGGCTTCGGCATCAACTATGGCTCGTCTGGACTCGGCTCGGAGTTGCTCGCTAACCGCAAGAAGATCGGGCCGGCGAAAAACTGCGCCGAATGCGAGTATGAAGAATTCTTCCTCGAATCGTGGGGAAACGGCGACCCGGCGTTGCTGGTGAAAGCCGATCCGGTCACACACACTGCTTCGCAGGCGCTGTTCCCGGACGACCCGTCAAACGTGCATCACTCCTACATCGGCGACCCTGTGCGCTTCCGCAACGTGCATGCCGGGCCGAAAGAGACGCACGTCTTCCACCTGCACGCCCACCAGTGGCTGCAAACTCCGCGTGATCAGAATTCGACTTACCTCGATTCGCAAACGATCTCGCCGGGTGCCTCATACACCTACGAGATTCAGTACGGCGGCTCCGGCAACCGCAATCTGCTGCCGGGCGATGCCATCTTCCACTGTCATCTCTACCCGCACTTCGCTCAGGGGATGTGGGAGTTGTGGCGCAATCACGACGTTTTTGAAGATGGCTCCGCAGGGCGCAACCTGCCTGACGGCGAGATCGTCGCCGGCACCCCCAACCCGGCCATCGTGCCGATCAAGAATCTCGGTATGCCGTTGATGCCGTCAGCTACTTTCAAAGGCTATCCCTTCTACATCGCAGCAGTGGCCGGCCACCGTCCTTCGCAGCCGCCACTCGGGTTGGACTTTGACGGCGGCTTGCCAAGACACTACATCCTGCAAGGGACAGACGTAGACGGGCCGGCGGGCCTCGAAGCCAAATATACCAATGACCCGGTGCACCAGCGCGTCGTTGCGCGCAACCCGGATCCGAATATGCGAGCCTTTGCGCGCGATCTCGTGACGGCGCAGGCCGTCTTCCCGTCACCTGCCGGCACCCCCGACGAGCAGAACGCCATGAAGTTCCACGATGGCTCGCTATTTCCGAGCGTGACGGTCACGACGATCTATGGCTGGCAGGCGCGCGCTTATGACACCTTCACGTCGGCAGGCGCGGCGGCGAAATTCCTCGTCAACGGCAGGCCGAGAGCCGAAGGTGCGCCCTATGCCGACCCCTGCCCGGTGATGACCCCTGTCGGCGTTGAATTCGGCGGCGGCACCAGGCCCACGCCGCTCAGAAAGTACCGCGCCGCGTGGATCCAGTTCGATCCTGAGAGTCCGGGCGAAGGCTATAACCCCAACGGGTTTGTGACGCTGAAGATCAACAATAACCAGTGGCACGACCGCCAGGGCCGGATTACCGTCCTCGAACAAGACGCGCTCGACACGCTCCACGGCCAGCGACCGCCGGAGCCGCTCTTCATCCGCGCGAACTCAGGCGATTGCATCGATTATCGGGTGACCAACCTGTTCTCGAACAAGGCTCTGAACCTGGATGATTTCCAGGTCTTTCAGGACACAGACATTGTCGGCCAGCACATCCATCTCGTGAAGTTCGACGTTACCTCGTCGGACGGCGCAGGCAACGGCTGGAACTATGAGAGCGGCGCGTTGAACGGCGAAGCGACGCGCGAGACGATTGCCGCCATTCGCGCCTTTAACCACTGCGTCGGCGTAGATTCGGGCGACCCGCGCGACGGCACCAACACCTGTCCGGTGGCCAAGCCGCATCCGGTCTTCGGGGCCGGCCCGAACGGCATATGGATCGGCGCGCAAACGCTGATCGAGCGCTGGTGGGCCGACCCGTTGGTCAACCGCAACGGTTATGACCGCACCGTTCGCACCGCCTTTACGCACGATCACTTCAGTCCGAGCGGGCACCAGCATCACGGCCTGTACGCTGGACTGGTCATCGAGCCGACCGATTCGACCTGGACGAACCTGACCGGCACGCAGGTCTTTGGCACGCGCGCCGACGGCGGGCCGACCAGCTTCGCCGCCAACATCCTGACGGCGAATCAAGCCAGGAGCTATCGCGAATTCAACCTGGAGATTGCCGACTTCGCCATCGTCTACACGCCGGAACTCCAGCCGGTCAATCCGCCCAACCGCGTCGAGCACGATCCGCCGTTCATCATCGGTTCGGTCGTCATCGACGACCCGTCGCAAAAGCCTTTCCCTGAGGCCATCTCGGCTGCCGACCCCGGAACGATGCTCATCAATTACCGCAATGAGCCGATCCCGCTGCGCATCGGCCAGCCTGCGGGGGGCGCATTCCAGCAGAAGCCCGGTGTTCAGGGAGACCTTGCCTACGCCTTCAGTTCCGTCGTGCATGGCGATCCGTTCACGCCGATACTGCCGGCCTACCCCGGCGACCATGTTCAGGTAAGGCTGTTACAAGGAGCGCAAGAAGAACAGCACGTTCTGAACGTCCACGGCCACCGCTGGTACTTCGAGCCAGGAACGCCTCAAGACCCGGCGGCGGTCAATGTTTCGGGATTCACCAACTCGCAAGCGATTGGCATATCGGAGCACTTCGAGTTCGATTTCAACGACAAGGTCGCGCCGGTATTCAACCGCCTAGGCATCGCGGATTTCCTTTACCAGTCGGCTCCGGTCGATGATCTCTGGAATGGCATGTGGGGCCTGATGAGAACCTACAGGTTCTTCCACCCGGATATTATCGCCAAGTTGCCGAACAATCAGAATTTCATGGTCGGGGCCCCGCAGGCAGGGAATCCGAATGCCACGACCACCGAAGAAATCAGCGTGCCGCCTTCGCCAACGGCTGATCCGAACGCGACGCCGCCTATAGAAGGCCAACCGCTTGCGGTCGACGACCCCGACGCCACGCCGAATCCGCTGGCGGCTGACCCGGTGACAGCCAACGGCACAATGTCGCCCGACCAAACCGGCGCAATCGGCAAAGACGGCACCCCGAATACGGTGGCAAGCGGCGGGATAAACCGATGTCCGGTTATCTCAGGAGTGCCGATCAAGAACTTCATCATTGAAGCCTGGTTGGCTAAGGATCTGCTTTCAGGTCTGCCGAACGGCTCGAAGGGGATCAGTTACAATAGCAAGTTCAACTTCTTCGACCCGGCAGGCGTCGTCTATATCAACGCGGCTGACCGCACGGCGATTGCGACGGGAGCGATGCCGCTCGAACCTCTGGTGATGCGCGTCAACGCCGGCGATTGCGTCAATGTGACGCTGCGCAACCGCATGCCGGCATCGGGCATACCTGAATACGTCAGCTTCAATGAAGTTCCGGCGATTATCCCGGAATTCAACTTCAACCAGATCGCGGCGTCAAAGCGCGTCAGCCTGCACCCGCAGATTCTGCTCTACGAAGTGAGCGGCTCGGATGGCGCGGTCATCGGATTTAATCCGGATACGACGGTGGGGCCGGGCCAGGCGATCAATTATGCCTGGTACGCCGGCAAGCTCGATGTCACTCACAACTCAAGCGGCTGGATCGTCAACCTCACGCCGGCTGAATTCGGCGTTACCAACCTGCGTGATTATGGCGACGTGATCAAGCACGCCTCGCATGGCCTGATCGGCTCGCTGGTCGTCGAACCCAAGGGGGCGCAGTACTTCGCTCCTGGCAGCACGACGACCCAGATCACCAGCGGCGCGAAGGCCGACATCCGTGGCTCTAACGGCGCGGTATTGTTCCGCGAATTCGTCGTTCACTATCAGGACGACGTGACGATGAAGAGCGGCACTTCGGGCACGCTTGGAATGATGAATCAAGCCGGTGAGGACGACCCTGAAGATTCAGGTCAGAAGGCGTTCAACTACAGAAATGAGCCGCTCTGGGCAAGGTTCGGGCTGCCGCCCAACACGCCGCTCAACGGCGGGCCTGGTGTGCCTTCAGGTAGCTCGCTGAATGATCTGGACTTCAAGAACAGCCTGAGTTCTAACGTCACCAGCTTCGGCTGCGGCACGACCCCTTGCGACCCGCTCACGCCGCTGTTTGAAGCCAAGCCCGGCACCAACGTCCGATTCCGCATAGCGCAGTCGGCAGGCCATCCCCGCCAGCATGGCTACACGGTTTTCGGGCACCACTGGAACTTCGAGCCGTGGCAGAATAACTCGCTTGTGCTGGGGAACAATCCGTTGACGTTCGAGATCGGTTCCTTCAGCGGCTTCGGCCCGACACGACACTTCAACATTCTGACCGTGGCCGGCGGATTGACGCGAAAGACAGGAGATTTCCTCTACAGAACGCAGGACAGCTTCGGTTTCGCCGGCGGTCAGTGGGGCATCTTCCGAGTTTCGGCGACAGCCCCGTAATCCCTCTCCAAGGATTCACCTCTGTTCCGGGGCTAGCGGGTGCGAGTTTGATTGTAGTCAAACTCGCACCCGATTGTTCCATCGTGAAACACGCGCTTCATCCTTATCATTTTGCGAGGCATTGTGGTTTTGAATCCAGATGATGGGGGCATACATTTTGCACTGACGGAGATTCGTCTCCGGGCAAGAAGTAGCGCGCAATACATAGTTTTTGATAGGCGAGTCATGCTTCAGGCATACCGCCAGGTTTAAGCGGTTTGTTATATGTCTGAAAGCGAGGCCGCGCGGCCAGTAGCGCGAATGGAAAGATGATCATCCGTCGCGGAAGGGCTGCGGGAACCCATCAACTCCGGCATCAGCCAAACAGAAACGAGACAACTATGAGACGATCATGCATCTTCATCCAACCGGCACTGCTTCGAGCGATGCTCTTCGTGCTGGCAGCCGTTTCTCCGGGTGCGGCGCAGCAATCTCCCGCGCAAGATCAACCTTTTTATCGCGCAAAGGCGTCCGAGACCGGCGTGAATATGCCGCAGAAATTTACCAAAGAAGGAATTGCCATCGAGTTCTCCATCAAACCGGTAGAAACGGACAAGTCGAAAGATCAGCGACTGCTTGCCGGCGTCGATGCGCTGGTGACCTTCCGCGTCACCGACGTGCATACGGGCCAGCCGGTCAGCGGCCTTCGCCCCAACGCCTGGATCAGTTCTCGCGCCTACAATCACGCGCCGAACGAGGCGGAGTGCCGGGACAAGATCAGCACCTTCGTCGGCGGGTTTTTAGCAGCGCGCCCCGACACCAATCTCAACGCTTATTATGTGCTCACTCTCAATCACGACAACACGATCACCTTCATCAACCCGCAGGTATCATTCAGCACGACCAAGCTGGAAAGCATCGTCACGCTCCCTAGCCGAGGGGCTGACTGGGTCATGTCGAAGGCGAAAGACATGCTCTACGTCACCCTGCCGCAATCGTCACAGGTCGTCGCCATCAATACGTTGACCCGAAAGATTGTGGCCACCATTACACTCGGCGAGAAGGCCAAGCCGGTGCGCATCGCGTTGCAACCGGATGGCCGTTACGTGTGGGTGGGGCTCGATGATTCGCCGAATGTCGCTGCCATTGACCCGGTGACCAACCGCCTGGCCGCCATCGTGCCTGCCGGCCAGGGGCTGCACAACCTGGCGTTTACTGAAGACAGCCGGTTCGTCTATGTGACCAACAGCGCCGCCGATACGGTGACGGCGATTGACACAGGGAGTCTGAAGAAGGTCGCCGACATCAGTGTTTCCAAGACGCCAGTGGCTATCGCCTACAGCCGCGCGAGCCATCTGGTTTATGTCGCCGGCATCAATGGCGGGACGATCAGCGTCATCGATCCGAACAAACAACAGGTGACGGCAAGCATTCCGCTCAAGCGCGGCGTCGTCGCGTTGCGGTTTGATCCCGAAGGGCGTTACGGATTTGCAGTCAACCAGATTGAGAGCCTGGTTTCGGTCATCGACGCCGCGACCAACGTGGTGATCGCGGCGAGCGCGGTCGTGAAGGGTGCCGATCAAGTGACTTTCACCGGACGCTATGCCTACATTCGCGGCACGGAATCAGAGAAGTTTTCGCTGATCGAACTCAGTGAAGCCAGGAAAGGCAAGCTGGTGACGACCCTGATTCAAGCCGGTCAAAAACCGCCCGACGCCGCGCCCGACGACATCGGCGTTGCCGATATGATCGTGCCTACGCCGGAAGGGAATTCGGTGATGATTGCCAATGCGCCCGACGGCGTCGTTTATTACTATACCGAGGGATTGATGGCGTCCAGCGGCACAATCAACAACTACAAGCGCCGCGCTCATGCGTTGATGATCCTGGATCAGAGTCTCTCGGAAGCCGCGCCAGGCACTTACACGGCGACCGTCAGGCTGCGGCGAGGCGGGCACTTCGACGTGCCCATGTTGATCGACCAGCCGCGCATCACGAATTGTTTTCAGTTAGCAGTCGCCGATTCTCCTGATGCCGAGAAACAAAAGACGAGAACGCCCATCGCCGCCGAAGCGCTCTTCAAAGATCAACGCTTCAAGCCGGGCGAGCCGGTCAGGTTGAGATTGAAGATCGTCGATTCAATCACCAAAGAGCCGGTCGTCGGGCTTCACGATGTCCACGTCCTCGTCTTCGAACCGCCCGGCATCTGGCAGCAGCGGCAATTCGCCAGGGAGGTCGATAAGGGCATCTACGAAGTGAAACAGGTCTTTCCCGAAACCGCTCTTTATCGGGTAATGATCCAGGTAGAATCGAAGGGCGTACGCTATGTTGATCTGCCTTACACTGAAATCGGCGTGATGGAGGACGCGAAGCAGGGGGCCAGCAACCCCGTCAGCAAACCGGAAGGAGCCAGGAATCAGTAGCGGGAAGTGACCGAGCTATCGCTTCCTATCAAGCGATCAATGGCGTGCGCGCTTAGCGGGTTAATCCAGGGTTTGCCTTAGCCGGTCGCCTGGGCCGATGGCAATTGGAAATCAGGCTCACAAATAAAAATGTTTTCGATGATGTATTTTTTCTAGCCCTGAACCCACCACATGATCGAGCGCCATTGGCGCTCATCCCCCAGCTTGATTATCGCAGTGATCGGCAGGACTGCGGTCACGCGCTCTTTTCAGCGTGCGGAAAGCGATGTCGGCTTGGCGTCGATAGCAAGACGAAGGGCCGAGCGCAATCAGAAACATCTTGCGCCAGAGTCAGGCTCTGGGGCGAGAGGAGTTGGCTGGGCGCTTCTCAATTGAGGAAAACAGGAGCAACTCAGAAGCACATTCAGCGTGCTGCAAACGCGACAAAGGAGTTCGAACATGAAGGTACGGGCAACAAAGCTTACGATTATACTGTTGATGATGATGGCCTGCGGCGTGTTCCTACTGACGCCGCAAAGCTCTGCGGATGATGGCGATCAGTTTGAGATAAACAGTGCGACCAACCGGAACCTGAAAGCCAGGCTGAAGGAGCTTGGATTCACCGGCAACATCGAAGCAACCCTGGTACAACGATTGGGCCGCCCGATCAAGGCTAAGCTCGCCGATCTTGGCAGGCTGCTGTGGTTCGACACACTCACCGGCTTGAATGACGATAACACCTGCGCCGGCTGTCACTCGCCGACCAACGGCTTCGGCGATACGCAATCTATCGCCATAGGCATCGAGAATAATGGCGTCGTCGGCCCGAACCGCGCCGGGCCGCGCAACATGCGGCGCACGCCGATGGCCATCAACACGACGTTCTTTCCCAATCTCATGTGGAATTCGCGATTTGCGTCGCTATCAAACAATCCGTTTGACAACAGTCACGGGTTCCAGTTTCCCGATCCCGAAGGGCTCTCGCTTTCCTCCATGCCGCATCTGCTCGCCGCCCAGGCATTCATTCCGCCCACAGAGCGAACCGAAGTCGCGGGCTTCGCTTTTCCTGGAGACAACTTCGCTATTCGAGATGAGGTCTTGCGCCGCCTGAACAATAATGAAAACTACCGCCAACTGTTCGGCAAGTCCTTCCCGGAGGTGCGCGATGGCGGCCCGATCACCTTCGAAATGTTTGGCGCAGCGATTGCCGAATTCGAATTCACGTTGACGTTTGCCAACGCGCCGATAGATAAGTTCGCGCGCGGCGAGAAGGAGGCGTTGACGGACGACCAGAAGCAGGGGGCGCTGCTGTTTTTCGGTCAGGCGCGCTGTGTGGAGTGCCATGCCGTGTCGGGGCAGTCGAACGAGATGTTCAGCGATTTCATCGATCATGTGATTGGCATTCCGCAGATCGTGCCCGCAGTAACCAATAATACATTTGATGGGCCAGGTAAGAACGAAGATTTCGGTCGCGAAGAGATCACGGGTGATCCGAATGATCGCTATAAGTTCCGCACATCGCCGCTGCGGAACATTGCCATGCAGCCGACCTTTTTCCACGATGGCGCTTTCACCAGCCTCGAAGATGCGATACGACATCACCTGAACGTCTTCGAGTCGGCGCGCAATTATAGTCCGTCCGCGCAACATCTGGACGCCGACCTGAGCGGGCCGATTGGGCCGCTTGAGCCGATCCTGGCGCGCGTCGACCCGATTCTGGCAACGCCAATCCAGCTTAGTGATGAGGAGTTTCGCCAGCTTGTGGATTTCGTGCGCAACGGCTTGCTTGATAAGCGCGCAAGGCCTGGCAAACTGCGCAAACTGGTGCCGGCATCGGTGCCGAGCGGCAGGCCGACGTTGAGATTTGAGTTCTGACCGAGCGCCGGTTCGGCGGCAACAGCCGATCTCAACGCCCACGATCAGGTTATATGGTAACTGACCAGAAGACGTTAAGTCTTCTGGTCAGTTCAACGCTGGACTTGACCGCAGAGGCATCTGCCATAAAAGTGTTTCTTGCTGCCTGCTTCTGCGGTCAATCTGGTACGTCTCGCTCAATATTCTCAACGCACTGGTCGGCTTTGCCACCGAATGGCAATCTGGACGAGCTCTTGACGCCTTGCGCCGCCAGTCACGTACCCTGGCGCGAGTCAGATGACGCCACGATTCCTAGTCGCCTGAGAAAGCATTTGCCTCAGATGGACGAACCTTTGACTTGCCGCTGTCGCTTAATTGCGGTTTATCGAGCGAGTGTCCGGTAATGAGGCCGAGCACGAACCAACCCAGGATGATCGCGCCCGCTGCAAAGATCGTATCGCCAATCATTCGCATCCAGCGCAGCCTGTCCATCAACCCGGTCTGCAAGAACTCCGCAGAGCGCGCGTACCACGTTCCGTACTCGACCGACGCCCAGGTTTGCATCAAGCCAATTGGCAAGAGGCTGATCAGTACCATCAAGGCCAAGCCGATGTTGATCGCCCAGAACGCTGTCGCGACCGGCCAGTTCTTCCATGGCCTGCCGGGACGAAGCGCGCGCAGGCAAAACAACATCAGCCCAATGCCGAGCATCCCATACACGCCGAACAACGCCGTGTGCCCATGAACCGCAGTCGTATTGAGTCCTTGCATATAGTAGAGCGCGATGGGCGGATTGATCAGGAAACCGAAAAGCCCTGCGCCGACGAAATTCCAGAACGCCACCGCCACGAAAAAGTAGATCGGCCAGCGATAGGTGATCAACCAATCCTTCGAACGCGACAGACGGATGTTCTCCCACGCCTCTGACCCGATCAGCACCAGCGGCACGACTTCCAAGGCGCTGAAAGTGGCTCCTAGAGCCAGTATCGCGTTCGTCGTTCCCGTAAAGTACAGGTGATGGAACGTGCCGATGATGCCTCCTGACAGGAAGATAATGGTCGAGAAGAGCACGGTCTTTGTCGTCGTCTGCACAGAGAGCAGCTTGAGCCGCACGAAGAGAAAGGCAATGACTACAGTGGCAAACACTTCAAAGAAACCCTCGACCCACAGATGCACAACCCACCACCGCCAGTACTCGGCTCTGACAATGTGACTGCGCTGGCCGTACATCAAGCCGGCCCCGTAGAAGAGCGCGATGGCAATGGCCGACACCAGGAAGAGCACCAGTAGAGAGCGGTTCTCGCTCTTGACTCGAAGCGCCGGCAGGAGACCGCGCCACATCAGCCACAGCCAGAACAACAGACCGCCGAAAAGCAGGATCTGCCAGAACCGTCCGAGGTCGACGTACTCGTAACCTTGTGCGCCGAACCAGAACCAGTTCTCGCCGAGCTTCTGCTTCATGCCGAGCCACTCGCCTGCCAGCGAGCCGACGACGACAATGAGCAGCGCCACGAATAACAGGTTGACGCCGAGACGTTGATGCTTGGGCTCGACGCCGCTGATCGCCGGAGCAATAAAGAGTCCCGTCGCCAGCCACGAGGTGGCGATCCAGAATATGCCCAACTGGGTGTGCCAGGTGCGCGCGATTGAATAAGGCAGCCAGCGGTCGAGCGGAATGCCATAGAAGGCTGAACCTTCGACGCCGTAATGCGCGGTTACTGCGCCAAGCCCGATCTGCACGACGATGAGCGCCGCGACAACGAAGAAATACTTGATGACGGCGCGTTGCGACGGCGTCGCTCTGAAGCCGAGAAGCGGATCGTTCGCCGGCACATCGCCGCTGACAGGCTTGCGCTCCTGCGAGCTGTTGTACCAAACCAGACCGCCGATGCCAGCCAGAAGGAGAATGAAGCTGATGACACTCCAGACGATGGCATCGCCGGTCGGATTATTGGCGATGAGCGGCTCGTGCGGCCAGTTGTTCGTGTAGGTGATTGATGATCCGGGGCGGTTTGTCGATGACGCCCAGGCGGTCCACCAGAAGAACGAACTCATCTCGCGCAGCTTGGTTTGATCGGTGAGCGCGCCGCGAGGAATGGCGTATTCGTTGCGCCCTTCCGAAAAGATGTCAGCGTAGTAGCGCGAGAGCGCGTCGAAAGCTTCAGCGCGAACCGGATCCATCGTGATGCGCCCGGTCGCTTCATCATAAGTGTTCGCGCGTATCTTCTCTTGCAGCCTTGCCTGCAAACTCGCCTGCTGCTCTGCCGGCAGCGCCGCGTAATTAACGACGCCCAACTCTCGCGCCCAGCGGTCGAGAATGAATGTCAACTCGCGATGTAGATAATCAGCCGTCCAATCGGGCGCGACATACGCTCCGTGCCCCCAGATCGAGCCGATCTCCTGCCCGCCGAGCGACTGCCACACGCCCTGCCCGTTCTGAATCGTCTCGCTGTTGAATAAGACTCGTCCGTCCGTCGTCGCTACCTCGTGCGGAATCGGCGGCGCGTTCGAGATAATGCGCACCCCCATGCCTCCGAGTACCGCGAACGATACGACTAAGACAATGGCTAATGCGATCCACAGACGCTTGTATTGCATGAATGATTGCTCCTTCTTAACCTGTGACTGTCCGGGGCGTTCAAGAAAAATAGAAACGCTAGACTCAACTTCAGGAATGATAGCAACGTGAATGCCAGAAAGGTCATCGCCGGCAAAATCAAGTTCGGCTTTGTGGATCCAGCATTTCGCGCCGCGCGAGGCTAGGGTTTACAAAGGTATTGCGTATTTCAACCCATTGCGCTTGAGGATTCTTACTCATCTACTCAAGCGTTGAGTAGATCACCATAAGCTCTCCTCTGATGAATTCTGCTTCTCCGGGTTCGATTCTATGGACAATTTCTGGCGGAGCCTCCAGGATAACAATGACGCGCCCGATCATATCGGCAATCGAACTCGACGCATGATGTTTCTTAATGGCGCTGGCTGCCTTGAATGAAACTTCACATCGCGCAATCATGCTCTCAAATGGCTGCTGACAAGATAGCGGCTTTGCGCCGCCCCTCGCGGTTTGGCGAGTTGGCGCAGGTATAGGCCCATACTTAGGATGGTTAGAGAAACACGATGGCAAAGGAAAAAATTCTAATCGTCGACGATGAGCAGTTGATTCGCTGGGCGCTCACGGAAGCGCTACGCAGTTGGAGCTACGCTTCTGTTGAGGCGAGCACGGGGGCGGCGGCGCTCGCGGTGTTTGACACCGAACAGCCAACGGCGGTGTTACTGGATGTCAACTTGCCCGATGGCTCCGGCCTCGACGTGCTGCGCGAAATCAAGCGTCGTCAGCCCGATGCCGTCGTCATTATGATCACTGGCAACGTCCAGGTCTCTGACACCATCGCTGCCTTGCGTGGCGGCGCTTACGACTTCATCGGCAAACCCATCAACCTCGAAGAGCTTCAGGTGACCATTCGCAACGGCATCGAAGCGCAATCGCTACGCAAAGAGGTTCGATCCATTCGCCGTGAACGCGCCCGCAAGTTCAGCTTCGATCAGATCGTCGGCGATTCGCCCGGCATGCGCGAGATGTTTCAACTGGCGCGCAAAGTAGCCGAAAGTGAAGTTTCGTCCGTCCTGCTGCAAGGCGAATCGGGCACCGGCAAAGACCTGGTCGTCAAAGCCATTCACTACAGTTCACGGCGGGCCGATGCGCCGTTCGTCGCGATCAATTGCGCGGCGATTCCGGCGAACCTGATCGAAAGCGAGTTGTTCGGCTATGAGAAAGGCGCATTCACTGACGCGAAGGCGCGTAAAGAAGGACTGCTTGAGCAGGCCGAAGGCGGCACGCTCTTCCTGGATGAGATCGGCGAGCTTGAACTCAGCTTGCAGGCGAAGCTGCTGCGGGTTCTTGAAGAAGGCGCTTTCCGGCGCGTCGGCGGACTCAAGGACATTGCGCTCGACGTGCGGGTGATCGCCGCATCGAACCGCGACCTCAAAGCGGAGAGCGAAGCCAGTCGCTTCCGCCTTGATCTCTACTACAGGCTTTCAGTCATTCAGATCGATATTCCCCCTCTGCGCGAGCGCAGTGACGATGTTCTACGGCTCGCCGAGCACTACATCGCGTATTTCAACGAACGCTTGCGCCGGCGCGTTGGCGGTCTCAGCCCAGAAGTCGCAGACATCTTTCGGCGCTACAGTTGGCCCGGTAATGTGCGAGAACTGCGCAATGTGATCGAGCGGGTGATGATCCTCGAAGATGGCGACCAGATCACTCCTGCCTACTTGCCGCGCGGCCTCGCCCCTGATGACAGAGGGGCTCGATCAAGCGCGCGCTCATCTCAAGAAGTGCACGGCGAGTTACCGCCGGACAGCTTTCACCTGCCACCCGATGGGATTGTTCTCGATGACCTGGAGATGTCGCTGGTGCGGCAGGCGATTGAGCGCAGCGGCGGCAATCAGACGCGCGCCGCCGAACTGTTGGGCGTCTCCCGTGACCAGCTTCGTTACCGGCTGAAAAAACTTGAAGAAACAAGTGGCAAACCGTGAGCGCGCGCTCGGAGGCAATTGTGTAAAGCTGCAAGAGCGCAGTGAGCGAGTATAGAGCGTTTCTGAAAAGCCCCGAAGGGGCATAATTCAATAGCTTGGGGCATCGCCCCAAGATCAGCAGCCGCAACCGGGTAAGCCCTGAAAGGGCGCGATAACCCAGGGACGGCTCGGATATTGCGCCCTTTCAGGGCTGCTGTGCTTAACCTGACTTCTCCCCGGCGCAACGCGCCGGGCTATTGAATTACGCCTTTTCAAGGCTTTCACTGACTTTTCAGAAATGCTCTATAGTCTCAAAGGCCAAAGACGAACCTCTCTCCACTTCTAGTGACCTCTATCTGAGAATGCGGAAATATTCGCTGCCTGACTGGTCATATTCCGCAACCGGAATTAATCGCGCCTCGAATCTCAATCATTTCTGGACGGCACAGATGTTGCACTCGGCAAAGGTGAAAGGAGAGCGCCGATCTCAGGAGCCGCGCAATACTCTATGTCTACTAATCATCGCATCAGCTTTCGGCGCATCCTCTGTCCGATTGGTTTAACCCCCGACTCGGATGAAGCGCTGCGCTACGCCATGACGTTGGCCAGAAGCTATGGCGCAAAGCTGATCGTCCTGCATTGCATCGGCAATCATGATGCAACGAATTCTATAGAGCGCGGCTATATCGAAGAGATTCTTGAGTATTCCATCAAGAAACATATTGGCCAATCTGCTCCGGCGACGTTTGAAACCGAGATCATCCTTGCGGATGGCGACCCGCAAGTCGCCATCACACGAGAGGCCGCTAACCGGCGAATTGACTTGATCGTCATGCGCTCGCGCCGGCGACCTTACGCCGCCGCTTTGCTTGGCTCGACTGCCGAATCCGTCTGTCGCACAGCGCCCTGTCCAGTTCTGGTCACGCACCAGCACGAACAGCAATGGGCCGGCGTGGCCACCAGTGAAGCAGGCTTGCAGCGTGTGCTGGTGGCTTATGACTTTTCAAGCGATGCAGAACTGGCGCTTTCATACGCGCTTTCGCTCGTGCAAGAGTATCAGGCCGAGCTTCACCTGCTTCATGTATTGCCGCCAAGAGCTAAACCGGACACGCCCGAAATCGCTTTCCTGCCATTCGGTGTTGGGACATCGTTTAATGCAATAGCCAGCCGCTTGAGCCTCGCGGTGCCTGATGAAGCGCGCCTGTGGTGCAAGCTCAAGCCGGCTGTTCGCGAGGGCCAGCCTTACAGAGAAACGCTCGCCTACGCTGAAGAGCAAAACATCGATCTGATCTGCATGGGCGCGAGCGGCACGGGCTTCGGTATGCGCGCCTTGTTCGGGTCGAACGCCGACCGCGTGCTGCGGCAGGCTCCTTGCCCTATCTTGATCGCCCGACCGCTCAAGCCAGCGGTCGCTACTCCGGTGGCCTTAGTACATGAGTTAGAGATTTGAAATTGCCGATATGGAATTTCAAAAAGGAGATTCGTTATGAAAATACTGTTAGCCATTGACGGCTCATCATTCAGCGATGCGGCGGTCGAAGAGGTCGTCAAGCGACCCTGGCCCGCCGGCACCGAAGTCAAAATCATCTCAATCGTCGAACCGCTGGTGACGGTAATGACGGAAACCTGGGTACTGCCCGACAACTACTGGGACGCTGCCGAGCAGGCCGCCACCGAGCAGGCGCAAGCGGCGCTTGATACCGCCGTGTCGCGCTTCAAGGAAGCCGCCACGCCGCCGCTCAAGCTCACCACAGAGATTCACAAGGGCTACGCCAAGCATGTCATTCTCGATGAAGCCGAACACTGGGGCGCGAACTTGATCGTCGTCGGCTCGCACGGTTACAGCGGCTTCAAACGCCTGCTGCTCGGTTCGGTGTCGCAGGCGGTTGCTTCGCAGGCGAAGTGCGCGGTTGAGATCGTCCACAGCCAAAAGGCCGCCGCTCAGTCAGCGCGGTGACAGGCCGGGCAGGAATTTTGAGAGGTCACCTTGATCAGCACTCTAAACCAGGATGAAATGCGGGCATTGCTCAGCGAAGCGCGTACAGGACGGCTGGGCTGTGTCGTTGATGGCGGGCCGTATGTCGTCCCGGTCAACTACGTTTTTCACGATGACAACCTCTATGTTCACTCGCTGCCGGGACGCAAGCTCAAAGCCATGCGCGCCAACCCGCGCGCTTGCCTTCAGGTGGATGACGTTCGAGACGCCTACCACTGGCGCAGCGCCATTGCCTTCGGACGCTACGAAGAAGTCACCGACGACGGCGAGCGCCGCTGGGCCATGCGCCGTCTGCTGGCGCGCTTCCCGCATCTCACGCCGGTCGAATCCGTGCCGGTGCATGACGGACAATCTTCGGTCATCCTATTTCGGATTCGCGTCGAAGAGATGACCGGAGTCGGCGAATTGTAAGCCCGTGCTTGATTGTCGTTGATCGCTCATCCGGCTTGCGGCGCAAGTCAATGGCTTGTGCCGCGAGTCCATTTCACAACTGACCAATCGCGATCCGCTTATGCGATCTTCTGCTTGTGCAAGCTAACACAGGTTTGTACCATGGGTTGGCTGTCTGGCTCCGCGCAATCTGCGGCAGAGGATCAAAAAAACTTGGCAGGCATAACTGGGTAAGCGAATGGTTATACCTTTTGATAAAGAAACCGAATTGCAGAGAACCATCAAAGAGCTTGCCGACATTAAGTTCGCGCTTGATGAATCGTCTATCGTGGCGATCACCGACCAGACCGGCATCATCAACTACGTCAACAACAAGTTCTGCGAGATTTCCAAGTATTCCAGAGAAGAACTGCTTGGCCAGGATCACCGGATCATCAACTCCGCCTATCATCCGAAAGCGTTCATCAGAGAGTTGTGGGTCACTATCGCCAACGGCAACGTGTGGAAAGGCGAGTTGAAGAATCGCGCCAAGGACGGCTCGATTTATTGGGTAGACACGACCATCGTTCCTTTCTTAAACGAGAAAGGCAAACCTTATCAGTACGTGGCGATTCGCAATGACATCACCGAGCGCAAGCGCGCTGAAGAGCAATTGCGCGAGCAGGCGACCTTACTCGATAGCGCCCGCGATGCCATCCTCGTGCGCGACCTGGAAGATCACATTCTGTTCTGGAACAAGAGCGCCGAGCGCATCTATGGCTGGCCGTCATCTGAAGTCATCGGCAAGAACATACAAGATCTTATTTATAAAGGACACCTGGATCAATATAACCAGGCCAAGCAATGCGTGCTTGACGAAGGGGAGTGGGAGGGCGAACTCCGACATTTGACTAAAGACGGCAGGGAGATTATTGCCGAAAGCCGTTGGACGCTCGTGCGTGACGACCGTGGCAATCCTAAGTCGGTGCTGGCGATCAACACCGACGTGTCGGAGAGAAGAAAGATCGAATCTCAGTTCCTGCGCGCCCAGCGAATGGAAAGTATAGGCACGCTGGCCGGCGGCATCGCGCACGATTTCAATAACTTGCTTTCGCCAATCCTCATGGCAATCGGTATGCTCCAAAGGCGTTTCACAGACGAGGACAGCCAGCGGCTGCTCGCCCTGCTGCAAGCGAGCGCCGAGCGCGGTGCCGGCCTGGTCAGTCAGGTATTGTCATTTGCCAGAGGCGTAGAAGGAGAACGCATCCTGCTCCAGCCGCGACACCTCATCAAAGAGATCGTCAAAATACTCAAGGACACGCTGCCCAAATCAATCGAGGTGAAATTTGAAACGTCGGAAGATTTGTGGCTGATCGCGGGCGACGCGACGCAACTTCATCAGGTCGTCATGAACCTCTGCGTCAACGCGCGCGATGCCATGCCGCAAGGCGGCAGGCTGACCATTAAAGCCGAAAATCTGCGCCTGGACGACAACTATGCGCGCATGAACCTTGAGGCAAGGTCAGGCCCTTACACGCTGATTACCATCTCGGACACCGGCGCGGGCATCCCTGCCGAAGTCATCGACAAGATTTTCGAGCCGTTCTTTACCACCAAAGAATATGGCAAAGGTACAGGGCTGGGATTGTCTACAGCCATCGGCATCGTAAAAAGTCATGGCGGATTTATAACTGTCTACAGCGAAGTCGGGCGCGGCACGCAATTTAAGATTCACCTGCCGGCGGTCGAGTCGGCCATGACCGGTCAGGTCGACGACACGGTATTGAAGCTACCGAACGGACACGATGAGTTGATCCTCGTCGTCGACGATGAAGCGGCCATACGAGAAGTCGCCAAGGGAACCCTTGAAGCTCATGGCTACCGTGCGCTCACGGCGAGCGACGGTACGGAAGCCATAGCGGTCTATGTTCAACACAAAGATGACATCCAAGTGGTGCTGACGGACATGATGATGCCGTATATGGACGGGCCGGCGACTATTCGTGCTTTGCGCAAATTGAACCCCGCAGTGAGAATCATCGCCAGCAGTGGACTGGCCGAAAATGCCATAGTGATTGAGGCCAGCAACGCCGGCGTGAAGACGTTTCTATCAAAACCTTACACGGCAGAAAAACTCTTGCAGGCGCTTGCTAAGCTCCTGGCAGAAAATCCATGAAGTAACGATACACTGAAGCCCTGGTTGCGAGGTGATTCGTAGACGATTGAGTGCGCGACAGACTTGCGGGTGAACGGGACGACGCCTAAGCGATTGTCCCGTTCACCCGCGTCTGGCTCTGAAAAAGCTTTGCCTCACTGCGCCGGCTCGGCTCCGGGGCTTTCGGTCATGGCCGCCTTTGGAAGAAGGATTTCAAGCGACCCGTCTCTCAAGGTTGCCGTCGCTTTTTTCGCATCGATCTCGACCGGCAGATCGAGGGCCCGGAAAAACATCTCGGAGCGCCGACCGGTGTAATTTGTCCCCGCTGCGTCAGGCGCGATGGCCTGCTCCAGCTTGCCGCTGATGAACAAGCGGCGGGGTTCGACCGATACTTCGATGTCTTTCTCATGGAAGCCCTGCACCGTGGCAGATACCCGAAGCCCGCTATCCGTCTCGGTCATTTCAATTGAAACCGGCAGGAGCAACTCCGACTCGGCTCGCAGCCAGTCTTGTGCGGCGTGGCCGTCTTCGCGCCCACGGCTTTCAAACAGATCATAAGCGCGGCGCGCGATCACTTGTTGAATCTCTTCCATGCGATTAAAGAGCGTGACCGCCTCGACAATCAGCGGGTTGGCGATCTGCAATTCGCATGCAGTTTGAGCTTTCATAGCACTTTCTCCTTTACTGACCGTGCACAGCGCCAGGCTGCACCCGGCCATACTAAAATTAGGAACCTGTCAGTCATCCTCAAAGCCTTTCGCGGGGTAATCCACTTTTGCAAAGCAATGAATGTGCCTGATCTGCCTTCGGTATTTGAAGCGCGTCTTTGCCGAGAATGCCTCAAATAGCTGCCCTGCCGGGCAATCGTTCTTCCTGATGACTGGTTAGTTTCGCCCTGCGGCTGCGAAATATCACCCGGTGAATTCACCGTATGCCCACGATTGTGCCGTTTTGTGAAGGCACAACGGTTGCTCTTTGAAGTATTGAAGAACCAATCGTGTATCTGTGCGCCGAACTCATCGGCGCTTCCACTTTGAGTAGTTCGCGCGATGTTGAATCGCTGGTAGCGTAAGAACAGTTACGCGAGAGGTCAGAAGCGCAGAAGGAGCAAGATATGGAAAAGATGCGAGCGAATGTATTTTACGGCGTGAATAATTTTCGCGTCGAAGAGATTGAGCGGCCACGCGCCGGCGTCGGCGAAGCGGTGATCCGCGTCACGTTGACGACCATCTGCGGCACCGACCTTCACATCGTGCGCGGAGAGTATCCGGTTAAGCCTGGACTCATCATTGGCCATGAGCCTGTTGGCGTCATTGAAGAGCTTGGTCCCGGCGTGACGGGCTATGAAATCGGCGACCGCGTCCTCGTCGGCGCGATCACGCCTTGCGGCCAGTGCCGCGCATGCCTTTCGGGGCATCTCTCGCAGTGCGGTCACGGCGGCGACTATGAAGCCATCGGCGGCTGGCGATTCGGCAATACGATCAACGGCGCGCAGGCTGAATACCTGCTGGTGCCGAACGCCCAGGCCAACCTGGCAAAGATTCCCGATGGACTGACCGATGAACAGGTGGTGCTGCTGGCCGACATCGCTTCAACAGGATTCAGCGGTGCCGAATCGGGCGGCGTACGCATAGGCGATGCGGTGGTCGTCTTCGCGCAAGGGCCAATTGGTCTGTGCGCTACGGCTGGTGCCAAGCTGATGGGCGCATCTCTGATCATCGGCGTTGATGGCGACGAGAATCGTCTGGCGATGTCGCGGCGCATGGGCGCGGACGTGGCGCTCGACTTTCGCGAGGTAGATGTTCTGGCAGAAGTGAAGCGGCTCACAGGCGGCGGCGCGGATGTGGCAATCGAAGCGCTGGGCACGCAGCAGACTTTCGAGAGCGCGCTCCGCAGCCTCAGACCGGGCGGCACGCTGTCGAGCCTCGGCGTTTATTCGGGCAAGCTTCAGATGCCTTATGAAGCATTCGCTGCCGGGCTGGGAGATCATCGCATCGTCACGACGCTTTGCCCCGGCGGCAAAGAGAGAATGCGCCGGCTGATGGAAGTGGTCAAAGGCGGACGTGTTGATTTGACGCCTCTGCTCACGCACGTCGTCACGCTCGACCAGATCGGTGAAGGCTACCGGATTTTCGGAGAGCGCTTGGACGGCGTGCTCAAGGTGGCCGTCAAGCCCTAGCTGACACTGCTGCTGATGGGTATTCGCCGTCCTGACGATTGCCCATGAAGGAGAGCGCAAAGATGATCAAGTATGATTTCATCGTCAACCCCTGGCAGATCATCGAGCAGAACTTTCCGCGCAACCGGGATGAAGCGCAGCGATTAGCCTTTCTGCTGCGATACGCGATACTTGCGCCGTCGAGTCACAACACGCAGCCGTGGAAGTTTGCTGTGAGCCGTGATGAAATCGCCATCTTCGTCAACAAAGATCGCTGGCTGCGTGTGGCTGACGCGGACCAGCGAGAGTTGTATACGAGCGTTGGCTGCGCGCTTGAAAACCTGCTCGTTGCTGCCGAACACTTCGGTTATGGCTACCTGGTGACTTACTTTCCCGAAGTCTTGAATCAGGGGCTGGTTGCCTCTGTCGAGTTTCTGCCCGGTCGGATGACTTCATCGTTTAGAGGCCCGGAATTGTTCGATGCCATCGGCGCGCGCCATACGAATCACCTGCCATATGATCCGCGACCCATTCCAGAAGATGTGCTTGAACGCATCAAAGCTTGCGCCGTCGAAGAAGACATCGCGCTGCACCTGACCGGTGATCTTGAAACCAGGCGAACAGCGGATACGCTTGCGGGACGCGCCGACGCCATTCAATTTGCTGACCCTGACTTCCGCGAAGAACTGGGCTACTGGATTGGCGAGGGCGCGTTCGGAACCCCTTGGCTGTTGGCAAAGCTCGCGCAATTGGCGAGCGCTTACCTTGATCTGGGCAAGTATGTGGCAAAGCCCGACAGCGAACGGCTGCTGAACGCGCCGGTGTTCGCCATCATTTGCGCGAAGGATAACGACCGCCTGTCGCAGGTAAAAGTCGGGCAGGTGTTTGAAAGAATCTATCTGACGGCAACGGCGCTGGGCATCAGGCTTCAGCCGATGAGTCAGTTGACCGCAGTCCCTGAGATCAGGGCCGAGCTTGCCGATCTCATCCCGAAAAAGGACACGTTTCCGCAGCAGCCGTTCCGCCTGGGGTATGCTGAAGCCGAAGCCGCGCACACGCCGCGCCGGCCAATCGCGGAAATGATGGTTTGATACTCATCAGCAGGCGGTAACGGCGCGGGGTCATTCTTCACGCTGAATTGCTGTCACACATAACAGGCTTCTGCCTTGTTGGTTAGGTGATCAGGCGAGGCGGAAAGTCATAGCGATGAAGACCAGGAAGACGAGCGAGTAGAGGATTTCCATCACGCCGATGCGGCGCAGGTTCAGTTCAGCGGCGGGCTTTGCCAGTTGCCAGAAAGCTCGCGCCAGCGCCGGGGCGAAGGCAACGAGCGCGAGCAGGTTCAAGCTGCCGGTAATCGCAAACACGATCAACGCGCCAAGCAAAAATGAATGGTACAACGCGCAGAGCCGCCATGAGTGTTGCCGTGCTTCCGGTTTGCGGCGATTGAGCGAATGCACGCGCAGCTTGACATAAAAGATGCTGCTCGTGAAATAGAGCGCACACATCACCCACAGCCATAGCGCCGTGCTGTCGCTTGCGCCGCTTGCCGTGTAATAAGCTGTCGGAGCGGTCAGCGTCAATCCAAGTATGGCTATGGTTTCGCCGCCAATGGTGCGGTCTTCGCGGCGCACGGCCTGTTGCGCGTTGATGGCGAGCAATGCGAGCGTCACGATGCCGAGCGGCACGAGCCAGAAGAGTTGGTAAAACAAAACCAGCGGCGCGCCGAATACTGCGGCAAGCGCCATATAAACCATCATCATTCGCCGCGCTTCCACAAGCTTTTGACCGCGACTGCGCCCGCGCCACCAGGCGATCAATGACTCGCGCGCGATGAAAAGAAACGTCACCGACAACGCCAGCAACGCCACGCGCAAAGAGAATTTTGCTGCGACAAGCGTGCCGACAACGAAAGGCACATACAGCATGGCCCACGCGCCATGTTCTTTCGGCAATCTCAAGCTGGTTCGTATCCTCATCGTAACAATCCGAGTTCTTTTCAGTCTTCAGCTACACCGCCCATGCTTTCTCCAATTCAGTTGCCAGGCGCGCATACTTCTCATAAACCTCAGCGCCCAGTTCGCTCTCAGCTTTGCGGAAGTCAGCCATCAACGATGCCTTTTCTTCTTCATCCAGCAGTTCGTCTGCGAGTCTGAATAAGATGGCTTCTTCTTTCTGCATGTGCCCGATCAGATGGCTTGAGTATTTAAAAGCCGCTTCGACAAATTGTTTGACCGCATCCGCTTCGCCGTTCTTGCAGCCTTCGATGGCGCGGCCAAGCGCTGAGGTCAGGGTATTCTCGATCTCGTGCTCATGCTTCATCGCGCCCAGCGGGCCGCCATCTACTGCGATGCCGTGCTGCGAGAGCGCCGGAAAGAGATACTTTTCTTCTTTGTCATGATGAAAGCGATCAATGAAGTTGCTGGTGAAATCAACGATCTGCGACAGGGCATTGGGAGTTAAAAGCGTTCCCCATTCGAGCCTGAGGCACAGGCCATCAAGCGCCCTCAGCCCGCGCTCGATGATGCGGTGCTCGTGTTTGAGAATGTGAAATGGATCCGTCATCGTAAAACCTTCCTGATCGAGCACGAGCCTTTGGCTTAGTGCCACAGAGCATTTACATCGCTTTCCCTTTCTACTTGCCAGCGATGTGCGCGTCACGCGCAGGCCGCTCGATGACTATATTGGGATGCTCGCGCATGAACGTCTGCGACATATGGCAATCCCAGCAAACCGGCTTCGCGGTTTCCAGCGCCGCCGGGATGTTCTCCGCGCGCAACTCCCGCCACTCGATGATGCGGCCATTAGGACTTAGCAGCGCGGGTTTGTGATCGTACAGATGAATGTCGCTAAACGGCTTGCCGCAGAAGACGCACGCCTTGTCCTCATACCAGCTTGTCAGAATGTTATGCACCTTACAATCTTTCTGCAACACCTGAATCTGCAACAGACACGCTTGCCCACAATTTTGATGTCGGGCCAGCGCGAGCAACGCATCAGCCGCAGATCGGGCGAGCCGGTGACCGCGCTCAATGCCGCGTGCGTCACGTCGATGTCAACGGCGGCAGGCTGGCGCGCCTCCGGGCAGGTCACCAGTCGCTTGCCGCGATAGCGCAAGAATGTGCGGACGACCAGCGGCCCCACGAAATAGAGAATCGTGAAGACAACGACGGCGATGACCAGATAAACTCCAATTGACATCTTAGACCTCCTTTTTCTCACCCTTCATTGCGACTATAAGTTCTTGCCGCTCGGCGAGCTATGACACCAGTCACCCCTGACGGTGACGCCCGTCACAAGTAGGCCTTAGTCGCACTCCTAAAGCGTGTTTGAAAAGACCTGTTTCTGTTGCGACACTGGCTTGCTCAAATAAGCGTCGAACACCATAGCGATGTTGCGAATGAAGATGCGACCGAGCGGCGCGACTTCTATGCGATCTCTATCGACGTGAACAAGCCCGTCTCGCTCAAGTCTGATGAGCCGCACGATCTCCGGCGCGAAATGATCGTCAAAGCTGATATTGAATTCGCGCTCGATTTCGCTCTTCACCAGAACCGAGTGGCAGAGGATGCGATTGATGACCGAGCGGCGCAGTTTGTCTTCTGCGGTCACGCGAAGACCGCGCATCGTCGGCCAGTGCCCCGCCGCGATTGCTTCGTAGTAGTGCGGCAGGTCGCGCCAGTTCTGCGCGTAGGCGTCTTCAAGTCCGCTGATCGAGCTAACGCCCATCGCATAGAGGTCGCAGCCGGCTTTCGTCGTGTAGCCTTGAAAGTTGCGGTGCAGGGTGCGCTCGTCCTGTGCGCGGCAGATCTCGTCTTCGGGCCGCGCGAAGTGATCCAGCCCGATGTAGCGATAACCGGCCTCAGTCAGCATTTCAATCGCGCGTGCGAAGATGCGAAACTTTTCCGTTGAATCGGGCAGGAAGCGCGCGAAGCTGCCCTGCTGTCTCTTCATCCACGGCACGTGCGCATAGCTGAACACCGCGATGCGATCCGGCTTCATCGCGATGATCTTGTCCACGGTGTCGCTGAAACTCTCCGCCGTTTGATGAGGCAGCCCGTAGATCAAATCAACATTGATGCTCTGGAAGCCGATTTCGCGGCAGTAATCGAACAGCCGCTTCGTCTCTTCATAAGGCTGCACGCGACGAATGGTCTTCTGAACCAACGGGTCAAAATCTTGGATACCCATGCTGACGCGATTGAATCCGGCGTGGCGCAGCGCACGGCAATGCTCACGGCTCGTCACGCGCGGGTCAACTTCGACGCTCACTTCGGCAGTGTCGGAAAGAGCGAATCGTTTGCGTATGTGGCCGCAAAGCTCTTCGATCTGACCGGGCGTCAGGTAAGTCGGCGTGCCGCCGCCCCAGTGCAACTGCTCGACCTGGCGCGACGGCAGCACTTCGGCGCTCGTCCAGTCGATCTCGCGCTTGAGCGCATCGAGATAGGTTAAAGCAATGTCATGCTTCTTGCTGATGACGACGTTACAGCCGCAGTACAGGCATAGGGATTCGCAGAACGGGATGTGAAAATATAATGACAGAGGCGCAGGCGCAGGCTTCGCATTGGCATCCTGGAAAACTTCGCGCAACTGGGCGGGGCCGAACTGGTCGTCCCACTCCGGCGCTGTCGGGTAGCTGGTGTAGCGCGGGCCGGGCTGGTTGTATTTCTCAAGTGTTGCTGCCGAAAAAGCCACCCGCTCATCGCCGATACGAACTTCTAAGGAATCTTTCGTCGTCATAAGAAATCCTGCCGATTGCGCCTTCTCATTGCTCAAGCTGATAAAGGCAATCACCATTCCTCGCTTTAGGGGCTGGATACAATGATTTTAGGCTTATAGGCAGGCTAACGTTGCGGAGATTTTCTCAGTGGTTCGCGTAGATTTACCCACGTTATCAATTCGGGCTTTTCGTCTTATGGCACTCGACGCACTTGAACTCGGTCAGGTCGCCCAGGTTGACCGGGTGCTGGAACGCGCCATTGCCCTTGTGACAAGCCGTGCAGTTGAGCCGTGACATCTCGCCGAGGTCAACCGGATGCCTGAACGCGCCGTCCTTGACGGGCAGGCTCGTCGTGCCTGCGGATTGGTCCAGCACCGTGTGGCAGATGTTGCAATCCGTCCTGATGACCTTGCCGGTGCTGCTCGTGTGCTTGCCGTCATGGCAGCGGAAACAGCCCATGTTGTAATAGTGGCCGATGTTATTCGGGTGTGTGCGCCAATCCACCTTCATTTCGGGAAAGATGTAGGTCTGGAAAATTCGCTGCAACTCAGCGATGGCCGCATTGATCGAATCCCGCTTGCTCGCATAGGCTTCAGGATATTTCGTGCGATAGAAATCATTCATGCTCGCGGCGATTGCGTTCACCGCTTCATCGGTTGAAGCATAATTCTTTGACAGCACTTCGACCGCTTGCCGTTTCAGATAGGGAAGCGAAGCGTCGAGCCTGCCCGATAGCATGGCTTCGTTCACGGCTCGATCAGGCGGCTGGTAGATGTGCGATGGACGATTGTGACAATCGACGCAGTCCATTCGTCGCTTCGGCGCGTTCTCGATTTCCTGCGACGACATCCTGAAATCCGCCACCTTGTATTCCGTCACATTGCCGTCCCGGTCTTTGGCTCTCACATAAGGGATGACCTGCCGTTGATTGTCTGTTGAAAGGTAGGTGATTTCGTTGGCGATGTTCATGTGCCAGTGAATGCCTGCGACTTTGCCGGAAGCCGGGCTGCCGCCGCCTGTGTTGATCAACATGCGAGTTTGACTCGGCGTGTTCTTTTCGTCATAGCCGAAGCGGTTGAACACCTTCAACTGCGCCCCGAAGAATTTTTCAGGCCAGTGGCATTGCTCGCATGTGTCCTGCGCGGGGCGCAAATCATGAACAGGAGTTGCGATTGGCCTGGGATACTTGTTGAATGTAACGGAGTAGACCTGGTATGCGCCCGACAGCTTCGACTTGACGTACCATCCGGCACCCGGCCCCACATGACATTCAATGCATTTGACCCGCGCATGCGGAGAAGCTTGATAAGCGACGAACTCCGGGTTCATGACCGAATGACAGAGCTGGCCGCAGAAGGCAACCGACTCGGTATATTCGTAAGCGCGATAGCTGCCGAAGGCGCTCACGAAAAGAAAGACGAACGTCACGCCCAGAAAGGTCATCAATGAGCGCCGGCGGCGCGGATCGTTCAAATCAATCTTTGGATAAGCCGCAATCTCGTCACCGAGCCGACGACGGCGACGGCGCTCGACGAGCATGCCAACGAATACGATGGTCAGGCCCATCATCAAAAAGGCCGGAAAGATGATGTAGGTGAATATCCCCAGGTAAGGGTGCTCGCGGCTGCCAAGCATCTCCGAAAGAAACAGGAGAACGATGCTGATGAGGCTCGCGACCATGATGGCCGCACCGATGAGGCTGATGAAATTGCGATACAGTCGCGGCGGCTTTGCCCTTTCTTCCAGTGCTTTTGTCATCATTGATCCCAACGCTAACCTTTGTCGTCTCGTTCAATCTCCCGGCGCGCCTGCCGGAGAAATATCATAGCCGTCTTTCGTCTCCGGCTCGCTTGTATCCGGTCTGGTCGGTTCCTGTTTGTCGCTTCTCGCTTCGGATTCTTTCATCCGCTCGTAATCAAGCGCGTGCTCTTCTTTGTAAAACTCTTCTGAGACCAGCCCATCGATCAAGGCCCAGTTCAGCGGATAGGCATCGGGATCGAAGACGACGTTGTAGACGTGCCAGACCAGAATGGCGAGCGTCGCAAGTATCGCTTCATACCAGTGAATGGCGAGCGCAACATCTATCGCCCAGCGAGGCAGGAAACCGAACATCTCGACCTTGAACCACACCATCAAGCCGGTGAGGCCCATGATCATTGTGCCCCACACCACCGCCCAGTACTCCGCCTTTTCGCCGTAACCGAAGCGAGCGAACTTCGGTCTGGTTGCGGCAAGCCCAAGGTAGTAGCGTATGTTCTGAATAAAATCTCGCAGGTCTTGCTTGCGCGGCAGGAAATCCAGCAAGCCTTTGCGGCCCTCTTTAGCGAGGAGCATGTAAAAGACATGAAATATGCTGACCGCAAGCAAGATCACGCCGGCAGCGCGATGCCCGATTCGCCTAAAAGCTTCGCTCGACCCCAACCCGGCGCTCAACCATGAATCCGGATACTTGAGAGCGAATCCCGTGATCGCCAGAACAAAAAAGCTGATGATCAATAGCCAGTGCTGCCATCGCTGCGTTCTCGTCATTCGCAGGATGACACGGCGCTCGGCGCGCCGCTTGAGGGCGGCTTTCTTGCGCCAGGCCAGAGCATTGTGAATCGCCATTGCGCCGATGGTCACCGTAATCAATCCCAGATAGATCCATCGCACCCAGCGTGTGGCTACACTTCCTGCATCACGGGCGGCGGGAACATCGAGATGGACTTTACCCAGGATGAAGTTGTCGCCCGCGCCGGGATGACATTGGCCACACGTCTTGACGAGGTTGGCGCGATGGATCATTGACCGCGAATCAGAAGAAGGCAGAATGTTGTGCACACCATGGCAGCTGGCGCAATCGGCGGCCACGCCGGAGCCGAGTTTTCTCGCCATCCCGTGATAGCTGTCTTCATAGCTGCTGACGCGCTCGCCCGGCACGCCAAATTCCTGCGTCAAACGTACTCCCTGATGGCACTGGGCGCAAGCCGTCGTGCCGAGCGCCGGCCTCGCATCACCGTGCGGTTTTATGGTGTGAATGCCGTGGCAATCCGTGCAGACCGGCGATTGCGAAACACCCCGCGCGGCTGCCTGACCGTGAACGCTCTGGATGAACTCGCTCACCACCTGCGCGTGGCACCTGGCGCACGTCTTTGGAATGTTTGCCTTGAAGATCGTCGACATCTCGTTCGATGCCGGCAGGATGTCGTGGCTGTTATGGCAATCGGTACAAACGGCTGCGCCGATGTTGCCGCGTGCGATGGCGCGAGCATGCGCGCTCTCCTGGTAAGCGAGGAACGGGCGGTCGCTGATGCCTGTTCCATCCATCACGGATTTGTTGCCGTGACAGGAGCCGCAGGTCTTGGCGATGTTGGCCCGGTTGATGGTTGATGCGGGATCGCTCGCGGGTAAGATCGTCGCCAGGTCGCGGCCCACCGCATGGCAATCGAGACAACTCGCAGCCTTTCTGCCATTCTGAAGGGCTTGCGCATGGTAGCCGTGATTGTAGGCTTCATGCGCCGCTTGATGAAAGACGGCCCCTCCCAGATAAGGCAGGGTTTTGCCCGCTCCGTGACAGGCACGGCAATCCAGCGAAATCTCAGGCGTATTCTCTTTTTCAGGCGGAACGCTTTTGGTAGCCACCGGGCGAGCAACCAAAGGATCAGCGGGCTGGGCTAATGATTGCGCGCGCGTTGTTGCTGCTGGCCGGTGAACTGCAAAGATGAGCAGAAAAAATAATGCGATTAGCATTGAGATAGTGCGCTTCATCTGCTCATCCGTTTTCGTGGGACTGGAAAAATACTTCCTATGCCGCAGTCCGACAGACATAGGAGGCGTCTACCATTGAGATATGCATGAACACCGCAAAGCGAGCGCTCGGCTGATGCCTTACTGCTTGAGCGATTTCATGTAGGCGACAAGCGCTTTCGCCTGTTCCGGGCTGAAGCTCTTCTCATAAGCAGGCATCTTCGGTGTGCCTTCTTTGCCCTTCAGCACGGTTTCGACAAGCTGATCGTCCGCTTTGGCCGCATCGAATTTCTTCTCGGCCTTCGCGCCGTGGCACATCGCGCACTTGGCCTTGAAGACGGCTGCCGTATCGAAATCTTCAGCCGCTGCGTTCGTCCGCGCGGCTGCCGGATCGAGCAGAATGATCGCAAGCAGTGGGAGGCCGATGAGAGCGATTGCCAGTTTCTTGAATTGATTCTTCATGTCGTGATCTACCTTTCTTAGAGCCAGAGCGCCGGAGCCACTCTTCAGCTTTTTTGTCCTCGGTCGCACACCTCGGATGTGCAACACTTGTGCCGAGTGAACAGAGGTAACAGTCCGCATCATTCGCAGGAAAAAGCTGGCATTCTTTGCGCAATCATTTAGGGCTGCGGATTTTTGCGCGGAAAATCGGGGAACTTTCCGCAATCATCCAAAGCCTATTTGAAAACCTTCTCCGGCAATATTATTTATTGCGTTATGGACGGAAGTTTTCATAACATCAGCGCGCTGGTTGAAGTTTGGTATCAAAGTCGCACAAGGTAGGCAGTGGCTAAAGTTCAGAGTTCAGCCTTCAGGCTGCCAGCACGCTCTTTGCGTGGACTCTGAACTTCTAGCGATTCGAGACCGGGTCATCGAAGAATGAAAAAGCGAACCATTAAGCTGGCAGCGCTCATGGTGATTGCCCTTTCAGGATTCGCCTGCCCGCTCCTGGATTCGACGGGCGCGAGCGCCGAAACCGAAGCGCAACGAAGCTCTCAGACAAAGCGCCGCCCTCAAGCGAAGCCTCCGGCGCAAATGCCGACTGCTCGGTATTCAAAGTTTTCTCACCGCGTTTCGCAACATCAGCAAGCCTGTAATGCGTGCCACAAATTCCCAACTGCGAACTGGAAGGCAGTGCGCCAGGGAGACGCGGCCTTCCCCGACGTGACCGAGTATCCCGAACATGCCTCTTGTGTGGGCTGTCATCGCCGGCAGTTTTTCAGCGGCGACCGGCCCGTCATTTGTTCAGTCTGTCACGCGAGCGTCTCGCCGCGCGGTGGGCCGCGACATGCTTTTCCCAATCCTAGCGAGGTATTCGATGCCTCGAAAGAAGGCCGAACGGCGGTCTCGGAATTCGGCATCAGTTTCCCTCACGATAAGCACGTGGACATCGTCGGGCAGGATCAAGCCAACCCTGACTCGCGCCGGGGCGTCGGGTTCGTGCGCGTTGCATTTCGGCAAAAGAGCGAGCCTAAGGCTGAGGAGAGCGAGCCGAAGAGTTGCGCGGTATGTCATAAAACTTACCAACCGCAGGGCGACTCGGATGAAGAGTTCGTGACGAAGCCGCCGAAGAATTTAGCCGAAGACACTTTCTGGTTGAAGAAGGGCACGTTCAAAACTGCGCCAACGAGCCACGCCACGTGTTTCGCCTGTCACTCCGAAGATAGCGGCTTAAAGCCAGCGCCGCCTGATTGTGGCCTGTGCCATAAACTCGTGCCTCCTGGCGAGCAGATAAAATTGACCGAAGCGCATAGCGATTTCGATCCGCACCTCGCGGCGACGATGGGGATTGGTGATAAGACGACTTTAGAAAAGTGGAGCCAGCGCCATACCGCAAAATTCCGGCACGAGTGGTTGCCTCACGCAGGATTGAATTGCACGAGTTGCCACAACATTGCGGCGATGAACACGCTGGATGAGAAGACCAAAAAAGTCGCAGTCAGATCTTGCGGAGGCGAAGGAACTGGATGCCACATTGAGGCGACGACGGAAGGAATTCTCAATCTTGAGCTTGAAAAGAAAAAAGCGACCCCGTCTTTCGAATGCTCAAAGTGTCATATCCACAACGGCAGCAAGCCCGCGCCTGAAACTCATGTCAATGCCATAACAGCGGCTAAGAAACCGTAATTGATTATGATCGATATGCCGGAAACACTGGCGAAGGATTCATCACCAGCAAACCCGCCGCGTCGTGCACGGCGCTGGCTTTCGCTTGTCGCTGTTGTTGCAGTAAGCGCGGCGTTTATTCTATCGGCTCGCGGCGAATCGCCTGCCCCAGCTTTATCGGCAGAGCCGGAAGCGATGCTTGCCGGCACTGGGTTTGATTCGACGGCATCTCAGAACGCGACCGGAGATTATTCAAAATTTCCTCATGCCAATCAAGCTCACTCTCGTTTGCCATGCCTGTTGTGCCATCGCCGAGAAAACAACGCGCCGCAGCCTAAGCGTTTCGGGCACACGCCGTGCGCGGGTTGCCATGTCCAGCAGTTCGCCGCGTCTAGCGGGCCGATCTGTTCGATCTGCCATACGAGCGTAGAGCCAGGCAGTATCGCCGTTAAGCCGTTCCCGCCATTGAAGAGTTTTAATGTAGGTTTCGATCACTCGCGGCACAAGACCGTCGGATGCGCGACATGTCACAAGCCTGCCAGGCGCGGCGTGGCGCTTTCGATCCCTTCGGGCTTCAACGCTCATGCGACCTGTTATCAATGCCACGCGCCGCGCGCACAGGTGAACGGTCGAGACATTTCTTCCTGTGGCACCTGCCACAAGCTCGGCTCGTTTTCGCGGACCCCGGAGTGGGCGATAGCTTATCGTGCCAGCTTCAGCCACGCCGAACATGCCCGTCAAAAGTTAAGTTGTAACGAATGTCACAGCCTACGGGCGGGGATGAAAGATAGTGTGACTTCGCCTGCTCCGACCGAGCATTTCGGATCAACTCGCGGCGCGAGTTGCATGAGTTGTCATAACAACAAGCGAGCTTTCGGCGAAGACTTCGCTTCATGCAAGAGATGCCACCAGGGAGAGACTTTCCGATTCTGATATTCGCAATCGCCCAAGCCTTTCAAGAGCGGGACAAGCCAACGGTTGAACCTCATTTGTTTTGCCTTACAGCGCCTCTGTGGCTTTTGATGGCGTACTGCCCTGCGCCATTCAATCTCGCCGCTTCAGGAGGTACTCTAAATCAGCCCGCATAAGAAGGGGACAAAAGAAATTGCCACAGAGGCACAAAGACACAGAGAAAACTCTAAAAGGCTCTTGGTTTTCTCAATATGTTCCTCTGTGCCTGCGGTGGCCAATCTCCTGTTCTTATCTCCTAAGTTTCGATTTAGATTGGGTTTCTTGTATCGAAATAACAAACTGAAAGCCTCTTCTCCAATTCGCGAATTGGAGAAGAGGCTTTCGCTCTCTACTTTGATCGGGGCGAGCCGCTGCGGTTGAGCATCTTCACGAACGCCTTCGCGTTGTAAGACGCCTGGTTAATCGGCTGCGTCCTTTTCTGCCTTTAATCACAAACACCTCCTTCTCTCAGGATTCACTCACCTAAAAGGCGATGGCAATTGTCCTCTACTGTGCCGGGCTCTGGGTCTCCGCCTGAAGCTTCTTCCAGAGCCTTAGATAGTCGGCTGCGGTGTTCAACTTTTTCGTCGCCTTATCGCGAACCCACATCTCTTTATGCTGCTCTTTCATGTATGGGATGAAGGCTGCCGTCGCTTCGGCGTTGAATTCAGGATGGCAGTGAATCACTGATCCTTCGACGCCGCAAGAGTACGGCAGGTTCTTGGCGACCTTGAAGTCATGGGCACGCTTCTCAATCGCCGGGTTGGCGGCCATCGCGCCATACGGTGCCATGTGACAATCAATACATCTCACACCGGCGACGTACATCAGGTCGAAGGCTGCGTTGCCTTCGTTGTGCCGCTTCTCGTGGCAGTTCATACACAGGCGATCTTCCTCGCCTTCCTTGACTACGTCATAGGCTTCGGGCGTCGCTCTGTCCATGCCGAACTTGTAGATGCCGAGACGGCGACCCAAGACGACCGCCGCATTGTGGCTCGGATGGCAGGCGGCGCAGGTGACGCCTTCGACCGCGCCATCGGCAATCGGTTGTGCCGCGCCTGGCTTAAAGGCCGCTTCGGCGCTTGCCTGGAGCGGCGAATGGCACTTGGCGCACTCGGTGTTCTGCGTCGAACGGTAATTCGACTGCGCATGCATCGAAGAGCGCCAACCACCACCGGTCAGGAAGAAGGTCTTCGTGGTGTCGTTGAACATAATGCCGACGGCTTCGAGGTTGTGGTCTCCTTTCGTGCCCATCGTAAAGTGACAGCCGACACAACTGCTCGACTCGCTGTAGTTGTAATCGGGCCGGTTGTAAGCCGAGGGCGTAGGGGTTTGCGCTTGCGTTACCTGAGTAAGAGCCAGGAGGCCGACGAGGATGAAAGCCGTGGTAATGAACTGCATGAATTTTCTGGACATGATGCCACCTCCAATTTAGGAATGATGCCCCCGCAGGAGTGGCCAGTGGTTGCGATCAGACTCGCTGGTCATTTTTGGTCTCCCCTGAGGGGATGACGTTTACTTCCTTCATCATCGATCTGTCAAAGATCGTTTGCGAATGGGTTATTGCCTCAAGCGACAGGGTGGAGATTCAGGTGAAGCAACGGCTCCGCCCGGATTACCGTGTCGCTCACTTCTTGCTTCGCCGTCAGGCTTTGTCTGCCCGCTGGCTTTCCGGTCTTACCAGATAAACGAATTGTCAATGAACGGTTGCTGTAACCTGCTTTACAAAACGCCTGCTACTCGCGCCGCCCGAAGTAGAACCGCAGCGACGTGTAAGGCAGATGCGCCTGATAGAACTGGCTGTTGACGAACTTCTCTTTGAAGTCGAAATACTGATAGCCGACGATCCAGTCGACGCGCTCGTGCAGCTTGAACGACAGCTTCACTTCGGGCGAGGTGAACTGATATGGATACGAAGCGATCAACACCCCTGTCGTCGGCGAACTGAGGCGGTCTTCCTGCCCCGGGTCGCGGTGGAAGCGGTAGCCACCGTACAGCCGCACGCGTGGGTGAATTTCGTAGAACGCCGTGACGAAGGCGAAGTTGTCTCTCAGAAAATAGCGGCTGATGCCGTTGATCTTCTGGCTGTTGGCTAGGAAATAGATGACCTCCGCCTGGCTGGTCACGCGCTGGTAAGTATAGCCGGTGTTGATGAAGAACCTTCCCGTCGGCGTCCAGTCGAAGGTCGTTGTAAAGTTCCTCACATTCACATCCGTGCCGAAGTTGCGACCGTCAACTGTCACCGTCGGATTGGTATTGTCTTTGGTCACCAACGACGTGTTGATGGCGATGGTCTTCGTCGGACGCAGGATGCTGCGCACGCGGAAGTTGGTGTAGTCGTAGCTCGCAATCCGCGTGAAGACATTGTCGGTCTGGCCGTGCTCCATGTCGAAGTAGACCGACCAGACCTTTAGCGGTTTGGCGCGGAAGCCGAGGATGAAAGTGTTCGTCGAGTTGGTGAACGTGCCGGTGTCAGGCTCCGGCACTGGCGGCACCAACACATTGACATCCTGGCTGCGATCCTCGATGCGGCGATCTGTGTAGCGATAGCCGAGATGCAAGGTGAAGCGCGGATGAATGTCAATGTCGCCTTCCAACAGGTTCAGGTAGCGGCGATAGTTGAGCGTCCGCAACGCCAGCGTGTCAACGAACACCGGCGGCAGCGCTACCTCGTTGCCTTGAAGAATCCGCGACCGCAGCAGCGCTTCGGTCAACTCGTTGCCGCCGTTGATGCGAAAGTTGTTGACCCTGAACGTCTCCGAAATGCGTATGCGATCCGTCAGCCTCAAGGTCACGCCGACATCGCCCATCGAGTCCGGGCGATGCGTGCTGCCGAGCGCCGTGAAGGCATCCGACTTGATGGTGTTGCCTGAAGCGTCCTTGCCGGTCGCCGTCTCGAACATCGAGAAGCGGCTCGTCGTGTTGGCATAGATGTAGCGCCCGGTGATGTCCAGCCGGTTAGCCAGGAAGGTGTGCAGGCTCAAGCGCGTGTACGGCGTGTCGCCGCGCGTCGGCAAATCGCGCCGGTAAGAGTTCAGCACCGAGGCGTTCGTCGTGTTGTTGCCGGGCTGCAACTTGTCAATCAAGTACGTGGTGTCGTCTTTGAAGAAGCGCCAGCCTTGCATAAACGACAGATCGATCTTCCACACTTTGGCATCGAAGCCTATGCGATAGTCGTCTGCGGCATACCGCGACGGCGCGAGCACAGGAAATTCATCGCGCTGATAATCATAAGTCGTCACCGCCGGGCCGCTATTGCGATCCAGCGAGTAGCCGAGATTGAGCTTGAAGTGCTCGTTCTGCGGCAGCAGCGTCAGGTCGAAATCGCCCTGGCGATACTCTGTGTTCGAGATGTGCTGGTTCAAAGCGAAATTGCGCAGGCTGTTGAAGTAATCGAACCGGCGATAGTTGGCGTTGAAGTGATAGGCTTTGGTCTTTTCGACATCAACGCGCAGATAACGGTTCGGGTCGTTGTTCCAGCCGAACGAGTTGATCATCAGCGCATCAAACAGCGGGGCGTCGCCGTTGTTCGACTTCATCAGCAAGTCAGCGTCGAAGATGCGAAAGCCGGGCGAGTAGTTCAGATCGCTGCGATACTTGTCGGCGTCGCCGTGAATGGCGAGGCCGCGCACGCCCATCTCGATGCTCGATGTCACCGTCCACGGGCCGGCGCTGCCGTTATCCGCAGGCGCGGCTTTCGGCGTCGGTTTATCGGCGGGCGCAGGTTGCTGTGCGCGCGCATCGTTGGCCATCAAGACCAGGCCGAGCACGAACCCCAGCAGGAATAGCAGTGCGAATCCAAGTTTGTTTCTCATGGTCATTCCTCCATCTTTCTCTGCGCCCTTATCGGAAAAAGAACGGGTTCGTGTTAGAGCCGTGAATCTTCGCGTGACAGGTCGTGCAGTTCTGGAAGCGCGCCGTCGTCAGGTTGTGGAACGACGGCGTGTTCGGCGTGCCGGTCGCTTGAAGATTGCTGTGACATTCAATACAAAGCTGCGAGACATTGCTGCGCGCCAGCAGCTTGCTGTTCGCTGAACCGTGCGGGCTATGGCAACTGGTGCAACCCTCGACCTTCGCCGGCGCATGCTCGTAGACAAATGGCCCTTGCTTGTCGGCGTGGCACTTGATGCAAGCGGCATCAACGCCCACCGCGAGCCGTGCCTGTTTCTGCTCAAAGCCGCCGTGTGGATTATGGCAATCGCTGCACTTCATCGCGCCTTCGAGGACGCGGTGATGGAACGGCTGGGTGAACTGCGCCTTCATCTCGTTATGGCAGGTCAGGCAGAGTTGCGGGTCGTTGCGGACGAGCATCTTCTCCGGCTCGACGCGGCTGCTGCGCTCGCCAAAGGGGCTGAGCGGAATCAGCGATGAAGCGGCATCGCGCCGCCCGACCGCCGGCCCGACCAGGCGCTCGGCATCTTTTGCGGTCAAGTGCGGCGAGTGGCAATCGACACAGGCGACATCATTGCGCCAGTGCTCGCCGCGACGATAGTTGTTGTGATCTTCTTTGCCGGCGTGGCAGGTCAGGCAGGCTTCGGATTTTTGCTTCGGGGTTTCGCCTACGAAGGTGCGAATCTTGGTCTTATCGCCGCCGCCGTCGACGTGCGCCTTGCCCGGCCCGTGACATGACTCGCAGCCCTGCTTCTCGGCCTTCCAGCCGGCGTGCGCAAGCTCGGCATGTTTGGTCTTCGAGAAGCTGCTGAATTGATCTTCGTGGCAAGCCTTGCAGGTTTCGCTGCCGACGTAATCTGCGGGCGCAGCTTTTTCTGTCGCTGAAGGAGGCGTCTTCTTATCGTCGACTGCGGCAGCCTCGGTTGGCTTCAACAGCGAGCCTGAAGTCATCAGCAGAAGCCCGATGGCGATGCCAGCGCTGATGATCAACATCTTAATGAGCTTTAATTGATTCATTGCCAGACCTCCTTGAGTTCACGCAGCCAATCTACAACCTTCTTCCAGAAATTGATGTGAGCGCCATCACCAATAATTCCGAAAACCATTACCACTGCCGTGGGCGCTCACTTTCATGGCCGACAAAGGCAATTGCTGTTCACAAACCTGCAAGGCGATGCGAATCAATTGTCAAACGAATCGCATAGGACAATTTAAAGTTGATAGCAAAGCGTTTAAGGGTGAAATTATTTTATCGGTGGCAATGACGTGGTTGGTTTTGATCGGCTGATTGAGATTTTCGATTGAAAGGCTTGCGGGATTTTTCGCAGCGCGTTGCGGGGAATTTCTCAGGGCGGTTGGTGTGTATCATGAGTTAAGCCGGGCGACTTTGTATGGTCGCTCGGCTTGAGATTTTATTGTCTCCCTGACCGTGACCCGGCGATCAGGCAGATGCCTGTGATTAACAACTAAAGACAGGAGTGGGAAGGCAACTTTGAACTGCGGGCCACCCATGCGTCTTAGCCTACCTTTCTCTGGTCGCGTGTCAACCATCCGCACCCCGCGCAGAGCCTGCATCGCGTCGCAACAGATGAGTCGGGCTTTCCAGTTCCCTTGCAGGCTGAGCATTCCAGGGCTGGATGAAGCACCACGACATACCCCAATCCATCGCCTGCTGCGACTGCTATCAGGCCAAGCCGATTCAAAACATTCTCTTTGACGAACAGGTTGGTTACCATCAGGACAGCCGCGCTGATATAACAGATTAAGGCCAGCAACGTCAGCGCACCCTCGTTAAGCAGTCCGCGCGGACCGATGGTTGCGCGAGAGATGATGAAGACGACGGCCAGCACCAGCGGCGCGATGACCGGCCAGAGATCCGCAATCTTTCCTCCAACGCTCAGTTCGATATCCGCCATCAATGGCTCGTGACGTTTGATCACTCTACTCATTTCTCGCCCCTCCGATTACCGACTGCACCAACGCATTGAAACGCCCCTCGAAGGCTGGCCGGTTGCGATTGGTGTTGCCGCCAAAATAGACTTTTGCCTGCTTGCCGTCCGGCTCGATCACTGCCCACACGCGCTGGTGAGAGAAGAAGAAAACCCCGCACAAAGCGACAACCAGCAGCACGAATCCGATATAGACAGGCATGCGGCCTGGGTCGTACTGCACCGTGAGCGTGTGCGAGAGCGCGACTTTCTCAAAGCTCCTGAGCGTCACCTGGTTGCCGGCGACAAACGCTTCGTTCTTCTCTGGCGAGCCAGTCGCGCGCGGCGATTGATCGAGTGCCGGCGCGCTAAACGCATAGGCGCGCTCGGTCTTGCCGTCGGGTGAGGTCACGCGAATCTCTGCGACGGGGTTGTTGTAATCGCCCGATGCCGTGTCCGGCCTGCCGCTTTCGTTGATGAAATCAGGATAGAAGTTCGTGTAGGTGACGCGGCCTATGCCTTCCATATCAGTTGAGCCGTCGCGCGCGATGGTCACTTCGCGCACGGGGCCGCCGCTTGCAGGCGTGAAGCTCAGGGTAATCTGCCGCGCATAGCCTTGCGGCAAAAAGCTCGATTGGAAGAAACGATAGCCGCGATAATCAAACGGCGAGTTGAGATGGACGAGCGCCGCCTGTTCCTTTTGGTTGTCTTTGATTTTGATGGTGCTCAACCAGTCGATGGTGTTCATCACATCAAGCCCGCCTTCGGGCCGGATCAATTGCTGTTGCAGGTCGGCGCATTCCACCGTGAAAGGCATCTGCGCTTTCTGCACCTGCTCGCCATGTAGCTGGTTCTCGAACGTCATAAAGACGTTTGACGATTGGCCCGGAGTGATCTCCATCGAGCCGCCGACGCCGTAGCGGCTCGTCAAGAAGCCGCCGACGAAGATCGTCAACAGCGCCACGTGAACCAGGTAGGCTCCGAGACGGTTCCAGACGTGGCGTTGGGCAAAGACCGTGATGCAGCGCTCGCCGCGATTGATTCGCGAGCGCAGCCCGGCTTTGCGCCAGATGACGGCAATGCGTTCGGCGAACGCTTCTGCATTGCCGTGCGCTTCCGCCATCTGGTTGAACATCTGCGCGCTGATGAATTTCGCCGAAGCTGCGACCTTGGGCTTGCGTATGTAGGCCCAGGCTGCCGGGAAGCGGTCTATCGAAGCGAGAATGATGTTCAGGCCGGTGACAGCCAGCAGCAGCGTGAAGTACCACGAATGATAGATGTCAAAAAAGCCGAGCGTTTCATAGAGGTTGCGCTGCGCCGGCGACAGGCGCGCGTAATAGGCGCGAAAGCCTTCGACGTTTTGCTGCATGATGACCATGCCAATGATGCAGCACAACAGCAGGAGCATCAGCATGACGATGCCGAAACGCACCGAACTGAACAGGCGCAAGGCTTGATCCATGATCGATTGATTTGGTGTTGCGGCGGCGGCTGCACGCTTCTCGTCGCGCGCTGCCGGCGCATTCACATTGAGTTCTGTTTTCACTGTCGCCATCGATTTACCTTCCTATTGGGCGATGGTTGAAGCTGCCGGCAGTCGCGCGATTCGGAGCTACCATGCAGTCCTGGCCCGCTTTCGCCTCAGTCCTAGCGCAACTATCGTTCACAAGTTGAAAACTCGCTGAGAAATAGCTGCCTGAAAGCGCCAAGCAAGGAAAGAGTCGTTGAAAGTTAATGGTTTACGCTCATCAGTCTTTGAGAGAGGTTGAGGCTGGATGGCGATGATTAGGTCACGCATCACGCAATTTTCCGCAGCCCATTGCGTGGATTTACTCAGGTCATCCGGTTGGCCGGGCTTGCTGGCATCGCAGCAGATGAGCGGCAACCGGCTGCCGCTCATCCACAGACGAAGAGAATCCACCCTGCGATCAAACTCGATGCTTGCAGCGCACTATTTCGCTTGCGGCACTCTGTGGCCTTCGGTGCTGCCGGCGAAGCGGTACTCCGTCAGTTCATAGAGATTGGTGCCGGCCTGCAGGCTAACGGTCACCGCAAACTGGCTGCTCTTTTCTCTTGCCACTGGGATGCAGTGAAACGAAACCACCAGATCGCCTTGCTTGCCATCCGTATAGTTATAGACGTATGTGCAGGCTTTGCCTTGCGCCATCAACTCTTCATCGTGGACGAAGAGGTATTGACCTTTGAGCACCACATTCAAAAGCTTGATCGGCTCGTCGAACACCACCACGGCTTTCTGGATTTTCGTTTCTCCGGTCACGCCAGCCATGGCGAACCCGCTGCTGACCATCATCAACGCACCAATAAACAAAATTGCCATCATCAATCGTTTCATGTATCACCTCCTGCGCCGCGTTACGGCCTGTCTGAATCTCTTGCGAGAATTCTTGTTCCCGCAGAACAAATACCAACAGGCACACTATAAGCGATTGCCTGTTGGCGCGGCGATGACGGTGGTCACCGCCGGTTGTGACCGCCGTCACAAGTCAATGACGCAGTAAGGCGAAACCCGATAGCAAAAACATTTGTGATTGAACGACAGATTTAGATAGACGCGGCTTGCGCGGATTCCGGCAATTGCGGCGTTTCGGCGTCGCCGTGTCGGCGAGTCTCATCTGTTTTTTCGAGCAGCCGGGCGGCGACATTGATGAAATCACGCTCGCTAACAATTCCCACCAAGCGGCCTTCCTTGACGACCGGCAGGCAATCAACCCTTGCCTGGCGCATCAGCGCGATGGCCTCAAGCGTCAGCGTTTCCGGCGTGACCGTCAACGGCTCTTTGTTCATGATCGAACTGACGGCGATTGGCGATTGCGGCGGTTCGTTCAAGCTGCGCTCAAGATGGCGCAGCACTTCAAAGCAGGAGATCAGCCCGACGAGCCGCCCCTGTTCATCTTCGACAGGGATGTGGCGGACGCGCTTCCAATCCATCAGGCTGGCAACCAGATCGAGCGGTTCATCCGCATGGACGGTGAACAGGTCGGTCGTCATGAATTCTTCGACGCGCAGATAACTCGGCTTGTGCATCTTGCCCTCGGCCATCTTAGCCAGAAGCCACGTGTGAACCGGGCTGCCTTGCCGCTGACGGCTTACGGTTGCCGCCGTCAGCGAAGTCAGCACTTCATCTTTGGTCGTCGTATTTCTCATCGCGGCGATGGAGTCCAGCAGCCACTGCGACCCTGTGCGCCGTGTGTGTACGCGCTCTTCAATGATTCCCAGGTAGCGATCCACATCCGCCGGCAGAATACCGGCTTGAAGCAGACCGTCGCGCGCCATCGGCAGAAGATGTTGAAGAATCAACTCGCGCGCATGAATCATCCTGCCGCCGATCCAGGCGAATTGCGCGTCTAGTCCAAGATGCGAAGCCGCTAAGAAATTCGCCTTGGCATCATCAAACTCCATCACAGTTGCTATCTCGTGATAGTGGGTCGCAAGCCCCAACACCAGGCCGAAGAAGAACGCCGCGTTCGCCACCTCATCAACGACGGTCGGCCCGGAGGGGAAAGCGCGCGCCTCGATTCTCAAATGCGGCTTGCCGTCGGTGACGCCATAGCAGGGGCGATTCCAGCGCCAGACCGTGCCGTTGTAAATCCCCAGAGCGTTCAATTGCGGCGCGAGTCCTTGACTGAGCATCGCGAATGGATCTTCGTCCATGCGCGCGCCGAGCAGCACACGAAATCGCGAGATGTCTTCTTCAAAAAGCTCAAGCGCCGACCGCTTGACCCACTTGTTGCCGAAGCTCACGCGGGGGCTGCGCTCGCGCAGATGATCGCTCGCATTGCGCGTGTCGATGGATTGCTCGAACAACGGGATGCGGGTCTCACGCCAGAGCCTTCGACCAAAAAGCAGCGGCGAATTGGCGGCAGCGGCCAGCACCGGAGCCGTCGCCACCTGCGCGGCGTTGTAGAGATTCGCAAACTCGTCTGCGCCGACTTGTAGATGCACTTGAAAACTCGTGCAGCAGGCTTCGAGCATCCAGGTGTCGTGCTTGATATTCAACTCGTCTGCGCCTTTAATCCTGAATTCGTAGGCTCCGCCGCGCAGTTGCTTGAGCGCGTCGTTCAGTGCGAAGTACCGGGGTTTTGGCGTCATGTTGCCGAGTTCGAGATCAGACTTGCGAAGCGTCGGAAGAATGCCTGTGAGCACCGTTTCAGATTCGCAATGATGAGCGGCAGCAGCGGCTCGCGCCAGCATCTCGTTAAGCTGTTGCTCCATCCGCGAAAGACAATTGCCGCCGAACGTGAGCGGGTCGAGGTTGATCTCAAGATTAAAGAGGCCGATCTCGTTGGTGAAGTGTGGGTCTGAAATTTGGTCTAGCACTTCGAGTGCGACCGGAGCCGGTCGCCAGGCCGCGTTGACAAGAAAGAGTTCTTGCTCAGCGCCGATCCTTCTCACGCCTGCTTCAATCATTCCATCAGCGATCATCTTTTCGAGCGCGCGGAGGTCGTTGAGCAGCGCCTTGATGAAAGCGCGCAGTTCTTCCGGCGAGAGCTTTGTATCAACACTCTGTATTCCCATGACAAGGGGCCTCCAAAGAGCAGAGGCTGGAGGCTGGAGACTAGAGGCTGGCCCGCAAGCTTCCAGCTAGTCTCTAGTCTCTAGTCTCTAGCCTCTAATTTCCGATATGACGCCAGGGTCTTCATGTAGTTTGCTCTCTCAAAGGCCGCTGGCTCGACGACATGCTTCTGGCTCATGCTGCCGATCATCTGCTCCACGGATTCGTATTCGTGCTCAATCATCCATTTCTCCATCTCGACGAATATCCTCCATATTCGATGAATGCCATGTTGCAAAAGCTCACTCGCCATCATGGCGACTCTCGCGCCGGCCATTAACGCTTTGAGTACGTCTTGATAGGTATGCACGCCGCTGGTGATCGCCAAATCGCTGGAGACGCGCCCATAGAGAATTGCCACCCAGCGCAGCGGCAGGCGCAACTCTTCAGACGTGCTGGGCACGAGGCGGGGCACCACTTCCAGATTTTCGAGATCAAGGTCGGGCTGATAGAAGCGATTGAACAGCACGAGCGCATCAGCGCCAACCTGCCCCAACTGCTGTGCCATGTGCGCCGTCGAACTGAAGTAGGGACTCAGCTTCATGGCGACGGGAATGGAGACGGCCTGTTTCACATCGTAGAGAATGTCCAGATAAATCTGCTCGACCTCAGCGCCGACTTCGTAGGGGTTCGTGGAAATGTAATAAACATTCAGTTCCAGCCCGTCGGCACCGGCTTGCTCGATCAGCGAGGCGTAGTTCGTCCAGCCGCCGGTCGAGATACCGTTGAGGCTGCCGATGATGGGAATGTCGACCGCCGCTTTGGCGCGACGAATCAAGTCGAGGTACTTGTCCGGCCCGACATTGTAGCTGCGCATTTCCGGAAAGTAGCTGAGGGCTTCTCCATAGCAGTCTATGCCGTGACTGAAGTGATAATCCAGATAAGCGCTCTCGGAAGTGATCTGTTCTTCAAACAGCGAATACATCACTACCGCAGCAGCGCCTGCATCTTCCAGTTGTCTGATGCTGTCTACGGTGTGTGACAGCGGCGACGATGAAGCCACAATCGGGTTCTTCAAAGTCAACCCCATATACTTGGTTCGCATGTCCATCGCTAGTTCCTCCTTGCGCTATTCGCTATTGCTCATTGCCGCCAGTTGCTGGTAATGCCGCCAGCGTTCCTGCACCGTCTGCTCCGCCAGACCGAGCAGGGACTTCGCCGCCGCCGGATCGCTCTGCTGAAGAATGCGGTAACGGCCTTCGGTGTAGATATACTGAGTGAGCGGAATCGTCGGCGCTTTTGAATCTAACTGGAAGGCGTTCTTGCCTTCCTCGGCAAGACGGGGATCGTGGCGATACAACGGCCAATAGCCTGACTCTACCGCGAGCTTTTGCTGGTTCATGCCTTTCGCCATATCAATGCCGTGAGCGATGCAATGGCTGTAAGCGATGATCAGCGATGGCCCTTCGTGCGCTTCTGCTTCGATGAAGGCTTTAAGCGTCTGCTGGTCATTAGCGCCCATCGCCACCTGGGCGATATAGACGTTGCCATAGCGTATGGCCATCAGGCCGAGGTCTTTCTTAGGAGTGGGCTTGCCGCTGGCGGCGAACTTGGCAACCGCGCCGAGCGGCGTCGCCTTCGATGCCTGGCCGCCGGTGTTTGAATAGACTTCTGTGTCGAGCACCAGCACGTTGACGTTTTGCCCGCTCGCCAGTACGTGATCCAGTCCGCCGTAGCCGATGTCGTAAGCCCAGCCATCGCCGCCGACAATCCACACGCTTTTCTTCACCAGCGCGTCGGCGACGCTCAACAGGTCGCGCGCTTGCGGCTCGTAGCGGTCGCCGAGTTTGGCTTTGAGCGCCCCGACACATTCGCGCATGGTACGGATGCCTTCTTCAGTCGCCTGATCTGTCGCGAGCAAGCACTGAGCGAGCGCGTCACCAATCTGTGGTTGTAATCGCTCGATCAGTTGCTTGGCGTAGGCGTTCTGTTGATCGAGCGCCAGGCGCATTCCCAGACCAAATTCGGCATTGTCTTCAAACAACGAATTGCTCCAGGCCGGGCCGCGCCCTTCGCTATTGACGGTGTAAGGCGTGGTCGGCAGATTGCCGCCATAGATGCTTGAGCACCCCGTCGCGTTAGCGATGATCGTGCGGTCGCCGAAGAGTTGCGTGACGAGCTTGATATAAGGCGTCTCGCCGCAGCCGGCGCATGCGCCTGAGAATTCAAACAGCGGTTGGAGCAGTTGCACATTCTTCACCGTGTTGAAACGCAGTCCGTTGGTCTTAGGGTAATCCGGCAGCTTGAGGAAGAAATCCCAGTTGGCGCGCTCGCCTTCGCGCAGCGCCGCTTGCGCATGCATGTTGAGCGCTTTGTGAGACACATTACTTTTGTCTTTTGCCGGGCAGACTTCGACGCATAAACGGCACCCTGTGCAATCTTCGACCGCGACTTGAATCGTGTAGACTTGGCCGGCAAGCTCGCGCCACTTCGCCGGCATGCGCTTGAAGCTTTCGGGCGAATCAGCAATCGCGCTTTCATCAACCACCTTGGCGCGTATGGTTGAATGCGGGCAGACCATCACGCACTTGCCGCATTGGATGCACAGGTCGGGTTCCCATACCGGAACCTCAAGCGCGATGTTGCGCTTCTCCCACGCGGCAGTGCCTACAGGATAAGTGCCATCAACCGGGAAAGCGCTCACAGGCAGCGTGTCGCCCTTGCCCGCCAATATCTGCGCTGTCACCTGGCGAACAAACTCCGGCGCTTGTTCAGAAACCGTCGGCGGGATGTCGAACTCGCTCGTGATGCCTGCGGGCGTCGTCACTTCTCGCAGGTGCGCGAGCGCTTCGTCTACGGCTCTGTAATTCTGTGTGATCACTGCCTCGCCGCGCTTACCGTAGGTCTTTTTAATTGACTCTTTGATCCTGGCAAGCGCTTCGTCGCGCGGCAGCACGCCACTGATGGCAAAAAAGCACGTCTGCATGATCGTGTTGATGCGTGCGCCCAGGCCGGCTTCTTTAGCGACCGCATAGGCGTTGATGACATAGACCTTGAGTCGCTTTTTGATAATCTGCTGTTGCACGGAGCGCGCCAGATGATTCCATACTTCATCTGCCGGGAACGGCGAGTTCAACAGTAACGTCGCGCCCTCTTCAGCCACGTCGAGCACATCATAGCGTTCAAGGAAATTGAACTGATGTACGGCGACGAAATTGGCACGCCGGATGAGATAGGTGCTGTGAATGGGGCGCGGCCCGAAGCGTAGATGCGAGACCGTCACCGCGCCGGCTTTCTTTGAATCATAGACGAAGTAGCCTTGCGCGTAGTTCGCCGTCTCTTCGCCGATGATCTTAACCGAGTTCTTGTTGGCGCTCACCGTGCCATCTGCGCCGAGGCCCCAGAAGACGGCGCGCACGTCCGTATCGCGCTCGGTGTGGAAGCTCGCGTCGTAAGAAAGGCTGGTGAACGTCACATCATCCGTAATCCCGATAGTGAAATGATTCTGCGGCCAGCCGGTCGCCAACTCGTCAAACACGGCCTTGACCATCGCCGGCGTGAACTCTTTAGAAGAAAGTCCATAGCGCCCGCCGAAGACGCGAGGCACATGTTCAAACGAGCCATCGTTAGTCAGCAAGCTCTCGGTTATCGCCGTGACGACATCCTGATAAAGCGGCTCGCCTGTGCTGCCCGGCTCTTTGGTGCGATCAAGCACGGCAATCCCTCGCACACTTACGGGCAATGCCGCGAGCAGATGTTTATTCGAGAAAGGGCGATAGAGCCGTACCTTCAAGAGTCCGACTTTCTCGCCCTGCGCCAGTAGTGCCTGCACGGTCTCTTCAGCGGTTTCACAGCCCGATCCCATCATCACGATGACTCGCTCGGCATCCGCCGCGCCGATGTAATCAAACAGACGATACTGGCGACCGGTCAGGCTTGCGAAGCGATCCATCACTTGCTGAACGATCTCTGGAGTCTGTTGATAGTAACCATTGGCTCGTTCGCGCGATTGAAAGAAGACATCGGGATTTTGCGCGGTTCCGCGAATCACCGGATGATCGGGCGAAAGCGCGCGCTCGCGGTGGGCGCGCACGAGGTCGCCATCAATCATCGCGCCAATGTCTTCGTCGCTGAGCCGCTCAATCTTCATGACTTCGTGAGAGGTGCGGAAGCCATCGAAGATATGCAGGAAAGGCACTCTCGATTGCAGCGTGCTCGCCTGAGCAATGAGCGCCAAGTCCATCACTTCCTGCACAGAGTTGGCGAACAACATGGCCCACCCCGTCGAGCGCGTCGCCATTACATCCGAGTGGTCGCCGAAGATGGACAGGGCGTGCGTGGCGACCGAGCGCGCGGCGATGTGAAAGACGGTGCTGGTCAATTCGCCGGCGATCTTGAACAGGTTAGGGATCATCAAGAGCAGACCTTGACTGGAAGTGAAAGTCGTCGTCAGCGCGCCGGTTTGCAGCGTCCCATGTACGGTGCCGGCGGCTCCGCCTTCGGATTGCATCTCGCGCACGATGGCCGTCATGCCCCAGATGTTTTTCTCTTCAAGCGTCGCCCAGGCGTCGGCGAGTTCGCCCATCGGCGATGAAGGGGTAATCGGATAGATGGCGATAACTTCGTTAGTCTTGTAAGCCACATAAGCTGCGGCTTCGTTCCCGTCTATGGTCACTTGCTCGCGAGTCATAGGAAAATTCCCCCATTCGGAAGATGTCGCTGCAAGTGAAGAAAATTTGGGGCCGCTTTACACGGCCTCGGCTTCTTTAAGGAGTTTGATGATTCCCGCGTTGCCTTTCGGAGTTGCCTTCAAAGCCGTCCATCCCTTGCTGCTTTTGGCATTCGCATCAGCGCCGCAGGCCAACAAGATGATCACGGCTTCAGCATGACCTTTTGACGCGGCTTCCATTAAAGGCGTCCAGCCGGCCCGATCTTTCTTGTTCACGTCAGCGCCACGCGCCAGCAGCGCGCGAATCGTCTCGGCGTGGCCCGCAAAGACCGCTTCCATCAGCGGCGTCCAGCCATTGCGGTCTATAGCATTAACGTCCGCGCCGCCATCGAGCAATGCTCGAACCGCCGAGGTGTGGCCGATCAAGGCAGCCCGCATCAAAGCCTGCGTGATCTCTTCCGAGTTTGCAGGCAAGCTTTCATTAGCTAACGAGGCGCGCACCGTTGCGACATGCTTTTCCCCTGCGATGAAAACCACTTTCGTGCTCCTTTTGGCAAGCGTTCAAGCGGCGCGACAAAACTCACTCGGCGTGGACGCGCCAGAGCGCCGCACCAGGTGCTATTTTTCTCGATTATCAGGTGGAAAGGCTAGGACTGAGGTCACTGCCTGACGTGACCGCCGTCACCAAATCTTGCAGGTGTGCAGGAGATCGAACGGGAAATCTGAACTGCTGCTAAACACTGACCATCGCTTCTAGTGCCGCCGGGTTGCGGACGATGAAGGTTGATCCTTTCACATAAAGCAGTTGTCTGCTCTTAAAATCACTGAGCAGCCGCGTAACCGTCTCGCGCGATGAGCCGATCAATTGAGCGATCTCTTCGTGCGTCAGGGTGAGCTTCAACTGAATGCCGCGATCAGACGGTTTGCCATCGCGGGCACACCATTCGAGGATAAGCCGGGCCAGCTTTTCAGCCGCCGTATGTGAAAGTCCCAGCGAGCGCACCTGTTCATTGGCGGCGTAGCAATTCTGGCTGAGATGTTCGGCGACTCTGAGACAGGCGAGAGGATGCTCGGACAGAAAGCGCAAGAAGTCTTCCCGCTTGATGAAATTGACCTGGCAGGGGGCGAGCGTTTCGGCGGTGGCCATGTATGGCTTTCCTGAAATCGTGGCGCTGAGTCCAAGCACCTCGCCCGGCTCGGCAATCCGCGTGATCAATGATTTGCCATCGCTAGAGCCGGCGGCGAGCTTCACGCGGCCTGCGCAAAGCATGAAGATGCCGCGCGGCGATTGTCCCTCGACAAAAAGCAGCGCCCCTTTTGGAAAGAGAGTTGAATACTTGAGCGACTCGAAGGCTTTCAGCAATTCTTCGGGAAAGTCGCAAAAATAGCCGTGCTCGCGAAGCTTGCAAGCGGCGCAACTCTCAACGATGCCGAGACCGTAAGGTGAACGCATACAACCTCTCAATGGCGCGACTGACGATGAACCTGGCCGATGGTTAATCTTCTACGAACGCGGCGGCCAGGATATACGCAAGGCATCAAGGCAAGAACAGGGCCGGAGATAAAAGGGCGCGAAGCGATCTGATTAAAGCCGAGGATTGCGGAAAGTTCCCCACGTGCTGCGAGAAAGCCCGCAATGCCGCTTGCAGGGCTCAGGGATTCATAGCGAATACGCGAATTCTTCGTATATAGCTTGGCCTCATCATCGGCATACCTGTTGCACCTCTCACTTAATGGAGGAACCCTCTCATGAAAATACTGATCGCCTATGACGGATCTGATTGCGCGGATCGCGCCTTAACTGACCTGAGACGCGCCGGGCTGCCGCGCCAGGCGGAGGCAATGGTTATCTCGGTAGCAGAGCAGTGGTTTCCGCCGCCACCTCCCTCACGCTATGAGATCGTCGAGACAGCGCTGGCCTTGAGCGCCTCAGCAGAGGCTACTGAGCCGCCATCTCAAGCTGTGGAGCAGGTGCATGTATTGGCGGTTCAGGCGAGCAAGCTGGTTAAATCGCTTTTCCCGGCGTGGAAAGTGAGCGGTGAAGCCTACAGCGGATCGCCTGCCAGAGAGCTAATCACCAGGGCCAATGAATGGAGCGCAGACCTCATCGTTGTCGGATCACATGGCCGCTCGGCGCTTGGCCGCTTCATCCTTGGCAGTGTGTCGCAGAGAGTGGTCACCGAAGCCGCTTGCTCGGTGCGGATCGCACGCGGCAGTCAGGAGAATAAAAATACTCGCGTGCGGATCATCATCGGCGTAGATGGTTCATCTTGCTCTGGAGCCGCTGTACGCGCCGTGACAGAACGCACGTGGCCACCCGGCAGTGAAGCCTATGTGATCACCGTATACGATCCGATTGTCCCGACGGCGATTGGCCAGTTCATCCCACCTGTGGTGGAGTGGGTCGAAGAGGGCAACGAAGGGCAACTGGCGAGAGCGCGCCGAGTCGCTGAAGGTGCGGCTAAGGAACTGCGGCGGGTCGGGCTCGCGGTCTCGACCATCGTGAATCCAGGCGACCCACGACATATGCTTCTTGAAGAGGCGGAGAGGTTAGCAGCAGACTCCATCTTTGTCGGGGCAAGGGGCCTGAGCCGGATTGATCAGATCTTGCTCGGCAGCGTGTCAACGGCAATCGCGACGCGGGCGCACTGTTCTGTCGAAGTCGTGCGCTCACGGCTCGAAACTTGAGGGGCGTGAATTGGCTAAACACGAAGCACTTGAACGGGACAACATGATGAGAAAAGCACGCACCTTACAGCTTCTCTTTTAGATTATTCGTTGTCTAAGCATTCCGCTACTTAAATCGAAAAAGTATGTCAAGTCACAGTCACCCGTAGCGTCCATTGCGGCGCATATTATGCAATCTGTCGGATGGTTTCCAACAGATTGCATTTCGACAAGTTATTCAACTTTTGTTCTATACTTAGAAGTTTATCCTGCTTTAAGTTTGAATTCTTAGGGAGCAATTCTCTAGCGGCTCTGTAGACGGTTGCTACACCGTTTCTGATTCTGGAAAACTTATAATTCATTATTTATGCAACAAAGCCCTTGGTCATTATGATAACACTCTTACTCGATTGCACGCTGAAGCAGTCAACCCAACGCGTATCTTCGAGCCCAGCCAACTCCTTCAACCTGTCCCTAGACGCCCTTGGGTCACAGTTGGGTCACAGCTACGGGCAAAACTCTGCAAAGCTTTCTGCCTTAGTCTTGATGTAAATGATGAAAACAGAAAAGGGCCGAACCATTTTTTTACATCCTTAACAATCTCTTTTCGCGCGCTTAACCAATACCGCCGGCAAAGCAGCTATAGTCGGTGTGTGAAACCAGAGCAGATTGAATTGCGCCTTTGTGCAATGCTGTTGCTGTCGCGCACTGCGACGTGGCGGCTTTACAACCTTTACGAACTCTTAACGCCGATTTGACCAGCCAAATCACATCGGCATCGTTTAATGAAGCGGATCGAGAGGCGGGAATTGGGCATATCGAACGGAGGCATGATGAATCCAGCGAAGTCAACACAGTTGAAAACCTCGGCAGCAATCGCTTTTGTAGCGGCGTTGCTGGCGGCGCTTGCCATCGCGCAGACGCCCGCCAGCGTGAGGCTGCCGGATACGCCGGCAGGTAAAACTTTTAGCGCATTTCTTGTAGCGCTCAACAGCGGCAACCTCGAAACCATGCGCCGCTTTCACAGCGAGCGCAACGGCAATGTCGATAATGCCGGTCAGGACATGGAGTTTTACGATCAAAGCGGCGGCCTGACGCTGCATAGCGTCAAGCAATCGTCCGATTACGAAATCGAAACCCTGGTGCAGACCAAAAAAGACGGGCGCTGGTTGAGTTTCAAAATGGAAGTCGAATCGATGGCACCCTATCCGGCAATAAAAATCGGCATGCAACCGGCAGAAGCGCCAAACTCGACGACGACGCGCGAACCCTCGAAGCGCGATGCTGGCGGCGACAATAAACCCGCCGCCGCCGCCCCGGCAAGCAAACTGAGCGAAGCCGAGATGTCCGAATCGCTCACCGCTTATCTTGAAGGACTGGCAAGGGCAGACCAGTTCTCCGGCGTCGTCCTGATTGCCAGAGACGGCAAGCCGTTTTATATGAAAGCCTATGGCCTGGCCGACAAGTCTAAGAATCTGCCAAACAACCCGGAGACGAAATTCAATCTCGGCTCGATGAATAAAATGTTCACCGCTGTCGCCATCGCTCAACTGGTTGAACAAGGCAAGCTGTCATTTGATGATAAGGTTGGTAAACTCCTGCCTGATTACCCGAACAAAGCGGTAGCGAGTAAGGTCACAATCCATCATCTGCTGACACATACATCGGGGCTCGGCTCATACTGGAACGCCAGGTTCGATGCGCGCCGCGCGACCATCAAAACCGTCGCCGATTATCTGGCGCTGTTTGCCGACGAGCCGTTGCTGTTCGAGCCGGGAGCGCGCTTCGAATACAGTAACTCCGGCTACATTGTGCTCGGCGCGATCATTGAGAAAGTATCGGGCCAGAGTTATTACGACTATGTTCGCGAGCACATCTACAAGCCCGCCGGCATGAAGAACACCGACGCCTATCAGATTGCCGACGCCACGCCGAATCTGGCAATGGGATACACCAATCTCGGCCCGGATGATAATCCGACAAACGGCCCGCGCCGCGAAAATACTGCGACGCGCCCGAATCGCGGCGGCCCGGCGGGCGGCGGCTATTCGACCGTTGAAGACCTGCTGCGCTTTGCCACGGCGCTGCGGGATCACCAGTTGCTCAGTGCGAAATCCACCGAGTTGCTCACCACAGGCAAAGTCGATATGGGGCGCGGCAGCAAGTATGGCTATGGTTTCGGCGAGCAGCAGATGAATGGCTATCGCATCTATGGTCACAACGGCGGCGCGCCAGGCATCGGCTCGGATTTGAGCATCTTTCAAGAGCCCGGCTATGTGGCGGTGGTGATGACGAATTATGATCCGCCGCTGATGATGCCGGTGGTGCGCAAACTTCGCGAGATGCTCACGCAAGGGCATTGATGCGCGCTTCTCGCATGACGGCAGGCTCCAAGGATGGCTACAAGTCGATTTGTAAGCTACTTCACCAATCAATGTGTGCAGAGCTTCGGCCCGCCATTAACGAACAACCAGATCATTTCACTCAGGAGGAATCGCTATGATGCGCATTCGCATTGCAATTGTTTTGGCCCTGGCGCTTGGCCTGCTGGCAACGACGAGCCGGGCGGCGCGCGGCGACGAGAAAGCCCGCGCTGATGAATTGCTCGCCCAGGCGCGCGCGGCGCTGGGCGGCGACGCCAAACTCAAAGCCGTGCAGAGCCTGACCGTATCGGGCCAGATGCGGCAGGTCGTCGGCGGCGACGGCGACGAGCAGATACAGGGCGAAATCGAGTTCGACTTGCTGCTGCCGGATAAGTATCTGCGCACCGAAACGACGAGCGTCGGCGACGGTCTGACCGAGATCACCCGCATCAGTGGAATTAACGGCGAGCAAGCTTTCCTTGACGCACACGCATCGGGCGGCGGCGGCATGGTGATCATCCGGCCCGGCCCCAGCGATCCGAAATCGCTGGCGGCTCAGTCACGCGCTCTGCACAAAGAGTTCGCGCGGCAATTGCTCTCATGGCTGTTGGTAGCGCCGGCTACATTGCCACTCGAATACAGCTATGCCGGCGAAGCCGAAGTGAAAGACGGCAAGGCTGACGCCATTGATGTGAAAGGGCCGGACGATTTCGCGGCGCGATTGTTTCTCGATAAACAAACGCATCGCCCGTTGTTGTTGAGCTATCGCGGGCCGCAGCCGCGTATGGGGATGGTGCGCCGCCAGGTTAGCGACCACCCCGACGAAGCTGAAAAGCAGAGGAAAGAGATAGAAGCGCAAGCCGCCAAACAGGCAGACCAGCCGCAGCCGCTCGTCGATATTGAAGTCTACTTTGCCGAGTATCGCGCCGAAGACGGCATCCTTTTGCCGCACCGCATCACGCGCTCGGTCAACGGCCAGTTCAACGAAGAGTGGGAGTTGAGCAAGTTCAAGATCAATCCGCCGCTGAAAGCCGACAAGTTCAAGAAATAGGGGTCAGGGGCCGGGTGCCAGGGGCCAGGGCAAGAGACGTTGAAGCATTAAAGGGGAAATGGAGACAACCAGTTTATTGACCTGGTGCTTTTCGTCTCCTGGCTCCTTCCTCTTACCCGGCCCCCGGCCCCTGGCACCCGGCCCCTCTATTGAAGAGGAGTCATTATGCCTGTGCGTCGTTGGGGTATAGGAATCGTCAGCCTGTTTGTGGCGCTGGCAATCGCCGTCGGCCAGAGCCCGGCGCAAACCAAAACGAATGAAGCCAGCCTGCGTGTCGCGGTCGTTGATCCGAGCGGCGCGGCAGTCGTCGCCGCTCAGGTGCAGTTGAAAAAGTCTGAGAGCAAAAATGTAGCTTTGAGTACAAATGAACGCGGCGAATCGTTATTCGCACAGCTTGCGCCGGGGCGCTATCAATTGCACATCGAAGCCGCCGGCTTTGACGCACGGGATGTCGATGAGGTGATCGTGAAAACCGGCAACAATCGCGTCGAGGTGAAGCTAGAGGTCGCGGGCGTCAAAGAAGAGGTCGCGGTTGGACGCGACAAACGCGAGCGGGCAACCGACCCGCGCGGCGATTCGTTCACCAATATTTTGACTGAGGATCAACTCGCCGCGCTGCCTGATGACCCAGATCAGTTCGAGCAGGCGGTGCGCAGCATGGCACCGCCGGGCGCAGGGCTGCGGGTCAACGGCTTTCGCGGCGGCAAGCTGCCGCCGAAATCGCAGATCCGCCAGATACGCTTTCGTATGAATCCTTACGCGGCGGAAAACCACGAAGCCGACTTCGTCAGCATTGATGTGACTACCAAGCCGGGGCTCAATGCCTGGCACGGCGCAATGAACTTCGGCTTCCGCGACGACTCGCTCAATGCCCGCAATGCGTTTGCGCCGGTGCGCGGCCCGGAGCAGAATCGCCGCCTCGGCTTTTCACTCGATGGCCCGCTGTGGCCCAAACACACATCGCTGTTTTTATCAGCCGACGGATTGTCGGCTTACGATTCGAAGACGATTGTCGCCGCGCTGCCCGAAGGTAATCTAAATGACATTTTTCGCCGTCCGACGCGAACCCTCAACCTGGCGGCGCGTATCGAACATGCGCTCACGAAAACCCACACCCTGCGCGCCGAATATCAACGCAACGCCAGCCGCCAGACCGGCCTCGGCGTCGGCGATTTCGATCTGTCAGAGCGCGCCTATCTCTCCGATCAGACCGAGCACATCCTGCGCTTTTCAGATACCGGGCTGCTGTCGAAGCGGCTGGTGAACGAGCTTCGCTTTCAGACGCGCTGGAATGAACTCGGCATGCGCTCGGCAAGTGACGAGCCGGCAGTGCTGGTGTTGAACGCTTTCAATCGCGGCGGCGCAGGCATCCTTGGGACGCGACGGGCGCGCGAGTTCGAACTGGCTGACAACCTGGATTTGGTCTTCGGCGCGCACAGCCTGCGCGGCGGGCTGCTGGTTGAAGCGGCGAGCTACACAAGCGACGACACGCGCAACGCCAACGGCACCTTTACCTTCGCCAGCCTCGCAGATTTTCGCGCCGGGCGACCGACGACTTACACGCAGCGTATTGGCGATGCGCGCGTCGGCTTCGATCAACTGCAACTCGGCTGGTACTTGCAGGACGATTGGCGCATCAGAAAGAATCTGACGCTGAGCTATGGGGTGCGCCACGAGTTTCAATCTCACGTTGGTGATCATAACAACTTCGCGCCGCGCGCCGGGGTTGCCTGGTCGCCGTTCAAAAATGGCAAGACGACGTTGCGCGCCGGCGCGGGAATTTTTTATGACTGGCTTGGCGCAGAAACTTACGAACAGACGCTGCGCGTCGACGGCAGACATCAACAAGACCTGGTCATTCTCAATCCAGGCTTCCCCAATCCGCTGCTTGGCGCGAGCCCGCTGGTTTTACCGCCCGGTCGCATCACGCTCGCGCCCGCGCTGGTGATGCCTTACGTTGAGCAGGCATCGTTCGGCGTGCAGCGACAATTTGGCAAGTTCTCGCAGTTTTTCGCGAATTACTTTTATCAGCGCGGCCTTCATCAACTGCGCGGCCATAACATCAACGCGCCACTCGCCGGGCTTGAACGGCCTGACCCGACAGCCGGCAACATCAACCAGATCGAAACGACGGCGAACTCGGCAACCCACGGCTTGATGCTGAACCTCAACACAGGCAATCCGATGAAAGGCTTCATGCTCGGCGCGAGCTACTTTCTCTCGAAGAGCGTCAGTGAAAGCGACGGGCCGTTGAGCTTACCGGCTAACAACTTTGATCTGCGCGTCGAACGCGGCCCTTCGCCAGATGATGTGCGCCATCGGCTGTTTGTGTTATTGAATACAAATCTAATGGCGGGCTTCAAACTTGGCGCGATGTTCCGCGCCAGTTCTGCGCCGCCCTTTAACATCACGACCGGGTTCGACAACAACCATGATAGCGTCAGCAACGACCGACCGGCAGGCGTAGGCCGCAACAGCGCGCGCGGCGACGCGCAGTGGGACGTGAGCACGCGCCTAAGCTGGGGGTTCGGCTTCGGCAAACCGCGCGAACCGGGCGGCGGCGGGCCGCGAATGGTACGCATTCGCGGCGATAGCAGTGATGCGCTCAGCCAGGTGCCCTCGATGGGCGGCGGCAATCAGCGCTATCGCATGGAGTTTTATGCGCAGGCATACAATCTATTCAATCACGTGAACCTGGTGAACTTCGCAGGCGTCGAGACCTCGCCGTTTTTTGGAAGAGCGACCGCCGCCCAGCCCGGCAGACGCATGGAGAGTGGAATGAGATTCAGCTTTTGATGGGCCGGTGAATTCACGCGCTGGCGACGGCGAGCAAAGCCGAATCCGCCTGATGCGCTTTGCAGATGGTAGCCGCCGCCGGCGCGTGAACGTTTACCCTGGCAATTACTTCGTCAACTCGTCGAGCACTTCACTAGCGCCGTAGATTTTCCGCAACGCTTCCGTCATCGCGCGCACGTCAACCGATACGGCGCGATTCTGGGTTTCGTCGTAGATGAAATTGCCGACCAGTGATTGAATGTTGCCGTCAAAGATCAGGCCGACCAGTTCGGCGTTCTTGTTGAGCACCGGCGAGCCGCTGTTGCCGCCGATGATGTCAGCCGTCGAAACGAAGTTATACGGCGTTTTGAGATCAAGCGCCGACTTCTTCTTCATCCAGCTTTCCGGCACTTCATAAGGGTCTTTGTTGCCGTGATGAGCGGCGTGCTCATAGAGGCCGCCCATGGTGGTGAACGGCGCGACCGGTTTGCCGTTTTCTTCGTAACCCTTCACCGCGCCATAAGAGAGCCGCAGTGTGAAGGTCGCGTCCGGATAGACCTTCGTGCCTTCGATGTCGAAACGGGCGCGGGCGATCTTCGCATAGTTGGCGCGCTCGCTGCTCTGCACTTCCGATTCATAGCGTTTGCGCAGGCTGCGTCCGTCTTCATCTATGGCGCGCGCCAGTTGAATCATCGGGTCGTTGGATTCTTCAATGGCTTTCACGCCGCCCGCCGCCAGTTGTTTGCGGTAAGCGATGTCAGTCAGCTTCGTGCCATCGATCAATTCAGCGGCGCGCGCTTCCGCCGTCTTGCCGCCGAGACCCCGCTTCACGACCGGATCATCCGCGCCCAGTTCATCGCGCATAAAACTGAGCGAATCGGCCAGCTTCAGCTTCTCGAAATCGACGTAGATCGGTGCCGGCGAAAACAAATCAAGTTCTAGCGAGGCACGCCGCGCGTCTGTGTATTCAGGCAAGCGTTCGGCATTCGGCTTCTGGTTTTCAGCCGCGAGCCGCACCAGGGCGCGCGCCACCTGGAAGAGTTCAGAGTTGAAGCCTGCGCCGCCTTCAATCAGCGAATACTGCCGCGAATACGACGGCAGCGATTTGCGGCCACGGGCGATAATTTCCCAGGCATCGCCGTAAGCTTTTTGCTTGGTCGGATCAGCAGCAATCTGATGGCGCAGCGCGTCTTCGGCTTTCTGCTTCCTTGCCATCAGTGACACATCTTTCAATCCTGCATACTGGCCGCGATAGGCTTTCAGGGCGTTTTCGATGCCGAACTTGTCTTCCTGCGCGCGCCGTGCCTGCTCTTCGCCGAGGGCGCTGTACTTGTCAAGCAGCGTGTGCTCGCGCTCAAGCAATCGCAAAGTAAACGGCAGGCCGGTGTCGCGCAGATATTCGAGATGCGCCATCGTATTCAAGCGCGCCGTCGAGCCGGGATGGCCGGGAACAAAGATCAATTCGCCGTCCTTTGCGCCGGTCTTCGACCATTTGAAGTAGTTGTCGCTGTGAACCGGCTGGTTGTTTTCGTAGACCCGGAAGAGCGCCATATCGAGATCAAAGCGCGGATAGTTGAAGTTGTCGGGGTCGCCGCCGAAGAAAGCGATTTTGAATTCCGGCGCGAAGACCAGGCGCACGTCTGTGTATTTTTTATAACGATAAAGATTGTACTGCCCGCCTTGATAAAGCGTCACGACATCTGAGCGCAGGCCGGTCTTTTCGGTCGATTCTTTCTCGATGGCGGCAATCGCGGCGCGGCGCGCGGCAGTGGCGGCAGCGCCCGTCATTTCATCTTTGACGGCGGCGTTGACGCGATCTGTAACGTCTTCGATGCTCATCAAGACGTTCAGTTCAAGGTCGGGCGCTTTGGCTTCTTTGTCGTGCGTCGGCGCATAGAAGCCATCTTTGACATAATCTTTTTCCGCCGAGCTGATCTTTTGCAGCGTGTCGGAGGCGATGTGATGATTGGTCAACACCAGGCCATCAGGCGACACGAACGAGCCGCTGCCGCCATTGTTGAAGCGCACCGAGCCGAGTTGCACTTTCTTCAACCACTCGTCGGTGATGTCGAAGCCGTAACGTTTTTTGATCTCCGCGCGCGGCACATTGTTGAAAGTCCACATGCCTTCATCTGCGCGGACCAGCGGAAGGCTTGAAATGCCAAACAGCGCGACAAACAGCGCGCTAAACAGTTTCTTTGCGTTCATCCTGGCTCTCCGTAATAGAAAATATTCCAGCGGTTTGAACTACAATAGCAGATCGTCCGACGGGTGCAGCAAAAAATAGGGCGAGTCGTTTGCACATCGCCTCGCCCCTACCATTCCGCTTACTTTGGAGAAGAGAAGCAGTACTTTGCTGCTGAAGAAATTCTAGCAGACTTCGCAGGCCGGTTGCTAGTCCTGCGGCTAACCTGCCGCCGAATCGTCATGAAATCAGGCCGGCATCGCAATGACATTGACAGATCATCGACAGACGGAGATAAATAAATGTAGCAGACGGGGCATAGAAAGATTCAACACCATTCTATAAGGCTTGCTATGAAACATTGGAGTTTGCCGTCTGCTGTTCGTCGGTTCATGGCTTTGCTGCTTGCAACCGCCTGCCTCTGCTTCAGCCCGGTCACAATCGCCCAGACCTCACCGTCGTCGCCGCAAACGCCGGTTAGCCATCCCGACGCACAAGAACCACCTGTGCGGCTCAAGACCGATCTCCTCGAAGTGCGCGCCGTCGTTACTGACCATGCAGGCCGGCCCATCGACAACTTGCATCAGGAAGACTTTGAGTTGAGCGAAGACGGCCAGTTGCAGATGATCCGTTTCTTCTCGCTTGAGCGCATCAACGAAACGCCCGCTGCCGCTGTTGCGCCGTCGGCTAAAACAACCATTCCGCGCAACAACAGCGGACTGCCAAGCGCGCCGCCTGCGCGCACGATGGTGCTTTTCGTCGATACCTTGCACCTTTCGCCCGCCAACATGGCAGGCATCAAGGAAGCGCTCAAGCGATTCGTCAATGAGCAAATGAGCGATCAAGATCTGGTCGCCATCAAAACTAGCAGCGGCACGCTTGGCCTGCTCGAACAATTCACACGTGACCGCCAGTTGCTGCGTTTTGCGATTGACCGGCTGCGTCCTTGGGGCGACACCGGCATGCCGACCATGCTCACGCCCTACCTCGCGGCACAGGTACTGAGAGACAATCCGGAAGCCTTGCAAACAGCCGGGGCAATCATCGCCAGGGAAGAAGTGCCGACGCCAACGCCTGCCTACATCAGAGGTCGCTGCCAGGAGATCGTGGCAGCAACAGCGTACCGGCGCAGGGTGATGCTGGCAACGCTTCAGGGCATCGCCAAGGGTCTCGCACAATTGCCCGGTCAGCGCCTCATCGCCATGCTGTCTGAAGGCTTCTCGGCGGTCGATACCGCCGGCTCAATCGAGCCGGGCGACATCGAGCCGGCAGTGAGCGCCGCCGTGCGCGCCGGCGTTGTCATCTATACGCTCAATGCTCACGGACTTGCGCCCGACGACCTGTTCGGCGCGGCGGGTGTCGCCTCAGGACTCACCGGCACCCCTTCGTACTTCGGTTTTGCCAGCGATTCGCGCGCCGACTTGCAGCGCGGCCTGCGCGACATTGCCGCCGATACGGGCGGCGAAGCCTTCTTCAATACTAATGATCTCAGTGGCCGCTTGCGCAAGGTGCTCGACGATAACCGCATCGCCTACGGGCTGGCTTACTATCCGCCAGAAAACCAGCGCGACAACCGCCTGCGCCGCATCACGGTGCGCGTCAAAGGCCATCCGGAATACAACGTGCGCGCACAACGCGCTTATCTGCCGCTGGAGCGCAAAGCAGCCGATGTAGCGAAAACTCCAGAGCAGCAGATGACCAGCGCACTCGCTTCGCCGCTGCCGCTCAACGCCATTGGCGTTGCCGCAGCCTTCGATTATCTGGATCGCGACAACGGCGTGCAGGCATTATTGCGGATTTTCATTGATGGCAAATCGCCTGAATATCGCGAGGCGAATCATCGATGGGCCGTCGCGCTTGAGATGGTGGGTGTGGTGCTTGATGCATCGGGCAATCGCGTCGACGGCTTCAGCGATAAGATCGCCGCCGACCTACAGCCCGAACGCGCCGAGCAGGCGCGTCAAAACGGCTATCGCTATACGCGATGGCTGCGACTCAAGCCGGGACTTTATCAGGCACGCATCGGCGTGCGCGAGCCGCATACCGGTCGCATCGGCACGGCGATGGCGTGGGTTGAAGTGCCCGACCGGCGCAAGGTCAAGCTGGGGATGAGCGACCTCATTCTGAGTGGGCGCGAAGCGGCCCAGGCGGCCAGAGCGCCGGCAACCAATCGGGCCGGAGAGTTCGGGCCAAACGATGGTGGTAATGCAAATCACGCAACATCAGATGCCAAGCCGACGCCCGGCGTCAACTCGCCGGCGAGTGGCGCGGGCGATGATTTCTATTCGCCAAAGGTTTCCGAAGGGGTGACGACCTACCGCCGTGGCGAGGCCCTGGTTTACTACGTGATGCTTTATGAGGCGGCGGTACAGCCGGCAGATTTAGTCATGCAGGTGACGATTGTGCAGAGCGACCAGACGATTTTTCAGAGCGAATGGCAGCCGCTCGCTGCGCGCATCATTCGTCAAAGCCAAAAGAGCATTGATGTGGGCGGCCAGATGCAGTTGACAGTGAAACCGGGCATCTACGAACTGCGCTTCACCGTCAGAAGCAAGGACGCCAAACAGACGGCCACGCGCACGGCACTGTTTAAAATCGAATCATGAAATCGAACCTGGTGACGAAGCCGTATAGGGAAAGGCGCGGCGGCGTCCGCTGCTCAGTTCTTGAGCGTGGCAATCAGCAGAATTGAAACGGCTGCCGGTGTGATGCCCGGAATGCGCGCCGCCTGGCCAATCGTCCGTGGGCGAATATGGCCGAGTTTCTGCACCACCTCGTTCGACAGGCCCGATATGCGCGTGTAGTCGAACTGTGTGGGAATCTCAAGCTCATCATAACGACCGCGCTTGCGCGCCAGCGTCTCCTGATCTTTCAAATACCCGGCGTAGCGAATGTCGTTCATTGCGACGACGATCTCTTTCTCTTGCACTTCATCGCCCATGGCTGCCGAGACGATCTCAAGCAACTGCTCCTGGCGGCAATCGGGGCGGCGCGCCAGGTAATCCAGGCGCTTGCCGCGATAAGCATCCGCAGCGCCTTCAAGCTGAAGCTCAGCGAGCCGCTCGTCGCCAAGTTCACTGACCCTGGCGGCTTTCAGGTATTCTTTGACGCGCTCGACATCGCCCTGGCGGCGCATGAAGGCTTCGTAATCTTCATCACTCACAGAGCCGAGGTCGCGCGCCAGCCCGGTCAATCGCTGGTCGGCGTTGTCATAGCGCAGCGACAAGCGCATCTCGGCGCGCGAGGTGAACATTCGATAAGGCTCATCTGCGCCTTTCGTCACCAGGTCATCCACCATCACGCCGATGTAGCTCTGGCTGCGGTCGAGAGTAAGCGCTTCGCGTCCGAGCGCCTGAAGCGCCGCGTTGATGCCTGCAAGGATGCCTTGACCGGCGGCCTCTTCATAACCCGACGTGCCGTTGATCTGGCCGGCGTGAAACAATCCGCGAACTTTCTTGGTTTCAAACGTCGCGTACAATTCGCGTGGATCAACGAAATCGTATTCGACCGCATAGCCGGGCCGCAGCATCTTGACCGCTTCGAGTCCGGGAATCTTGCGGACGAAGGCCAACTGCACGTCTTCGGGCATGCTCGTCGAGATACCGTTCGGATAGATTTCGTAAGTTTGATAACCTTCCGGTTCAAGGAAGATCTGATGGCGCGGCTTGTCGCTGAACTTCACCACCTTGTCTTCAATCGACGGGCAGTAGCGCGGGCCTATGCCAACGATATCACCGCTGAACAGCGGCGATTTGTCGAGATTGCGGCGAATCTCGTCGTGAACCGCTTCGTTCGTATAACCGATAAAGCAGTCGATCTGCGGGCGCTTGATCGCCTCGGTCTTAAACGAAAACGGCACGGGCCGCTCATCGCCCGGCTGGCGTTCGAACTTCGCATAATCAATCGTGCGGCCATCAAGTCGCGGCGGCGTGCCGGTCTTCAGCCGCCCCATCTGAAAGCCGATCCCGCGAATCGAAGCCGCCAGTTTGATCGAAGCCGGGTCGCCGGCGCGGCCTGCTTGAAACCGCTTCTGGCCGCAATGAATCAGGCCGTTCAAAAACGTGCCGGTAGTCAAAACTACAGAACGGCCTTCGATGAAAACGCCGCTGGCCAGTTCGACGCCCGCGACCCGTTCGCCGCGTATGCGAATCTCTGCCGCTTCGCCTTCGATGATCGTGAGGTTTTCGGTAAGCGACAGCCGGCGACGCATCTCTGTGCGATAGAGATTGCGGTCGGCTTGAGCGCGCGGCGATTGCACCGCCGGGCCGCGACTGCGATTGAGCAGACGGAACTGAATGCCTGTAGCGTCGATCACTTCGCCCATGATGCCGCCGAGCGCATCGACTTCGCGCACCAGATGGCCTTTGGCGATACCGCCGATGGCCGGATTGCAACTCATCTGGCCGATGGCGTTCGCATCAATCGTCAGCAGAGCGGTCTGTGCGCCGATGCGCGCCGCAATATAAGCGGCTTCGCACCCGGCGTGGCCGCCGCCGATTACAATAACGTCATATGTCGTATACGCACTCATAATCATTCGCCTTCAATGTCTACTTGCGTGGCTTACGAGGCGAAAACGAACCGGTGTCACTAGACCTCTTATTATGCCAAGAGGCAGCCGTCGCTGCCGCTCTGAGGTACAAACAAGCAACAAAAGCCACGGAATCGCTCGAACTCGCTTGAGTTATTCTAGCGCTTTTCCTCGGATTTTACAGCCTGCTGTTCTTTATAGCGGATTGCAAATGAGATTGGCCTTTGCCACAAAGACACCAGGGCACGAAGAATCACCATCTCCTTGGTGTTCCTTTGTGCCCTGGTGTCCTTGTGGCAATTCTCTGGCTTACCTGTGCAATCCAGGTTTAGTTAGCTCGCCGACGATGATGACCTTCGGAGTTGATCGTGACGGGCCCGTTCACCGTTGACATTCGAATGACCGGAGAATCTCCCCCGAACTCTATGACATTTGGCTTGTCCCAGGTTCGCGCCGATTGTTTGCATTGAATCGCCTGGCATTCGACGGGTGAATGCCTTGAAGCTTCAACCCGCACTGATGATTGATAGCTCTCCGGCAAGGTCAGCGTCAGCGGGCCATTCTGAGTGCTCGCCTCCAACTCCCCGGATTCCCACCGGCTGCCTTCCAACTCAACGCCGATAGGGCCATTTTGGGCTTCGAGGTGAAAGTCTCCCCGGTTGCCTGACACATTGATGGGCCCATTCTGGGCGTGGGCATTGACCTGTCCGGCCACACTGCTGAATGAGATTGGGCCATTGGTTGTTCGAGCCTGGACAGATGCGGAGATAGCATTGAGGCCGATGGGCCCGTTCGTTGATTCCAGATCCAGTGTGGCTCCATTGGGCGCTTGCACGAGCAGATACCCAATCCATGGTTCCCCGCCTGGCCCCTCGACGGTCACTTGCCCGTTGCGAACGGAAAGCGAAAGCTGATCCAGGAGCGCCTTCGCCTCGGCAGCGCTATCGCCGGCGGCACCCAGACAGGCTTTAATAGAGTATTCGCTGCGATCCCACCCCTGGACAAAAATCCCTCCATGATGAGGGGCATGAATTTGCAGCGATGAGATCGAATTCTGGGGAATTATCTTCGTCTGCTCGGATCGAAGTACTTCGGCATCTGGAACCGTCAATCGCACTTGAGCGCAATCACGAAGCTCTTTTTCGGGGCCGGTGGAGATTGAGAAACCCTCATGCCTCCTCCCCTGTCCGGCTTCTGCGCGGTCGGCGAGACTAGCACCGACGAGCACAATCATTAGCAATGCAATTGAAGCTTTTATCATAAATAGCCACTCTCCTTTAAGGCTGTTGCCTGAGACTCATGGCTATAAGGACGCCGCGCGGATAAAAGTGTTAACCAGCGATCTTTCTGCCGGCGGATGCTGAGCAGCTTTTCGTTCACTGTATAGCCGCGAGCGCGGCTCATCGCCATACGCCTCGCTCTCCTGGGTCTAGCAAGGGAAATATAGAATTAGCCCAGACTATTTCTGATTATTTCGCCAGCCATCCGTGGCATCGACGAGGGCGCTGATGTTGCCGGGCTCTGTGGCGGAATGTCCGGCATCGGCTGTGATGCGAAGCTCTGCCTCCGGCCAGGCGCGATGAAGATCCCAGGCGCTCATCATCGGACACACGACATCATATCGACCCTGCACGATCACCGCCGGAATGTGCCGAATCTTTCCGATATTCTCTATGAGATGATTGTCGGTATCGAAAAATGCGTTGTTCATAAAGTAGTGACATTCAATACGGGCGAGAGACAGCGCCATGTGCGGGTCACCAAAATCATCTATCAGGTGCTGGTCTGGGAAGAGCTTTGAGGTGCTGCCTTCCCATATACTCCAAGCTCGTGCGGCTTCGAGCCGTATACCTTCATCCTCACTGGTCAGGCGACGGTAATAAGCTTCGAGCATGTTGCTGCGTTCAGCCTCTGGAATTAGATTCAGATAGGGTTCCCACATATCTGGAAATAGGGCGTTGGCTCCCGCTTGATAAAACCAGTCGAACTCTTTTTTGCGACACAGAAAGATCCCTCGCAAGACGAGTTGCCGTACGCGCTGTGGATGAGTTTCGGCATATGCCAGCGCCAGGGTGCTGCCCCACGAGCCGCCGAAGACCATCCATTCGGAGATGCCAAGGTGCTCGCGCAATCGCTCGATATCTGCAACTAGATGCCAGGTCGTATTCTCTTCAAGGTTCGCATGCGGCGTACTCTTGCCTGAGCCCCGCTGATCGAAAAGAACAATTCGGTAAGCGGCAGGATCAAAGAAACGCCGATAATCAGGAACGAGTCCGCCTCCCGGCCCGCCATGGAGAAAAACTACGGGTTGGCCTTCAGGGTTGCCGCACTGTTCATAATAGAGCGTATGTATGGGAGAGACGCTCAACATTCCCTGGTCGAATGGTTCAATGGGGTCATACCATTTTTTCATAATTTCACCTTCTCAATGTAAGATTGAATAACCCAAAGGCTATTCCGGGCCTGGCCCTGTTATTAGAGAGTGCAGCAATATTCTCACAAGCGCAACACAGCCGCTCAAACCCTAAAACAGAGTGCGTATAAAGGTGAAAGAATTTCAACCGGTTTTTGCCTATCCTGAGAGCGCATAGAACGATAGGTTACGCTCGTGCGATGCTCCGTGTTATCGTCCCTCTGGCACACGCAGGCTGATCTTCTGGAATTTGAAAACATCATTCGCGGTGACTGACCTCTTCGAACTGATGCCCTGGCGGGTGATGGTTTCGCAGATATGAACACGAGAGCGAGTTGCCGGGCCCGCGCAAGTGATGCGGGCGCGGCCAGCGAGATGGCTTGCAAAGCAATGGCTGATACCGCCGTTCTCGCGCCCGCTGATTAGCTGCGACCCGGCAATGAATCTGCGGGCTCTCAAAAGACTCAAAGTGTGCTACAGTTTTGGACACCGAGTTACAACCAGATGTTCCAGGGGGAATCGAGACTTGATGCAGGAGCGCCAACTGAGGCAGCAAAGTGCATGTCGCGGGGTTGCTTTCCGTATCGGGCGCGGCCCCGCTGATCTTGGGCGTTGGGCGGCTTAGCGGTCAGGACAAAGCGAATGATCAGCACTGATTCTTCAACATCCTCAGGCTCTGGCATTGAGCGCGCAGTTTGGCTCGGAGCCCTCGTGTGGATTCTTGCCGTCCAGTTCTTTGTTGCTCAGGTCGTCGTCCAATCGGCCTGGGTGACGCCGTTCAGTTTGACGCAGAACTTCATCAGCGATCTCGGAAACACGACGTGTGGGCCTTACCCGAAAGATTCGGCCATGTACGTCTGTTCGCCGTGGCACGCCTGGATGAACGCATCCTTCATCCTGCTCGGCCTGATCATCCTGGTTGGCGCGGCGCTCGTCCGTACGGCCTTCCCGCCGAAGCGATCTCGCACGGCAGGTCTTGTGCTGTTGGCGCTGGCAGGAGTTGGCATAATCGCCGTGGGTCTATTCCCGGAGGACGTTAACATCGGCTACCACAGGATCGGCGCGGCGGCGCATTTCATCCTTGGCAACCTCAGCATGCTGGTGCTGGGAATCGCTTTGTGGACGGCTCGTCGACAACCAGCGTTAGCCTTATATTCCATCGTCTCTGGCGTCGTGGGGCTGGTTGCGACGGCGCTTTTCGTCTCAGAGCATAACCTGGGCCTGGGCACTGGAGGGATGGAACGGCTGGCCGCATATCCGTTGCCCCTATGGTTGATCGTGGCTGGCATTGCCTTCGCACGCAACCCGGTCGGCGCTCGTCCGGGAGTCTAGATCATCATGCTGGTTTTATTAAAACTGATCGGGCGACCGTTGTTTCGCATACTATTTTCAGTTGAGTATCACGGCCTGGAAAATGTGCCCGACAGCGGCGCGGTTATACTGGCCGGCAATCATCCTTCTTATCTTGACCCGATTTTAATCATTCTTCCGATCAAACGAGTCATTCGCTTCATGGCCTGGGACGCGCTCTTTCGCGTCCCCTTGCTGGGGCGATTCATCAAAGCGATGGGCGCATTTCCGGTTGACATCAGGCGGGGGAAAGGTGAGGCCGCATATCGCGAGGCGCTGGGCGTGCTGACGAGCGGCGCGGCGCTCGGCATCTTCCCGGAAGGTCAGCGTTCGGAGCGCGGCCCGATGGACGAGTTGCGAACCGGAACGGCGCGGCTCGCGATTGAGACCGGCGCGCCGATTGTGCCTATAACCATCGGCGGCGCATCTCGCGCCTGGCCAAAGCATCGCTTATTGCCTAAGCCCGCCAAGATCGTTGTGCGCTATCACAAGCCAATACGCGCCGATGAGCTTAAACAAGCAACGCACCTCGATGATCGCGGTCTTCATCAAGAGTTGATGCGAGCAGTGGCCGCGAGCATAAATCGCTCGCTTGCTCCCGCGCTTCATGGCTCTGACAGCTTCGAAAAATGGTATCGCCAGCCGCCTTCAAATATTCGCAGCTATGAGTGGGCTCCGCTGATCGCCGCACTCGTTGCAACTCTCGTTATATGGCTTGGTCGCGCGCCGTCGACAAACTGGCTTATGGTATGGCTGCCGGTCGCGGGCTATTACCTATACTTGATTTGCGACCTCCTCTTAATCAGGCAGGGGCGGACCGCGAAATGGCTGCGTAACTCGATGCCTATCTGGCTCATTCTGGCATGGCATCACCCATTGACAACGGCAGTGGGCCTACCCGCAGGTGAATTAAATGTGCTGCTGGTGTGTGCAGCGCTCGCTGCCTTCTTCCCATTCTTTTGGGCAGACTATTTCACGCTGCAAAAGTTCGTTCGCGGGCTGGTTGTGGTTTACTATTTTTCGCTCGCGCTAGAGTTGCGCTGGCCGCATGCGCTGGGGGTCTTTGTCGCCTTGCTTTGCTTCATCATAGTCTTCTCCTTACGGTATAAGACGGTTTACTATCAGGCCACCATCGCGCTGATGCTGATTGCCGTGATGATGGCGATTATTTTGAAGGGCGCTTTCACGCTTTCATTATTATTTTATGCGGCGCTGGCCGTTGCCGCGCTTGGTTATATACAAACCTTCGTCGCCGTTGCTTATGACATCAGGAGAGCTGGAAACGTTTCCCTGCCGCGCAAGGCCGCGCGAACATCGCATACGGCTTGAGTTGGATAATCTCGGAGAAGCGTTTTAAGTGGCTGAATGCTTAAAGGTGACAGGTGAAGCGCGGTCTAGGAGGATGGTGAATCACGTAACGAAAGAAGCGCTTGCGGCAGGGCTGGCGGCGATCCGCCGCAGTACCTGCTTTTGAATTTACATAGTCGTTAAGGATATGATGTGCTTTGCTCTGTCGCTTTTCGGTCGGAAGCACCCATATGGAGGTCTTATGCGACAGCCCATCATCGGCGTGATCAGGTGGGGCTATCCGGTTCGCCGTTTCATCCGAGGCGGCGGCTTTCTGAGTCTAAGCCTGCTGATTCTACTACTCTCGACCCCACCGGCTTGTCCATGCAGCGGTATCTTCTCCATCTCATTAGAGCGGCAACAATCGATTGAGACGAATCGCGCCGCGCCAAAAGATCATACAGACGCTCGCAGGCTTGAGACGGGCAAGCCCATCGAGCAAGGGCTTGCTGGGGGCGAGGCGCATGCTTATCAACTCACGCTTGAGGCCGGTCAATACGCACAGGTGACCGTTGAGCAACGGCGCATAAACGTCGCCATGTCGGTCTTTGACTCTGATGGGAAAAAGCTTGCCGAAGCCGACATGTTTGGCATTGGAGAGACGGAATTGGTCTCGCTTGTAGCCGAGACTTCTGCGACTTACCGGCTGGAGGTGCGATCCCCTGACAAGGCCGTGCCCAAAGGGAGTTACGAAATCAAGATCAAAGAACTGCGGCCCGCCACTGCGCGAGATAAAAGCGCGGTTGCCGGCGAAAGGCTGGTCGCCGAGGGCGTACAACTTGAAGCACAATTTACAGCCGATTCGTTGAAGCAGGCCATCGAGAAGTTTCAGCAATCAATTCCATTCTGGCAATCAGCCAAAAACCCTGCATGGGAAGCCACTGTGCTTTACCTGATCGGCGATGTTTATACCTATTTACGAGAGAAGCAAAATGCGTTCGACTTCTCGAACCGGGCGCTGCCGGTTGCCGAAGCAGCGGCTCAAGAACCGGGCGACGAGGAGCGGCGCTTGGGACTCAAGGTCAAAGCTTACGCGCTCGACAAGCTTGGCAATGTATACATGGCGTTCGATGATCAGCAGAAAGCGCTCGACCTGTTCAATCAGGCGCTGCCACTCAGGCGAGCGAGCGGTGACCCTGTCGGAGAGGTGAGCACGCTCAACAATATCGGAACGGCTTACAAATACATAGGTGAATGGCCGAAGGCGCTCGATTCCTTTAATCAGGCGCGTCTGATCGTCACAGAGGTGGGTAACCGGGCAGTAGAAGCCAAGCTGCTCAGTAATATATGCGTCATCCACACCGATCTGGGCGAGTATAAAAAGGCGCTCGACTTCTGCAATCAGGCGCTGTTGATCAGACGGGAATTGAATGACCTCCCAAACGAAGCCACCGTGCTCAATAATATGGGCTTTGCCTATTCGAGTTTAGGGGAGTATCAGAAGGCGCTGGATTTGTACACGCAGGCGTATACGATCTACAAAGAGAAGGCCAGTCCTCAGGATCAGGCTATCGCGCTCAACAACGTCGGTTTTATCTACGGCACCTTGGGCGATTATCAAAAGGCGATTGATTATTACAATCAGGCGCTAGAAATCTACCGCGCCGGAGGTGATAAGTATCGCGAAGGAAACGTCCTTAACAATATCGCCGCTATTTACGCTAATATGAAAGATTTTCGGAAGGCGCTTGAGATCCATCTGCAAGTGCTCCCGCTTCGCCGCGCCGTGAATAATCATCAGGGCGAAGCGATCACCCTCAACAACACCGCCAGTTGTTACTCGAATTTGGGAGACCGGCAGAAGGCGCTCGATTATTACAATCAGTCGCTCGCACTGCACCGCACCATCGGAAATCCGCGTGAACTGGCGATTGCTCTCAAAAACATCGGCGCGCTTTATCGAGACATGGGCGAATACGAGAAGGCGCTCGGCTCCTTTAACGAAGGGCTACAACTGACACGCGCCATCGGCGACCGAAACAATGAATCAGGAATACTGGCGCATATGGCTCGCCTCGAACGTAATCGCGGCAACCTGGCTGAGGCTAAGAGCCGAATTGAAGAGGCGCTCACCGCCATCGAGTCGTTGCGCATTAGTGTGAAGAGCCATCAACTGCGTGCCTCCTTCTTAGCCTCAATGCAGACGGATTATGAATTCGATATCGATGTTCTAATGCGCCTGCACAAAGAGCGCTCCTCGGAAGGCTTCGACGCGGCGGCCCTGGAAGCGAGTGAACGAGGCCGCGCCCGCTCGCTGCTTGAATTGCTCGCGGAAGCCCACGCCGAGATATACCAGGGCGTTGACCCGGCGCTGATTGAGCGTGAACGTACGCTGCGGCAAATCATTGCCGACAAAGCGGAGCGCCAGATGCGGATGTTGAGCGGCAAGCATACCGACGAGCAAGCAGCCGCCGTCGCCAAAGAGATCGCGGCGCTCGCCACTGAGCATGAACAGACTCAAAGCCAGATTCGTGAAACCAGCCCGCGATATGCGGCGTTGACCCGGCCTGTGCCGCTCGGCTTCAAAGCGATTCAACAGCAGGTTCTCGATGACCAGACCTTGCTGCTTGAATATGCGCTGGGCGAGGAGAAGAGTTTTCTCTGGGCAGTGACCCCAACCTCGATAAAGAGCTTTGAGCTACCGAAAGGCGCTGAAATAGAATCGGCGGCCCGACACGTCTATGAGTTGCTGACGGCACGCAATCAGAGTCTTGCGAAGGAAACACCGGAACAGCGGCGGCGGCGATTGGAGCAGGCCGATGCGGAGTATCCAAAGGCATCAGCCACGCTCAGTCAGATGTTATTAGGGCAGGTCGCTTCCGAGCTAAAGAACAAACGGCTGCTGATCGTAAGCGACGGCGTGCTGCAATACATGCCCTTTGCTGCATTGCCCAACCCCGTAGCTGCGGACTCGCACCCCCTGGTTGTAGATCACGAGATCGTGAGCCTGCCGTCAGCATCCGTGATGGCAGTGCTGAGACAAGAAACGGCTGATCGCAAACCGGCTGGCAAGACGCTGGCCGTGCTGGCCGACCCGGTCTTTTCCAGGGATGATTCGCGAGTTTCATCATCGGGAAAGAGCCGGGCGATTGAAGAACCTTTGCCAGCCGCAGACGCCAAAAGATCAGCCGCAGAATCAGGGCTGACGGATCTCGCGCGATTGCGCTTCAGCCGCCAGGAGGCCGATGCGATCATGCGCCTTGCGGCTGACCATCTGAAATTGGAAGCCGTTGATTTTGCAGCCAGCCGCGCGCTGGCTACCAGCGCAGACCTTGGCCAATATCGCATCATACATTTCGCAGCCCATGGACTGATTAATAATCGGCATCCGGAATTATCCGGTGTCGTGTTATCGCTGGTCGACGAACAGGGCCGCCCACAGAATGGGTTCCTGCGGCTCTACGATATATACAACCTCAGGCTTGCGGCAGACCTGGTGGTGTTGAGCGCATGCCAGACGGCGCTGGGCAAAGAAATCCAAGGCGAAGGCATCATCGGGCTCACTCGCGGATTTATGTATGCAGGCGCTCCGCGCGTGGTGGCGAGCCTGTGGCAAATCGATGATCGGGCTACGGCAGAGTTGATGAAGAGATTCTACGGAGCTATGTTGGGAGAAGCGTTGCGGCCTGCGGCAGCACTCCGCACGGCACAGGTTTCGATGTGGAGAGAGAAACGCTGGCAAGTGCCTTATTATTGGGCCGCATTCACGCTCCAGGGTGAATGGAAATAATTGAAAGCGGAGGATCGCTCATTGCAAGAGCGTGGCGAGGCTGACACTGAAAGTAAACTGCCCGATTCGCCGGTCACTGCCGTCCCAAGCCGCAAATGGACGTTAACCCAGGAAGCCTTTGACAAGTTGCTTGCCTCGCTTGGCGAAGACCGCGAGCGCGCGGGCCAAACCTACCTGGAGATTCGCAGCAACTTGGTCCGCTTCTTTGAGTGGCGCGGCGGTCACTATCCTGAAGACCATGCCGACGAAACGTTTAACCGCGTCGCCAAGCGCATGGCCGAAGGAGAAGCGATTCTCAACCCCATGAGTTACTGTCTTGGCGTGGCGCGAATGCTGCTGCTTGAGATCAGCAAAGATCGCGCGAAAGAGCAGCAAGCTCTGGCTGAAATGGCCATCTCGCCGGGTGCCTCCCCCGACTTTGAAGCGTCGGAAGCGCGCATTGAATGCTTGCAATCATGTCTGCAAAAGCTGCCTGCTGATCATCGCGATTTGATCATTGAGTATTATCAAGGAGAGAAAGGCACAAAGATAGAGAATCGAAAAAGATTGACCGAGCGGTTTGGCGTTCCGGTCAATACGCTGAGGATGCGTGCGCTTCGCCTCAGAGAAAAACTTCTGGCCTGTGTCGAAGATTGTTTGAAAAAATGACGGTCGGTTGGTGATGAATAGACGATCTCTGCCACATATCTATAAAGGGAAAGATTTTTAACATGAGGGATGATGCTTATAGCGAAGCCTTGCTTGTTCGCTACCTGCTCGGCGATTTGACAGAAGCCGAGCAGGTCGAGATCGAAGACCGCGCGTTTGCAGATCCACAGTGTCTGCAAGCCATACTGGCGGTCGAGGCTGACTTGATCGATGCCTATGTGCGCGGAGAACTGGCGGGCGCTGCGCGGCGGCAGTTCGAGCACCGGTTTCTGGCTTCGGCAGAGCGACAGCGAAAGGTGGAATTCGCGAAAGCGCTGGCAAGTGTCACGTCAGAGTTTGCCGTCATCGAAAAAAAGGCTCGCCCCGTGATTGCCTCATCGCCGGTGACCTGGCAAACCGCACTCGCCACCTTTGTTGGCAGGCTCGGCCCGGTGCCAAAATTCGCACTGGCAGCTATGGCTTTGCTGATCCTGATTGGCGGCTCCTGGCTGGCGCTGGGAACGTTACGATTGCGTAGTCAGCTTCGCGCCGAACAACAACAGCGCGAACATCAGGAACAGATTCTTCAAGAGCAAATCGCCCAGGCGCGCGCGCGCGGAGACGATCTGGCTGCGCAGCTTCAGCGCGAACAACAACAGCGCGAGCGCAATGAAGAGTTAATTCGCGCGCTTGAGCGTGAAAGGGAAAAATCTCCAACGAAGCCGACTCAAGCCGCCGTTGTCTCATTAGCCTTGCTGTCCGGTATCCCGCGCAGCGGCAGCGCGCACCCGAAACTGGTTCTGCCGCCATCGGCGCGGCTCGTGCGGCTGCAAATCGGAATCGAACCCGGGGACGAGTATAAGAACTTCCGCGTGGAGCTTCATACGCAGGCTGCCCAGCCGATCTGGAGTCAAGACCATTTATCGGCGCGAACCGGACGCACCGGACGAGCCGTGGTTTTGAATCTGCCGGCAAGGCGGCTCGGCGCAGGCCAGTATGAACTGGCGCTCAAGGGAATAACCGATGAAGGAACAACTGAAGACCTCGGTTACTATTACTTCGACGTACTAAAGAAATGATCTTCCCTGAGCATGCCTGCCGTCTGTCTCGCCAGACTCAAACGCGAAACAGCTTTCCCCAATAATCCCTTCGGTAGCGCGACGACAGCCGACTTCGCGCTTAAGATCAGCGCCGACCGCACGCTGGCCGACTATCACTCGCCGCTGCCGCATGTCGCGACTTCGCAGCTACAATTTACTTGCCGATGCAAAATGTAATAGCCTCAGCTTAAGGTTTTTAATAGAACAGGTTACGGTTAAACATAACTGCACAAGGTACAAATACGGTACAAAAATCGCTGTGTCATCCGGAGGGCTGCTGTGTATTCCACTTATTAGCATAGTTCCGGTTTAGGCTTTGCCATTTGCCTTCGTAGCCGCTAATAAATAAACATTGACTTCATCGTCATTTATGTATATGCTGCGCTTGTGAAATATGTAGGTGGAAAGAATAGTCCAGGTGTTTATCAGAGATTAATTAATCTGATGCCTCCCCACCGTGTTTATATTGAGCCCTTCCTTGGTTCAGGTGCAGTTATAAGATATAAAAGTCCGGCTCTAATTAACATCGGTGTTGATACTAATCAAAAGTGTTTAGATAGGCTCAGTGATTTGTCTAATACTATCCTCAAATGTGACGATGCAATATCATTTCTTTCCAAGTATAAGTTTAAAGGCGATGAACTCATTTACTGTGATCCCCCTTACCTGCTTGAGACACGGTTAAATATGAACGGGAGGTATTATGAATATGAGTTCACAGACTGGCAACACAAGAAGCTACTGAAACTCCTGCGCCGCTTGAAATGTATGGTCATGATCTCTGGGTACGACTCAAGATTATATCGAGAAATGTTACCAGACTGGCGAGTTGAACCTGTTAGAGTTCCGTTGCGTAACGGCACAACTGGCCTTGAGTATGTATGGCTCAATTTTCCACCACCTCTAGAGCTACATGATTATAGTTATTTAGGCTCTGATTTCAGGGAGCGCGACCGTATAAAACGAAAGAAAAGTCGATGGCTACAAAAACTCCAGAGGATGCCGGAACTTGAGCGGCACGCAATTATGTTGGCTATTCATGAATTACGAGGGAGACATTAAAATGATCACATCTATGAAAGCCGATAGAAATTATGATCCGCCACTAGACCCAGGCATTGTAGAGGCGGTGAGAGTGTTATGGGAGGCAGGTATCGAAACATTTGAATCCTGCGAGGGTGGGCTGGGACATTCGTATGCTGAACCCACAGTAAGGTTTCACGGGTATCAAGGAGATGGCTTCAGAGCACTAGCCGCCGCCTTTGAAGCAGGTTTGCCTGTTGTAGAACTAAGGCGAGTCTGGCCTGTAATAGAGGGGGAGCCTACAGGCCCGTGGTGGGAGCTAACATTTACCCCCACCACGGGCTAATAACCGTTTACCTACGGGGTAAACTGGCGCACTCTTTACAGAGTGGTTTACCACCCGTTCCAGACCTCAAGTTCTCACGCTCGATATTGTTGCCCGTATTGCAGTCGGTGTCATTGTGGTGTACCTGCTGCTTGATCGAATGCCATGCACTTGTTTTTGCCATGACTGGATATCTCCTATTTTGAGTAGACCGACATTCTCGGGCGTGCTATATTGCGGGTGAGGCAACATAACAGCCTTAGGCTGCTAAATACTTCCCACGCCGTCGCAAAGCCAAGTCGTATTTAGCAGCCGGTTTCTTTTTGCTACCCGCTACCATACCACAATTAGGCGCACCCTACAATCAAAAAAGTACAAGATGATGTATTTTAGAGGGTTTTGTCTTCAGGAATTTAGCTTGTTTTGGGTTGCTTCTTTCATCGTCAAATTTGACGATGAAAGAAATTCGATCATTATTAGAGTTATAAGTTCAGGGGTTAAGGAAGTTCATCAGTGGGACAATCATTCTTTCTTTCGTGCCTTACGCGCTTTCACGGCAGGTTTATTGCTAGCCTTAGGTGGTCGGCCCACCGTTCTTTCCGCAACAAGCGCTAAGTCTTTCTCGTCTATCAAGTATGCTCGCCCAAACTGTTGAGCAGGCAAACGACCCTCTCTGATTAAGACATTCACCCGCGTTCGATGAACACCTAACCGCTCCGCAACCTGCGCTGTCGTCAGTAATTTCATAGAGACTTTATACATCATAAAAAACTATCTGTCAATGTAGATAATTTACTTGACAAATTATCTACAATAGTAGATAATTATCTACATAAGAAGCTGGTTCTTTGAAAACAAAGCGCGAAGCCGAAAGGGATACGGCGAAAGCCGCACCGAGATGCATAGCAAGGTAGGCGACGGGCGCAAGGCAGGAACGAGTAAGACACTCACCCGCTGACAACCCGCACACGAAACGCAATCCTAAACACAAAGCAAAAGGCCCAAGATGTTCCACCATCCTGAGCCTTCCAACCAGCCCGCGCGAACGGGCTAGAAAGTGAAAGAATCACCATGACAACCTTATCACCATTTGATTCTCGCATCCAGTGTGAAGAAGCAAGCCTAGTCACAGAACAAGAGCATGACGAAGTGATGCAGATGATTGCTGCCGAGTCTGAAGGCTTTGAAGGATACGGCGAATGGTCAGCCGAGCTTGAGTCTGAAAACTTCATTGTGCGCAACGGGAAGGTTGAGCACAAACCGCAGCCGCCGTCACAAGGCAGAATCGGAGGTTACGAACTATGATCTGTGCCTTGTGTTCGCAACCCATCGCAACAGGTGATGTGAATATGCATCACCCAATTTACCGCTCAAACGGCGGCACCGAAACCGAGCCGATGCATAAAGCCTGTCACCTCGCCTTGCATAAATCACGCAACGATTTTGCCGTTTGGGGCCGCATCGGTGGCAAGAAAGCAGCCCTCACAATGCGCTGGGCTTTCAATCTTCGCCACGTTCGCAATCATCCCGCTTATGCCGAGCATCGCCAGTTCTACTTGATGACCTACGCACAGCCGGGATGGAGTGCAGGCTTGATTATGTGAACGAACCGGGGGCCGCACATCAAGCGGCCCCCACTTCAAAGAGAGGACAAACCATGAGGCCACTAACACGCGCCGATTGCTATAGCGACGCGCAGCGCCGCATTGACGAAGAAGAAGCCGCCATCTTTGCTGCCGATACCAGCTACCTTGACAACAAGCGTGTCGAAATCTACATCGACAGCATTCGCGGTGAAACCGAAAAGGCGTATCACTGCCGCATCGGGTACTGGCGCAACGGTCGCAACTACATGGCGTGGATTCCGAAATCAAAAATCGAGTTCACGCGCGACGACCGCAGACAAGCCCTCATTCCGGTATGGCTGGCCAAGCGAATCGGTGAGCGGATCACGATCAGAACAAAGGTTGTTGATTAGCCACAGGGCAGGGGCGCGCATTCTGCCTGACCAACGCGCAAGAAAGGATTCCAGATGAACAAGACAGCAACAACAGCGCCACTCTTCCCGCTTGGCCTGACCTGGGCCACGCCAGGAGCGTTAGAAGCTCTGAGCGAAGCCGAACAAGAGGCAGCGGAGTTTCTGCATAGGCATCAGCATGGCGACTGGGGGCAGATGTGCGAAGAGGACAAGCAAGAGAATGAATTCTCAGTGGATAAGCGATTGAGGATTTTCTCAGCTTACCATCTGAGCGACGGAACTAAAGTATGGGTAATTACAGAAGCGGACAGGTCAGTAACGACCATTTGTTACCCTCAGAATACTAACTTGAATGGCAGGGATGCGACTGCCGAGACCGGCCCGGCCATTGCGCCGGGCACTCTTTACTGATGAAGTCTAACAAGACACTCTAGCGGAAGCCGCCGGTAGTGCTGCATAGTTGTGGAGCACGAAACGGTGTGGACTTGGGTCAGTTCGTAACGCCGCATTTCTGGGTAGCATCCTAGCAACATGTTATACCTTCCGGAGTAGCGTTTCCCTTTACAAAGTTTGTGTGGGGGATTATAACCATGCTGAAGTGACCATGCAGGATACAGAAGTAATCTACAATCAAAACAACTAGGGAAGATTATGAACTGTTTTCAGTTGGTTAAGGAGGTGTTGGATGAATTGTATGAATCCATGCCGGGAGCGTCTGAGGAAGAAAAAGATAAAAACATAAGAAGAGGCTTAAGATATTTAGAAGCAAAGTATATAGGACTAGCAAGAGGTGAGATAATTAACTATGCACATCCGGCCATACAGTTTGCCTACATCTATAAATATCTCACATCACACGTAAATCTTGTTTACCAGATAATCGCATCATCCGATTTGGCCGAGATGTTTGAGCAGAAAAGAATAAATATAACCAGTGTCGGGGGTGGGCCGGGCAGCGATATTTTGGGCATACTCAAATACATTCTTACTGCAAATCAAGAACCATCTCTACGTTGTACTATCCTAGATAGGAAAACTGTCTGGGAACATTCCTGCAATATCTTCATTGAAAAATTAAATCCCAACATCCAATTTACTAATATCTTTCAGACTTTTGATGTTGTAGATTCAAGAACGTGGGCTACCACAGCTAGGTATCTTAACTCAGACCTGTTTATAATGAGTTACTTCATGTCAGAAATAGATTCGTTGCGTGTAGGTGCGGAGCCTTTTTTTGCCCATTTGTTTGGTAATGCAAAGGCGGGAAGTTTGTTTCTATACATTGATAATAACAGTTCGCACTTCTATAATTGGTTTGATTCTCTGGCATCTGCCCATCATTTGGAAGTGCTAAGATCGGGGGAGGGTAGGATGGGAATAACGGATTACAGTGAGGAAAAAACAGACCTCGGTAAGTATTACGAGAAATTTGATAGTCCGAAAATTAGGAGTGATATTGCCTTTCGCATCTGTCGGAAAAATTGAGATAGGAGGTGGCCTATGCAATCTGTCGGCGATCCGCAGTTGAGCTTGACGTTTGATGTAGCCTCTGACTACTCAATGCGAATTATAGAAGCGCCAGATGCGGATATATTGTTTCTCCCAACATTATTCGACAAGACTGAGAGTGACCATCTATTCCGGGATTTGATGGAGGGTATCAGGTGGAATCAGGAAACCATCAAGTATTATGGAAAAGAAATCAACCTACCAAGATTAACAGCTTGGTATGGCGACAAGGGTATATCTTACACATATTCTCATATTTCAAACTCGCCTCATCCGTGGACACCAACCTTGATCTACATCAAAGATCGAATTGAGGGCATTGCAAAAACTAAATTTAACAGCGTATTACTCAACTTATACCGAGATGGAAATGATGGTGTCTCTTGGCATCAGGATAATGAAAAAGAGTTAGGCGAAGAGCCCGTCATAGGATCAGTGAGTTTTGGACAGACAAGACGCTTCCAACTCAGACACAGAACGAAAAAAGATTTGGGCAGGATTGATATTGATCTAACAAACGGTAGTTTTCTGATTATGAAGGGTAAGACGCAGCAATTCTGGCAACACCAAATCCCCAAAACCGCAAAACCTGTTAAGCCGCGTATCAATCTAACCTTCCGGTCTATTTATTAGAAAAGGCGGTTGCTATTTTGTCATCGCTTGGAAAAATGCTGCGTTTTGATCTGCCATTGGCAAGATTGCAATCCCGCCTTCCAACCTCCAGCCATCAATAATGGCCGCATTAACTTTTTTCACAAAGCTTTCCAAATCATCATCAAAGACAACTTTGTATTGCATGCTGTCACCTCTTCTTACCCATCAGTGGCTTTACACCTAAAATTACATTTTGTTCAAAAGTCTAACACCCCTATTCCGGGTAGTGTATCAAATCTTTATTGCTCTGGCGATAAAACGCTTGGCTCATACACAAAGGGGGTTTTATGATAACTCCTGTTGTTGATGAGCAAGTTGAAAGGTACGTTAGCGACTTGCTTGATTTGCTATCTTTTCATGGAGGTGGCGACGATCAACTTGTCGCAATGATGAAGGTCTGGGGTTACTTCGACGCGAGCGGAACGCATGATAGCCTTGACCGGAGAGGTAAGCCATCACCGGCGGTCTCCGTGGCAGGATACTTAGCCACTCCGCTTCAATGGCAACGGTTTGATAAGAAATGGCGCGAGGTTCTTAGGGATGCTGGCGTGCCCTACTTCCACGCTACTGAGTTTGTGGCTAGGGTGCCGCCGTTTGACGGATGGTCAGAAGAAAAGAGAACCAAATTTATTCTTGCACTCATTGATATTATTAGGGGGAATGTGGTTTATGGTGTAGGAATGTCTATTGTAAAAGATGAATATGAGAATGTTTTAGCAAACGTCCCCATTGCAAAACAGGTATGCGCCACACCATATACTTTCTGCTGTCATCTGTGCTTTTTCACTGGTGCTGACTGGTCAGATTCCCGCAATTACAAAGATTCGATCAAATACGTTTTTGAGTCCGGTGATTTCAGTGGTGATATACTCGCCGCGCATACGGCAGCGTGCAAAACTGACCGCGTTAGAGAGCGGTTCCGGTTCGGTATCGGTGGCTTAACTTTTGAAGATGGAGTAAAGGTCACTCCATTACAAGCGGCGGATTTTTTAGCCTACGAACTTTACAGGGAAATGGGGCGACATCTGCAACCAAATCCCGGTCAGGTCTATACTCGAAATTCATTTACAGCATTATCTCAAATAGAAGGCGATTATAGAATGTACGGCCAAGATGAGATTATAGGCTTTCTGCATGATTGGGGTTATATACAAGACGCTTCTATTAGTGGGGTGGGTGAGTCCAGATTGACTAAGATAGTAAAAGAGATAGATGATGCGCGCAAAAATAATGATAATTCAGAGGCAAAGAAATAACTATCGCAAGCTATCGTCACGATGCGGGCGGTTTCGGCTCTGAATAGATTTTGCGGGCAACCTCTAACAGTTTTCGCAGCCTGTCTTCATCAAAGTGACTTTGGCTAATCAGTTCAAGTAGATTCATCATCATGTCTTGAGGTTCCATCTCTTCAAGGGGTTGGCTGGTATCCTTATCATCGTCGGATTCTTTAATCATTTTCTTTTTCCACTTGGCAAGGTTTAATACCTGCGCTCGCTTTGGCTGTAGCGTGGGCGGTTGATTCGGCTCACGTTCTGGCATCGCCAGCACATTGTATTGAGACGTAGCGACCGCCATGAATGACCGGCGCAATGGTTTCAAATCCTCTGCCGTCTCGCGCCATTCAGGATAAGCCTGCGCTAAAGATGAAGCAAGGATAACACGCGAGACATTACGCGCTTCTTGCTTACGGTTTGCTTCTCCGAGTTCTACGGCTAATGAGTTTAGATAATCAAAGTAGACATGCGGCGGCGCGAACCGCGCCAGCGGCAAGCTGCTTTCAAGGTCTGATAGGGCTTGTTTATGATAGCCTTCTCTCGCTTTATGAATTGCAATACCACGATAGGCAATCAGGCTGGTAGCTATATCTTTGGAAGCCTTTAATGTCTCAGTAAAGTAATAGAGTTCTGCATTGGGGTCTTTCAAGTGAGCCGACACCGCAGCCAATGACAGCAACGCCTTTGCTTTAAAGCGCAGCGGCGCGGTGTCTGCCGCAAGCGTAAGCAGTTCTTTTGCTTTCCCCAGATCACCACTGCCGCAGTTGTTATAGGATACCGCCAGATAGTAATAGCCGATTGCTTGATAAGACCTGACGGGGAAGTTTGAAAGAATCTGCCCAAACTCTCTCACTCTATCAAACTGGCGAAAGGCATGGGCCTGTTCTGCTAATTGAATGAGTCTGTTTCCTAACTGTTCATAGCCTGATATTCCCCTGAGTAAGTCCTGATAGAATCCGGTTTGTTTCAGTCCGAAAGGAGAAAGCATGAAAAGACTGTTTTCTATCTGTTTGCTCATCGTCTGCTTGTCCTTCCCTATCTATGCCGGACATACGCAAGCGGGTGACTTGCCCTGTAGCTGCCGCACACCCGCCTGCATTGAGGATTATCCATGCGAATGTTGTACGAAGCCTGTGGGAACGGATAATGCTCCCAGTGGTACTACGGCTGAATGGGGAATCGCGCTAGTGGCTATATTGTTTTGGCTTAGACTGAAAGCCAACTAATAGCCTGACCGTTGAGAAAAACTAATCCTCAATGCCGCTCTATGTGGCGGCTGAGTATTTGCCTGCGCTATTGTAGCGAAAAGCACAAAGAATGCAAACGGGAAGTTACACAGGCGGGAAGCGGGCTTTAATGCACGTCACTATTGAGATAACCCTTTTCGTGTGATACAAAAAGTAAGCTTTGGCGGAACCGACCAATTGCCAGTGAGCCGATTCCGCCTTAGCGGATTTATTCCGTCTCCACGGAACGGCGACATAGTAGCATACTGTCTTCGGGGGTGTCTACTACAATTTCGCTGCAACTTCGCCGCTTCCGTAAAGGGAAGCTATGGAAGAATTGAGAGCCTATATCCGTGAGGTGATGCACCGCAAAAACATTAAGGGGATTGACATAGAGGCCAGAAGTGGAGGTCAAATAACCAACTCCTACATCTCCGACATCATCAATGGCAAAACCAAGTCTATCAGCGTTGAGAAAGTAAATGCCTTGGCAAAGGGGATGGGTGTTGATAGCTTTGAAGTATTCCAAGCTGCCAGTGGAGTGGCGATTATCAGGAAAGATGATCCCTGGCCAAGTCACGCCCTCGTGACTGCGATACAGAGAATTGTTTACACTCCAGAACTTACCCAGATTGTTCAAAAACTTCTCAGCCTGAAACCAGCTAAACTGAAAGCTCTTTTGAAAAGGCTTGAGAAAGAATAGCGCCTGTGGATAGCCAGCCGCTTGCCAATCCTGGCCCATCTCTGCCGGGCCGTGATGCGAGCGCGGCCCGCTTGATTTGTAAGTTTATTTGCCGTAGGATGCGCGGCGACGGGCTTACCGGATGTGGGTGAGGGATGGAGATATGCCACTAAAGCTCACTCGAATTCAATATAAACAACTGAACGCAAAGCAAAAAGAAAATTACAACTACCAAAAACTGTCTGCCGTGCTAGCTGATTATGGATTTGTCACAATGAAGCTGAGTTCTGATTGGAAAGGTGCTGACCTAATCGCACAACACATCGACGGCGATACCCTCTTGATTCAATTGAAGGCGCGGTTCACGTTCTGTGAGAAGTATATCGGAAAGGGGCTTTACATCGCTTTCCCCTATGGTAGTGTTTGGTATCTTTATCCACACGACGAGCTACTAGAAAAGGTAGACGGGTTGAACAGAATCAAAAGCACATCAGCTTGGACTGATAGCGGTGTCTACTCGTTTGCATCACTCACCCAACCGTTGTCTCAGCTTCTCAACTCTTACCAAGTTGAGCCATCGCGCCAATTGAAGCTAAAATTAAGCGATTGATAAAACACTAATGAATCAAAGATAATTTTGCTCGTAATTTTTTCTGTCGAATTGTTGTGACATCCTGCATCCTGGATTGAAGGAACCTTAATGCACAAGCTCAACCTGAAAGCGAATCATAAGCCAGTCCTCGCTTATTACGATGCGCTGGGAAAGTTCCATCATCTTGGCATCTCGCACGAAACCGCCGTGCGCAGCGCTTTTCAATCTCTACTCGAAACGTGCTGCCGTCAATTCAGTTGGACGCTTGTGCCCGAATGGGAAATCAAGCGGCCAAAGCAAAGACCTGTGCGCGTTGATGGAGCGTTGGTTGATGCGTTCCGCCTGGCTCACGGTTATTGGGAAGCCAAAGACGAACACGACGATTTAGCAAAGGAAGTCAAAAAGAAATTCGCTGTCGGCTATCCGAAAGACAACATTCTTTTTCAAGCGCCGGATCGCGCCATTCTCTATCAAAACGGCAAGCAGGTTTTAGATGAAGATATATCAAAGCCTGATAACCTTGTTGAAACGCTCTCTCAGTTTGTCGAGTATCTGCCGCCGGCCTATGAACAATGGGAAGGTGCTGTTGGCCACTTTCAAAACGAAGTGCCAAAGCTTGCCGAAGCCGTCAAAGAATTGATTGAGGGCCAGCGCAAGACAAATCAGAAATTCATTCAAGCCTTTGCGGACTTCTATCAACTTTGCCGCGATTCAATCAATCCGAATCTCTCAGAGTTGGCTGTTGAAGAGATGCTGATTCAACACCTATTGACTGAGCGCATCTTTCGCACGGTATTTCACAATACAGATTTCACGCATCGCAACGTCATTGCCGTTGAAATTGAAAAGGTCATCAACGCGTTGACCTCGCGCGCCTTCAGTCGTGATGCGTTCCTGAAAAGCCTTGACCGATTCTATAAAGCAATTGAAACCACCGCTTCGACAATTGATGATTACTCGCAGAAACAGCATTTCTTGAATGCGGTCTATGAAAAGTTCTTTCAGGGCTTTTCCATCAAGGTCGCCGATACGCATGGCATCGTCTACACGCCACAGCCGATAGTCGATTTCATGGTGCGCAGCGTTGAGGACATCTTGCAAAAAGAGTTTGGCAAATCCCTGAGCAGCCGCGATGTTCATATTCTCGATCCGTTCGTCGGCACTGGAAATTTCATTGTGCGCGTCATGCAGGAGATCAAACGAACGGCGCTTGAACAGAAGTACAAAAGCGAACTGCATTGCAACGAAGTCATGCTGCTACCGTACTACATCGCTTCGATGAACATTGAGCATGAACACTTTGAACTGACCAGCAATTATGAATCGTTTGAAGGCATCTGCTTTGTAGATACTTTCGAGCTGGCGGAATCTCATCAAGCCAGCTTTTCGTTTATGAGTCCCGAAAATACGCAGCGTGTTGAGCGGCAAAAACGCAGCCCCATAACAGTGATAATTGGTAATCCACCCTACAACGTAGGACAGTTGAATGAGAGCGATAATAACAAGAATCGCAAATATAAAGTTATTGATAAGCGTGTGTCTGAAACCTATGCTAAAGATTCAAGCGCGTCGAGCGTTAGCAAAATAAACGATCCTTATGTAAAAGCATTCCGCTGGGCATCTGACAGAATAAGCGATGAGGGGATGATCGCCTTTGTTACGAACAATAGCTTCATAAGTGATGCACCGTTTGACGGCATGAGAAAAAACCTAGAGCAAGATTTCGATGAGATTTACATCATGGATTTGGGGGGCAATGTTAGGAAAAATCCTAAGCTATCAGGTACTACGCACAATGTTTTTGCCATTCAGGTTGGCGTAAGCATTTGCCTACTGATTAGAAAGAAAAGCAAGCCAGCGCATTCAAGAAAGGCAAGAATCTTCTATGCTCGCGTTGATGAGTTTTGGCGGAAACAACAAAAGCTTCGATACCTAGAGGAACTAGGACATACAGGCAACATTGACTGGCAACCGATTGAGCCAGATCGGCGAAGCAACTGGCTTACAGAGGAATTAAGATCAGAGTTTGAAGACTTTTTACCGCTTGGTGATAAAGAAGCCAAAGCAGGTAGCCAAAATACAATGACAGTTTTTCGCTTGTATAGTCTTGGCGTCAATACTAACCGAGATGTCTGGGTGTATAATTTCAACCCCAAAACATTGCTAGAAAATGTCTACAAAACAACTGAGACCTACAATGAACAAGTTTATAAGTGGCACACACAAGGTAAGCCAAACGATTCCATAGATTCTTTCGTTTTACAGGATGAAACGAGAATTAAATGGAGTAGTAGACTGAAAGAATGCCTTTCTGCAAATGTATTGGCAGTCTTCGATGAGAAAAAAATCAGAAAATCTTTATATCGTCCATTCACTTGTAGTTATTTATACTTTGATTCCATATTAAATCACCGGCAAGGGCAACTACTGCATATTTTCCCCACAATTTCTACTGAGTCAGAAAACAAAGTTATCGCTGTAACCAATCATTCGCAGATTCCATTCTCAGCTCAGATGATGACTTGCATACCATGTTTGGATGTAGGAGGACGCCCCACCCAATGCTTGCCTTTCTATACCTATGATAAAGATGGCTCGAATCGGGGCGAGAACATCACCGATTGGGCACTCGCTGAATTTCGTTCGCACTACAAAAACAAATCCCTAACCAAGTGGGACATTTTCCATTATGTCTATGCGCTGTTGCATCACCCGACTTACCGAAGGCGATACGCCGCCAATCTCAAGCGCGAATTGCCGCGCGTTCCTTTCGCGCCGGACTTTCAGGCATTCGCACAGGCGGGCAAGCGGCTTGCCGCGCTTCACCTTGACTATGAAAAACAGCCGGAATACCCGCTTGAAATGATCGAAAACCCCGAAGCGCCGCTTGACTGGCGAGTTGAAAGGATGCGCCTCTCGAAAGATAAAACGAAGATCGTCTACAATGACTTTCTGACTCTTGCCGGGATTCCCGCAGAGGCTTTTGAGTATCGCTTAGGCAACCGCTCTGCGCTTGAATGGGTGATCGACCAATATCAGGTCAGCACGGACAAACGAAGCGGCATCACAAACGACCCGAACCGCGCCGACGATCCGCAATACATCGTGCGCCTGATTGGGCAGGTCATCACTGTGAGCCTTGAGACAATGAAAATTGTTCGTGCTTTGCCAGACTTGGGAATAGAGCCTCAAAAGTAAACGGCTGTTTAGCACCACAGGTCAATGGCGTTGAGCAGGATACTTCGCCATAGCATCTGTGTGCTGATTCAAAGCATGTTCGAGTTTAGAATTGAGCCGCGCTGCATAGCATGAGCAAGAAACTAATTCTGGTAGGGGAGATCGAGTCTTTCAAATAAGATTCGATTTCTCTTTTTTGCATCTCCTACCAGTTTATTGTAATCAATCACTTCCATGTAGGTGTTGAAATCAGGGTGGAAACCATAATAGCCCATTTCATCAGGGGCCGATATAAGGCGATTGTATCTCGCATGATCTTTGATTGGCTTTGTTATGTCGCAAATGAGATAGCAATAAAATCGGGTGGCGCTATGTGTTTGTATATGTCTTCCGCTTCCGTCAAGAACTTCGCCTTCTGAGATTAGTTGTACGTAGCTGTATAGTTGCCTTATAGGGTCTTTTTGCTCGCCACTTAAATCGTCTCGCATGGGTCGTTTGAATTCGATAATTACAACCGAACCAAAAGGCGGAGAGTCTTCTCCAAAAATAACTATATCAGGCTGTTTCTGGCTTTTTGTATTCAACCCTTTATTAGTGCGAAGTTCTTTATCTGATGCAAGATATTTATGGAATGGTAGTTTTTCATCAATGATCCAAAGGTTCTGCTGTTCGTATGGAACATCATCAGAAGTTGTATTCATTGGGTAAATCATGTGATGAATACGATCTTCTCTTGGATACTTGCCATCATCACCAAGTCCTAGTGTTTTCTGTAATAAATCTAATATCAGCTTTCGATGAATAACATGCTGTGCTAGTTGGGACTTGCTAACATCGTTAAGTTCCTCAACGAGTTTTTTATAGTTCTCCCTATATTCATCCATGTCTGTTATTTCCCGGTCAGGCTTACTCAGAAGTTTTCTGTAGCCTTCTTTCACTTCTGCATGAATATCAGAGTTGATTTTATATAGAACCGCATCCAGCTTTTCATCCGTGAGTCCAGGTGAAATATCTTCTAGTAACTCAGGCTTGTATTTTAAGATAGGTCTGTATTGTGGAGCATCATTATGAATATAAGCTTTAATGTGGGTTAGTTTGTCTTTGCTAATAGGCTGTAAATATGGCTTCAGGTAGTTTCTTATATTATCCAATGTGCCTTTCTGTAAGTCTTCAAAAGATAACTCATCTTGGAACTCCAGCCCCTCTGATTTAGGCGGTATATCAAATTCAGTTCTTTCCTGATTAAGGTGGGTATCCAAATAGGGGCTTGAAATATAGGCGGCGTATACAAACGAATTACTCTCATCGTCCTTTAGTTTTGTGCGCAAATCTGCAATGCGATTTGGTAGATTTATCTCTTCTACCACTCTATTATCACCACAAAAATACGCCTTAGACATTTTCTCATCGGACAGGTACAGTCTTAAATTTGCAATCGTAAAATCTATCCCCTTTACCATGAAATTGTCTTTTGCTGTATGACTACCTCTGACCTTCTTGTTAAATATCTCGTTCAGAATAAGTGTATCTCTTTTGTCCTTTAAGATGATTGACGGGCAATTCTCAGAAAGAAAATAAAACAGAAAATGCTCGATAATTCTTTCAGCGATAACTTCGATACTTTTGGGACATTGCCTTTGGTATTTTTCTTTGAACCCTATAAGCCTGACAATAGCTCCAGTCTTGGATTTATCAGTATCGTCTAATACCGGGTCGGGGATAGGATTTTCACTTACGATAAAGTCAAATTTGCGTTCCTTGTATTTTCCATCTTCAACGAAAACACTTTCCACGCTAACATGATCAAATGCTTTCAACCAAAGAAATCGCCCAGTGCCCTTTGCGCCGGGCTTGAAACCCGTATCGGAAGTATTAAACGATTTGTAATTATGCGCCTCAAAGCCTATACCGTTATCTTGTATTTCAAAGTTACAAATCCGACGTGTATCAATGTCTTTAGAATCTAACGTGCTTTGTTTCTCATCTCTCTCGATAGTTATGACTACTTGAGCCTCTGGCAGGGGAGTGTTTTTGGTCGCATGAATAGAGTTGACTATGGCTTCAAATAAAGGCTGTAGCGGGCGATTAGTTCTCAGCGTGATGTTGTCTATACGACGAGGAAAGTAAAGATTCATCTTGCACCCGTCTTGGCCTGCTATTATGCAGGCAGTTGCGGGGTTTCTCCAAGCTACTTTATGACCGGGTAGGTTAGATGTCAAGGACTTCTCCTGATTCTCTATACAGAATTTCCACCTGCACAAATAACATGGGGGTTTTACGCTATTGTTGAGCAAGCTAGCCTTTCTATCCGCTGCTTCATATCACTGGCCCGCACATCCTGCGATCTGAGCCACGCGCGACTCATCGTGACTTATACCGCATAGCGTTTTCAAATTGTCCATCATCCGGCGAGCAAGCTCGCGCCGCCGCGTATCAATTATCTGTTCTATTCGTTTCAGGTGGTTTTCGATTGTCGAACCCATTCCGGTGGCCCCAGCCTGCCTTCAGAAACCGCCTTTAATTCTTCGTTGCTTAGACCCTCGATCCACTGTTCTACTGCTGGCGAACAAGGTGCGGCGATTACTTCCAGTTGCTCATTAGTCAGATACGCCATATTGATTGCCATCAGTTGCGCCTCGGTGAGATAGTCCACATTCAATGCCTGTATCTGCTTGCGTGTGAGCTTCATAACGTCGAGCCTTGTCACTTGCTCAGGCGAGAGATTTGCAACGTCGATGCCTGCTTCTATCTTCGCCACTCTCAATTCCAGCTTCATCATTTCCTCAATTCCATCAAGATTTCTAGTTGCTGTACCCTTTCGGCCAGGTCTTCAATTTCAACGGCTTTCAAAGCCAACTCCAGCACGGCTCGCGCGGCACTCACTTTTGCCGCATCGCTTCCCGTTTTGCTATTCATCACATTGCGCAAGCAAGTGACGGCTTCGCCGGTCGCGCTTTGCAAATGCGCAATGGACTGCCTGACGGCTTCGCGGCGCGCGTCCATATAGGCACTCTTGAATGCGGGAATCTGTGCCCAGCGATACAAGGTGGATTCGCCTATCCCGACCGCTGACGCCGCGTCCCTCAACGTCGGATGTTCGAGCATCGCAAGCATCGCCCGCGTTTGCTTTGGCGTGAGAGCATCGCCAATTTGTCTGCCGTTTTCGCTCATTTTCTTTCACCCCTGCCACTTGTTCATTTGATGAACTCGGCGCATTTACCACAATGAGTGAATCGCAGCCCCGCAGCATTACATCCGGGGCAGATTGCCGAGCCGCTTTTTTGCGACTCAGTTGTTACGACATTAACGACATCAACGACATTAAGAACCGTTTCGCTTTCTGCACCGCTCTCAACATCGTTAATATCGTTAATGTCGTAACCATCCAAAGAACTATTTTCAGTAACTCGCAAAGTCCGCCACCTTTCCGTTTTTCGGTTGGTTCCGTCTGACTCTTCGAGCGTGTATCCGGCAAGGCCCGCCTCAGCGAGTCTTTGCAAAGCGCGCGTTATCTCGTTTGTGCTGCGATTGCGCCCGAACAAGTCACGGATTTGCGTCCGCGTCAGCCCTGCATCTCCCACTTCCCGTAAAGCTCTTAGAATCTCGTCAGCCACAGGATCACCCAACGCATCCCCGAAGATGAACCGTGCGGAGTTTTCACAATAAAGCCAGAGCGCCAGTGCTGCTTCGAGATGCTTTCTGCCTATGACCGCGCTGCAATTGAGCAAGGCATAAAGGCAGGCCAACCGCATCACCTGCGCCTCTGCGCGCGATGTGACCGCGCCTAGAAGCCCTGGCTTGCCCTCTGAGAGCTTTTCATAGACCTGATACCACAGGGCGCGTGCCTCAGTGTCCCGCTTCATTTCTTGGACACCAATGGCAAAATCTCGCGCCTCTCTCAAACGCCAAGCGATTTCGCCGAAATCAACTTCATCAAGCCTGCCGCCTTCAGGTAACACTTTTGAGCGACGGACACAGGCCCAAAGAAAGCGATTCGCAAAGCCGTTGCTCGCTTCGGTGGTGTTCAGGTAACGGGTCAATTCATCTTTGGTGATATGACCAATAATTGAAATGTGGGCATCCGTAGCACAGGCCGGCGAGTTTTTAGTAAGCGTGCGCAATTTGCCTGTGTCCCAAGCCTGTCGAATGACTGCTGAGAGCGTATTGCCCTCGCGGGCGGCGACTTTCAGCGTTTGAGCAAACTCGCTCTCCGTAACCAGAAGACGCTTGTCTGCCACGCCTTCATCAACAATAACGGTCTGGTATCCTGTCACGCGCCCTTTTTCTTTTATTGGCTCTTGCTTCTCAACGGGGTCACGCACGGCCCAGATTAACCCCTCGCCGCTTGAAAGCCCTGACCTCATACTATGCGCTGTCCACCGATCATCAAGCCCCCCTATCAGCCTGAGCGTCTGTTCAAGCGATGAGCCTTTTCTGCCTTTTGCCGTGCGCCCGACAAGCACGATAAAGAGGTTTGGGAAGTGACAAGAAGCCTCGGCGACGAAATGAGCCGAGCGCCCGATGACGTTACCAAAGATGGACAGCGTTTGAATAAGTAAGGCTACCGGGTCGGCTTCTGTATGCGGCTCGATGGTGCGGGTGATGTCGCCAGCCAAGCCGTAGAACGCTGCTGGGCCAGGTGGGTCAGGCCACTTTTGAATTGTGATTTTTGCTTCCGTCGCCTGACTATTGATCTTTGCTTTTCCGTCCGTGCCTGAGCCATTTGGGTGCTCAGGCAAACCGAAAGCGCGAAGGATAACAGCTTCATCGCAGCCTTTATTGCAGCGAGTGCCATTTGTAGTCGGGTCGTAAAACAAGCCTGAGTCGCCCCGTCCGTTGTGACATATCCCGCGACAATCCCAGCGACCTTGACCGTTTTGCTTCGCCGTCGAGTGTGACATCACACGGCGGCCTAGCTCCGCTTTGAGAGCTGCCCAATTCGCATAGCCTGAGATGTTCGGCGTTCGTGATTTTGCCTGAGAAGGCCCATTGCTCTGCGTCTGCGGTACTGGGGGGAATGCCTCAAATAATTCTTGAACGATGTATCGCCGCTCAGGAGCAAATTGGATTATTTCGACTCGCTTGTAGTGAAGCCCGCCGTCGCCGTTGAGCGAAACGTGATTCATATAGGGCAGACGCATCAACCGAGATGGATTCTTTATATCCGGGTCGCTCTGAAAGTAGGCAATCAACCGCATCTGTAATTCGCGCCACTGTGATTCTGAGCAATCCTCTTCGACTAACCAGTAAGCATGAACGCTCTTGAGAGTTTCGATTCTGGCGCTTGTAGGAATTGGAGCCGAGTCAAGCAAGGCGTGTTGTTCACTGATGGGCAAATCATCGCGCTCGCAAAAAACCGCGTTGAATCGAGTGATTGATTTATCCGTGTTGCCGCCGCTGTTTGGGATGAAGTAAACCCCGCACATCTTGTTTAGTTCATAGATGTAACGCTGTGTATTTACATTGTCGGCAAGCTCGCGCCGGTTGGTTTGTGTCATCACAGTTTTGTTTTCTTTGCATTTAACAGCGCCTTTCGCTCTTATCGCTCGAATGTGGATCGTCTCATCCGGGTCAGGGAAAAACACTGAAAGGAATTCTGACAGTCTGACATCCACGCTGCGGCTCCTCTTTTATCTTCCCGCCTTGTGTGCGCGCTTTTCTTTGTTGAATAGATAGCTGTCTGCTTCGGCCTCGATGTCGGTAACTGTCTTGCGACGGCCTTGCTTAATCCACTCGGTTAATTCCCGTTTCGAGAAATACAATTTCTTCCCTTGCTTCATGCAGGGAATCTTGGATTGAGCCACTAAGCCATAGAGGGTCGGCCTAGCAAGTCCTGTGATCTCCTGGGCAAGCTCAATGCCGCCGATTTGGTCAGATTCAGGTTGAAAAGTGGGGAGGGTGTATTCGGCAAAGAACGATTCAAGCTCTTGCCTGAGAAGTTGCCGGATTTCAGGAATGCTCAGTTGAGTGAATACCAGATTTTCCATTCGTGCAAGCTCCCTTTCTTTTTGGCTCACACGAATTATCAATCAGAATTTCAGAGTGGAGTTACCACAGGAGTGTACCGCAAAGTTAGGATGAACCGCTGCTTATTTCATTGTTAATCATTTTAACGATCTCAGTCAGCCCCAGTTTCTCAAAGAAACTCCGAACAAAGCGTAAATCCTCACTTAATTCTTTGTCTCTTGAGCCAAGAGGATTGCAAACCCGCTTGTAAATGTTCTTGTAATTCTTGCCCGTAAGAAACTCTATAAATCGCGCGACATCTGCGCTTGAGGTTTGACTCGCCTGGCAATACTGTAAAAGGTAATGAATGGCTAAGACCTGTCTAGCGGTTGTAAATTCAGGATTGCGGGTGATTGTCTCAGCTACAGCCTGTGATTCACGTTTCCCTTTACTCTTTGCGCCAGCGTCGGTTTGTGTTCTCAATAGATTCCTCCTGTATTCAATCTCTGATTTGATATTCTTGGCAAATCTCCTATGTTTTTCCCGATGTGCATCCCGTTGAATCTGAGATTTGTCCGATAAAATTTCATCCCCTCTCGTCTTGATAGGCGCAGGCTTTCCTGAAAGACCATTGCTACGTCGCCATCGCTTATGTTCTTTGATGACCCACTCAAGGTAGGCTATTTGCTCACTCATATCTCGAATTTCATCACAACGGCTCATCACCTGTTCAAATATATCTTTAGAATAAAAATTGAGCGCCTCGTTCATTTGCTTGCCTCGCTTGCATGACCTAAATCTAATTTGATTTTATTGGCGGCCTCCACTTTCATCTTGTCAATGATCTGTGCATAAATCTGAGTGGTTTTCAATTCTCTGTGGCCAAGCATTTTGGAAACGGTATAAATGTCAGTCCCCATAGTCAACTGCAACGTCGCAAAGGTATGCCGGAAGCAATGAAAGGTGATGCGCTTCGTTATACCTGCTTTCATTACCCATTGCGCCAGCTTCAAGTTGATCCAGGCTGAATACTTGAGACCTTTGAATATCTTTTCAATGGGTTCCCCTCGCTCGCCAAGAATCTGGTAAGCCTGCTCTGAAATCGGCAAAGTTTCTGTGCCTTTTGTTTTCTTCTGAGTGAATCGAATGAAGTGGCCGTTTGTTTCGCTGTGCTGGACTTCAGACCAGACCAGCTTTTCAACATCGCTCCATCGTAAGCCTGTCAGAGATGAGAACAAAGCCGCTCGTTTTAATTCGGGCATATCGCATTCAGTATTTGCAAGGGCTTGCAATTCTTCAATGGTCAGATATTCCTTTTGCGTTTCGGCCTGCTTAATGGCCTTAACCCGCTTCGCCGGATTATCAGCAATCAGCTTGTCCGCAAAGGCTTGTTTCAAAGCCGCTTTGAATTTATCGAAGTAAGACATGGCGGTATTCTGAGCTAACTTGCTTTTATTGCTTCTCATGCTGGCGCTACTGAGAAGGAAGTCTCTGAAGTCTGCGCAAAACTTTTCGTCTATGTCGCCAATCAGGCAATAACCTTTGGTGAACTTCTCAAGATAGTTGTATGCGCTCACCCAATTTTCATAGTTATTCTCAGAAGCCTTTCGCGCTTCGGTTAGGCTGCGGAAATAAGCTAGAAAGTCTGTTCGCCTCTTGGCCTGATGCGTGAAGCCATAAATACCCGCCTGTAGCTCAATCTGACGTTTTGCCCGGATGCTTTCAGCGAGGCTCCTGGTGTCCTTGTTCTGTTGCTTTTCAGGCTCGCTCTTTGGACGCTCGACAACGTAGAGGCCAAGAAATTCTCGTCTGGTAGGCTGGCCTGTGTCGGGGTGTGTGATCGGTGGATAGAAATCAAGATACAAACTCTTGCGACCACTTGAAATCTTCTTTTCTCTGAGTGTGACTTTCATCGCTTTACGCCTTCTGTGTGGTTTCCGCAAATAACGCTTCGAGACTTGCCCGCTTGATGATGGTTCGTCTGCCGAGCTTCACAGCCGGGATTCTGCCGCTCTGCATAAGACGGAAGGTTGTTCTTCTACTCAGCCCAAGCAAGGCGCAGGTTTCGGTAATGCTCAAGAATTCTTTCTCTTGTAGCTCTACCAGAGGCTTGTTGCGAATCACCTGTGTCTCTGCTTCGGATCGTTCAATCTTCGCCTGCCGCAAACGAGCTTTGTAGCCACGTTTCGCGCACACGTCGCCACAGTATTGAGTGACAGTTGTTTTAGCCGTGAATTCATTTCCACACTGCTGGCAAATCCGTTGAACTCGAATCTTGGTATTCATAGAGTTAGTGCCTGTAAGTGCCTAGAAGTGCCTCAAGGTGTCAGTAAGTGCCATAATTTCGCCTTGAGCCATAAATTTTGTACCTCGTTTGTACCTCGCGCTTATAAGGTACAACAAAGGTACAAAAATCAACAAACAAAAACGAAATATCCATCACAAAGAATTACGCAAGATGGACAAGAAAGGTTTATGTTTTAAGGATTTATATCTGATTGCTACTAGGTTTGTGATGGATGGTTATGGCAGCTTACTTTCCGATGCAGAATGTCGAAAAGATCTGTCCGAGAAGATCGTCAGTAAGCGTTTCGCCGGTAATTTCGCCCAAACTCTGCAAGGCGCTGTGCAGCTTCAACAGGATGATCTCTTCAAGCTCGCGCTGGATCATCAGGTCGCGGGCTTCGTTGAGCCAGGCAATCGCATGCATCAGTGCCGTGTGCTGGCGGGCGTCGGTGATCATTATATCATCGCGCTCTACGACTTCGTCGCCGCTCAAGTGCGCGAGAATCGCTTCGATCAATTCACCGAAGCCTTCCCCGGTCACCGCTGAAATGTAAAGCACATCACTTTTCACAATTCGGTGGAGGGCTTCCCCATCAAGCAGCCCTGGCAGGTCAATCTTGTTGGCGGCGACGAGACGGCGCGACGGTGGCACATCGCCGAGCAGTTGCTGGTCGTTTTCGGTCAGCGGCGCGGAAGCGTCGAGTACAAGCAAAGTAATGTCTGCGTCAGCAATTGCTGTGCGGCTGCGCGTGATGCCGAGGCTCTCGACCACATCGCTGGTTTCGCGGATGCCTGCCGTGTCAATCAAACGCACCGGCACGCCGCCGATAGATGTGCTCTCATAAAGCGCGTCACGGGTCGTACCAGGCAACTCGGTGACAATCGCCCGGTCGGTGCCGATGAGTCGATTGAAGACTGATGATTTTCCAACATTCGGACGACCGACGATGGCCAGATCGAAGCCTTCCTTGACGAAGCGCCCGAAGGCAAAGCTGGCGGCGATTTCCTTCAAGGTTTCGATGATATGCTCAAGCCGCTCGCGCAAAGCCGACGCCGCGACTGGCGAGATGTCGTCTTCAACAAATTCGACGCTTGATTCGAGATGAACGATGATTTCAACCAGCGCGTCTTTGGCGGGAGTGAGTCGCTTCGACAAAGCGCCTTCGAGTTGGCGTGTCGCGACGCGCGCCTGATACTCGGTCTGCGCATTGATGCAATCACGCACCGCCTGCGCCTGCGCCAGATCAAGGCGACGGTTGACGAACGCGCGAAAGGTAAATTCGCCCGGTTCACTGAGGCGGGCACCGCCTCGGATGAGGATTTCGAGCAGGCGGCGCAGAATCACAGGGCTGCCGTGACAACTCACCTCGACGACATCTTCGCCGGTGTACGAGCGCGGCGCTTTGAAGTACGTCAGCAAGGCTTCATCAATAGCTTCATCGGTGGCTGGATCAACGATGCGCCCCAACTGCACGCGCCCCGGGTCATCGAGCGATTTAGGTGATTTGGTGTGAAAAATTACAGAAGCGATCTCCAGGGCGAGGGGGCCGCTCAATCGAATGACGCCGATGCCGCCGCGACCGGGCGGCGTCGAGATGGCTGCAATGGTGTCGTTGCGGAACATTCTGAAAGTTAAAAAAGCTTCGTCAAGCCTCTCCGATTTCCACTAACCATTGTCTCAACAGTTTGTCTTCAATGCGAAACCCCAGATCCTTTATGAGCTTGTCAATTAACGGTTTGACTTCTTGAATGACTTTCATTTTTTTAAACTCAGCAAGCAGATTCAATACGCCTCTAGCATTCAGGGTAAGTCTTTGTGCAATCAATCTGCCTTTGCGCTCATCAATTAAAACGTCTGTTATGCCACGCTCACGTGCTTGTATAATCGCTTCCGCCTCACCTCGATCAAGCGGTGGAGTAGAAATCAGGTTGTGATCATAAAGAAGCCGGGCATCCACTTCGTTCGCAACAGAACATTCCTTGAAGAATGTGTAATGCTTCAACAGCTTCCTGAGTTGATGCCGGCTTTGTCTTTTGCGATCCAACTCTTCGCGCACATACTTTGGGATGAAAATGGTATTGTAGCGAAGGACCAGCTTCGGAAGAAGATCAAGCTCAAGTGTGATATCCAGATGCAACAAACAGAGAAGGCAGGATGCATCCATGACAGCTGCCCCTGTTGTACTTCGCATTCGAGGCATTAGCTTTGAGTCAGTTCTTGCAGCAGGAAGAGACCGACAACCGTTCCCGCAAGAGCCAGAATGGCGTTTCTGGTCTCTTTGTCCGTCTTTTCTTTCCGAAGAAACTCTGCAATCTCTTTTTCCATTTCGCCCGGCCTGTTTGGATCAAGCTCAAAGATCGGCATGCTCGATTTGCCATGCTGCTGAAAGAGGTTTTTGATGGCTTTGATCGAAACGCCTCGCTCAACAATCGGAACGACCAGCTTTCCAAGAGTCAAAGTATAGTGGAGTTCCTTCCTGACCTGCGGCGAAGCCTGCCGCGTCAGGAAAGCGATTACCGAATCGGCCTCGCTGATCATTTGCGCAATAGTTGGCCAATCTGAACGTTGCGCCGGACTGGGCACTTCGACATGCAGGCCGGAAGCCGCTGCGAGCGTCTGGAGCCGCCACACCACAACCATCTCATCAGGAGCCGTGTTATAACTCAAAAACACCCTATACATCGCCAACTCCCCGCACATCACTTCGCCGGATGGATGGTTACTTTACGATTGTCGCCGCTGCCTTGGCTTTCGCTGCGCACGCTGGCGTCTTCGGCGAGCGCCAGATGAATGATGCGCCGCTCGCCGGGACTCATCGGATCGAAGGTGAACGGTTTGCGCGTCATGCGGACGCGCTCGGCGGCTTTTTCGGCCATCAACTGCAACTCTTTTTCGCGCTGCGCCCGGTAACTGCCTGAGTCGAAGACGACGTGATGATCTTCGCCTGTGACGTGCGCCAGCGTGCGGTTGCCGAGATGTTCGAGCGCATCAAGCAACTCGGCATTGTGGCCGAGCAGAACGGCGCGGTCGCCGCCGCGCACCTGCACCCGGACGGCTTCGCCAAGCGGTTCAATGCTGGCCCGCAAATCCAGGTTGCTCTGTTCGAGCACGCGATTGATGAAGTCTACGACGCTGTTGATGTCACCCTGCATCTTTCACACCTTTGATGATTTTCAAGAAAGATCGCTGCTCGGCAATGTGGCTCGATCCTTGCCGGCTTTCGGCTTGCCGCCCTTTGGCGTGGTTCCTTTTTGCGAATTGCGTTGACTGGCCGCGCCGCCGCCTGCCAGCGCTCCTGCCTGGTTTTCCGGCTCGGCGTTCTGCTTATTAATCAAAAGCTGAATGGCGACGCCGACAATGTTGCTCACCATCCAGTAAAGCACCAGCCCGCTTGGCGCTGACAGGAAGAAAAAGTAGGTCAGCATGATCGGCATCAACCAGGTCATCATCACACGCTGCATCTTCATCGCCGGATCAGCGCTCGCCGGTTGCGGCGTGAATTTCGTCGAAGCGATCATGGAGATGCACATGACAATCGGCAAAATCTTATACGGATCAGGCTTCGACAGATCACTAATCCAACCAAGCCACCCCGCGTGACGCACATCGAGCGACATGCCTAGATACATGTAGACCGACCAGAAGATCGGCAGTTGCAGCAGCATCGGCAGACATCCCCCCAGCGGGTTCGCTTCCTTCATCAAGGCAAGCTGTTCCTGCTGCAATTGCTGCAACTCGCGTTCATACTTCTTGGGGTTTTCTTTGAGCTTCTTCATACGCTCTTGAAGCTCTTTCAGGCGCGGCTGATGTTTGGCCGCCTGCTTCATCTTCTTCGAGCTGGTCGCGCGCAACGGCCACAGCGCCAGGTTGATTAGTATCGTGACCGTGACAATCGCCCAGCCATAGTTGTGATAGAGGCCAGCAAAAAAATTGAAGGCCCATGCCAGCGGATAAATCAGCGGGCGGACGATGGCTCCGAAAAAGCCGTAATCAATCACCGCGCCGAGATTGGCGTTGTACTGGCTGCCGACCTCTGCAAGCACCTCGCGGTCTTTGGGGCCGACGAAGATATGCGTGGCGACGTTTGCAGGGACGCCGACCGCCGGGTAATCGTGCAGCGGATGATTCGGGTCGTCCTGCTTGAGTTGCAGGTTCTCCAGAGTAACTTCGCGGGCAGGTTGATCGGGGATCGCCAGCATCGCAAAGTAGTGATCGGCGACGCCGACCCACTGGTAGTCGTGATGCAAGGTGTCGAACCTCGGCGCTAGGCTCTGGCCCGCAGCAGCGCCCTGCGGAATGGCATCGAGCGTCACCAGGGTGCTCCCCTGCCCTTCGACAACGCGCGCATAACCGATAAAGCTCGCGCCTTTTTCAGCGGTAATTTTAATGTAGTTGATGCCACCGTTCAGCGGCTTGTCGAGGGTGATCTTCTTGTCGTCGTAATTGACCGCTTGAATGGTCGCCACCGGCTCGTTGATCTTAGCGCCGGCCAGTTGCTCGCGGCTGCTCTGTGTGGTGTAGGCTACAACTTGCGGCGGTGTGCTGTAGCTGCCGCTCGACTTATCGCTTTGATCGCCGATGCCAGGGCCGATGACCAACTGCGCGGGCCGCTCGCCTTCACTGGTCGTCAGGCTGGCTTTGGCGTCACAGATCAGGCGGTCGCCATAAAAAGTGAATTCTTTGGTCGCCGTCGCCGTGCCGTTTGTAACGGTGAAGGTGATCTTGCGCTGCTCGCCTGAGCCGATTTTGATTTCGTTCTGGCTTACGTCCGCGCCGTCAATCTTGATCTGGTAATTCGTCTGGTTGAATTGCGCGGCCAGTTCGGGCTGATCGGGCAGCAGCAAAGCAAGCGGCGCATCCAGGTATTCCGGCACGGGCTGCGGGACGAGTTGCAGATCGCCTCCGCCAGATCCCTTGATCTCTTTGCGAACGCCGTTGTCTTTATAGGCATGGAGAATCCACGATGTCGCCACCGCGCCGCGATTCGATAAGGTTACTTCCCAAAAATCAGTAGTGACGACAAGGTTGCGCGGCGGCACTTGCGTCAGCGGCGCAGGCGTTCCCGGTACGGGTGTGGTGGCGGCCTTCGCAGGCGTTGTGGGTGCGGTGGTCGGCGCTTGCGGCTTCGAATTACTGGCTGCCTGCTGCGGCGTCGGCGTTGACGGCGGCTCTGGAACCGGCGATGACGGAAAGAATCGGTTCGTGATAAATGAGTAGCCCATGAGGACGGCTACTGAAAGAACCAGGGCCAACAGCAAACGTTTACGATCCATCAAATCACATCGGGCCGCATCGGCCCGTCCTTCTATTTATAATAGCTGGCCGCGAAGCCTGCGCCATTCAATCGAGTGACGCGGGCTTCGCCGGAATTACTGCACCGGGTCATAGCCGCCTGGGTGAAACGGATGGCAGCGCAGCAGCCGGCGCACCCCCATGTATGAACCGCGCAGCGCGCCGTATCGGCGAATCGCTTCCAGGGTGTAGGCGGAACAAGTGGGCGTGAACCTACAGGATGGCGGGAGCATCGGCGAGATGACCAGTTGATAGCCGCGTATCAAAGCGATTAAGACTGCTCTCACTGCTTCCCTGCCCTCTCCAGAAAGGCGATGAAGTCGCCTTCAAGGTCGCCATAAGCTGCCTCGACCAAAGGCCGCTTCACGTTCATGACTATATCAATTCCCGCAGGGACTAGCCATTTGTTTTTTCTAAACGCCTCGCGCAGTAACCGCCGGGCGCGATTGCGCTCGACGGCGTTGCCAATCTTCCGCGTCGCCGTGATGCCGATGCGAGGCCGGTTGTTCTGGCTCGGCAAAACGAACGCCGTGAAGTACCGTGCATGCAGCTTGCGGCCTTGCTCGTAGACGCGACGGAACTCGTCGCGTTTGAGAATGCGGTCTGACTTGGGGAAGTTCCGGGATACATCACTCATTAGCAGCTTTCAGTTGTCAGTCATCGGTTGTCAGTTGTAAGGCGCACCTGCCGCTGACAACCGATGACTGACAACTGGCGACTGCTTAGTAATGCGCGGGCGTCAGGCGCTTGCGCCCTTTGGCGCGGCGGCGTTTAAGGACGAGTTGGCCGCCCTTCGTGCTCATGCGGACGCGGAAGCCGTGCGTCTTGGCGCGGCGGCGATTGTTCGGTTGAAAAGTTCTCTTCGGCATACCCTACACCTTTCGATAAACGTCTCTACAGAAAAGGGTAAGCCTATCGAATGCGGTGACTGGTTGTCAAGCTTGCGACAGATGCGGCAGGCAAACCTTGCGCTTGGATTAATTATCAGCGGTGATCCGCTGTCGGCTGCGGAACTAACTTTGACGATGCAGGTTTGCTATGATAATTTGACCAACCTGGATATATGTTTAGGAGGCAGCTATGGATATCAAAGAGCGAGTAGTTGACGGAGTGAGCGTCCTTGATCTGGCAGGCAAGATCGTGCTTGGCGAAGGGGATGGGCAGATTCGCGACCGCATTAAAGATCTGCTCGCCGACGGCCAGCGCAAGATTCTGTTGAATCTCGGCGATATAACTTACATTGATTCGGCGGGGCTGGGCGCGCTCATCAGCAGCTACACAACGACGAAGCGCGAAGGCGGACAGTTGCGGCTCGTCAATCTGACGAAGCGCATTCAAGACTTGCTGGCGATTACCAAATTGATCACCGTCTTCGACACCTACGAGAGCGAAGCCGAAGCGATTGATTCGTTCTCGCAGTAGAAGCCCGAAAAGTCACAGGTCGAAAAGTCGAAGGCTCAGCCTGAGCGGCTGGCACGCCGCCGTTTTGCGTTGTGCTTCTCGCCTTTTCGGCCTTTCCGTTTTCCAATGAGCGATGGTCAAGGCTGCTGTGCGGCCAGGGCGCGCACGCGCTCGATGCTGGTTTTAATGGCCGGGTCGCCCGTCGCCGTAAACGCTTTCTCGTATATCCGCAATGCCTGCTGATACTGCTTGTCGCTTTCGTAGACGTACCCCAGTTCTGACAAAGCCGCCACCGAATCGGGCAACAATTGTATGGTAATCTCCAGCGCTTCCATCGCCTTGCGCATCTGGCCGTTGCGTGACAGCGCAATGCCATAAAAAAGCCAGGCTTGCCCGTTATCCGTATTCGCTTTGGCCAGCTTTTCCAGCGGCGCGACCGCTTTATCGAATTGCCGAGCGCCGAAATAAGCGCGGCCCAAGACGCTCGCCGTCTTTTCGTCGTCACGAACTGCCCGCAGCTTTTCCCCGACTTCCGCCGCTTCCAGCCATAAGGCATTCGCATTGGTCTTGCGCGCCTTGCGAAGCAGGCTTTCGGCCAGCAGATCCATCGCCGCCGTCTCTTCGGCGTTGGCTTTGACGGCTTCACGCAAGGCGGCAATCGCGCGGTCGTCGTCTTCGCGCTTGTAGTAAATCGCGCCGAGGTAGTAATAGTTCACGCCCGCGTCTTTCGACTTGTCTGCTGAATTTGCCTTGCCGTTGGCGGCGGCAAACATGGCTTCAGCTTCGTCGAAGCGTTCCAATTGATAGTAGGCCCGCCCCAACGCCGTGCGCGCCGCCGCCTCGACTTCGCGTTTGGCTTGCGTGTTCATGTCGATGTAGCGCTTGAGCGGTTCGATGGCTTTGTCGTAGCGCGCCGCGAGGTAGTACGAGATGCCTATGGTATACCAGGCACCGGCGATTTCGGCGCTTGCCGGTGATTGCACTTCGAGCAGATCAATGGCGCGCGTCATTGGGGTTTCAACGCGGTCGTAGCGTTTCAACTTATATTCGCACAGACCTATGTAATACCATGCTCCTGCCGCATCGGGCCGCTCGGCAATCAGGTCTTGAAACTCGGCGAGCGCCGCCCGGTAGTCGCCTTTGTTGTAAAGCGCGACGCTGCGTTCCCAGTCAGAGGCGTGCGCGGTCGCCGCAAATAACGCCACGAGCAGCAGGGTGGCGCACCATTTGTTGAGGATTGACTGCATCATTGAGCATTATGGCATGAGCCGCAAGCCATGTCGAACGGGCCGGATATGCCACTATGCCGGTCGAAAGGTGCGCGCTTTGCAACAGCTTCAGGCTGGCGATCAGCGATTTCGCTTGGCGGCTTCTTGACAGCCAGCGATAAAGCAGGGTAGGCTGGCGGTGTTCGAAACATCTCATACCTTGGGCCGGGCGCTCCCACTTGCCAGACAGGACGGCCTCTTTTCAAGCCTCTTTCAATTTATGATTCATCTTACTATAGCGCCGTCGCGCGACGCGCGCACCGGCTGGTTTTCGGATTTCGCTTCAATGACGAGATCGTAAAGCCCATCGGAGCAGAGCAGAAATTGGTCTCCCGCATTAACCGGCAACGGCTCATTCGGGCAGCAAAAAGAAAAAAAGAGGGTGAACCTGGCCAGTGTCGGCGTGGCTTTTCGCGTCAAGCGGCGGGTCTCAGAAATAACGATAGTGGCCGATCTGTCGCCACGCAAAGAGAACATCTTCCAGCCGCGTCCCCGCGCCGATGTTATGGACAATGTAATATCGCTCACCATCACGCGCTCGCAGGTTGACGACGATGCCGATGTGCGTCAAGCCGCCGCCTAGATCCCAGGCCACGACATCGCCCGGCTCATAATCTTTCGCATTCGTTGTGATCGGCAAGGATTTGTCGCGGCGCTTGAAGTAGGTCATCAGGTTGGGCACGCGGCGATGATCAATGTTGGCGTCGGGCGCTTTCAATCCCCAGCGATTCGGATAGACCGTGAAGTTACGCGCCATGTCTTCGTGAACTTCCTTCTGCAAATCCACTCCGCCTTTGCGAAAGGCGCGCACGATCACATCGGCGCAGACGCCGCGCTCAATGGGCAGATCACCGCCCGGATAATCCAGCTTAATGTAAGCTGGATCATAAATCGTAGTTTGCTTGGTCTGCGCCAGGGCGTTGTCGATGACGGGCCGCAGCACCGGCTTGACTTCGCGGCTGACGGCCTGCGCGCGGTCGGCCTGCATGGCTTTCGGCGCACAGGCCATCGCAGCGATGAGCGCTGTGAGCAAGAGGCTCGTGAGGGTTCGGCAGATGTGCATCACGTTTACCATAGGCGGTGAGAATTTCTTAGTGGATCAACCTTCTCAACTCGTTGGCTCAACTCGCTGACTCAACTCGCCGGCTTAAAGATGCGCTTTCGTGGCGGCGAGTTGTTCAAGCCACTTCATCCTTAAATGCCGGGCTATGCTTTATCGCGGAGATTTTCCAAACTACTTGCAGTGCGCGCCAGTCTTAACCATATCGCCAGCGCAACGCATTTGCCATTGCCTTGCGCGGTACTCAGAGTTTTTATGGCAGAACTGCTATAACGAGTTTGTCCTCCGTTACTGGCGGCGATGGGTTTTGGTGACCGTGAAGGTTGCCGGGCACATCGCCCTTTTTTCGTTGACCAATTGGCGACACGCCGCAGCTTTAAAGGATCAGCCGATGCAGATTAACTGTCTACGGTCATTGCCGGTCACTGGCTCGCAGCAGATCTTCTGATAAATTTTCATGAGAATTTCTCAAACCTTCAAGCGGCGCGCGATGTCTTATCAATTGTCAGCGGACTGCTTCGGGAAAAACCGAAGGGAGAGTTTATGAAGAAGGTATTCAGCCTTACGTTGTCGATAGTGTTTATTCTTGGACTCGGCGTCGCCGCGTTTGCCAACACGCCTTACATCAATCGTCGCGAGCATCGCGAACAACAGCGCATACGCCAGGGCGTACGCAGTGGCGAGTTGACGCGCCGCGAAACCGCGCGGCTTGAAGCCGAACAGGGAAGAATTCGCGGTTATGAATGGTATGCCAAATCCGACGGCCATGTTAGCCGCGCCGAGCGTCGCCACCTCGACCGTATGCTTGACCGCTCCAGCCGTGATATCTATCATCAGAAGCACGATGGTCAGGATCGCCTTCCTTAATCATCGCGCGCAGGCAGGGTTGACCGGGCGCAACACAAGGGGCGCTCGTTCAACGCTTGTCTCGCACCGCCCTTAACCTTATACGACGCGGCTTGATGAGTCATTGGACATCTGCGTCGCACCGAGAACCGGATCTAACCCCTTAGGAGGACAGCATGAAGAAAATCATTAGTATGATGTTGATTACTATTTTTGTGCTCTGCATGAGCGTCGCTTCTTTCGCACAGAGCACCAACACGCCGAGAATTGACAGGCGTGAACGTAACCAGCAGCGGCGCATCCGTCGGGGCGTGCGCAGCGGCGAGTTGAACAGAAGGGAAGCCCGGCGGCTTGAAAGACAGCAGCGAGTGACGAGAGCCGAAGAGGCTGCCGCCAAAGCCGACGGCAAGGTGACAAGGCGAGAGCGCCGGCATCTGAACCGACGCGAGAATCGCACCAGCCGCCACATCTATAGACAGAAGCACGATAATCAAAAACGCTAAACCCATTGCCGCGATGCGCTGCCGTTCGTTTCGCATTCTTCAAGCGAGCGGGTTATTTGCCAGTGCGAATCGTGAAGGCGTGCAACGCGCTGCTATCACTGGCGCGTTGCACGCCTTCATCGTTTTGCCTATTCATCGGCAGGCATTGCTTGTCGGCGCGTACCGCAATCCTGACTGTATTCATTTCAGCAACGCAGTTGGAAATTCTTACACGCCGAGCCTGTAATCTTTACTTATAGAGCACGCCGAGCCCTACGGGCGCGCTTTATTTTTGATTGTTTACACAATCTGCCTGATCGGCACGCTCATTGCTGAATCATCGGTGGGGCAGAGATACGGGTGATGGAATATCATTTCCGGTCTCTATTTGCGGTTGCCGGGGTGAGGACGGCGACCACAATTGGCGATGCGGAGATTATCTCTGCATCGCCATTTATCTTTTAACCAGTGGGAGAAGTGAAGAATATGAAGATGAAACTCGCAGGATTATTCGCTCTGAGCATATTGCTAGTCCTTAGCTCAACCGGCTGCGCGACGAAAAAATACGCGCGCAATCGCGTCAACGAGCGCATGACGCCGCTTGAGCAGCGCGCCGGCTCATTGGAAGAAACATCACGCCGCAATACACAGGATATTGGTCAGTTAGGCACCGACGTGACGGATGTTCGCGGTCGCGCTGACCGCGCGCAGTCGCAAGCCGATACGGCTTTGGCGCGCGCCAATGAAGCCAACACGCGCGCCAATTCCACCGATCAATCGGTGAACGACCTGCGCACGAATATCGACAAGTACGGTGTGCAAAACACCGCCTCGGTCAATTTCAAATTCGATAGCTATCAGCTAACTCCCGAAGCAAAAGCGGCGCTTGATCAATTGGCGGCGCAGATTAAAGATCGTGAAAATTTCATTCTTGAAATTGAAGGCTTCGCCGATGCAGTCGGCAGCGATCAGTACAACAATCAACTGACGCAAAGGCGCGCCGCCGCCGTCCAGCGTTATCTGGCGGAGCAGTATAATATCCCCCTGTTTCGTATGCGCATACTCGGCTTCGGCGAAGTCCGCCCGGTCGCCGACAACCACACACGTGATGGCCGCGCGCAGAATCGCCGCGTCGAGATTCGCCTGCTGACCCGCAACGTCGGAAGCGGCGCGAGCAAAAGCTCGGCGTCGAACGAATAGTTTTCTATCCACGAGGAGTCGAACGCTTGAACCACAGCTAGAACCAACTGCCCTCGATCAACACTGCCTCCGAAGAAAGGCGGGCCACGCGGCTCGCCTTTTATTTTTCAGCCTGCCGCGACCAACCGCCTCGCCTTGACGCGCCCCGCAAGAAGTTTTATGAAGAGTCTATGCAGCGTCCAATGCAAATCAGGCGAGTGCATCTATGAAAGAACGAATCGAGATTGTTCAAGGCGACATCACGAAGCTGAAGGTTGATGCGATTGTCAATGCAGCCAACAGCTCATTGCTTGGCGGCGGTGGCGTTGATTACGCAATTCATCGCGCTGCCGGGCCGCAACTTGTGCAGGAATGTCGTCTGCTCGGCGGCTGCAAGACGGGGCAGGCGAAGATCACTGGCGGCTACAATCTTTGGGCTGAGCATGTCATTCACACGGTCGGCCCGGTTTGGAACGGCGGCGGGCAAGGCGAGCCGGAGTTGCTGGCCTCTTGCTATCGCCACAGCTTTGCGCTGGCGCTCAACAACAACATCAAAACGATAGCTTTTCCGGCGATCAGTTGCGGCGTCTACGGCTACCCGATTGCCGAAGCAGTTGAGATTGCCCTGCGTGAAACGCTCAATTTCCTTTCTGAGCATGATGCGATTGAAAGAGTCATTTTCGCATGCTTCGAGGCAGAGGTTTATCGGGCCTATCTTGACGCCTTCGCGCGTCTCAAGGGCTGAGCGGCAAAGCGCACTCGTCAGCCAGTCGCTATAGAGCATTTCTGAAAAGTCAGTGAAAGCCTTGAAAAGGCGTAATTCAATAGCCCGGCGCAACGCGCCGGGTAGAAGTCAGGTTAAGCACCCCAGCCCTGAAAGGGCGCAATATCGGAGCCGCCATTGGGTTATCGCGCCCTTTCAGGGCTTACCCGGTTGCTACCGCTGATCTTGGGGCGATGCCCCAAGCTATTGAATTACGCCCCTTCGGGGCTTTTCAGAAACGCTCTATAATAAATTCTCCATGAAACGAATCAGCACGAAGCCGCCAGCCTTGCAGCCCGTCGCCGTTTATCGCGAAGCGCGCACTTGCGAGTTATGCGAGCGCAATGTAACCGGTATCTCAAAACATCATCTCGTGCCGAAATCTGAAGGTGGCACCGCGACCGTCGACCTTTGCGCGACGTGCCACGCGACGCTGCATAGATTTTTTACTAACCGCACACTCGCCAGAGAATTCAATACCATTGCAGCGTTACGCTGTGCGCCCGAAGTGCAGCGCTATATTGCCTGGGTGCGCAAACAGCCCGACCGATCTATCCGCGTGCGGCGTGCGCGCATGCGACGCTAATCGATAGTCAAAGAGGAGACGGTGATGACAACAAGCAAGAAAAGCAGCAAGACGGCAACCAGCAAAGCATCAGACAAGAAATCCAGCAAGGCAAGTAGCAAGACGGCAAAGTCTAAAAAGCCATACTGCTATGATTACCCGCGCCCCTCTGTGACGGTTGACATAATCTTGTTTTACCACGACGGCGAGCGCATCGAGGTGCTTTTGATCAAGCGCGCGCGCACACCATTCAAAGGCGCATGGGCATTTCCTGGTGGCTTTGTCGATAAAGACGAATCGCTTGAGCGCGCTGCCGCACGCGAGTTAAAGGAAGAGACTGGACTTGAAGGAATTCGTCTTGAACAGTTCGGCGCTTTCGGCGACCCGGGCCGCGACCCGCGCGGCCACACCGTGAGCATCGCCTTTGTCGCTCTGCTCGAAAGCCGCGCCGAGGTCGTCGGCGCTGACGATGCGGACGATGCGCAATGGCATTCGGCTTTGCGCCCGCCTCGACTGGCATTTGATCACAAGAAGATATTGCGCCTGGCGATTGATCGCGTCTTCGGCGCAAAGGCCAGAGGTACGAAATAAGTAGTGTGATTCACAATTTAAGCACAACTCAGAATCATCGGTCGGGCCTGCACGTCGCGCTGATCGAGCCGGAGATTCCGCCGAACACCGGCAACATCGCGCGGCTGTGCGCGGCAACCTACACGCCGCTGCACCTTGTTGGTAAGCTTGGTTTTCGCACCGACGAAAAGGCCGTGCGCCGCGCCGGGCTCGACTACTGGAACGACGTTGAGATCCGTTATCATCTCAATATCGAGGCGCTCTATACAGTCTTGTCCGATTGTAGGTTTCTTTACTTTTCAACGAAAGGCGAGCGGGCTTACACGGATTTTCAATTTGCGCCGGATGATTGCCTGGTCTTTGGCCGCGAGACGCGCGGGCTGCCTGAAGAATTACTGCGAGCCAACTGGGAACGATGTTTGACGATTCCGATGCCCAACCGGCGTGTGCGCTCGCTCAACCTCGCAACCTCCGTCGGCATCGTGTTGTATGAAGCGATCAGGCAGACCTGGGATTTAAGCAGCCAGCGGGGGAGGTAGATTTTGCTTAAAGCGCCGGCTTTCCACGCAGGAGATTACAACCGACAAATCGGGCCGATTGTGTAATCAATAACACAATCGGCCCGCAGCTTACGGAGGAGTGATGAAATACGCCTAGGGTTTCTTTTCCGTGTCGGGCGGCTTGCCATCGCTGTCGCGGCGCTTCAACACGGGCCGGTCTTTCGGGGTATCCGGGTTGGTCGTCGAGTCCGGCGATGTCTGATCGTCACTACCATCTTTGCGCCGTTTAAGCGTGGGCCGTTTCGGACCGCTATCGCGGTTGCCCGAACCATCGATCATGCGTGCATTCGTTAGCGCCAGCAATCGCGATTTTGCCCGCAGGAAATCCGATGAGGTGATCATGTATTCGTCGCGGTCTGGGAAGCGCACCAGCAGATCGTGAACTTTCGTGATGCGGTCGGGCGTCGGCGGGTGGGTGCCGAAAAGTTTCGACAGGGTCCCCGGCTTGCCTTTTTCCTTCTTCTCCAGCTTCTCGAAGAAAGTCAAAAAGTTGTTCGGATCATAGCCCGCCGCCCACAGGTATTGGGCACCGAGCCGGTCGGCTTCCGCTTCCGCACCACGGCTGAATTTCAAGAACGCCAGCGGCACGCCGATCTGATATGCCTCATAAGCGAGATAGCCCAGCCCGCCCGTCATAAAAATAATCGGGATGAACGCGATATTCGCCAGCGTCCCTTTCGAGGCCTGCTCGACGCCATGACGCGCCGCGACGTGGCCGATCTCATGCGCCATCACCCCGGCCAGTTCGGATTCGCTGTCGGCGGCAAGGATCGCGCCCTTGTTGACATACAGGAACCCACCGGGCAGCGCGAAGGCATTCACGTCATCAGAATCGAGTACTTTGATCGTAAAAGGAATCTTCGCGTCTGAATGAAGCGCGATATTCTGGCCGACGCGATTGACATACTCTGTGACGATTGGATCGTCGATGAACTTGCCCTGCTGATCGACCTGCGCGGCAAGGCGACGACCAAGCGCAACTTCCTTATCGAGCGAATAGAAATTAATCTGGCGCTTGTTGATATTGCGCTTGCCGATCAAACGCGGATCTTCATCCTCACTGAGCTTGCCTTTGACATCAGGCGTCGTCTGCTGAACGGCCTGTTTGTCCTTAGCATCTTTCGAATCTTTCGTGTCTTTCTTCTCATCCGCAAACAACGCCGTCGGCATACCGATCAACGTCGCCAGCAGCAGAACGGTGACGCGCTTCAACAGATTTATTTTCATTGGAAGGACTCCTACCGGAAAGAACTTCTCACCACTGGCACGGGCCAGATTCCTGACGCTGAAAGTTTAACACATTGCCTCCGCGCAGGGAAGGTGCCATGGTTGCTTTGACAACGCGAGCGGCTGAGGGCGTTTGCGGCTCGCTTCTCCTGGCCTTTATGATCAAAGCTGATGGCTCGAATTTTGAGACTATCTATCATCGGTGCAGGCCGGGTCGGGCAGACGCTTGGCCGGCTCGGGCGCGAAGCCGGCTATGAAATCGCTGATGTCGTCTGCCGTTCGCGGCGCTCGGCCCTGATCGCCACACGCTTCATCGGCGCAGGCACACCGCAAACTGCATCGAGTGGGCTACGGCTAGTTGCCAATGTAATTTTAATCGCTACACCCGATGACCGCATAGGCGAAGCCGTTCAGTCGATCATGGACAATGCTCGGCGCATCGGTCGCGGTGTCGTTTTGCACACGAGCGGTGCGGTTTCAAGCGCTGCCCTGGCAGCGTTGCGTGAATCGAATTTCGCCGTTGGCTCGTGCCATCCGTTGCAAACCTTCGAGAGTCCGCTCAGGGCGCTCACCGTCATTCGGCAAAGCCACTTCTGCATCGAAGGCGATGCCCAGGCGGCGCGAGCGGCGCGCACCTTCGTGCGGCGCATCGGCGCGCGGTCGTTTGAGATTCCAACTACAATGAAATCGCTTTATCACGCAGCCGCGGTCATGGCTTCTGGCGGCGTCACGGCGTTGTTGAGCACAAGCCTCGAAGCCTTACAACATTGCGGCTTGAGCGAAGCGCAAGCACGGCACGTGCTTTTGCCTTTGACCGAAGCGACGGTCGCCAACGTGCGCGCCGTCGGTCCGCAGCGCGCGCTCACTGGCCCTGTGCGACGCGGCGATGTCGGCACGGTGCAGCGTAATCTGGAGGCGCTCACCGCAATCGATGGACGATGGCTTGCCCTTTATCGGCTGCTCGCGGCGCACAGCTTGCGCTTGATTGAATCGCAACTGGATCGCGCCGTGGTTGATGCGTTGCAAAGGTTGTTGACCGTCATTGACCAGTAGATCGTGGGTTGTGGTCAGTTGGAGAGAAGCCGATCATTGTGATTAAACCAGTTTCTGTTGGCAGGTTGTTGTTGAAATTTCTAACTGATCATGACAGCTGCCCACGGTTTACCGGCCAATGATTGCCGTTCTGTTCCGGCGCAAATCGTCGGTAACGAAGTGACCGCGTATCAGGTCGATGCCGAGCGTGGCACCATGCGGAGGGCGCAAGGTGAGTGTCGGGTTCGAGGTTGCTTCAAGCCAGATCTGGCGATGACCGGTCAGCACCAGCAGCGCTTTGTCGCTTGACCAGAAGGTCGTGCGTTGCAGCAACTCGACGCGCGACGCCAGTTGTTGCAGCGGATGATTGAACTCTGAAGGTGCTGCGAGCGATGTTTGTGCGATAGTGCCAAACAGCGAGGGTGAGCCATTGTTTATGTTTGATTGCAGAGATTCTCGGTCATGGCGGTCGGCAACCGCCGACGCCAGCCTCTCAAACAACTCCAGCGAGCCTTTGCCGATGATGTCGGCAAACTCGGCCAGATAAGCCGCCAGGCTCATCTCGTATTCTGCCTCAAGATAAAGTGCCGACGAACTGATGCCTTGATGAATGCCCTTGAGCCGCACGTCGGACTGACCTGGATGAGTGATCTGAAATTCGCACAGATGTGCCAGAACCACTCCCCAGACATCGTCGCCGACGCGGCCCTCAATTAAAACCTGCGCCATTGGTTTGCCAATGATGCCGACAAAGGCTTCTTCGAGCAGGGCACGGTCTTCGTTGTGATCGTCGATGCCAAGATCAACCCAATCGGCCCAGGCGTCGTCGAGTATGACGCCTGCGAATTGCACGTCGCGCAGCTTCGCGCCCGTTAAATTGCAGCCGCGCAAAGTCGCGCCCGAAAGATTCGCGCCGCGCAGATTGGCACGCGTCAAGGTACTGGCCGAAAGATTTGCGCCCGTCAGATTCGCACTTACCAAACAACAACCGTCAAGTTGCACGCCGGATAGATCTGTATAAGACAAGTCAACGCCTTCAAGCATCGCGCCTGACAAATTAGCGCCAGCCATCTGCGCCATGCGTATGTAAGCATTTGAAAGATTCGCGCCCGTCAGATCGGTTTCGTTGAGGAAGGTGCCGACGAGATACGCGCCAGCCAATTCCGCACATTGCAAGTTAGCGCCGGTGAGGTCTGCGCCGCTCAGGTCAGCACGGCTCAGATCCGAGCCCATCAGCGACGCGCCGATGAGACTGGCTTCAACAAGATTCGCCCCGACAAGGTTGACTTCGTTGAGCATCGCACCACTCAGAAAACAACCTGTCAGCCGTGCATCGCGCAAATCTGCGCGCGACAGTTCGGCCATTCGCAAATTGGCTTCGGCAAAATCCGCGCGCGCCAAATCGAGTGCCGAAAGGTCGGCGCGCACGAGATTTAAGCCGCGCAGACTCTCGCCGCAAGCAATGCGGTCAAGGATATCACCTCTGGAAAGCTGGGCCATAATGAGGATTCTCGGCCAAGGTTCTTCGGGTGTAGGGGCAGGCGAGGGTCAAGGGCTCAAGCACCAGTGGCAATGGAAAGCGGAGCGGTAAGACCCCAGTGCAGCGCCCGAATCCCTTTGTTCGATCCACAGGCCAATGTTAGCCGCAGTTCGCAAATGAGTAAATACTAATCTGGTCGAAAAGGTGAGGAGAGGTCACCATCAGAACACAAGCCAGGGGAGCAACGATAAAGGCGCGGACAGAAATTCCGCTAACTCAGCAAAAGCCGCCAATGGAATATCATTAACGGTATAACAAAGGACTGAGGACATAGCATTCCTCAGCCCTCTGTTTATGGTTTTTATTACTTTTTCTTAGCTTCCCACTTGCCAGTCATCTGACCAGAGAAGTCGAAGTCGCCGGTGAGTTTGCCGTCCTTGACGACCCCGCTCATCGTAATGGAGCCTTGCGGCGTATCGAGGCTGAAGGTCAGCTTGTTGCCGTCCCATTTGCCATTGCTGAGGGTGGCGGTGCCTTGATCGGATGTGGAAGAGCCCGTCACCTTGTCACCGTCAAGCTTGAGTTTGAGGGTGAACGGAATCGTCATCCCGCCAGCGTCAGCCGAAGCATCCCAATCACCAGAAATGGGATCGCCAGCCGCAGGCTTCGGCGCGCTGGATGGCGGCGTCGCCGGAGTTGGTGTCGCTGCCGGAGGCGCGCCTCCTCCTTTCTTCAATTCAAGGGTGCCACCAGCACCGCCGAGTTCCCACTTGCCAACGATCTTATCGCCAGTGAGCGTTGCGGTGACCGTGCCTTCGTTGCCGCCGGCATCGAATTTGAGCGTGACTTTGCCATCGGCGTAGGTGCCGTCGGTGATGGTCGCCGGGCCTTGTGGCGTTTCAATGGTACCGGTGAGTTTACCACCGGTGTTTTTCAGATTAACGGTCAGCGGAATTTCGCCGAACGCTTCGCTCTTGGCGATGCCTTCGTATTTGCCTGAAATGTCGGCTGCGGCCTTGTCGTCCGAAGCCAGATTGTTAAACGATGCGGCGAATGCGGCTGATGAAATCAACAGCGCAATCGAAAGCAGTGCAAAGATTCTTCGTAACTGCATCTTTCAGTCTCCTGATGGTGGTTTTCGATTTTTTGCAATCAAGCCAATCTACACTTGAGAATGACCACGGCTCAAGGCCATCTATTTATAACGCAAAATGCCCGCGCATCAAAGCAATTTGACGCGCGCGCCGGCGAATTAATGCAAGCAGGGCGCTTCGCAGGTACGCCGATATGAAGCCAGTCTATATCGAATGTCCGTGCTTCAACATCAACGGGTCACTGATGCGGTGATGCAAAGGAGCAATGGAGTAGAGAGGACGGCTTGCCCACTTTTTTCAATTTATAGGAAAATTGATCGGTGTTTTGCAGATAGGGCTCGTCTTCAATTCAACAATAACAGCAAATGTGATTAAAAATACAATTTCTCATTACAAGGCTCGTAGCATCAACTGGTCGAACAGCCTTGACAGATCTTCGCTTGATGAGAATTTGATCTCAATAACACCACCTTCTTTGAGAAATTTTATTCGCGCTGGAGCAGCCAGGCCTTTACTCAGCTTCTGCTCAGCGGCAACAATATTGGGGTCTTTGCGATTGGTACTTTTGTTCCGCGTCCTGGCGTTGTCGGGCTCCTCAGTCTGTAACTCTCTCACAAGTCTCTCGGTTTCGCGGACGCTCAGCATCTTCTCAATGATTTCATTTGCGAGTAATAGTTGCTTTTCAACAGACTCCACTGATAAGAGTGTGCGCGCATGGCCCATAGTCAGCCTCTCTTCCTCAACATGTTGTTGAATTTCAGGAGGTAACCTCAGAAGGCGCAACGCATTGGTGATCGATGAGCGATCCTTGCCAACTCTTTTCGCTATCTCTTCTTGGGAAACGGAAAGCTTATCAATCAACTTTTTATAGGCAGTGGCCTCCTCAATCGGATTTAGATCTTCCCGTTGAATATTCTCGATTAACGAAATCTCCAGAACATTTTCATCTCTCACTTCTTTAATAAGGCAGGGAATTTTTCGTAAACCAGCAAGCTGTGCGGCTCGCCACCTTCGTTCTCCCGCAATGATTTGGAAACGGTCGCCATCCCTGCGAGCTACGATAGGTTGAATAATTCCGTTAGCCTTAATGGACTGAGCTAACTCCTCCATTTTTCCCTCCTTGAAGACTTTGCGAGGCTGCGTATCGGTGGGATAGAGCAAATCTATGTCCAGCTCTATGAGTTCAGACTCTATAGTTTGCATCTGCGTGAAAAGCGCACTAAGCCCCCTGCCCAGAGCCTTTCTTGACATTGCTTATGACCTCCTTAGCCAATCTCAGGTAACTTTCAGCTCCTTTAGACTTAATATCATAAAGGACAATTGGTTTGCCATGACTAGGAGCTTCTGCGAGTCTGACATTTCGAGGAATGATCGTTGTAAAGACTTGAGCTCCCAAGAAATCTCTCAGGTCTGAGACTACTTGATTCGATAGATTTGTTCGCTCATCGAACATCGTTAGTAGAAACCCCTCTATCGTGAGGCTCGGATTCAAGGTTCTTCTTATCTTGACCAAGGTATCCCAAAGTTCAGACACCCCCTCCAAGGCGAAGTATTCACATTGAATTGGTATCAGCACCGAATTTGATGCAGCTAGCGCATTTAGTGTCAACAAGCCCAGGCTGGGCGGGCAATCTATGAGGATATAATCGTAGGAGGCAGCAATGGGTTCCAATAGTCTTTTTAGTCGAAACTCTCTTTGCTCAAGGTCAACTAATTCAATTTCTGCGGCGACCAGAATTTTCTCTGATGGAACAATCTTTAAGCTCGGTAACTCCGTCTTTAGTGCAATTGCTTCTATGGGTTCATTTAAGACAAGGCAGTGGTAGAAACTCCTATGGAACTTTCCCCTTTGTCCTAAACCACTTGTACTATTGCCTTGGGGGTCTGCATCTATAACCAATACTCTCATGTCGGCAACTGATAAGCTGGCGGCGAGGTTTATGGTTGTTGTAGTCTTACCAACCCCCCCTTTTTGGTTCGCAATTGCTATTATTCTTGCCATCAAAAGCTAAAATATCACAAATTTACCAATCCTCAACCAAAAAACGGCGTTAACGCCTACTCGAATTAGTATCAGGTATGGATTTTTTTTTGTGAAACTCTCCAAATCTCTACCTGGACTTTCACTTTTCCTGGCATTTATTGATTCTAATTGCAAGCTTGCGATGGCTAAATATTTCTACTTCTTCAGGTTAAGGTATCTTCTGCAATCAATATCCCATCTCAACGAACGGTGTTAAATGCTATCGTTATGCGATGTGGTGTTGTAAAGTGAAACCATGTACGGACAAAAAGCAACGAGGATGACAATCTCTATTTTCTTTGTACAATACCGAATGGTTTTAGCCATACAGCAGTTCCTCGTTGCCTTCCAGATCCACAGGACACACCACCTCAGGGATCTCTTACACTACTTCCACAACATATTGAGTTGAACACTTCAACCAGTGAATGAGAGACTAATAAGTCAGTTTACTAATCCGGATTTCTCGGCCTCGATAGACGCCTCTGAACACACCATCAAATTGAACACGGCAACTAATCGACTACAACAAGACGGGTACGCATCAGCAGGTGTCTGTGGCATCAATTCATCCAATGTTGAAACGGCGGCACATGCTAAGCTCCATTTGACTAACGCGTCTACTTTTTTACGAGATAATTTTCGAACAAGGATACACATCTCATATAACTATCGCTGATTGCACGCGCCCTTCACTCAATCAATCTGCCTGTTCTTCCATAGCTGTAATTTAAACAAAGAATACATTTATTTAAAACTGGAGTCTGGATGAATTTTTTCAATTCATTCGAAACATTAATAGATACGTCATCCTGAAATATTGACCATCGCCTCTTTTTTTTCGAGGTAACTTATAGGTCTCAGGCTGAACATCACAATTAGAACGCATAGCTCATGGTCTTATTTTAGCTATCTTTTCCCCTTCTTCGGCTAAATAGGATGCTAACGATTCGCATCTGATGCGAGTTGATATCGGCGAAATTCGCAGACAACATATAATGAGTAAACTAACCCAACCTCGTATAACGATCTACGCACATCTTTAGCAGAATCAACTGTAGTATAAATTAACTCGCCACCCTTCCACTTACATACTCAGACATCAACCATGGGTTCCAATTCTCTCTAATTCAGGAGACAACAGCAGATACATAGCCTAGGCTTCAGTATTTATCTGAGCCTACCCCCCTCACGACGACACCATTCTTACAATTCTCCATCAAACTGGTTATCATTGACTCACTCTGGCCTTGGGCAACAACGGATCACGAGAGGATCTGATTTTTTTCTAGGTACACCATTTTATTATGCCCGATCGATTTAAGAAAAGAGCGAAAATGTTTCACGTGAAACCCTATTCAACGTGAGGTCAACGTTCTTAATCCAAGGTGAGTACAGGTTTTTCAAACATTTTTTACAAATGTTCAACAAGGTCAGATCTGATTGTACCGGTGAGCGAGATGAGATTCGAGAGGGGTTGCCGAAATTTCGAGGAAAGGTATTAAGATCGATCGAACAGCGGGAAGAGTTGCAGAGTGTTGCCAGTGGCTTGTTGTCAACATAGGTTTTCTAAACTATCCCTCAACCGCTTGGAAAAAATAATAGAGGACAGAGAAAAGAGGCTAATTGTCCGACCGAAAATGAATGGATATCATTAGGTAGGTTTGTTTGAATAACTTGCTTATCATCCAAGACAGGACGTTCGTTATCTCCATTTTCTATTGCGATATATAGAACTTGCTGTGATGAACACATAGAACATAATAGATTCAAAGTGCATACCGCTGAAGAGAAGAGAGCGCCCATACGCTGATTTTAAACTACCTGCGATCTAGACAAAATAGGACTAGCGAAAGATAACGAGATCGTGATATTTTTATTGACTTTGGTGAATGATGATTCCTTGTCTGTAGGCCGCTGTATCGCCATAATCTAGAACGGCTAGAGGCCGAAGGAGATTCTTAATGTTAAACGAAGGTAAAATACTCCAAGTGATTGGTCCTGTCGTCGATGTTGAGTTCGATGAAACATCTCTTCCGCCAATTTACCAGGCGCTCAGGATTGTTAGTGATAACTTTGAGGTTCCAACACCAATCGCCATAACGGTTGAGGTTCAACAACACCTGGGAGAAGGTCGTTGCCGGTGTGTAGCGATGGAACCAACTGAAGGCCTCATTCGTGGCATGAAGGTTATTGATACAGGAAGCCCGATTACCGTCCCTGTTGGGCCTGCGACCTTAGGCCGAGTATTGAACGTAATCGGTCAGCCAGTAGATCAACTTGGGCCAGTCCACTCTGAAAAACAATATCCAATCCATCGACATGCACCAACATTTCAGGATCAAGCCTCCGAATCGCAGATGTTTGTCACCGGGATCAAAGTGTTAGACTTATTGGTTCCATTCCTACGAGGTGGAAAAATTGGACTTTTCGGAGGCGCAGGCGTAGGAAAAACTGTTTTGATTCTGGAGTTGATCAATAACGTTGCAATGAAACACGGCGGCTTTTCCGTTTTTGGAGGTGTCGGGGAGCGAACTCGCGAAGGCAATGATCTAATACGTGAAATGGTCGAATCCAAAGTTATTAACTTCGGAGAGTCTTTTTATAAACATCTCGAAGAAACAGGTAATTTTGATTTACATTATGTGGATAAAGCAGCTGTCGCAAATTCCAAGGCAGCCCTAGTCTATGGACAGATGACTGAACCACCCGGAGCACGTTTAAGAGTTGCTCTGACCGCTCTGACCGTAGCAGAATATTTCCGTGACGAAGCGGAAACAGACGTCCTGCTTTTTATTGATAATATTTTCCGCTTTACGCAGGCAGGTTCAGAAGTATCAGCTCTGCTCGGACGAATGCCATCAGCTGTGGGTTATCAGCCAACGCTTGCAACAGAAATGGGGGAGTTGCAGGAACGTATCACCTCGACTAAGCGCGGTTCAATTACATCAGTACAAGCGATTTATGTTCCCGCCGACGATTACACAGATCCAGCGCCTGCAACCACCTTTGCCCACCTTGATGCCGTGACGGCACTCTCGCGGCAAATCGCTGAGTTGGGCATATATCCAGCAGTAGATCCACTAGCTTCGACTTCAAGAATTCTCGACCCGCGTATTGTCGGTCAAGAGCATTATGAGGTTGCTCAGGAGGTAAAGCGAATCCTTCAGAGATATAAAGACTTGCAGGACATCATTGCAATTCTTGGGATTGACGAATTGTCTGAAGAAGATAAGCTTACAGTAGCCCGTGCGCGAAGGATTCAGAGATTCCTCTCGCAACCTTTTTATGTTGCCGCACAATTTACCGGATTAGAAGGGAAATTTGTACCGCTCGAAGAGACGGTTCGCGGCTTCAAAGAATTGATTGCTGGTAAATATGACGATCTGCCGGAACAGGCATTCTTTCTCGCCGGCGGTATTGAGGAAGTTGTCGAGAAAGCGAAGAAAATATAATTTATTTAACATATAAGCCTTAGTGATTTACATGTTAAATAACGAAAATAACCGGCGGCTCAAAAATGAACCGCCGGAGAGCGCATGAAGCCTATGCCAGATAGAATCCATCTTGAAGTTGTCACTCCTGAGCGAAAAGTCTTTGAGGCTGAGGTGGAACGAGTAGAGGTGCCTGGACTAGATGGCGAACTCGGCGTTCTGCCCGGCCATACAGAGCTTATTTCTCAACTGAAGCCAGCAGGACTTCTCACCTACCATATTGGCGATGAAAAAGGCGAGATCGCCATTAGCGATGGCTTTGTTGAGATAAGCGCTGACCGCGTCATTATTCTTGCAGACAGAGCAGCGCGCCCTGAAGATATTAACCTTGCGGCGGCGCTCAAACTCAAAGATCTGGCCGAACGCGAGCTACAAAGAGCATTGTCCGACCCTGATATGGATATCATCCGTGCAACAATAGAGCTTGATCGAGCCTCTATCGCGCTGCAACTCGCTGAAAAGGCACGCTAAAGCAGCGCTATTGTAGCGATAAATCAGTTGGCGATTATTACTCGCCAAATAGCGTTTTCACCGTTCAAATCAAGTTGAGGCTGGGGTTGTGAAGGCTTAGTTCGTCAAAAAGAGTCTCCTGAAAAGATCTCCAAGTTTTTTCTTGCCGCCAAAGAGCCTGGTTTTCCGCTGTTCGCTTGTTTTTTTCCTATTATGCATTGACTCTCAAGGCAGGTGATGAGTAACCGAGCTTGTGGATTACGCTGCAAATTTCACCTTAAAATAGTCGCTTGCAAGATCCGGTTGCCGTCAAGGATTCGATTGAAAACCATCTCTGCGTGTGATACTGTTTTCCAGTTTTCAAGGTACGCTCCTTCGTCAGGCATGAGCGTGTGAATGAACCAAAGGCGTGCTTTGGGCCTTCGCTATGAGATGGAGGTCTTTGCACATTAAATCTTCAGATAGATTGTATTCAATTATGCAAGTCGATTTACTTTCATCAATTCTTTCTGCTATCTCAAAGCGAGTCAATCACCAAAGCTTTAATACCTGGTTCAAGCCCATTTCGCATGCAACCAGGGATGATTCGACGATCTATCTGAAAGTCCCTAATGAAATATTCCGCGATTGGATCACCAATAACTACTTTGATGTTATCGAAGAATCTCTCCACGAACTCCATCTTGAAGGCTATACGCTTGACTTTCTTGTTGAAGAACAGAAATCTGTAAACCGCAACGGCGAAACGTCAGCTACTGCAATGCGGAGTGCGCCACAGCCAGCAAAAGAATATTCCAGCTATGGTATTGCTAAGGTCATCGATCTTGAACCCGTTGAGTTGCCACTAAATCCAAAGTATTCATTTGAGACGTTCGTAGTTGGCTCTTGCAATCAGTTCGCCCACGCCGCGTCTCTGGCAGTTGTTGATATGCCGTCGAAAACTTACAATCCGCTATATATCTACGGCGGTGTAGGGTTAGGGAAAACGCACCTGATGCATGCCATCGGACACGCCATCAAAGTGAGAAATAACAATCTGCGCCTGACTTACATCTCATCAGAAAAGTTCATGAATGAGTTAATCAATGCGATTCGGTATGACAAAACCATCACTTTCCGAGAAAAATACCGTAATATTGACGTGCTCTTGATGGATGACATACAGTTCCTGGCAGGGAAAGAAAGAACTCAGGAAGAGTTCTTTCATACGTTCAATGCGCTTTACGATGCCCAGAAGCAGATTGTCATTTCGAGCGATTGCCCGCCGCGCGAGATTCCAACTCTTGAGGAACGACTCCATTCCAGATTTGAGTGGGGTCTGATCGCCGACATTCAACCGCCTGATCTGGAAACCAAGGTTGCGATCCTGAAACGCAAAGCCGAGTTGGAAAAGATAGACTTGCCTGACAACGTCGCGCTGTTCATCGCTAGCAAGATCAAATCGAATGTACGTGAACTAGAAGGATCGCTGGTCAGGCTAGTCGCCTATGCATCGCTTAAAGGTCTAACGATTGGCATCGAATTAGCGCAAGATGTATTGAAGAATATTATTGAAGAAGATACGGATGGAATCTCAATTGAACTCATTCAAAAGAAAGTTGCTGGACATTACGGGTTAAAGGTGAGCGATTTGAAATCGAAGAACAATTCTCGCAATATCGCCGGACCGCGACAAGTAGCGATGTATTTGTGCAAAACTTTAACCAAATCGAGCCTGCCGGAGATTGGGCGCGAATTCGGCGGCAAGCACCATACGACCGTCTTGCACAGCATTAACAAGATTGCTGAACTCTATGAGAAAGATACGGTTTTCCACAAGCTTATCAACAGCTTTATTGCTGAATTGAAATAACTTAGCTACTTTTTCCACATGTATACCTTGTGGAGCCGTTGTGGAACCTGTTGAAAACTGTTGAGGTTAGGAAAAGGCTCCACAGGAAAGGCACTTTTTGCACAGGTTTTGCACAGGCTTTTACACAGCTTGTTTTCGCTCTTTAGATTTTCTTTTCAATAACTTACAATGAGGGTTCCACTTTTCCACAGGCACTACTACTACTACTAGATCATGACATGTAGTGAATAATTAGAAATAACAGTAAGAAGGCAGAATCGAGGTGAACAATGCGTTTTAGTTTGAGCAAAGCCGCGCTTCTCAGGGAATTGAATCTTCTTCAAGGTGTGGTGGAGAAGAAGAATACTATTCCAATCCTATCCAACGTCCTTATAGAGACTCTAGGTGAATCACTGGTTTCACTGATTGCTACGGACCTGGATGTTTCTCTACAAACCGAATGCACCGCTGATGTCAGTCATCCCGGGGCGATTGTCTTGCAAGCCAGAAAGCTCTTCGATATCGTCCGCAACCTGCCTGAGGCCGAAATCAACTTTTCTAAAGAAGAGAATGATTGGGTACGAATTAGCTGCGGCGCGTCCGAATTCCGCATCGTCGGGCAGGCCAAGGAACATTTTCCATCTACTCCCGGCTTAAAAGAGGCTGGCCAGATGATTCCCGCTAACGCCCTGCACGATCTAATTAGCCGAACGATTTATGCCATCACCCAGGAGGAGTCGCGTTACGCGCTGAACGGCGCGTTGCTATTGCTGGCGGACGGCAAACTGCAAATGGTTGCGACCGATGGGCATCGCCTGGCGCTAGCGGAAGTTGTCCTCGAAGGCGTAGCCGACGAACAGGTGCGCCTGATCATTCCCAAGAAGGCGTTGAGCGAACTGCTTAAGCTGACATCGAGCGCCGAAGGCGCGTTGGTTTTTGCAAAGGACGAGAATCATCTTTATTTCAAGCTGGATCAGCGGCTGCTGACTTCACGAATGCTGGCGGGCCAGTTTCCGAATTACGACTTGGTTCTGCCCAAGAACAATGACAAACTTATACCGCTGAACACTGAACGGTTCGCGCAAGCGATTCGTCGCGCCGCCTTGATGGCTGACGAGCGCAGTCACGGCATCAAACTCGAACTGAGCAGCGGTAAGATCAACCTTACCGCGCAAAGCGCTGATGTCGGTGAAGCTAAAGAGGTCATTCCCGTGGACTACAACGGCGATGCCGTCAACATCGGCTTCAATGCGCAGTACATCTCCGATTTTCTCGGCGTCGTCGGCACTGAGCAGATCACACTCGAAATCAAGGATGAGCAAAGTCCGGCCTTGCTGAAACCGTCGGGCGACGGGCAATATGATTATCGTTATGTAGTCATGCCGATGCGGCTGATTTGATTCTTTAATTATTTCGGGGTTGTGGCGCGCTGAAAGGTTCCGAGCCGATGCCGAACGTTCACGAGAAACGAGTTCTCATCGTTGACGACAATAAGTCGATTCGCACAACCGTAGCGGACTTTTTGCGAAGCAAAGGGTACGAGGTCATCGAAGCGGCTGACGGAATTCAAGGACTCGACAAGGGACTGTCTACGGCCCCGAGTCTCATCATCCTTGATGTTGTAATGCCGGGCATAGACGGCTTCAAGCTATGCCAGCTTTTTCGCGAAAAAGGCGTGACGGCACCGATCATCATGCTTACCGAGAAGGCAACGATTGAGGATAAAGTCACCGGCTTCTCGTTTGGAGCCGATGATTATCTGGCGAAGCCGTTTAGCCCTCTGGAACTTGAATTACGCATTCAAGCGCTGCTGCGCCGCACTGCAGGGGAGCCGCCGCCGCCGCTTGAAGCCAAGGTGCTCAATCATGGCGATCTGGAGATTGATCTGGATCGCCATACGGTGAGAGCTGGTAACCGGGATATTTCTCTCACGCCTATAGAGTTCAATATTCTCAAGCTGCTGGCGTCAAATCCCGGTTATGTTTATTCTCGCAACGATCTGCTCAGTGTGATCTGGGACACCGCCTATGAAGGCTATAAGCGAAACATTGATCCACACGTCAACCGGCTCAGGACGAAGCTTGAACAGAATCCGAAGCAGCCAAAATACATTCTCACGGTCTGGGGGATCGGCTACAAGTTCAACGAGAATCTCTAGCCGATTCCAGTGAAGCCAGGTATTCAAACACAGGCCGCGAAAGAAAAGCCGAAAAGGCTCGCCCTCAATCGCCTCACATTCAGTGAATTCTCGATTGTCGCAAAGTTGATGCTCCCGACTCGATACGCTATCCTTTTAGGAGATTGAAGACCGGCGAGCAGAATATGCACGATCTGATTATTGTTGGCAGCGGCCCAGCCGGCTTATCGGCAGCGCTGGCCGCCAGGCGTTATCAGTTAGATTGCCTTATACTTGAGCGCGGCGTTATCGGCGAAACGGTTTATCACTTTCCGATTGCCAGGCCGCTGTTTTCAACGTCGAACGAAGTCGAGCTTGAGGCAGGAGGCTTGCCTCAAGACCGCAAACCGACGCGCGAGGAAGCGCTGGCGCATTACATACGTCTGGTGATTCGCGAACAACTTGATGTCCACACGGGCGAAGCCGTCGAAGCGATGACGCGCGTTGGCGAGGGATTTATGGTGTACACGCCGACAAATGTTTATCGCAGCCGCGCCGTGCTCGTCGCCATCGGTGGCTTTGGTCGCCAGCGCCTGCTGAACGTTGCTGGCGAATGCCCGGAGCGCGTTTCCTACCAGTTTTCGGAAGCGCATCCCTTTGCGACGAAGCGTGTGCTGGTTATTGGCGGCGGCAATTCAGCAGCCGAGGCGGCTTTGTTTCTCCTGGACGCCGGCGCACATGTAACGCTGGCGATTCGCCGCCAAGCGCTTGATGCGCCTTCGAGCATGAACGCCGCCAAAATTAAACCCTGGGTGCGCGAGCCGCTCGAACGCGCACAAGCCGCAGGGCGGCTCGATATTCTCACCTCATCAGAGGTGGTTGAGATATTGCCAGATTCGGCTTTGCTGCAAGTCATAGACGGCGAAACGTCCGGCTTCGTCAATGTGCCTTGCAAACACATTTTTGCTTTGATTGGCGCAGACCCCGATGTGAGGCTTCTCGAAGCCGCTGGGGCCGAGATTGCCGCAGACGGTCGGCCAATCTATTCCGCCGAGTTTGAGACGACCGTTCCCGGTCTCTTTGTTGCAGGACACCTCACCAGAGAGTTGCACATGAAGAAGGCCATTGAAGTTGGAGCTATGGTTGTAAAGTATATTACTGAGCGCCTTCTCGAACCTGTTGCGGCTTTATGATAGGGTGCTGGGAAAGTCTCGTTGAATCGTTGGTAGCAAAACGTAATGTCGTATAGCGAAGAACAATCAGCGCAGCGCGAAGCCGTAGAGCCGGAAGCCGGGGCGCAGACGGTTGCAGTTGAAGATAGCGCGATGCACCGCCGCGTGGTCAAGCCTGTAACAACTGCGACATCGCCCTCGTCAGGCCCCGCGATGCCCTCGCCAGTCAAGCGTGGCAGGTCGCGGCAACTTGGCACGCGCTGGTGGATGTTGGCGGCTGGCTCGGCACTGCTGCTGACGATGATGACTGTCGCTGCCGTTTATCTCTTGACCAGAAAGCCATCAACCGTTGACCAACTGATTATTTTAACTGTACCGTCGGGCGCAAACGTCAAACTCGATTCGAAAGATTATGGCCACACGCCGGTCAAGCTGGAACAACTGGTTGCCGGCACTTATACGCTCACCATCGAGAAGGATAACTTCGAGCCGGTTGTTGACCAGATTATCATCAACGATACCCAAACGCTTGAATACAAGTTGAAAGTCTTGCCTTCGCCTGATGCGTTGGGGTCGCCGGAAGAAGCGATCAGGAAATCTCAAGATCGAGCCAATGAAGCCTTGGCGCGCGGCCAGTATCTCATTCCTTATCAAGATAGCGCCTTCTACTGGGCTCAACAGATTCAATATTACGACGAGTCGAATGCATTTGCTGCCGAGATCATTGATCGTGTGCGGCGGACGGAACTGCAAATCGCCCGAGAAGCCAACGCCAGCGGGGACATCGGCAAAGCGCGAGAGATTTATAGCTTCTTGAGCGAGAACTATCCTGACAATGAAGAGGTGCGCACGGCCATCGCGAAGTTTGAAAATCAAATCTCGCAGCATCGCGGCGAAGTCCGCGACCTTGTAAAGAAAGCTACAGACGCTTTGCAGGCCGGCATTCTGGCTGAGCCAGAAAGCGCCTCCGCCTATTACTATGCCAAGCGAGCCCTGGCCATTGACAAGCAGAATGCGCAAGCCCGCGCGGTTTACAATCAGGTCAAAGAAAGGCTCACGGCAAGAGCCGAAGACGCATACCATCGCGGCGATGTGGATTCGGCCATCAAACAGCTAAAGCATATCGTGTTGCTTTTCCCAGACGACAAAGCCTTGCGCCAGCAAGCGCGTGAGATGGAGGAAAATCGTGTCGCGGATGTTGCTAAGCAGAACGACCCGAACCTGCATCGGGTGCAAGGGCTGGAGAAATATCAACGTGGCGAATACGCCCTTGCGATTCCCGATCTTCAATTTGCGGTTGCCAACGACCGGGCTTCTCCTGATGTCCTGTTTGCGCTTGCGCGCTCACACATGATGCTCGGCCAACTCGACCAGGCGGCCTATTATTTCCGGCAAATACCGTCTTCGGGTGATGATCAATACCGTTCGGCCATCGCGGCGCTTGGCGACATCGCGCGCGAACGTGGCGATTATGCCGGCGCGCTTGATAAATACAAAGAGGCAAAACAACTCGGCGGCAGTACTCTTTACTCGGTTGCCAAATTGGATGATCGCATCGAGCAGATTGAAAAGCGGGAACGCGCCAAGGCGGCTGAGCCAGTGCCCATAACCATTCGCGCCAAACATGTGCACGGCGGCTTGATGGGCGGCTCGTGCAACGGCACATTGATGATCAGTTCAACCGGCGTGCGTTATGATGGCACTGAACACACCTTCTCCTCTAACCTGCTGGCTGCCGGGGTGCGCATTGCCCAGGAAGAGATGGTGGTCAAGTTTCAAGACAAGAACGAAAAGTTCAAAGTGCCGCGCGCCGAAGCCGAGCGCTTCAACGAGGCGCTCTCTCGTTTTCAGCAATTTTATTCGCCCGCCAATAAATGAAGCGCTCGCCTGGCGGCACTTCATCTCGGCTGCCGGAGATCGCCAGCCATTCGCATCTATTTTTGAAAACTCCCTGTGCAGGGAATTGATTTGTAGATTTTTTGCTGTATAGTCGCTGGTGTCACTGCTTCGAGGTGACGAACGAGCGAAATCGAACTAGGCGCTCAAGCTTCCGTATAAAAAACTATAATTGATTAAGCGCTGCTCATTTCGTTTAGATAATCGCTGGCGAGTTGCGACATGGCGTCGCTCACTTCGATGGGGAAACAGACGCGGTCGATACGATAGCCGCGCATGCCGCGCACAACTTCGGAAATCTCGCTGATCTCGCGAACCTCAGCGCGCGGCCAGCCCGATTCAATATAAATCAAATTCTTTGGGTCAATGCCCACCGGCGAATAGTAACCATAATATGGCACGTCCGCCGCGCGATCCAATACGAGATAATAGGCCGGGTCGAATCCCGCATCGCGCACGACGACTTCGGCGCGCTCCCAGAAGCGTTTCGCTTCGTCGGTGACAAATTCCAGATCAATCGTTTTAAACAGCTTGCGATCAATGAAGCGCGACGCCAGATCGGCTAGAATGGCGTCCGCATCGCGCGTCCATTGCTTCAAGTGAAACGTCAGATCCGTATCATCAAGCTGTAAGTATTCCGACGTTGTCACCGCCTGACCCATCAGCATCTTTTCAAACACCGAATCGCGCATGCGAAACTGTAGCCTGTCTTGCTCAATCAATTCTTTAGCGCGCGTCAGCGTTGAAATCAGCACCGCTTCGGCAGACCGCAGCGTGCGATGAAAATAGACCTGCCGGAACATGTAGTAGCGCGCCTGCAAATACTCTTCAACCGCGTACAGCCCTTTTGATTCGACGTAGACGCGATCCGAAGCCTCGTCAATTTTTAGTGCGTGTAATACCCATTCCAAATCGTAAATGCCGTATTTCGCGCCGGTCATCAGGCTGTCGCGCAGCAGGTAATCCATGCGGTCGCAATCAAGCTGCGACGACACAAGCTGCGTGATGAATGCCGGCGAATAATTATGCTTGTAAAGCGAGGCGAGTTGTTCGGGTAGCCGGTCGTCATAACGGCACAGGAGGTGATTGACCTCGGTGCTTTCATCCTGAACGATGCGGCACGTCCAGTCTTCGTGATGAAAGCGGAAGACTTTCTCCATGACGTGCGAAAACGGCCCGTGACCGAGATCGTGCAGCAACGCACCGGCGCGACCGACGACGCGGGCTTCCAGGCTGATCCGATGATGTGCGCCGAGCAGGTTCAAGGCGCGTGTCATCAAGTGCATCACGCCGATGGAGTGTGTGAACCGGCTGTGCTCCGCGCCTTGATAGGTAAACAGCGCGATGCCGAGTTGCTTAATGCGGCGTAGACGTTGAAACTCTGCCGAATCGATCAGCGCAACGATCAAACGATCATCCGCCAGCGACTCGTCTAGCGCAATGATGTTATGAAGAGGATCCCGGTAATTCCGCTGCGGCACCACGCACCCCTGTTGAACTATGATTCTCGTTTCACGTGGATACTATCATAGCTCACGCCTGGCGGTGCAGGGAACGCTTTGCCGTTGAGCATGCCGTCTGTCCTTGCGCGAATCACCGAAGCTGTGACCAATCCCGCTGAACCATCACTGCCTTTCGTGCTCGCGCAAGGACAGACGGCATGCCGCAGCGTCAATCGCCCTCAGCGCGCACCACAGCGCTTGCCGTCGCCGGGTGCGCTTCATCGATTTGAATGGTGCGACCATTGAGCAAACTGTGATGCCGGCCATAGGAGAAATAAATTACAAAACCGATCAGCAACCATACGCCCAGCCGTAACCAGTTCTCTGCCGGCAGCGAGAACATCAGCAACAGGCAAGTCGCAATGCCGAGTATCGGCACAAGCGGCACGAACGGCGCGCGAAAAGGGCGCTCGGCATCCGGATGCGTGCGGCGCATCACCAGCACGGCGGCGCAGACGATCACGAAAGCCGACAGCGTGCCGATGCTCACCAGATCGGCGAGAATCCGCAGCGGCAGAAAGGCCGTCGCCGTGCCGACAAACATGCCTGTGACGATAGTTGATTTCCAGGGTGTGCGAAACTTCTCATGCACCGCGCCAAAGAAATTTCTCGGCAATAAGCCGTCACGCGCCATCGCCAGCAGGATACGCGCCTGGCTCGATATCGATACCAGCACGACCGACGTAATGCCGGCGAGCGCGCCGAGCGAAATCAGAAACTGTGCCCATATCAATCCCTTTTGCTTGAAGGCATTCGATACCGGCGCGTTCGTGTCAAGCTGATCGTAATGAATCATGCCGGTCAGCACCGCTGTCACGGCAATGTAAAGAATCGTACAAATCACCAGAGAAGCAATGATGCTCAACGGCACATCGCGGCGCGGGTTGCGCGCTTCTTCCGAATTGGTCGAAACCGAATCGAAGCCAATATAGGCGAAGAAGATGATCGCTGCGCCCGCAAGCATGCCGGTAGGCTGGCCGCCGGCATCGGCACCGCCGAGAAGCGATTTGCCGAAGAAGCTGATGCCGGCAAATCCGAATGGCGCAAAGGGCTGCCAGTTCTTCGGGTCAACATAGAATGCGCCGACGCCGATGACCAGCAAGACGATGGAGACTTTCACGATGACCATCGCCGTATTGAATCTGGCGCTCTCTTTCATGCCGATGACAAGAATGGTCGTGACCAGCACGGTGATGAGGATGGCGGGCAGATCGAGCACGGCTCCCGTAGCAACCAGCTTGCCGAGAGTTGGATTGTAATCCATCGGCGCGCGGCTGATAGCGCCCGGCAGCTTGAGGCCAAAGATGCTGATGAAGTCCTGGAAGTACTGCGACGCGCCGACGGCGACGGTTGAGGCGCTGACGGCGTATTCAAGCACCAGATCCCAGCCGATGATCCACGCGAACAGTTCGCCGAGCGTTGCAAACGCATAGGTATAAGCCGAGCCGGCGACTGGAACCATCGAAGCGAACTCAGCATAGCAGAGCGCCGCGAAGACGCAGGCGATGCCGGCGGCGACGAACGACAGCATTAGTGCCGGGCCGGCTTTGCTGTTTGCGGCAACACCTGTGAGAACGAAGATGCCCGTACCGATGGTCGCGCCGACGCCAAGACTCGTCAGTTGTATGGGACCGAGCACGCGGCGCAGACGGTTCTTGCCGACCATCTCTTTGAGGAGCAATTCGAGCGGTTTTTTCCTGAACAGGCGATTAGCCATCGGTACACCTCCACGATAGGCGATATGAGCGCGTCTGCGGCGCAGGCGGGCGCTCTGGTTTGGCTTCGGCCTCTTCACAAGAGGCCGAAGCATTGCAGAACCGCCGCCACGCCGAGGCGCTCACCGATGGCGAGCCTTAATCAGCGCGGCGATTTCGAGAGACTCTTATAAATCGTTTCAATCCACGCGGGCGTCTTGATGAAGCCCTGCCCCCAGCTATTCCACTTCTCCGGCAGACCTTCGGCTTTGATCTGATCGAGCGTCTTGCCAGCTTTCATACGCTCGCGCACGCTGCCAATCGTTTCGACAAGCATCTGGTGAAACTTCTTCAAGTCATCGACGTTCGCCAGCGGGCCGTGACCGGGAATGATTTTGGCGTCCGCAGGCGTCTTGGCGAGCACGGCCTCGACATTTCGCGCATAGCCTTCAACGTCGCCGCCGCTGCCTAGATCGACGAACGGGAACATGCCGTTGAAGAACTGGTCGCCCATGTGGACGACATTGGCCTTTGTAAAATAGATCACACTGTCGCCATCGGTGTGGCCATGCGGCGCATGCATAACGCGAATCTCTTCGCCGTTGAAGAAGACTGACAGCGAACTATCGAAGGTGATAACCGGCAATGCCTCAGGCGGTTCCGGCTTGGCGCTGCTGCCTGCCGGCTTTAGCTCGCCCGACAATCGCTTGCGCACATTGTCGTGAGCGACGATGGTGGCTTCCGTACCGAAGACTTTGTTGCTGCCGGTATGGTCGCCGTGATAGTGCGTATTCAGGATATATTTCAGCTTGCCTTCACCGAGCTTCTTGAGCGCGGCACGTATCTTGTCGGCAAGCGGCGCGAACTGATCGTCAACGATCAAGATGCCGTCAGCGCCTACGGAAACGCCGATGTTGCCGCCTGAGCCTTCCAGCATGTAGATATTGCCTGCGACCTGAGTGGATTTAATTTCGACTTTCGACAAATCGTTCTGCGCCGACGCCAGGGCGGCGGACAGGCAGAGGACGAGCGAAAGCGCGAAAAGCAGATAATGCTTCATAAACAAGCCTCCTGTACTGAGCGTGATGGTTTCGATCTGGATACTGCCGCTGAAACTATACCGCAATGAGCGACGCATCACGAAAGACATCGCGCTTACCGACAGGTCGCATACAACTCACGGAATACCGCTAAGGATGCGACCACTGTAAGCGTGACGGCAGCGAGGGACAATGAATATGGCACGAAGGTCTTGATTGGCGGCGCGAAGTGAGTATCAGAGGAACGAATGGCGGGCGGCTTAAAGCGCGTTGCCGAGTAATTCGCTGAGCCGCTTGCGGCAACTGCGACTCAACATCAACTCGGTGCCGTCGCGCAGGATGACGCGATAATCGTTGTGAAACCAGGGCTGCAACTCGCGCACGCGGTCAAGGTTGACGATGGTCGAGCGATGGATGCGCAGGAAGCGTTTCGGATCAAGCTGTGCCTCGATCTGGCTGATGGCTTCGCGCACGAGATAAGAGTCTTTGCCGACGTGCAGGCGAACGTACTTGCCTTCGGCTTCGACCCAGTCAATCTCTTCGGTCTTGAGAAAGAAGGCCCGCCCGCCGGCTTTGATGACCATGCGCTCAAGATGACTCTGTTGGGCGCGCAACTCTTCAAGCAAGGCGAGTGTTCGCTCGCTCACGCCGCTCGGCTCGTTAAACAATCGCGCCTTCGCCCGCTGCAAGGCATTATCAAATCGGCGACGGTCAAAAGGCTTAAGCAGGTAATCGAGGGCGTAGACTTCAAAGGCTCGCAGGGCGTATTGATCATATGCGGTGACGAAGATGACGAGCGGCATGGCCTGCGCGCTAATCTGGTCGAGCACCGCGAAGCCATCGACTTCAGGCATCTGCACGTCGAGAAAAACGAGCGCCGGTTGTTGTTCAAGAATCGCCGCAATCGCTTCACGTCCGTTTGCGCACTCGCCGATCACCTCAACGTCCGAGTGGCGTGCGAGCATGCGCCGTATGCGCCGCCGTGCCAGCGGCTCATCGTCAACAATCAACGTGCAAAGCTTTTTCGTCGAACTCATCCGATGGTCGCTTTCCGAGGAGCGTGAAGCGATTCAGCCTTCTCGTATGGGATTTCGAGGGTGACCTGCAAACCGCCTTCGCGGGCATCTGCCATCTCGAAGCGCTGCGCCAGGCCGTAGTGATGCTCCAGCCGGGCGCGCGTGTTGGCAAGCCCGACACCGCCGCGCAGTTTGCCGGAAGAGTCCTGCGCCGCCGCAAGGCCCGGCCCGTTGTCTTTCACCACTAAGACGAGCGTGCTGTTCGGGTGCGCCGCGCAGATCTCGATGTGGCCGGGCCCGGCCTGCGTAACGATGCCGTGACGAATCGCGTTTTCGACGATGGGTTGTAGAATCAGGTTCGGCACCAGCGCCTCAAGCGCTTCGGGCGCGATGTCGAAGCTCACCGTCAAACGATCTTGAAAACGCACCTGCTCGATCTCCAGATAGCAGCGCAAAAACTCCAGCTCTTCCTGCAAGGTGATCTGCTGCCCGCCAGGGTTTTGTAATGTCATTCGCAAAAAGTCGCCCAGACGCGCGAGCATCTCATCGGCTGCGTCAACGTCTTCGTCGAGCAGCGCCGAGATCGAGTTCAAGGTGTTGAACAGAAAATGCGGCTGAAGTTGCATCTTCAGAGCTTGTAGCTGCGCCTGTGCGAGTTCAGCTTTGAGCCGCGAGGCGCGTAGCTCTTCGCGTTGATAGCGGCGGTAATAATCCACTACAAGGCTGATCAGCATGAACGTGCCGTAGCTCATATAACCCGTCGGCAGGTTGAAGAGAATGTCGGATTGATACAACTCGCGGATGGATGAATACTGGCGATAAACCGCGACATGCAGCGCCCAGCCGACGATCAGGTAGAGCGCCCGATGAAAGAAGGCCAGCGTCAAACACGCCATGACGTGAATGATCGAATGGCGCAGCCAGCCGCCGCGCTCTATGCGGAACCAGCGCGTCAGTTGAAAGATCAGCGGTGCCAGCGCCGCCCATAAAAACCAGTACGGCAACTCCCACACCAGCATGCCGCCGAGCGTCGGTTGATGTTTGAAGATGGCGACGTAATGGCCGGCGAAGAAATAGTAGTTGAGAGTGAAGGACAGTCCTACGAGCGTCCACGCGATGAGGACTAAAATCCATAATACCCAACCCCGCCTGAGCATTCGTCTCTCCTTAGGGATTTTCCGTCGTGCTTCTATCATAACGCGAAACAGCGCGCGCCGGCAGCGGTTTTCTTGCGCGGCGCACGCCTGAGAATGAAGTTTTTCGCTCGCCTATCCCTGTGAGAAAGCTGTGAATCACGGTGTGCGCTGGAAGACCTGCAATCAGAGATCTGGGTGAGTCAGGTGGGATTCAACAAAGAGCTTTCATAGCGGGAGGTTACTTTGGGCGATTGCGGCTCCCGATTTTTGTCTGATGATCAACATAACCAAAGGAAGTTTTTATCGAGAGAGTAAGACCGGATAGCATCGGGAGACCGCTTTATGATATAAATTCCTTGTCTTTCGGGGCCTTTCCGGCCGGCATCTCAGTTGTACCTTGAGAATACAAGTAGCAAAACATCTGTTATTCACTGTGCAAATCATTCGACTCAGGAGAAGCTCATTATGTTTAAGAATACAACTCAGCAGGCTCCGACCTGGTGGAAACAACCTACCTTCCTGGCATTCAAGGAAGCCTATACCGATAGGAAGGCGCGACCGTTGTTTTTTATCGGTTCGGGTATATCGCGCTGGGCAGGATTGGATAACTGGAAAAATCTGTTGATTAACCTCGCAGCCTACCATGATGACACGGTCAGGCGAGATCCTATTAAGCCTAAAATACAGGCGCTCCTTTCTGCCGTTACTAGCAACCATACCAATTACCAGGAAGCGGGCTCTTTACTAGAGCATTCATTTAAACAGGCGGGTGTGAACCTGTGGAGGGAGGCGCTAAATAAATTCCTAGACAGTCCTGAGCTACGAAGCAAAAGATCTGAAATTCATGAAGTCATCGCGGCCTTAGACTGGTCAAGGATTATTACAACCAATTACGATGTATTGCTTGAGTCTGCTGCTATGTTCTCAAGTAAGCGCTTCAAGGTTACTCATCCAGGGGACAAGGATTTTACCCGCATAGAATCCAGTACGGAGCCGGTCATTGTTAAGATTCATGGGGATATAGCGGATGCAGACTCCGAAATCGTGCTCTCCAAAGAGTCTTATCGCAGTCTTTATGATAAAGCAGGCAAAAATCAGACGATGTTTGCGCGCACCGTCGGCTCGCTGCTTCGGAATTCAACGGTCATTTTGTTTATGGGATATAGTCACGACGATCCTTATTTTAAGACGCTATTCAACGAGGAGATGGAACAGGCGGTCAGGGATAGAGTCTTTGCGCTCGTTCCCATGGAAGGAAAGGTCGAGGAATTTGAGCGGAGGATAGATGAACTCTCGAAAGAATTGCAGATCCGCTTCATCACTTATGGTCCCGATGAGAAACATCATGAGCTACTGGAGTTCTTGCAATATTTTAATGATCCGGAAAAGTGCGACGCGACCTACCGGGTGTTGGCACACGTCAAGCGGCCAACCGTCGTCATGCTTCACTGCGGCGGGACGATAGGAGCCGGAGTAGACAGATTAAAAGATCGGGATACCCAGTCTCTGAAAGTGGTGGTTAAAACGTCTCGCTATGACCTGGAGTTGGCAGACTTTTCCAGGAAGCTCATCCGGTGGTATCAAAATTCCTACAACGCCGGCAACGATCTCGACTTGGATATTATCTGGGAAGTATTGCCGGAAGAAAGCCAGATGTTCAGTGAAAACGCAACGTCAGAGCTTTGGAATGAAGTTGGCGCGCAAATCGAAAAAATCTTATTCAAGTATTTTGAGGTGCCTTGCCTTCCTGAGCATGAGCAGGAGTTGACCGGCGAGGGAAAGCTCAAAGATCTGTTTGATGAAGAGCAGCGCCAATATGCCCTGGTCTACCCACATGACGACTTAACCGAGAGAATATTCAGATCCGATTTCAATAACCGATATATTTTAGGGGTTGTCATACTCTTCGGAACAGATACCCTGGCTTTCGCCGCACCGGCCCTGGCCTTGAGCCTGCAACATCTTCCCTGTCCGATCATCATAACGGGTGCCAACCAGCCTCCTGAAGAGTTGCAATTGGCGGCAAGAAGCCAATTCTACTATACCTCCGATGCGTGGAAGAATTTGATGACGACGTTGTACTTCTTGCAGTGCTTCGGCCATAGATTAACCGAGGTGCTTGTCTGCTTTGGAGATACGATCCACAACGCCATCAATTTGCGCAAAAGGGCGATTGAGATAATCCCTTATGGCAGGGATCTCATTGCAACCCGCCACCATGAGCCTTACACTTTTCGCAATCTTTCCTGGCATTCTCAATATATGTTTAAGCTCATCGATGGCATTTTTTGCAATAATTATTATCCCATCAACTCGATTCATTACCATACGCTGGTCGGGCCGGAAGAGGGGGTCTTTGCCGACCTCCGGCATATACGGCGAGACGCTTTAGGAAAGATTTCGGAGAGGAAGACGGTTGGAGAAAGGTTTTCAAGTGTGGTCAGTTTTGTTGAGGTAAGCCCTGCCTTCCCGCCAATCGATGTGAAGCGCATGATTAGTGGCAGCCAACAAGAAATTCGGGCAGTCCTGGTTGAAGGATACACATCGGGGACCTATCCAAGCAGCCGGCGCAACTATTTTTCGCAGTTCCTCAAAGATCTATATGAGAACGGGATCCCTGCCGTGCTGGTTTCGCAATATGGCATCCTGGCCAGCCAGCAAGAATATGAGACGAATAGTGCCGTGGTCGAGGATATACCGGTATTACGCCTCTATGGAATTATCCCTGAGACCGCCTTACCGCTTTTATCCCTCCTCTTGCCACAGATCAGCGATGAGGATTGGAAGAGGGAAGTCGAAAATAAATCCAAGCTGGTTGAATCACGCATGCTGCTGATTAAGCAGAAACTGGACCTTGAGTTTCAAGTACGAAGAAATATCATTTCCCAAGAATTCGAAGATATCACCAAGAAAGACAAGATGTATGAGAAGCTAATCACCCTGCACGTCAACTCAAAATATGCCGATGATAACCGCAAGAGCCAGTATCAGAAGAGAGGGTCATTCCGTAAATCGCAGTGGAGTAAAAAGAGTCAGGAATCGGAATTGCAGATCGGCTCGGACGTATTCATCATCCTTTCTCGAAAGGACTTCATTCTGTTCCTGAATGAGATTATTCGGCCATATGAACGGGTCGGGGCGGCCCCTGACGGGTTTGAAATCATCTGTAACATGGGATTTGAACTTGGTCTTCCCTTACTACAATCTTATCGACCTGAGGTAGATGTGGAGCCTCGAGGCCACAAGAAGCCTTTCTTCGATCAGGATGATGCAGTCCAAAAAGATTGGTTGAAAAAAGCGAATACCCTGTTGGAGAAAGTTACGAGCCTGATTCGGGCTGCTGCGGTAGCCGACCTGCGAGTACAAGACATAACCATGGAACCAGACATTCTTAACTATCCAGGCATCCAACCCCTGTTTCGATCATTCACCTTGCCGCTGCTGGTCAAGCGGCATGTAATGTTTGAAAAGAAGGATGAGAAGTATAACGTGGTCACCTATACTGCTGAAGAGGCCGCTTTCTTCGCCAAGCTCAGTCAAGGTTGTACGCTTGAATCAGAGGCCGAACAACACTTTACTAAGCTCAAGGAAACGTATCTCAACCTACAATTAAATACATGGATCCATGCGCTTCAGGTAATCGATTGGCTCATCATCGGTATTTTTAAGGGAGTCACCTGCGGCTTAGCCCAATTCCTCCGGTTCGATCAACTGGCAATCCAATCTATTCAAGTGAAGGACCCCGGTTATATCAGGACGTTGCGGCAAGCTACCAAATGCAATGTGTTATGTGGCGATGAAGAATTTCTCAAACTAGAATTCCAGTATTTCGAACAGAAAAAAACCGACAGGGCAGTAAGTCCCAGCCGAGGACGATGAAAAAGGTGAAGAAGGGAGCTATCCTATTGAAACAAGCCCTCAATAAGAAGAACCGTTTTACAAAGGCATGCAGCAATCTGCCAGGCAAGCGGTTGCTGTATTCCTAAGGAACTGACGCAGGCCGACTGGTGCAGAGCGTCATCTTCCCGCTAGATCAAAGAGGCACAACGATGACCCGGATGACCGCGCCGCAATTAGAAGCATTTCTCTATTCGCATTTTCCCGAAACGGATGAGCGATTGTTTCGCATCGAACAGGTCGAAGACAACTTCGCGCAGGTTCGTATGATCTATCACCCGCGCCATCTGCGACCGGGCGGAACGATCTCTGGCCCGGCGCTGATGGCGCTCGCCGACACGGCAATGTACCTGGCGCTGATGGCGATGATCGGCCCGGTTGGGCTGGCGGTCACTACGAATCTGAACATCAACTTTCTGCGCAAGCCCGCGCCGTGTGATGTGATCGCCAAGACCGCCTTGCTGAAGCTCGGCAAGCGACTGGCCGTCGGCGAAGTGACCATGTATTCGGAAAACGAAGCGCTGCCGGTCGCGCATGCGACGGTGACGTATTCGATTCCCGCCGAGCATTTGTAATTTTTATTGCAATGTATTTATTGATGGTGAGTGTGAAGGAAGCGACCAAGTAGGTAAATGGGCTTGAGGCTCGGAAGGCTTCAAGCCCATTTACCTATAGAACCGGTGGTGCAATTCGTTTGCACCGCGTAGGAGAATCACCGGCCACTCTGCTAACGGAGATTGAATTCCACGTCGAGGGTCATCCAGAAAGCGACCGCCGCGCCGGTTTTCATTGCGGGTCGGAAGCGCATCTGCATGGCAGCGCGAATGGCCTCTTCGTCCAGACCATAAGGCAAGCCTTTGAGGATGCGTACCTGTTTCACCAGACCGTCGCTGCCGATCAGTATGCGAGCGCGCACAATCCCCTGGGCTTTGTTCGTGCGCGCCTCTTCGGTGTAGTTCGGGCGCGGCTCATTCAATGCCCTGGGTGGCGTGTCCACTCTGGGTGAGGCGTCGACGTGTCGCCTGCCGGTGGGCCCATTGTAATTGTCATCACCTTGCCCGCCTTCAGCGCCGGGCCCGACGCCGGGCCCTTTTCCTGGCCCGACGCCGCCATCTTTGCCGCTGCCGACGCCGTTCGTTCCCGGCCCATCTGATGGAGGCCCCAGCACGCCATCGGGCAAGCCTGTTGGCGCAAGCTCTTGGCGTTTGACGTTCTGCATCGGGTCGCCGAGCAGATTTTCCATCACAGGCAGTGAGGGGGTGTTGATCGTCGGCTTCGTCGTCGGCGCGATGAGCGGCGGCTCCGGAGCAAATGGCGGCGGCACGCCTTGCGATGCGAGCGTCGTTTCCTGGTTGCCGCCGCCACCGCCGCCATGCGCGTCTTTGTCCGACTTCGGCTGCGCCGATTCAATCGGCTGTACGGCGGACAAGTGAAGGATGGTCAAGCCGGGATTCTTGTCAGCGCCGGCCTCGTGCCGGGCGTGCAGCGTCCAGAAGATGAGCATGGCAGCAAACCCTGTCGCATAGACAACCAGGCCAATGGCCATGCCAAAGCGCAGCAAATCTCTGCGGCGCGCATTGCCTGATGGATGATCTTTGAAGGCGCTGACGAGGTAGGCCGTCGGGTTTTCAGCAAACTCGCGCGCGGCTTCGCGGAACTCGCCGACGAGTCGTTTGATCAACGATGCGCGGTTCGAGAACAGATCGAGAAATAAAGCTTCATCCTGCATACTCCCTCCGCGAATCTGATGACCGGGCACGGGTCGGATCGATCAGACTCTATTCTTCAGCAAGGGACTTGCCCTCTACTCATTCTGTTTTCAGATGGTCATGATAGACTGGGAAACGGCACTTGAGGCCGCACCGCTGTTGAGGCGGCGTACATCAAGCGAGCGAAGCGATGTGCATCCATAGAATGTTCCTGGCAAAGGAGCTTGCAGCCAAACCAATGTGCTGGCGGCGATCTGGTCACAAGCAATTGGCTGAGGGTAAAATGGCGGCTGCGGGCTGGTCTCGGCGCGCTTCTGGCAATCGCCAGAAAATAAGGCAAACCGCCGCCGCTTATATTTTTTGTCAAGATAAATTGAAACCAGCGCGGGTGCAGCTACGTCTAAGGGGTGTGGTTTTCCGAAAAAAATGTCTTTCGACGATACGCATCCGTGCGAATAGAGAAGAGCAATGTCGTAACGATTGAAGCTCTCAATGCGGGTCTCCGGCAGATGCCAATAAACGTCGCTATGCCCATCAGCCTGTTGACCCGGGCGAAATGTCTGATCTTCTGTCACCAGGAAATAAATCATGACTGACCATTCTGCACATACCAGCCAATCACCGCTGATTAGAAAAAGCCGCCTGCCAGGCCCTCTGTTCGGTTCCTCTCGATGGATTCGCATACTTGTGCTTGGTCTCACTTGTATACTGGCGTTGGTCTTTCGTGTGCCGGCACAGGAGTTGAGCAACGACACCCTGACTCTGCGATTGAACGTTACCCCAGAAGGCATTCCGATCATCAAGGAGGCCGTCTGGCAGGCCACCGGCCAGGTGATCTTTCGTGATCTGGGTACACCTGACGGCCTCACGGCCTGGGTTCCCGCTTCTTTGATTCCTTCACCTCAGACCATGCCTTCGGCCTGGAACATTATTGAGGGCGAGACCTTCACCACCGCCGAAGCTACCTGCGAACTCGTCAACAAAATGCGCCTCACCTGGATTGTTGATCTGCCCAAACAGGGACAACTCTTCCGCCTCCACATTCGCCTCACCAATGGCGGCAAGAAGGCGCGCTCGGTGAATTGGTTTCCCGCCTGGTCGGCCAACTGGGATGTCGGCGGCCAATTGCAGTCAGCGCGCTGGTGGCAAGCCATCGAGTACACCCGCATGGAGCAGACCTTGAACCCCAACACCGCGCTTCGCCTTGGCAGTCGCTTGCACAGTTCGGATGATGCAGCGGGCGGCGTCAATCCCTATTGGCTGGTCGGCGGGCAGTCGAGCCGCATCTATTTCGCTTTGCAGTGGAGCGGCGGCTGGAGCGCCAAACTCAGCGGCCTTGATCAAGGCTTCGGCTTTGCGGTGAATCTGCCCGCTGAAGAGACCCAACTGGTGCTCAACAAACGCGAGACGATTGACGGCCCGACCTTGCTGGTGACGCCCGTAGCCGCAGCCGATGACACAGAGGGGCGCGATCTCTGGATGAGCCAGCGGCGGGCCATGGGGAAGTCGCTATACGGCGGCCCGCGTCCATCATTTCCGCTGTCTTACAATAGCTGGTATGCGGCGCGTCGCTCGGTCAATGCCGATTTCTTGAATCGCCAAGTTGCTGCCATGTCACCCTATACCTTCAACGCCTTCGTGGTTGATGCCGGATGGTTTGCCGACGGTCGCTGGAAGCCCGACAAGACGAAATTTCCGGGGGGCAATCTGGCCGATATTCTTGCCGCGCTCAAAGCGAACGGCATCCAGCCCGGTTTGTGGTCAACACCACAATACGTCAGCGACAGCAACAATTCTTCGGGTTTGTCGCTCGAACAACCGCCGGTGTTTAATCGGTTTCTCGGCGGCTACCTGGTCGATCTGTCGAGCAACGACTTTGCCGATTATTTAACCGATCATGTGCAGACGTTGCGCAACAAGTACGCGATGGATTACTGGAAATACGATCAACCGTTCTTCACCGAGCAGTCAAGCGCCGGGGAGATGCGCAACGTCATCGGCTTTCAGAATGCCCTGCAAGCAGTGCGGCAAGCCAATGCCGATCTGACGATAGAGAATTGCTACAACGGCGGGCGCATGATCAATGAGTTCACTTTGCAAGCGACGCAAACGAGTTGGCTCAAGGATGCCGGCACCGAAGGAAAGCCGGACGCGGCGGCGAACATCAGCACGGCGCTCAATGCCCTGGAGTTCGTCTTCCCGTGGTCGGCGCTGCGCTTCACGATCAATTTCGATCAACTGGATAAAAACGATGACGAGATGACACGGCTATACTGTCGCAGCGCGATGGCGGGAAGGTGGGGAATCTCAAGCGACTTATCACTGATCAGCGAGCGCCAGCAGGCGGTCATCGTGAAAGAGATTGACAACTACCGGCGGTTGAACCATATGAAATATGCTTGCCTCTACGATCTGCAATTGCCGACCAATAGTGCGGACGTGGCGGGTGCAACCTTCTACAGCGAGGGACGGCATCATGGGGGGATATTGCTCTATCGCTGGCAGCGTAAAGGGGCCTTCGAGTCGCGCGTCTTGTTGACGAAGCTGAAACCAGAAGTGATCTACAAGGTGGTGGATCAGGACACGGGAGAGGAGATGACGGCGAGCGGCGCGGATTTGATGAGCAATGGCGTGAAAGTCACATTCAGCGGCGCGCGCCTGTCGGCGATGTTATTCATCGAGCCGGCCACGCAAACGCCGGCGCAGTAAGCCGCTATCATCGCGCAAACGAAAACCGCTGCCGATTGCCGGTGGCGGTTTTCGTTTGTGTAGTGATGGCGCGCGATAGACGGCGAAGACCTGAGAGGTTATTTCATTGAGCCTTGCTAAAGCCGCAGGCATCCCCCTTGGGCTTTAGCAAGGCGAACCGCGACCGGGTGCCCAACCGCAGGCCGACGGAGGGCCGAGATTGTTTCATAGACTTTCGGAGAACCATCTGGTAATATGTCGGTGTTCGTTTAGGCAGACCGAGTGCTGCTGTTGACTTAGGATTTCAGGAGTTTCCCGCTACTGCTTGGAGAGCGTTTGATTCAGTTTTCTCATTCCTTTCCCACAAAGCCTCGGAAGTTCCTCTTAACTACTTTCAGGAGACACGATGAAAAGAATCTATGTTGGCAACTTGTCGTATCAGACGACAGAAGGCGATCTCACCGATCTGTTCGAACAAGTCGGTCAGGTCGAATCGGTAAACATCATTACAGACCGTGACACGGGACGTTCCAAGGGCTTTGCTTTTGTCGAAATGAGCGATGAGGATGCTGAGAAAGCCATTGCACAGTTCAACGGCACCGAAGTCAACGGGCGGTCAGTGACAGTCAACGAAGCACGGCCTCGCGAAGAGCGCGGTGGCGGTCGCGGCGGCTACGGCGGCAACCGTGGCGGCGGCGGCGGACGTGGCGGCTTTGGCGGCAATCGCGGCGGTGGCGGCGGTGGTCGCGGCGGTTACGGCAACCGTTACTAAGGTTGGCCACGAACGCCAATGCGAGTGATGCATGGGATGAACGGGGGATCTCGTTCGTCCCATCTGCCGCCAGGCGGCGGCCAGAGATAGTTGCAAGAAACCGAAGGAATCAGAGCACACCCATCTATCTGCACCCTTCAACAATTCCCTTCAGTAACCATTGCTGCGGCGGCAACGACGGCGATTCGCCGAGCCACGCAGCGAAAGAAAGATTCATGACTCCAGATAATTTCCACAAGCTGGGCCTGCGCGCACCGCTTGTCAGTTTGATCGAACGGCTCGGCCTGCTTGTGCCGACCGAAATACAGGCGAAAGCCATTCCACCGGCGCTTGCAGGCCGCAATGTCATGGCGAGCGCCGAAACCGGCTCAGGCAAGACGGCGGCTTTTCTGCTGCCGATCATTGAGCGACTTGAGCGGCCCGGCGCTACGCGGGCGCTCGTTTTAGCGCCGACGCGTGAGCTGGCGCTGCAACTCGAAGTCAATGCGCGAAGCTTCAGCCGCGTCGCGCGCCTGCGCACCGTCTCGGTCGTCGGCGGCGAAAGCATGTCAAAGCAGATCAAGGCGCTCGACGCCGGCGTTGATATAATCATCGCCACGCCCGGACGCTTGAACGATTTGCTCGAACGTGACGCGGTGCGGCTCAACAAAATCGAGGTGCTGGTGCTTGATGAAGCAGACCGCATGCTCGATATGGGTTTTCTGCCGCAAGTGCGGCGCATCTCAAGGCATCTTCCGGCGACGCGGCAGACGATGCTGTTTACGGCAACCCTGTCGCGCGCCATCGAACAGTTAGCGCGCGAGTTGCAGACTGATTTCGCGCGCGTCGCGGCGGCGCGCGTGGCGACGACAACGTTGACGCTGACGCAAACCGCCTTTCCGGTGCTTGCGCATGCGAAGACGCCTTTGCTGCTGGCCTTGCTCAAGCAAAAAACCGATGGGGCTATTCTAGTCTTCACTCAAACGCGGCGCGGCGCTGATAGATTGGCGCACATACTGACGGCCAATCAACACGATGTGGCGACGCTGCATTCGGATCGCAGCCAGTCACAGCGCAACCGCGCGCTGGCGAGCTTTCGCGCCGGCGACGTGCGCGTGCTGGTCGCCACAGATGTGGCAGCGCGCGGCATTGACGTCGACGACATCGCTTACGTCATCAACTACGAAGTGCCGGCGACGGCTGAAGATTATATCCATCGCGTCGGGCGCACGGCGCGCGCTGGCCGCAATGGCGCGGCACTGACGCTGGTGAGCCCCGAAGAAGAATCCTTGCTGGCCGTCATCGAGCGGTCGACGGGCGTCAAGCTCGATAGAGAACGGCTGCATGGGTTTACGGATGGCCGCTCGGACGAGCAGATTCGTCTGGCGAGCGAGATCGCCAGGCTGCGCTCTTATTCGCGCCGCTCGTTCAATTCAGGTCGCGCCGCTCGCCGGTAGCGATCATTACAAAGCGTTAAGCGAATCTCGCTACTGCGGATTCGCTGACGCTTTTGCAGATAGCCGCGCGACTCTTTCACGAGCCGCGCTGAAAGAGAGAGTACATGCCAAGAGAAGATATGATCGCAGTTGACGGCACCGTCGTCGAATGCAAAGGCAATGCGACTTTCAAGGTGAAGGTGGCTCAAGGCCACGAGGTGCTGGCGCACCTGGCCGGCAAGATGCGCAAGCATTACATCAAGGTGCTGGCTGGCGACCGCGTAACGGTCGAGCTATCGCCTTATGATTTGACGAAAGGTCGCATCACCTACCGGCATCGCAGCTAATCGTATCCCGGATCGTCGGCAAGCGCCACTTGGCGAGTGACGGCTGCATCACAGGTGAATGCGACATCGCCGTGGCTTGATACGGGGAACATCTCCCTGTGCCGGCGTGGCTTGTTCATCTGAACGACCGGAGCAAACATGCACAGCGATGGTTAACGCGCCGGCCTGTCGCTGAATGGAGGTTTGCTCAAAAGTGGTCATCATGTGAATGGCGAGATAGGTATCGAAGAAAGTTATGGACAAGACAGCAACATCATTCGAAGATGAGAAGCCATGGACGCGCCCCTGGTGGCAATACTCCGAAGGGAACGGCCCGGTCTTATTCTATATTGTTATTGTTCATGCGCTGGCGCTGCTCGGTTTGATTCTGTTTCCGCTGCCGGATTGGCGCGTCATCGTGGCGGCGCTGGCGGTTGCCTCAATGGGCGGCGTCGGCACCTCGGTCTGTTATCACCGCAGCCTGTCGCATCGGGCGCTGCGATTGCACCCTGTCGTTGAGAACGTGCTGATCTTCTTCACGATCTTCAATGCGTCGGGCGAACCGATGTCGTGGGTGGCGAATCATCGCCATCATCACGCCAAAGCCGATACCGCTGAAGATGTCTCAAGCCCACGCCATGGCGGCTTCTGGTGGGCGCATATCCGCTGGGTTTATCAATGGTCGGGCAGCGAGGTGAAGCGCTGGTGCCCTGATCTGGATAAACCACGCTACCGCGTATGGCGACGTTTGCAGATTCCCATCATTAGCTTGTCGGTCTGCGGCTGGCTGGTCTTCGGCTGGCAGGCGTTCTTCTGGATCGGTGCCATTCGCCTGGTCTACTCGCTGCATTTTCAGATGTTCGTCAACAGCCTGTTGCACATGACGCCGGACTTGCCCGAAGGCGTCGACTCAAGCCGCAACATCTGGTGGCTGGGCCCGCTGCAACTCGGTGCCTGGGGCGAGAACTGGCACCGCAATCATCATTCGGACGCCAATGCCGCGCGCTTCGGACGGCGCTGGTGGCAGATTGATCTGGGCTGGTACGTGATCTGGGGACTGAAGAAGTTGCGGCTGGCGAGCGAGGTCAGGCAAGCCAAAGAACTGCGCCGGAAGACGGCGCGACAGGCTGCCTAGCCGCGAGACGAGGCTTTCGTTTCTTATCGCGGCTGAAGTTGGCGCAGCGCGCGCCGGCGGCGATCCGTGTGGTATCAAAGGAAAGAAACGGCCATGGACACGCTCGATCAAAAAACGATTCACGCCATTTTGCAGGAGATAGACGCGCGTCTGAGCAAGGGACTTTTGCCCGTGCATAACGAGCACCTGCAACATCTCGCCGAAGGCGATGTGCTCGAACAGTTGCTCTATTTGAAGAGCGTCGGCCTGATCAGCGGCGACCTGGTGACCAAAGGCGCGGACAGCACACCGCATCGCATGACGAACATCCGGTTGACCTTTATCGGCATCCGCGCGCTGCGATCCCGTTAGCTGATCGCGGCGGGTTTAATCATAGGAGACCTTTTGACCAACAACAGTCCAGTAGCAGCAGATGAAGGCGATGGCCATCTCATCGTGCAAATTGCGCTAGAGCCGCACCACGCCTCTGCCGCCTCAACCTGGCCAGCCCCGGCGCTGCCTATAGTAATAAACCCTACTTTACCGCTTCGGCGAGAAGCGGGCGATCAGGTGAACCGCTTTTTGCTGTGTGCCCTGGTCAGTGAATCGGCCAAGCGAATCAAGACGACAGCCGCGCAAACCGGGGAGGCCCTGCCGATGGCCGCCGTCGTCAGAGGCGTCCTGCGGGCTTACCGCGTCGCGGCGAAAGACGAGCACGGGCCATTGTCACAAGCGACGCCGGATTTTAAGGGCCTTGAACGATTGAATAAAAAAGTGTTGCGCGACGAGATCACGCGCCACGCGCGCGACCGGGTGAAAACCAGCGAAGCCTCGCTTGCCCGCGCCAGACGGTTCGGCGACGATGCGAGAATCAAAGCCGAAGCCGACAAGCTGGAGCACGCCATCGCCCTGCGCGACCGGCTGGCGGAAGAATTCTGTTAAACCATCCGAAGCGGTTCGGCTGAGGTGCGCGAGCGCTTGCCGAATGGGAGAAGCCATGAAACTCAAGACCGACGATGTGCTGATCTATAAAAACACTCAACTTTCGAGCCGTTACGGCACAGGAGTTGTAACCTTGATTACTGCGGATGAATACGCCATTCTCTGGTCGGGGCGTGGCTTGACCCGCTACAAGCGCGCCATACTGGACCGGAAGCTGGATGAAGTTTTTCAGCGCGCAGAGAAAGACACCGGGCTTCCGAAAGAGCGCCACCTGCATCTGGGCGCTACCAAGACCGGCATCCCGTTCAATGAAAATTATGATCGCGCGAAGATTGCTTTGCTGTGCGAAGGGCTCAAGAGTTCCGGGTCACGCAAAGTGAAGGATGTCGCCGATCTGCTGGCAGCAGAACTGATCACCAAGAAGCTGACGGCGCGCGGCGCTGCCAAAGGGGTTTTGTTGCAGTTGGCTGATCTCTGCCATTCTCGCAGTTCGGCCAGCGACGAAGCGCAGAACATCAGCCGCGAACTGTTCTTCGGCTACGTGTTGCAGAAATCCGACTTCAAGGAGCTGGAGAGCAACAAGTGAAGCGCCTGGCCTAACCTCTTCGTTTATGATTGGCTGATGGCGAGCGCGTCGCTCTCCGTATGAGTGGCGCTGGCGCGTCGCTGTTCTTCCTGCGCCGCCATCAGCTTAACCTTCTTCATCTCCATTCCCTTGATGCCGAAATAGGCAGCCATCTGCACAAGCTGATTGGCGCTGACAAAATCGTTGGGGTTGCCGCAGAACTTGTCCAGTCCGGGCTCAAAATCGCGACAGCCCATGCGCTTGGGCAGGTTAAGCCCGAATTCGCAGGTGCCCTGAGCGCGATAGTGTATGCAGAACTCACAGATGGTCATCCTTATACCTCTTCTTTTATTGCTAAGCGACAGCAGGTTTCATTAGTCTTCCCAAATCAGAAGCCTCATAAACGTCGGTGCTACGTCGATGAGCTGTCGTTGCCAGGCAATCTGGAGAATTCCAGATAAGCTGAGAAGGGAGTTAGCTAAACTCAGTTCGCTATAACCCTATGGGATAGGCATGGCTTTGTCAATCGGCGCGACTGAAGATATGGGCGTTTACCTGGCCAATGCGGCTCGACAACGTGAACAACGCGCGCAGCGGCAAGAAACCAAGCAAATGATGATCACCGATAGCCTGCAAGCCTGCGGAAGCCATGCAGCCGCACTGCGTGCAATCAGGAGTGCCGCCAAATTGGCAAGGGGTAATTCTACCCTGCAAGTCAGCGGTCAGATTCAACGTCGTGCGCGAGAAGATACACTCGGCAGGCGTACGGGGCGGCTTGAGATAACCTTTGATCACCGCATCGGGCAGATAGAGCTTCGGGAAGGTAGGACGAAGTTGGGCAAGCTCCTGCAAGACGGTCTGACGCTGGTGCGGCCTAAGAATTTCTTCATCCTCGGCACCGACCTGCGGCGTGAACAGACTGAACCAGATCTGTTTGACTTCGGGCCTCGCCGACCAGTACGACACGAATTCTTCAAGATACCCAGGCCGTCCAGCCATCTGCGCGGTGATCGTGCAATGCACGGTGATCTGGTGGCCGGCGATGCTTTTGAGAATGCGTTCATAAGTGGCCGGTGTTCTTCTGACATCGTGCTCCGGTTGCAAACCGTCAATCGAGACGACCACGTGAAGATTGGCAATATCGCTCCAGGCCCTGGGGATTTCGCGGACAGCGCTGGTGACTAACTGCACGGTGATGCCCATCTGGCTCAATTGCGGCAGCAGCAGGTTCAACTCGCGGAAGCGCACCAGCGGCTCGCCGCCGACAATCGACAGATGCAGCGGGCGATAGCGGCGGGTAAGCGCCAGGACGCCTTCAACCAGTTGCTCGCCCTTGTAATCGGAGAGCTTTCTGAGCGGCCCAAGCTGGTGTAGATGCTCAGGCTCATACGCATAGCAGCCCGGACAGCGCAGCGGGCATTCACGAGTGATTTCGATAGACAAGGACGGATAATGACCGCTAAGAATGCGGCCCCATGCGCGCACAACGTCGTTCTTTTTCAGGAGAGCCTCTTTCTACCTGAGCAGAAATCAAATTAAGTTGCCGCAGTCCACAATTAAAAACTTAACATCTGAAATGCGGCAAGTCCACGCCATCAGCCGTGAGAAATATGAGAAAGCAGATCAACCGGCCTGCCTCATGAAAACGATGCGATGATGAAAATCACTTCGATTGATCAGTGCCGGTTGTGACCCGCTTCGACTGTGCGATTGGCTAGAGTGGTTTGCAGATCAGCTTAGCCAGAGAATCAGCCACGAAGCCACAAAGCCACCAAGAATCACCATTTTATTGTGTCCCTTGGTGCCTTCGTGTCTTGGTGGCATAGGCTACATTAAATTGAAAACGGCTCTAGTTGACGACAATCCATTCGGTGCTCCTTTTCTAAGCGGGACAGGCGCTTGAGGCTAAATTTCCAGGGTGCTATTTTCTTTGCGCCTTACGCGAGATCCATTGCTGACCATATGCGAAAGAAACTGATCGAAATCGCCTTGCCGCTGGACGCTATCAATGATGCGTCCGTATACGATAAGATGCCGGGAATCGGGCCGCACCCGAAAGGCATTCATCACTGGTGGGCGCGGCTGCCGTTGCCCTGCGCCAGAGCCATTCTCTTTGCTTCATTGGTGGATGATCCTTCATCTGATCCGGCATTCGCCGATAAGTCCGAGAATGAGCAAGACCAGGAGCGCGAGCGCCTCTTTGGCATCATGCGTTCACTGCTGCAAAAGAAAATTCATGAGCACGCGGAAGTGTTTGCCGCCGCTCATGCAGAAATTATCCGTTCGTGTGAAGGGAACCTGCCAACGGTACTTGATCCGTTCAATGGCGGCGGGTCTATTCCGCTAGAGGCTCAAAGGCTTGGCTTGATTGCTCACGGCAGCGATTTGAATCCAATTGCGGTGCTCATTACCAAGGCATTGATCGAAATCGTGCCGAAGTTTGCTGACCGCGCGCCGGTGAATCCAGAAATACGGGGCAACCAACTGGCCATACAAGACTGGGCAAAAGCACATGGGCTGGCAAATGATGTGCGGTATTACGGCAAGTGGATTCTTGAGGAAGCGAACAAGCGCTTCGGGCATCTCTATCCGAAAGTAAAACTGCCGAACGCGTCGAACGGCAGTGAGGCGACCGTAATTGCGTGGCTCTGGGCGCGCACGGTGAAATGTCCCAATCCAGCTTGTGGCGCGCAGATGCCACTGGTTCGTTCATTCTGGCTGTCGAACGAAAAGGGTAAGAAAGCCTGGATCGAGCCAATCATTGATCGCGCCGCGAAGACCATACGGTTTGAAGTGAAGACCGGAGATGGTGCGCCGCCTGAGGCGACTAAGATAGGGCACGGGTCGAATTTTAGATGTCTGGTCTGTAATGCAACTGCCGACGACCGGCATATAAAAGATGCCGGCAAGAGAAAACGCCTGGGCTTGCAGATGATGGCCGTTGTAGCCGATGGAGGACGAAAACGCCTCTACTTGTCGCCGACATCCGAACAACAACTGATTGCCGAATCAGCGCAACCGGAATGGGAGCCCCAAGAGGAGTTGCCGCATAACCCAAGAGCCATCTATTGCACCTTATACGGTCTCCAAAAATTCTCAGACCTTTTCACGCGGCGGCAACTTGTTGCCTTAACTACATTGAGCGATGTGGTGAAAGAAATTCGTGAACGCATTCTCAACGATGCTAAACAAACAGGCGGCTGGACTACAGAGGATGACGCGCCCCTTCATCAAGGCGGCAGCGGCCCGTCGGCTTACGCTGATGCGGTCACAACTTTTCTGGCATTTGCTTTAGACCGTTGCACAGATTTCAATAACAGCCTGTGCAGATGGAGCGCAAGTAATGAGAAAGTGATGAACTTATTCGCACGTCAGGCGATTCCAATGGTTTGGGATTACGCAGAGGCCAATATCCTTGCCGAGTCAGTCGGTGGATGGAAAACCTGTAGCGATTATGTGGCCAACTGCATTGAGGTGATCCCTACGGGCACCAATCGTATCGGCGAGGTTCATCAACTCGAAGCCACGAGCGCGGCACGGACGATTTCAGGGCTGCTCGTCAGCACTGACCCGCCTTATTATGACAACGTGCCTTACGCAGACCTCAGCGATTTTTTTTATGTCTGGCTGCGCCGCTGCCTAAGAGCCATCTACCCCGATGTGTTCAGCACCTTGCTGGTTCCCAGCAAACCAGAACTAATCGCTGCCCCTGAAAAATTCGATAACAACAAAGAAGCTGCAAAGGAGCACTTCGAGTCGGGATTCCGCAGAGCGTTTACCTTGCTCAAGGACAAACTCGACCCGCGCTTTCCCATGACGGTGTACTATGCCTTCAAACAGTCTGACGAAGAAGCCAATGATTCCAGCCGCAAATCTTCTAAGACCCCGATCACGCTCACAAGCGGATGGGAAACCTTGCTTGAAGCTCTGCATTCAAGCGGATTTCAGATAACCGGCACCTGGCCGGTTCGCGCATCACAAGCCTGGCGCATGCGCTCTATGGGATCAAACGCGCTGGCCTCGTACATTGTGTTAGCCTGCCGCCCGCGCCCTGAGAATGCCCCGATGGCGACGCGGCGCGAGTTCGTCTCGGCCTTGCGTCGTGCATTGCCCGGCGCGCTCAAGCAGCTTCAGCGCGGCAACGTCGCGCCGGTTGACTTTGCGCAGGCAACCATCGGGCCGGGCATGGCGGTCTTCTCGCGCTACGCGAAAGTCCTCGAAGCCGACGGCTCTGCCATACGGGTTCGCAGGGCGCTGCAACTCATCAACAAAGAACTCGATGCCTACTTCGCCGAGCAGGAAGGCGAACTCGATTGCGATACTCGATTCTGCCTCGCCTGGTTCGAGCAGCGCGGCATGGAGCCGGGCGCGTTCGGCGAGGCTGACGTTTTGGCTCGCGCCAAGAACACCGTGGTCGCCGGGCTGGTTCGCGCCGGTGTGCTTGAAGCGAAAGCCGGTAAGGTGCGATTGCTTCGCCGCCAGGAATACCAGGGCGATTGGCATCCTGCGGCGGATGATCGACCGACGGTTTGGGAATGCACGCAATATTTGATTCGCGCGCTGCAACAGGGCGGCGAAGCCGCCGCCGCACAACTCGCCAATCAATTGGGCGGCGGGCGCAGCGAAGAAGCTCGCGCCCTGGCTTATCGTCTCTTTGCGATTTGCGAACGCAAAGGCTGGACGCAGGAAGCTCTCGCTTACAACATGCTGGTTGCCTCATGGTCTGATATGCAATCGTGCAGGCAATCTCCTCATGTCATGGCTACCTGAACTTGATTACTCCGTGCCTGTTGAGGATGGCGATACAAGCCGTAGCGGACATCTGCCACCGCTGCTTTTGCGCAAACGCGACCGTAGCCGAAGCCGGGTTCCCAGTGGTTGTCGCTTGCAGGGTTCCTGTGCGCCGTGCGGATCAGTATCTCTCGTATCTGATCGGCAGTGAGCGTTATGCTTTGTGCTTGCGCCTCGGCGAGCATCAACGCCACGGTTCCCGTCACGACCGCCGCCGCTACGCTTGTGCCAGACTGGCGATGCCGCAGGATACGGGTTTTCGGCTGGGCGACCATCACATCCTCGCCCGGCGCGCAGAGAGTCGGCTGCTGCCGCTCGCGTTTGTCTCTGGTCGGGCCGGCGCTGGAAAACTCAGACAGCGGCAGGTCGGCTTCGTAGGCATTGTAGGAACCGACAACAATCGTCTCATGCCCGCATGCGATAGAGCTAAGGGTGTAATCATTGCTGATTACGTAGGACTTATCTTTCGGTTTAGCAAACCTGGATTGACCCATCTCATCTCGCTCGATCCAGGCATGGAAGCACCCATCGTGCACCGTATCGCCTCGGAGCCGCAGCGTCCAAACGCCGTCGCGGACGCCGCGCTCGAAAAAGACGTTGATTGTATTATCGTCGTTGATGGGATCGTGCAGGCGATTGACTACGGTCATCAGCCCCCTGCTGCCATCGGTCTTTTCCCAGATGCAGCCCGGCCTGACCATGGCCACACGCTTTCCGTCCGGGTCGAGTAACTCAAGGGTGAACCGGTCATTGCTCGCGTACCATACTTCGAATTCATTGCTGGTCGCGTCAAAGCGCGATATCCGCCATTTGAGATCGACGCAGCCGCCTTTGGGCACCTGGCCAGTGGCGTGGAGCGCTTTGCCAAACGAGTTGCCGGCAGCGATCACCACGGCGCGGTTCGGCTCTTCGGTAACCAGCCAATCGATTGCCTTCTCTAATGGCGATGAGCCATCGTGCGGCCCGCCGTTCGTACCGAGGCTGATATTGATGACACACGGGCGGCCTTTCGCTTTCGCGTACTCGAAGATGAAATGTATGGCCTCCAGCAATTGCACCGAGTCGCCGAACGTGTTGGCGACGGCTTGAGGGCCTTGCATGGGAGTGCCCGCAGTCGCAACATCAACAAAGACGATCTCAGCTTGCGGCGCGACTCCAGGGCAACTCGACCCCAGTCCATTGCCCGCCGCCACGTCTGTCACCGAAGTGCCGTGCCCGCCCGCATCAGGGAGGCTATTTTTCGACACTTCATATCCAAGCGCTTTGTAAGGATCGGCTTCCTTCAGCGCCTCATTGATCTCATCCTCGGTAAATAGCCTGCCGTAGCCGTATGGCTTTGGGCTATGCTGCGCCGCCGTCGAAGCCTTCTGATCCCACAAAGCGAGAATCCGCGTGCGGCCATACGAATCGCGAAAATTTCGGTGCGCGAAATCCAGGCCGAAATCCACGATACCGATGATGACACCGCTGCCATCCTGCGCTTCGGGGTCGAGCGGCAAAGCGTCGGCGCAAGTGAAGGTCTCGCGCCTCGTCTGCTCTAGAAAGGGTCGGACTCGCGCCGACGCTTTCAAGCTCTTTACAAAGCCTTGCTTGCGCAAATTTTCAATCTTGTTTTCATCCGCGCGCATGCGCGCCGTCACCAGCATGAGTTGATCATCGCTGGGGCTTTTGATGACCGTCGTCACGCTATTGACGTGCTGTTTGAACCTGGCGAGGTCGGTTACTTTCGCGATCACCGCCACTTCGCCTTTTTCTGTCGAAGCGGTGGCGAGCTTGCAAATGCCGTGTTTCTCTATTCTCCGGCAAGCTCTCCGCAGACGGGCATCCATGGGGACGCTATATTCGCTGCCGCTTTTAGACAGCGGCATAAAGCGTCTTGCTAGAGACCGGGCAAGCGCGAACAGCTTTGACAATGACCGCCGGTTATCAGCCAGGCGTCCGCCGGCGGGCTTGGCGACCTGTCCGGGCTCGCTCTTGAAGTGGTCGTCCAGCAGGTCGCTGAGATATAAGTTACACACCAGGCAGCGGCGAAAGGGCGGTGTTATTGAATGACAGTTGGGGCATATTACGTCAGTCATACTTCTCCTTTTCGAAGCAAGTTATTTGACTTCGAGGCTCTGCGTCTCGCCGAGATGAGCGGTTAGGCAATTCTGAGGGAAACCATCAAGCGAAAAGTCCACTCGCCCCTCAAGGCTTTCTTCCGGCGTCGCATAGCAACTCGTTTCAACGATGCGCCGCAAATCAAACTCTTTGCCTTGGGAGTCCTTGACCACCTCATAGAAGAGGCGGAAATCCGTGCCCTCTGCTTCATCGGCAAGTTTGCAATGATTCTCAATCGTTATCAGATATTGAAGGCAGTCGTTTTGCGGCAATCTGACAGAGCAGCACCTGCGGCGCTCGGCTGACTGGCTGTCGGAGAGATTGCTTAATACCACATGGCTGCCGTCCGGGCAGGCAATGTCCGCATTGAGTCCATAAGCAAATTTGCCAAGGGCGACCGACGACGACTTGCCTCTAACTGAAAACCGCGCGAACCTATCGTCGGTCTTCTCCCTGCTGTAGAGAATTCCTTCGCTGATAAAAATCGTCGGGTTGAGTTTGTAGCGATGTTTGAGTTTGAGTTTGTGGTTGTGGAATTCCGGGCCTTCGAGGTCCGCAATCCACCGGAAGTCTTCGTCATCGCCAGTATCATCCAAACGATCAAATTCACGACGCATGTAAGTTGAGACCCCGGTTGTGCAATGCGCGGTCTCGTCTGTATCGGGGTATTCGACGTTTATCGAAATATCCTCGTCGAGACTGAGCGAATGAGCGATGAGCGACGAACGAATAGGATTTCGACTGTCGGGATCCAACTCGATCTTTTGTATATCGAGCAACGGCTTGTGCCGATCACATCTAAGGATGCCCACCTCGCAGCGATTTCGCTTTAGCGTATTGATGCAGGAGAGTGCGAGCCCGGCAACTGAAATCGTGACGTTGGCTTTCGAGTGGTCGAGTGGCATTTTACGGTTCTCCTTTTTGAGCGGTCTCCGAAGGAAGGAAGCGCTCGGTTTGATGACGAGGCGGTCGGCCCAGGGCTAGAAATTAGGGTGGCCGCCAATTGTCGTGAAGCCGGCCCAGTAATAGGGATGGCGCTTCGCAGGGTTCTTGAGCATATCGATTTGCGCGAGCCTGAGCGCGGCAGAGGTCGAAAGCCCATCAACCCTGCGATGCCGGTGGAAGTTGATCATCAATTCGTCGGTTGCATAAACATCAACCTGCCACAAGCTTGCCACGACCACCGGCGCTCCTGCCGCGATGAAGACGCGCGACATGCCGATCATTCCTTCGCCATTGTAATAATGCTCGACGCCGCTTTGGCAGGCTGAGAGGATGACCAGCGGCGCGCGTCGCAGTTTGAGGCTGGAGACTTCATCAGCCTGAAGAAATCCGGCTGATGGATCAGACTTGCGGCGATCAGGTTCTTGCGCCAGCAGCAATCGCGAATTCATCGGGTCGCCGTATACTATGTAGTGCGAAGCCAGGTGGATCACATCCGCGTCTTCCATTTCGCGTTTAACCACCGCTTCTCTGGCGCGGGGACCAATCAACACGGATGGCGAATGGTAAAGCGCCGCGATCTCTTGAACCTGTTGCTGTGTCGAGGGGAGCGCAGAGAGTTGTGGAAACGCTGTGTGGTCAAAACTCGGATCGCCTACGGCCAATAAATGCTCTTGATCTTTGTCTGTCCGGTGACCGGGTCGCTCCGAGCAAGTCAGATAAATCGTCGCGCTCGGCGCTACCGTCAGATCATAATCTTCGATGAAGTAACTGCCGGAGGCGGGCGAAACGAGCGCCACAAACGGCAGGTGATTGAGAATCTTGTCGGGCACAATGCAGATCTGTTGGTATTTGTCGGCGGATAAACCGAGGGGCTCGATTAACAGGTTATAAAGCTCTTGCGCTTCTGCCAAAGGTTCGGTTGCATGGCTCAAGATCGAGCGGCGAAAATTCAACACTCTATCGGTCAGTTCGCTGAGGCTAACCCGCACCTCTTTGACGGCGAATGTAGATTTCGACACCAGGCAAATCAGCAGCTTGTCATCGAGCGCCGTATATTCGATGAGCAGCGTTTGCTCCGGCAGCCGCCCCTGGACTTCATCCAATCGCCTGACCCTGGCGTCGCGGGTTGGGCTGATCATCTCCAGAAGCGACCTGGCGCGCGACTCTTCCGAGTAATCAAAGACCGCCGGATTATCTTTGCTGCGCGAGTTCTCGAAATCTATCGCCGCATCATAAACGCTCTGCTCGACGTTAAAGAAGGTGTTGCGGTTCTTCTCCTCCTGAATATTGCTGCGATACTTTTCCAGAAGCCCCAGCGTGGTGGCGAGTTCTTGGTGCGCCAAAAGGTCGTTGCCCAGCGCGAAAAAACAGAACAACTTGCCTTTTTGCGCGTCGTAGCGCAACGCCGGAAGCCTCTTTGCCTGCATGGTATCGGTTTCAGAGCGCGCAATAGATTCGATTGAGTCTATGTAGTTGAGGCATTGATCGTAATCTGCTAGAGCCTGGCGAAAATCGCCCGTTTGCCTGCGCAGGTGCCCCAGTTGCAAAGCCGCGTAAGCGCGGGAAACGTCGATTGTCGCAGCGTCGAATCCAAGCTGAGCTAGCCGGATCGCTTCCGTATAATCTTGCTGCTTAGAACGGATCAGCGCCAGATGGATGTATGAAACATAAATATTTGAGGAATCCTTTGTCTCCAGGGCCAGTTGCAGAGCCTCATTGGCATAAGCCGCCGCCGCCGCGTTTAAGCGTCTTGCGGTGAGGACCTGCACAAACTGATCGCAATTGCGCCACGTTTGCCGGTTGCCCGGCCAAGCGGTGCTCATCTCTTTGAGGCAACGATTCATGTATGTCGTCGCCAATCCATAATCCCCTAGCTTCCTGTACTGATCGGCAATTTGCGCCAAACTTCTTTGCGTGTTATAGCCATCATTCATCTCTTTTGAAATCTCTAGCGTTTGCTCGGTGTTTTTGATTGCCTCTGAATATTGGGCGAGCCTGTCTTGCGCCATCGCCAGGCTGAAGAAGCTTTGCGCGAGCAGCCAACGATAACCTTTCTTCTTGCACTCTTCGACAAGCTGCTCGAACAGTGATTGACTTCGCTCCGGCTCGCCTTTTTGAATATGGCAGGAACCGATCATCAGATCTGCCAGAAGGGCTTCGCTCTGGTTATGAATTCGGATAAAGATTTCTTTGGCCTGCGTATAAGCGCCGAGCGCGGCTTGGTATAGAGAGTCGCGAAAAAATTTATGACCTTCATTGATCAGCTTGTGCGCCCTGGCCAGAGCCGCCCCTTGTCGTGAAAACGATGATGCGTAGAACTTGCATAAGTCCCAGAGGTAAGGGTCGCCGCTCTGCTGCGCGGCATCATTTCCCGGTTGAAGTTCAAGCTTGCCGACGTACTGCAACGCCCGCATCCTCTCATTTGCTTCAACCGATTGGTGAGCGGCGGTCAAATTGAAAAAATCATCGAGGAGTTGCCACCAGAGAAGCCCGCCTGTGACCACTTCGCGGTTCCCTTTGATGAGCTTCCACGCAGTCTCCCGGTCGTCAGACCGGTAAGCAGCAAGAAATTGCTGAAGCGGTTCCGTAGTGATCTGCGCATTCTTTTGCTTTTCCCTCTCAAGCTGCTCAAGATGTTCCCGTGCCCTCGCGGCCCAGTCAGAACTGCCATCTCGCTTGAGATACTCCTGCCAGTCAGCCTCAGCCAGCGAAAACCCCTGCATATGCTCATAGCAAAGCGCGCGGTTGAACAACGCCGGCAACAGCGAATCGTCCAGCGCCAGCGCCTGATTGAGGTGCTTGAGACTTTCATCGAAATCTGGCTGGCTGCTGTCAGCACTTTGCTGTTGAGAAGCCTCTGCCCTTTGCATCAACGCCGCCCCCAGATCGTTGTGCAATTTGGCATTCTTCGGGTCGCCCTCTAATGCCCTGTTGAACAATTCGATGGCATTGTCGAATTCTCGTTTAGCCATATAAAGCTGGCCCAATGCGTAGTAGGAGTCTGGGCCTGGCTTCGCATTGACCGCATTGAGTAAATAAATCTCAGCGTTTGCCAGCGATATTTTGTCGGCGACATTATCGGATGGTCTGCCGAGCGTTTTTGGCGGCGGCGGCCAATTGAAGCCGGCGAGTCGTCCTTCGATGGGCGATTCGCGCAAAGCCGCTTGCAGCGCGTCGCGTCCTTTGTCGGTTAGCGATTCCTGTAAGAAGATACGCCAGACGCCGAGCCCTAGTCCCAATACCAGCATGGTGGCGAGAGCCGACCGCCAGGCGGGCGTCAGCAGCGACTGCCACCAATGGGCCTTTGACCGCGCCTCCTTCAACGGGGCGGCGATGGGCTGCTGGTTGTTGATGTATCTTCTCAAAGTTCTCGCCATCTTGAGCTTGCGCTGTCGCGCAGGCGTCGTCAGAAAATGATTTTGAAAGGCTTCCCGCTCGCGTTCAGAGAGGGCATTGAGTAGATAACTATCTATCAGTTCATCCTCTATGATCAGCAGAAGCTCTACATAGTCGCGGTCCAACAGCAACCGCTCCTCAATCTTCATCTGGTCGTCTACAGGCACCTCGCCAAGAAGATAGGCTCGGAGAGACGTTTCCTCGTCACTTGCGCCTGTCATTCCCGCCTCCCTTTTTAGCATCCCGTTATAATAACGATTTTGGCCTCAATCCATTTCAAGACTCGGCGTGCGCGTCAGGCAGTTATCTATACATTCTTGCAACGTCGCCCGTATGCGATGGGCGCGGATTCTCAGCGCATTGACGGCAATGCCCAGTTCATCGGCCAGTTTTTTTCGATGATCAATCATGGCCTGCTTGTCTTCTTGATAATATCGCAGCACCAGGTCGCGATGTGTCGGCCTCAACTGCTGAACGCAGTGCTCCAGGCAATCGTATTCACGATCTTCGTCCGGGTCAGGATCAGGGGGTTGCGGTAATTCGGGCGGCAACTCCGACCATTTCTGGCGCTTGGCGGCGTATTCCAGGAAAAGGTTATGCGCCACGGTGATGAAATAGTGGGCGGGCTCTCCCTCGTAAGTATCGGCCATCTGTTGCGCCCGCCGAATGACCCGGTTAATCGTTTCATCGGCCAATTCCTCCGCCTCGGTACAGCCTCGGCAGGTTAATATAATGACCAGGTGACAGCGGATTTCTTCATACTTCTTGCCCGCTTCCTCACGGTCGGGGTGTAGCCAGGAGAGAAATTTGTCGAAAGCTTCTTTAGTTAACTTCCAATCTTTTCTCATGGTCGGCAAATCGTATAGGGTTGTAGGCTTGCTAACTGATTGTTGACTTAAGACCAAGGTTAAACTGATCGCAGCGCACCTGAGATTATAGAACAATCGCCAGGATTGGCAACCACCTGTTTAAGCATAATCCCTCAAACATCGGGACTTTTTGAAGCTCAGGCCATCAACCGATGGGCGTTTTCAAAAGCTCTCGACTTCGCGTCGTGCGACCCTTTGAAATGCCTTGCCACCCTTTCCCTTCTGTAGCTGGAGATTAGAAAAGTAGAAACGGCAGTGAATGTGGCCGGCTGCACAAGCACCCAAAACCTTAATTCGGTTCTGTTCATTAGCTCTCTTAAGTGCGCCGCGCCGCGAAAGAACTCGCCCAAGAAGAGAAACTTCATGCCGCCGATGATCGCCGGCCTATGCGTCGCCATTGTCGTCTCAACGGCGATGCAGCCCGCCTCTGCAAGGACTCGTCTACTGTGTCGAGCAGCTTGCCTTAGGGTTAGGAGTCATATGCGTTTTTTGAATTCAGGCCGTCTTGAAATGCCTTGCCTACTGCGTCGTGATTTCTACCGCAGGTGATTCGATTGCGAGGATGACGCCAGAGACATTACCCCGGTCGCAGAGACCATCTCAAAAGCTACTGATCGGAGCACACGAGAGGAAATGCAGGTGAAGCTAACCCCCGAATCATGGCCCGATTCGTTCTTGTTCTTCCGCAAGAAGCGCAAAAGGAGTTCGGATGTTTCGCTCGATGGCCCAATCGCCGAGGGGATTTCAGTAACCACGGTCACCACCCGTTTGACCGCTTCATCAACCCCGCCGGAAGCCGACGAAGCCTTGCCCGCGTCCGACCGTAAGCTTGATCTCACGGTCGTCAATACCGCACTGGTGGCGGTCAATCAGGGCCCAGCCGCGATGGCGATGGAACCAGCCAACCCGGCGATCAGCCTCAAAGCAACGCTTGCTGCGCGCCGGCAGGCGCGTAACGTCGCATTGCTTTCTCCGAGTACTTCTATGCCTTCACTCGATCAAGTCATTGCGAGAATCCGTGAAATATTCGACGACTACCGGCTGCTCACGCCGCCGCCGCCGGGGCTTCCCGATCCAATGCTTTCATTCGCCAGCGTCACCGAGCGCAGCGTCGGCATCGGCAGTCGAATCGGCAACGAACCTCTCGGCGCGTTCGGCATGTCGGCGTTGAAAGGTATCCGGCTGGAAGTCGTCCTGCGTTTTCAACTATGGGCAAATTCCATGGGCGATACCGACACGGCGGTGCAGAATTTGATCGCGCGGTTGCTTGCCAACCGCGATGCTTTACGCGAAAAGGGAGTGCTGCGCCTGTCATTGAAGAACCTTGGCGAGAGCGCCAGCAATGACCCTAACGCCTGGTGGCAAACCGCCGACTTCACTGTGCTCTACGAAGAGCCCTTCGTCGACAACGACGGCGCAGAGAGCCTGATCGCGCAAATCCCGGTCAAGATCAACAGTGATTTCAACGAAACGATGACGCTCACCGACGCGATGATGCGCTGGGACGACAAAGATGCCGCGCCGCCGCTGGTCGTGCGCGGCCCGTTGCAGATCGCCGTTTTGTCTGCCCTCTATTTTCATCCGGGGCCCGAACCGACAGGGACCGTCACACTGCGACGAACCTTTGACGGCGTTGTCGGTCTGCCGAGCGCGCCTGCCGATTTCGACGCCTTCCTGGCAGCAATCACTGACCCGGTCAACCCGGATCGGAACGCGGAATTGGTTTTCAACTCGCTGACCGATTTTCTGGCGCAGTTCAGTGCAACGGGCGACCCTGTCGAACTCGGCGAAGCGGCGGCGCTGGCTCAATACGAGTTGCAGGCGTTGGAGATCAATCCGCCGATCACGCTGCCGCTGGTGACTGACCGGTTCGAGATTGTTTACGAGCATCAGCAGTTCAATCAACCCGCCGTGCTCTATTTGCGCGCGGCACACTCAATCACGACCTGAAACGAGACCGGGTGATGAGGCGGCACGAAGACTGTAAACCTGATGAATCGTCTCTGTGTCATCGCGTCGCTGCGTCGCGAATATAAGGAGAAATAAGCATGGCTGAAATGATTCTACCGGGAGTATACATCGAGACGCGCGCCGAGGGCCTGATCGTCGCCGGACGCGTCACGGTTGGCAATGTCGGCGTCGTCGGCACAGCGAGTAAAGGGCCAATCGGTGAGCCCACGCTGTTGAGTAGCTATAGCGAAGCGCAACAGATCTTCGGCAACTACGATTCGTTCTATGATGACGACAAACAGACACATCCGCGCGTCAATTCGTTGACCCTGGTTCGCGCCCTCGAACAGATTTTCGGCAACGGCGCGACGACCGTCTTCGCGGTGCGGGTGGCCGATACAGTGACTCCGAATGAGGCGAAACGCGCCAGCTACGCGCTGAAATCCGCCAGCGGCGATTGCGCCACGCTGACGGCCCAAACCACTGGCACCTGGGGCAATGACCTGCAAATCAATGTGACCGATGCCGACGAAGACCCCTTTATAGAAGGCGAAAGCGTACCGACCGCAGGGGTAGGAGCGTTCACCCTCAAGCACAAAACAGTGCTCAAAAGCGCGCGCAATCGCGTGACACACCTCGTTGCTGCAACGGGCGTGACCAGAGTGAGTTCTGGTGCCGACATCCTTTACGGTGGCGGCTTCCCGGACGACGATGCCGGTTTGCCTGGAGCCGGCCAGGTCAAGATAGATCGCTCAAACGGGCTCATTACGTTCCTGCCTACCGAGCAGGCGGTGGGAGGCGATCACTTGACGGCGAGTTACACCGTGAAGAAGGACAATGCAGTTAAAGCTACTTTGCGCCTGGGAACCGCCGAAGAAGTCTACACGGTAGTGGACGGGGCGGATCTGGCCACCAAGATCAGCGATCAATCAACCTGGGCGGCGGCGGTGGCAGATGCGAGCAATGGCGACGAATTGCCGACCAAGAGCCCGTCTCCCGATAGCTTTGCCGTCTTCAAAGGAGGAGTCAACGGCGAAGGCGCTGGCGCTGATTATGTTGCCGGGCTGGAAGCCTTGCTCAACGAAGATGTGCAGATCATCGTCGCAGCGGGGCAAGATGACAAGTTTGGCGGCGAACTGCATAAGCATTGCCAGAAAGCGTCGAGCGATTTGATCAAACGCGACCGCATTGCAGTGGTCGGCAGCAAGCTCAAAGGCAATAAAACGACGGACACTTTTCTTGATAGCCTGCGCGGTCACAATGTGGCGAGCGACCGCGTGATCTTTGCTGCGCCGGGCATCAAGGCATTCGATTCAGCCGCGTCGCAAACGGTCGTCCTGCCCGGTGCCTATGCCGCTGCCGCCGTCGCCGGATTGCTGGCCAGCTTCTCGCCTCACATCAGCCTGACCAACAAACCCATCGGCGTCGACGGCGTGGAAGAGAAATTCAACTCGGCGCAACTCCAGCAGCTTGTGCAGAACCGTGTGCTGGCGCTCGAAGATCGCAAGGGCTTTCGCATCGTCAAGGGCATCACGACTGACGATGGTGCCTTCCAGCAGATCACCACGCGGCGCATCGTCGATTACGCCAAATCCGGCGTGCGTGCAGGGGCTTCGTCTTACATAGGTCTTCTCAACAACGAGCGCGTGCGCGGCGCTTTGCGGGCGACGATCAACGGCTTTTTGACGGAGATGGTCGAAGACGAAAAGCTCGTCAGTTACGACCTGACCGTCACGGCGACGCGCGACGAAGAGAAGAAAGGCATCGCCAAAGTCACCATCGTGCTGCGGCCCACCTTCAGCATCGATTTCATCAAGGTGACGATGAATTTAGAGTAACCGGACGGTTCCGCGCCGCCAGCCCACAGGCAAGCAGGCGCAAAAGGAGAAAAAATCATGGCAATGACCAACGTTTTTACAGGCTCGAACGGCACCCTCAGCCTGGCCTTCGAAGATACGCCCGAAGGCCGAGACGCCAAGGCAGTGATCGATCTTTATCAGGTTCAAACGGTCGGACGAGTGACCGGCGTCGAGGTCTACGTGCAGACAGACCTCGAAGAATTTCATGAGATCGGACGGCGGCACCCGACTTCGCTGCATCCGGGCGATATACACATCAGCGGCAAGATTGCCCGGGCGCACATCAACGGCGCGCTGCTGTTCCTGCTGCTCGGACGCGGCGCTGCGCCCAATAACATCGCTGAACCCTACGTGCAGCCGGTCTTCAGTATGGTGATCAGTCTCAACGATCCGGCGGTGCCGGGCAACACCGCCGCCTTGGAGTTGAAAGGCGTCAAGCTACAGAACTGGGGCTATGCCATGCCGGAAGAAGACTTCGTGATGGAGAACGTCACCTTCAAGGCGCTCGCCATCAGTGTGGTTGACCGCGAAGCGCCTGCGGGCGGTGGCGGCGAACCGGTGGCGCAGGCACCGACCTTCCCGGACGCGGCGACCGCTTAACCGAGGAGAGACGAGATGACCTTATCGGCTGAAGAATTACTTGCCGGAGGATCACTGAGGCACGAGGTGGCCGTTCCTGCCGATTTGCTCGGCACGAACGGCCACGGCCCAGACGATATGCACATCGTCTTGCGGCCACTGACCGTGCGTGATTTGCAGCGCATCGGCAAAGCCTCAAACAGCGACGATGCGCTCTCGGCGGCGCTGATGATACAGCAGGCGCTGGTCGAACCGTCGCTCAAGGTCGAACAGGTTTCGCAGCTTCCGGCAGGTTTGGCGCGCTTCCTGGTCGACCGCATCAACGAACTGAGCGGCATCAATACTCCGCGCGACGAACTGAGCGAGCTTGTGCAAACCCCGTTGGCAAAAGCCTGCTTCGTTTTCGCCAAAGAGTTCGGCTGGACGCCGGAAGAGGTGAGCGGAATGACGATTGGTCAGATACTGCTCTACCTGGAGATGGCGCGCGGCAGAGGTGAAAATTCGTGAGACGCGATCAACACATCTTCGGCATTGCCTCAGCCACCAGATTCGCTCTGGCGGCGGGACAAGCGCTGGTCTGCTGGCGTCGTGAGTGGACACGCGACGCTTCGCAGATCCGCGACTTGAGCCGGGCTTGCGATTGGGTTGAGCGATTGACCCGCCTGTCGGCCACGCTGCGCGACGAGCCTTTGTTCGGACGTTGCCTCGCCGAATTGGTCGAGATCCCCAGGAACCAAGAAGGCGCGGCTTCTGCCGCTCATCACGCTCAGCCGCGCCGCGTGGCCCAACCGCGCGCCACCGTAACCCCGCCGTCGCCGGTAAGCAAAACCGCTCGCTCAGGCCAACGCAGACAAACCGCAAGGGGCGACTCCGCTGCGTTGGCGCGCGGTTCGGAAATCTGGCCGGCGCGCCGAAATCGTTTGTCGACGCCGTCGCCTGCTATGGAAGATGACGCGGGATTGCCGGTCAATAGCGGCCTTGACTCAGCCGCGAAGCGGCACGCCAACCCGTCGACTTCACAGGGATTCTTGCCTGCGTCATCTTTGAATCACCAGGCTGCGGAGGTCGCCGAATTGCCGCAACGCGCTGGCCGTGATCTGCTGGAAAGTTGCGCGAATGCGCAACTGCAAGTTCATCGGCGTCACGACGAGCCGCAAGCCGCAGCGGCCCGGCCAGAGATCGGGCGCGATGGCGATGCGCTAAACGAACACCAACCATATCGGCGCAGAGCCGAATCGCCGCTTCACTGGAACCGGCCACCTGTTTCGATGCAAAAGCCTGCCGCCTTCAACTCGATCTCCGAACGCCGCAGTGAGCTTTATGCCGAGGCAGAATCTCCTGGCGAAACTTTCACGCAGCGACTGGTGCGGCGGACGGTCGCTAGAATTCGTCATCTTCAGCCGTCGGCAAATAGCGAAACGCAGGTGAGCGAATGGCTCGGCGAACAATGGTCAACGACGCTCGGCGGCACGGCGGTTTCGAACGATTGGCTCAGAGAGATTGTCGCCGACCAGATGGACGCGATCAGGATGCGCCAAAGCAAAGACAAGCTGAATCCCGCATCACCGCTCGCTACGCCTCGCCCTGACATGCGGCAATCGTCTGAAGCGAACTCGGTCAGCGGCGCGAATCGCCTCGCCGAAGCTGGACGATCAGCGCGCCAGCCAGAGCCTGCCTGGTTAACGCATTCTCCCGGCAATCATGATTCCGAAACGATGCGGCGCGCGAGATCTTTGTCGAACCCGCCGCCTGGTATGGAGGGTGACGCAAATGTAGCAGGCATTACTGAGCTTGATTCAACTGTGAAGCGGCACACCGACACGTCGCCTCTGCATGAATTTTTGCCTGCGTCATTCTTGAATCAACCTCGGCTTGGCGACTCGTTTGATGATGCTTCTGGTGATGCGCGCGAACCTCGTCTGGAGACCGCCAGCCTCAGCAATGCCGAGCGGCTGGCGTCGCCTACGCTTGCGCCATCGCTACCTGCTTTATCCCCTTTGCCGGCGGCGCAAACTCTGGTCTCCGGCGTGCTGCCTCTGGCGGCTGAAACCGCACGGCAAGGCGCGCGCGAAGAAGCGAACACAACGGAAGACCTTGATGCGCTCGCCGCCAAAATCAAGCTCATTCTTGATGAACAGGCTCGCCGTCATGGGATCGATGTTTAGAGCCGATTGCAATCCGTCGCAGGGCGGCCCGGCGTCATTGCCCTGAATCGGAATGCCATCGCCCAGACAGGCGCAGGTCTGCGCTTACGAGCAATGCCTATGAAACCGATGCTCGATCAACTTGAATTGCCGCAGGTGCAAGAGATCACCACGCTCGAACGGCGCACCCTGGCCGAACATAAACCGCCGCAGATGTCCGGCAGTTTGCTGCAAAACCTTGGCCGCAGACCGACGCGGCTGGCGTTGTGGGGGGTGGCGACGGGGCCTGAGGCGCAAACCTTCGTTGACCAGTTGGAGAGCAAATTCCGCGAAGGGAATCCGCTTCCCTTTACTGCCGATATCATCGCCGAAGCCGCCATTGACCGCGTGGTAATTGACGACCTTCGCGTTCAAGAGTTGGCCGGCAAACCGCAACGCTACGCCTATGTGATGACGCTGCGCGAACACATCAAGCCGCTCGAACCGGAAGACCTGTCGCTGCTCAACCGGGAGATCGCCGGCGACGCGCTCGGTTTTATGGAGAATCTGGTAAGCGGGCTCGACCTCATCCCCGATTTCGCTACCGGGCTCGAACAGTTCGTCGAACCGCTGAGCAGTCTGCTGTCACGCTTGCAGGAGTTCAACCGCGCCGGCAGCGCCTGAGGGCGAAGCCGCAAAGCGTAAAAGGCGAAACCTTGTTGCGCAATTTTCTAAAGGAGAAATCATGCCAGGACCAAATCTGTTTGAAGAGTTGAAGGACGCGCTGACCAAATTCCAAACTTTCCTCGACGCCAATGTCGGCACGATCAAACCCGCCGTTCAGTCGCTCAAAGCCATCGTGCCGCAGGTCGGCGATTTAATCACCAAGCTGATCGATTTGATGGGCAAGCTCAGGGACGAGATCGACAAGATCAATCCCGGCACCGTCCAGGGGCTGACCACAGTCACAGAGTTTGCGAATAACATCAAGACGCTGCTCGATACCTCCAAGGGACTGTTGCCGAACGAGGCCGCCAAGATCGACGGGATGCTACAGGTCGTCGATGTCGTCAGCTCGCTGCCATCGCTGGACGCCCTCAAAGATACGGTCAAGCAACTGATCAACGGCATCGTCACCGATTTGACTAAATTGAACGCTTAACCGCTAACCCCTAAACGAGAAGCGACCATGCCAGTCAAACCCATGCTCGGCGGGATCGAGTTGCAGCAAGTGCAGAAGATCGAGACCGACGAGGATCAAGTCCTGACCCAGCACAGTGTCCCGGCGCTTGAAGGAGATTTCCTGCAAGGACTCGGACGCCGGGCGACGCGTGTCACGCTCAGCGGCGTGATGACCGGCGCTGATGCGGGCGCAAACTTGAAGACGCTGCGCGACAAATATCGCGAAGGCGTGCCGGTCTCGTTCGTCGCCGACATCGCGACGGCGACGAAGGTAAAGCAGGTCTTTATCGAAGAACTGGGAGTGCGCGAACTGGCTGGCAAACCTGGAAGATTCGAATACCAGATGACGCTGCGCGAAATGATTCCGCCGCCGCCGCCTGAGTTTATCGTGCCGCCGCCGCCGATTGAGCCGCCGCCGCCGATTGATCCCGACCTGGGCACGTTGGTGGTCGAGGTGATCGTCGAAGGCGAGCCTGAATTCGATTTCAGCACCGTGACCGTAACCGTCGAAGGGGTTGGAAAAGACAGCACTTCGCTGGTGCGCACGATGACCAATCGGACAAACCATAGCTGGACGGATGCGAATATGCCGCTAGGTCAATTCACCGTGCGCGCCCGCACCGGAGATCGTTCAGGACTGGCAAACGCGCAGATTCTTGGGGCACAGACGACGCAGGTCGCCATTACCCTACGATCTGTCTCGAACCGCGCTAAAACCTTTCTCCTGCATTTTCGGTTCGACAAAGGATTCGTCGAACCATGCCTACGCCCCGTGCTGCGGGAAGTCGCCACCTATGCCGAAGCGCATACGGACGAAAAACTGTTGATTCTCGGACACACAGACAAAGTCGATGTGCCTGCTTACAACCAATCCTTATCGGAACGTCGCGCCCGCGCCGTCCATGCCTTCCTGACCTTCAGACGTGACCGCCAGGCGGCCATCAGTGAATGGGAAGCGCTACGCCAGCGACGCACCACAGGGCGCGGTCAACCGACACTCGAAGATCGCTGGGACACGCGCGAGTATCAGCACATCTTGCAGGATCTGGGTTTTTATCCTGGCAAGATTGACGGCAATCATGGCCCGATGACGGATGAAGCTGTGCGCGCCTATCGCTGCCACAAGGGACTGCCGCCCGGCACCCAGGTGGACAATGAAGTCTGGCACGCGCTCATTGAGGATTATCTGGCGCAGGACAACTTCAATGTGCCGACAAGCCAGTTCTTTCCGAATTGCGGCCAGGAGATCGTCAAATGGCTTGGGGCAGGCGAAGAAGACCCGGTCAATAACACAGAAGCGCCGCATCGGCCCAGCCGGCGCGTCGAGTTGTTGTTTGTGCGCACAGACCGATTGCCGTGCCCCGTGCCACAGCCCGACACCTTTGCGCTGCCGCAGCCCGGCGCGGTCAACAGTGATTGGTGCATCGGGCCGCATCAACCGGGCGGCGATCACGTCTGCTTCGTGACCAAGCGCCTGGATGCTCGCGGGCAGCCGCAGCCCTGCACGGCGTCGACCAGCGGCCCGTTCTGCCGCGAGCCGGCTGACCCGCGCACCCTGACCTTGCAAGGCTCCATCCGTGACGAAAGCGGCGCGCTGTTACGCAATCAATCGTTCCTCATCACCACACCCACGGGCGAGTTCTTGCGCCGCGAAGGCCCCACAGGCGAGGGCATAGCGCAGACGACCGCCACCGGCGAGTTCAGCTTCCCGGATAAGCCCGCCGGCTTCTACTCGCTCGAAGTGCCCCGCGATGTCCTGGTGAGAAATGCCAGCGATGGCGATGAGACGATCAAAGGCAATACCGTCTGCAAAGAGATTCGGTCGGATTCTGACCATCTGGATGTGGTCATCGTCAATGTGCCAAGAGTGCGTGAGATCAAATTGCCTGTTGTCGCTCACCTGATGACGGCTAGAAACGCCAGCGGAGTAATTCATAGCACGATTCGCAATGAGGCTAACGTTCGCGGGGTTTTTACGGAAGTCAATCGCATTTGGCGACCGGCGCGCATACGCTTTGAACTGGTTGATGTCGTTAGCCAAACCTATGAACCACCACCACCACCAGCACCCGCAGTCAGTGAAGCGGAGTTTTTCTTCGTTTGCGCCAATGGCGCTTTTCCAAATGTCGTGAACGTTTTTTATGTCAATGACGTGGGCAATTCAAGCGAGGCTGGTTGGAGCGCCTCTCCTGAGAGTGGAGCACAAAGGCCAGGCTGTATGATCGAAACTCTCGATGATCACCTCTCGGCGGTCGTTACGGCTCATGAGTTGGGACACTTTCTCAACCTGCATCATCCAGAGGAGCAGCCTGGCGCAACCGGCCCGTTTTCTGATCGCTTGATGCATGGAAGCGCCCTGGTGTTGGATACGCGGTTGATTGATTCCGAAATCGCTACTGCGCGCGCTTCGCGTGGTGCGGAATTGGAATGTGTTCCGTTGACGGTTCACGTGACTGGTGCGACTCAAGTGGATGGCTTGCACAGCCCGGACTTCATTGCGCTCAGAGAAGATGTCGGCGGCCCGATCACCGTGGAAGCGGTGATTTCCCCAGGTCTGCTCGCCCTGGGAACCCTGACCATGACGGGTGGCGATCTGGTTCCGGGTTTCCCACTCCTGCGCAATGTGAGCCGCTCCAATCCCGGTCTAACTCCGGTTGAAGCGGTTTTTACCAGAGTGGTCGTTACCGCTTCAGGCCCAAACACGGAAACCATTCGCTATGCCGTCCGCATCATCGTGGTCAACTTCGACTTGCAGGTAAACGGTGCGCAGCGCCTGGGAGACGCTGGCAGCAACATCTTCGTTGCCCAGAGTCAGAGTGGCGGCGTCGTGGAGGTCATTGCCAGCCTCACGCCGGCATCGGCCCTGCCAGCTTGCGTGATTAACAGCACGGTGCAGTGGCAAGGCGGCAGAGAGGTTCTTGGTGATCCTTTCCGGCGCACCGTGTCAAAAACCAATGCTAGTGAAACAACGGTCAGCGCGACCGTGGCAAGCACGACTCGAACAGCGGTGATCCGCGTGCTTGATTTTGCCTTCGTCGCCAACACGCCGCCGTTCGATGCCGTTCTCAACCAGGTTCGCTGGGAAGATGCCTTCCGTATTCGCGCCGATGTGCCTGGTGAAACACGTGACGAGATCATCATCGAACTCACCAGTTTTTTTGTCAGGCGCACCTAAGATTAAGGGGCAAGAAACTATGTCAGAGATTAATTTTTACTATTCCGAAACCGGCGAGAAGATCCCGCTGCGCCCATCCGACGACGCTCTGGCTATCGCTTATCGTGGCGATGCGCCTCCCAAGGATCTGGACGCGCTTATTAACAGTGACGAGTACCTGAGCGAGTTCGCTTTTAGCGCGGAATTGAGGAAGCGGAACATCGTGTTGTACAAACGCCGCCCTGCCGCCAAAACATCATTGGAAGCTTTCGCAGCGCGGCTATTAAGAAGCGACCAGATTGACTATGTCAGCCCGGTCTATTACTTATACGATACGCCAGTCATTGTCACTAACGAGTTTGTCGCCGCCTTCAAAGCGGAGGTTTCGCGCGCGACGATTGATCAATTGAACGCCGCCCACGATGTTGAAATTGTTTTGGATGAGAACTTACATCTGGGGGCTAATACGTTTCTGCTGCGTGTGAAGACGCCTGGGTTACGCGGCGCGCTCGACATGGCCAAGCTCTACTTCGAAACCGGCTTAGTGGAATATGCCGAGCCGGATTTTATTCAAGTCACCGCTTTAAGCTTTCCCTTCACTCCTAACGATGCGCTGTTCAGTTCGCAATGGCATCTACCGCGCATTAAGGCGCAAGAGGCATGGGATATCACGCGCGGTGATTCAACGATTATTCTTGCCGTTGCCGACCAGGGCATTGACATCGCTCACGAAGACTTTGCCAGCCTGAACAAGCTGGTGGCGAAGAAAGATTTTTTCAGTTCGCCCTCCGACGATGATCCGAGTCCCGAAGCCGGAACCCGCGAAGATCATGGCACTGCGGCTGCGGGCGTGGCGGTAGCCGACGGCAATAACAGCAAAGGGGTGACAGGCATCGCGCCGAATTGTCGCCTGATGCCAATCCGCTTTCTGAGTTCGGGAGCTAATGCCATTCCTTCCACCGTGCATGCCTCAGTCATTCGTTTCGAGGCAGACCAGGGAGCGGCAGTTTCTTCTAATAGTTGGGAGACAAGCCCGCCGCTTTCCATCACGATCAAAAATGCTATTGACGACGCCACCAATAATGGGCGAGGCGGCAAAGGCTGCGTGATATTCTTCAGTGCCGGAAACGATAGCTCAACTGTTGCAACCAAGAGCGGCCCTGCGGCCTACTCGCGCGTGATCGCAGTGGCAGCGTGCAATGATAAAAATGTTCGCTCCGGCTATAGCAACTTCGGCCCGGAGGTCAGTATCTGCGCGCCAAGCGATGGCACTTCCGCAAACCGCCCTACTTGGCAAGCCTTACTAGGGGCTGCCTTCCAGGAAGACGGAAGCACACGCGGAATCGTAACGACTGATCGAATGGGCGAAACCGAAGGGTATAACGCCCCGTCGGCCTCTCCGGCGCGCGACGATCCCGCTGGCATTTCCGCTAACTACACCAGCACTTTCGGCGGCACGTCGTCAGCTTGTCCGCTGGCGGCGGGAGTCGCCGCCTTGATGCTTTCGGTCAACCCGAATCTAACCTGGCAACAAGTGCGCTACATACTGGAGGCCACGGCAGACAAGATTGACGCGGCCAATACCGATGCCATCGGGCGCTACCAACCCGATGGTCACAGTCAGTGGTACGGCTATGGCCGCGTCAATGCTTTCGAGGCTGTAAAAGGCGCGCGTTCGTCGGTCGCCGATGGAGATTTTGTCCAGCGCGTCTTCGTCACATTGCGTCGCACCACTGGTAATCGCTTCGTTTCCACCAAAGTCATTCACGCGATCAACGCGCGCCAGCGGCGCACTGAAACGGCGACTGACATCTTCGTCCGTAGCGGCTCTGACGGCTATTTGCGCGCCAAGCTGGATTCGCCTATCGGCCCGCTGTTCAAGGAAGCTGAAGTCGACGAATGAAGGTAAATGAACACGATGCTGAAACCCGCATACAAACTGTCTATCGGCGGCAAGGTCGTTGACACGACCGACAAGCCGCAAGCCTCCACCGTCGTTGATCTGACGGTGGCGCTCGATCTCGACACGCCCGCCGATAGTTTCCGGCTGGTGCTCGGCAATGTCGGCGGCCTGCATCCGGCGCGTGACGACAAGGCGATCATCGAGATGGGCTATGCGGATGATGGCGGGCTGACGCAGGTGATGGCGGGCAAGGTCGTTTCGGTCGAACCCAACCTGACGACGACGCGTGTGGTCGGTTACAGCGGCGCTGACCTGCTGTTGCGCACCTTCGTCGAGCAGACTTACGAAGGCAAAACCGCCGGCGACATCGCCAGCGATCTGGCCGGTAAAGGCAAGATCGATGTTGCCGTCGCCGCCGCCGGCATTCACTTTCCGGCTTATGTTGTTGACGGGCGGCGCAGCGCTTATCAACATCTGCACGACTTGGCCGAGTTGTGCGGCTTCGATATTTATCTCAACCACGAAAGCAAATTGGTTTTCGAGAAATTCGTCAGCGGCAAGCGTGTCCACCTGTTCGACTTCGGCAAACACATTGTCGAGCTGGAGGTGTTGCGGACGCCGCCACACGCCGGTCGCGTCGAGGCGTGGGGCGAAAGTCCAACCGGCAGTCAGGGCGAAACGGCGGCGGCGTGGTTGTCGCGCGATTTCAGCGGCTCGCGCGGCCAGGCCGGAAGCGGCGCGCTTTTCCTGCTTGAACGCCCGGCCTTGCGCACAAGCGACGCGACGCGCATCGCCGCTCAGGCGGCGCTGACCGACATTGAGCGCCGCACCTTGCGCGGGCGGGTAGTGACGATTGGCCGCCCCGAAATCAGACTCGGCGATGCGATACGTTTGCGCGAACTGCCTGATGAAACGTTGAACGGCAATTATCAAGTGCGCAGCGTGACGCACCGTATTAGAAAACTCGGCGGCTTTACGACTACCGTGGGCTTCCGCGCCATCGCCGTCGATGGCCTGCCGGGAGTCGCTTTGTGAGCGCCAGATGACTGGCCAATAGCAGATGGGTGATGAACTGATGAGCACGATTGTCAGCACAATTCAAGAAATCGTTCGGCAGGAAATGCGCCGCGTGCGGGTCGCCGAAATGGGCCTGGTCGAAGCCGTCTTGCCGCACCAATCCGGCAGCGATCAGGAAAATTACGCCTGCGACGTACGCTTGAAAAATAGCGGCTTGCTGCTCAAAGCCGTGCCGGTGATGACTAGTCACATCGGCACGGTGGCGATTCCCAACGCCGGCGATCTGGTGTTGTTGACTTTTGATAAGGGAGATATTAATCAACCGATCATCATCGGGCGATTATACAACGAACAGGATCGCCCGCCGCTCAACACCACCGACGAAGTGATTTTCCGTTTGCCGCTTTCAGAAGCCGACGACAAAACCATCAAGGGTGCGTTTCGCAATCATCAATCGGCTTCGGCGTCGTCAGGGTCAACAACGCCCCGCGAGTTGATTTTTGAAATGCCGCCGAAGATCACCATACGTGTCAATGACAGCATGGTGCAGGCGACGGCAGGCAAGACCGAAATGAAGCTCGATCAATCGCAAGGCAATACCGGCGGCACGGTCACGGTGATCGCCGGCAGCACCAAGATCGTGATGAATCAAGACGGCGACATCACCGTCGAAGCCGCCGGCGCAATGACCTTGAAGGCAACGCGCGACCTGAAGATCGAAGCGATGAACGTGTCCATCAAAAGCCAGGTGAATACCAGCATCGAAGCCGGCGCGCAAGCCACGCTCAAAGGGAATCTGAGCGCCACCGTACAAGGCGGCGCTTCGGCTACGGTGCAAGGCGCGGCGCTCAGCCTGAAAGGCATCACCTCTTTTTCGCCCGGATGATTTGTTCGACGCTTTATTTGACAAAGTAATTTGCATTGCTATTTGTCTGACCATGTAACAGGAGAAAAACGAATGCCCGGTCCGCCAGTGTCAATCGGTTGTGTAGTGATGATTACGCCCGGAGCTTCGGGGCCGCCCGATATGGGGACGATCATTGGCATCTTCCCGCCGGTAATCACGGCAGCCGGGATGCCGCTGGCGATGACCGGCTCGCTATGCCTGATGATCAATTCGGTGTGGGGGTTCCCCTACCCTTTGGTGATCGGGCCGCTGGCAAGCAGCGGGGTGATGGTCGGCGGGCGCGGGCTGGTACGGCTCGGCGACTTGATCCCGACACCGCCGGGCATGCTGACGATTCTGGGGCCGCCGGCGGCACCCTTCGTCATCGATCAGTGGCCGCCGTAAGCGGCGCGCAGCAATGCAAGCAGACTGAAGAGAGAGCGAAATATTAGGAGATTGGTTATGGCAGTGAATCAGGAAAGATTCGGAATTGATCTGCGCCTGTTGCGCAATCTGGATCGCGTCAAGAGCAGTCGTGATCCGGGAAACGATCTCGCGGTCAGGAAGCGCCCGGAAACTCAGCGGATGGATCTGGACACCTACGCGGGCGTCGACAATCTGGTGCAGGCCCTGGTGCTGCGTTTGTTGACGCCCCAGGGAGAACTGGCCGTGCTCGGCCATCCAGATTACGGCAGCCGCCTGGAAGAATTGATCGGTGAATTGAACTCCGAAACCATCCGCAACCGCGCCAAGCTCTACACGCTGGAGGCGCTCTCTGCCGACCCGCGCGTTAAACAGGTGCAATCCGTCATCGTCAGGCAAGGCAGCCGCGACCGCACACAGGTTGACATCGCCGTCAAGCTGCTGGCGATTGACAGCGACACGCCGATCAACTTTGTCTTCCCGTTCTTTCTCGAAAAGGCTTAGTAAGCAAAGCTACTGAAAGAGCCGTGAGTCATTAAACGCAGCCGAAAGGGGCAAAAACGTGATTGCCGAAATCGAAAATCTAATCGAGCGCCCGTACCAGGAAATCGTCGACGACATCCTGACCGCAATGGTCGGCGGTGTGGTCAATGAGCCGATCTTCTTCGATGTCAAGGAAGACCGCTATGCGCTGTCGCAACCCGCCAGCGACGTGCGCGGCATCACCGGCAAGATCGTCATCACCGAGCCGGGAGGCGAGCCGAAGCTGATCTCCCACACGTTTCAAAAATCGGTGGACTTCATCTTCAGCGCCGACGAAAACGCCGTCATCTGGGAGCAAGGCGCAACCCATCCCGAAGACGAGACGATCTACTATGTCGATTATTTCCGGCCTGTCGGCGAAAGCCGTTCGCCGCTAAGCGACATCAACGTCGGCAGCGTGACACGCACGCTCGGCGAAGCCATCGGGCGCGAGATCGCCACCGTCTACCAGCAGATCAATCAAGCCTATCTTGCAGGCTTCGTCGATTCGGCCCAGGGCAAAGCGCTTGATCTGGTGGTGTCGATTCTGGGCATCAAACGACAGCCGAAGGATTTTGCTATCGGCCTGGTCACCTTCTTCCGCGACCCGCAGGCGGGCGACGGCAACATCACGATTCCAGAAAACACCGTCGTCGCCACAGAGAAAGGCGAGGCCAGTTTTATCACGACGCAACTGCGCACGCTGCAACGCGGACAGGCGCGCATCGATCTGCCTGTACGTGCGACTGCCGCAGCAAAAGGCCAGGCGGGCATCGTTGATTCGGGCAAGATCACCACGCTCGCCCAGCCCATCGCCGGGATCGCCAAAATCACCAACCTTGAGCCGACCTTCCTCGGCGCTGAAGGCGAGACCGACGAACAACTGCGGGCGCGCGCCAAAGCCGCGCTGCGGGCCTTCGGCAAGGCGACGCTTGCGGCGCTGGCCAACGCGATCTTCGAGGCGCGGGCGAAATTAAACGAGGTTTTCGATCCCAACGGCCCGCCGGGCAAAACCGCCCCGCCAGGCGTCGTCACCATGCTGATCGAAGCCAAACCGGAGCGCTTCAATAGCCTGCGCGCCGCCGTCGAACAGACGCGCGCAGCTGGCGTTCAGGCGACGCTGGTCGCCAAGTTCGTCTTCTTCAAACCGCGCCTGGTCGTCCAACCGAAACGCCAGATAACCGGCCCCGGCAAAGTTAAGCTGATCGGTGAAGTCATCGACACGTTGCAAACATACGTCAACAGCTTGCCAGCCGGCACCCCGGCGGTCGGCGCGGATTTGCTGAGCGCGCTCAAGGATGTCAAAGACCTGACGCAAGAGGGCGCGCAAAAACCGCGTGTAGTCGATATTACAACCTGGAGATCGGACATCGGCCAGCCCGGCGCGGAATCGCTCATTGACGCTTTGCTGGATGTAGTAAATGTTACAGGCTCTGACGAAGCCGCGTTGCGTGTTGCCTTCGCCCGCACCATTAACGAAGCGCCGCCGCTAGCGCCGACCAGCCGCCGCATTCCTGATCGCAGCCTGGCGCAGAGTTCAGAGCCGAGCCGCGCCGGTCAACCCGCTTCCGACGCTGAGATTGAGGCGGGCACCTTCAAAGTTGTCACGCCCGGCAGCAATTGGACAGTCGTGCTCGATATAGAGCCTGCCGATATCGTCTTGTTGCCAGAGAGCTAAATATTATGCCGACCAAGACCGATAAAATTCTGAGTTATCTGCCAGGCACGTTTCGCTCGTTGCCGCAACCGAACGCGCTGCGCAGCGTTGTCGACGCCTTCGGCACAGAATTGTTGAAAGGCGAAAACAGCCTGGCCGCGCTGATGATGGCGCATTGGGTGGATCACGCCGACCGAGGCGCGGAACTGATTCAAGACCTCGCCTTCATTGCTTCGCTCTATGGCCTGAGGCCGCGCGGCGCAGAGCCGCAGAGCATAAGCAGCGGCCAGATCGGTCTGCCGGTTGCCGCCGACGAGAGCGTCGAAGAGTTTCGCGAACACCTCAAACGTTACGTGAAAATTTTTCTCGAAGGCACGGTGACAGTTCAAGGTCTTCTGCGTGTGGCGGCAGAATCGCTCGGTCTGAGCATCAACGATGAGTATGCGGATCTGGATACCTGGTGGACACGCGACAGCGATGCGCTGGTTGATGTCGTGAGGCGCGGCGACGATGCGGCGGGGTTCCTGCTCGGCATCGAGACGGCTGATGTTCAAGGCCATGCGGCGCAAGCGGCGCGGGTCGCCGGTAACGTTGATCTATTCGGCGAAATTGATCTGGGCGAAGGCGCGATTCTGCAATTAAAGATTGATGATGCCGAAGCGGTGAAGATTGAATTGCCGCCGCAGGCACAACTCAATGCCCTCTTGCAAGCGCTCAACACCGCGCTCGCGGCGAAGGTCGCGGCGCACGGCCAGGTCGCTTCGCGAGATGCCAATCGCCTGATGCTCGCTTCGCCGACGGTCGGGCCTGCGGGTCGTATAGAAATTTTAGATACGCCGGGCGATGCGGCGTTGCGCCTGCTGGGTATCCCGCCGCACGTTTACCACGGCATATCTGCGACCAGTGCGCGAGTCAGTTCGCTCGATTTCGATGGCACGGTCGATCTGAGCGAGGCGCGATTCCTGCGGCTGTTGATTGATGGCAAGCTGCTGGCGGAAATTGATTGCGCGGCGCGCTCGGCTGACAAGAAACACGCGAAGCTCGAAGAGATCGCCAAAGCCATCAACGAAGCGTTCAGCAAAGAAGCCCTCGCCGCCGCCGCGCCGGTCACCGAGATCGCCACACAGGTCGACGGCGTGCTCACGCTGACTTCGCCGACCGAAGGCGCAGCCAGCAGCATAGCGTTTCAATCAAGCGCGGCTCAGGATGCGCGCGAAAAACTGTTCGGCGCAATATCAACTTCCCACGCCGGCAGCGCGGCGCGGCAAGCAACGGTTAAAGGGCTGCGCGACCTGCGCCAAGGCGTTGATTTGAGCGACCGTTCGTTGATCCGTGTGCGGATTGATGGCCGCCCCGCCCTGACGATTGATTGCGCCGGCGCGACGCCGGCCAATACGTTGCTTGATGACATCACTGCCGCAATCAACGATGCGCTCAGCGCGCCGCTGGCGACTCATGATGGACGCTTCATCAGTTTGATCTCAACGCAAAGCGGCCCGGCGGCGCTGCTCAAATTCGAGACCTTGCCCGAAGCGGAGAACGCTGCTGATCTCATCTTCGGCATCCTGCCGCGAATCTTCAGCGGCACGCTCGCCACCTCTGCCAGACTGGTCGGCACGCCGGATTTAAGCCAGGAAACCAATCTCGGCGCGCTCAACAAACTGCTGCTGGCGATTGACGGCACGCTGCCGAAAGAGGTTGACCTGCGAAGCCACGCGCCTCATCCGCCGATCCTGGTTACGCCTGCGCAAATCGCCGAGGCCATCAATGCCGCATTCGAAGAATCGCTCGGCGAGAAGGTCGCATTCGATGATGGCAATCATCTCATCATCGCCTCGCCCATCGCCGGCAGCGCCAGCCGCATCACGGTCGCGCCAATCGAAGTCAACCGCCGACGCCGTTTCGTCACGCGCGCTTTCGTCAGCGATGAAGCGGCTCCGAAGCTCTTCGGTTTCTCGGTGCGGCGTGCTCAGGGCAGCGGCGCGACTCGCACGCAAGTCGTCGGCGCGAAGGATTTGAGCAGGGGAGTTGACTTGCGCGTTGCGCGTTATCTGCGATTGAGAATTGATGATCAACCGCCCATCGAAATTGACTGTGCGGGCCAGCGGCCACGAGTGACCGAGTTGAAGGAGATTCTCGCCGCGATCAATACAAAGATCGTTGAACAACTCGGACTCGACACGGCTCCTGCGCCGCCCTTCGCCGCCAGCCCGGACAACAAAAAGCTGACGCTGACCTCGCTGCAAGCGGGAGCCGCCAGCCGCATGGTTTTTGAAGAACCGCGTGGCGTGCTGGCGCGGCTGGGCTTCGAACCGGGCGTCTATCGCGGCAGCAACGGCACGGGCATCAACTTCGTCGGCACGGTCGATCTGAGCAAAGGCGTTGACCTCAGCAGCGGCGGCAAAATCAAGCTCAGTACGAGCGCCAAACTGCCCATCGAGTTCGTCGAGATTGATTGCGCCAAACCAGACGATCCCCAGCACACGCAACTGAAAGACATCGTCGCGGCGATCAACAAAGGGATCGGCGCGTCGGTCGCACGTACAGACAGTCTGCATGTCATCCTCAATTTGCCCGCAGGGGCCGACAGCCGAATCGAATTTGCCGCGCCTGCCGTCGGCGACGCGACGAAGAAGATTTTTGGCATCACCGCGCCGCGAGTTTATCAGGGCACGCCGTCGCAGCCGGCGCGCGTCGTCGGCAGCCTGGATTTGAGCGCCGGCGTTGATCTGCGCGGCGCGCGCATGCTGCGGCTGGCGGTTGACGGCGATGATCCTGTCGAGATTGATTGCAGCCTCATGGCTATCGCGCAGCCCGACGAAGAAGGCAACCTGCCTCGCGACCCGCGCGCCGCCGTCAAACTGCAACAGATTCCTTTGGCTTTCGCCAGCGTTGCCGGCATCAAGGTTGAAATTCAAAACAATCGCCTGATCATCAAAACTGAAACGACCGGCCCGACGGCGCGGCTGGATCTGTTCACCTTTCCCGGCGACGATGCGCAGCGAACGCTGTTGGGCGACGCGGATACGACAGCCGGCAGCGATCCGCTGCCAGCGCAGATCGTCGGTGAAGCCGATTTAATCAGTCCCGTCAATCTGGCTGCTCGTAGTGTAATTAAAATCGCTATCAATAACAGCCGTCCGATAGAGATTGATGCAGGCGGCTCTGCTCCGCAAAACACTTTGCTAATCGAAGCGGTCGACCGCATCAACTCGGCCTTCCCCGGCCTGGCTTCGGCCACCAATGACAACCGTCTGGTTCTGACTTCGCCAACCACTGGCGACGAAAGCCGTGTCGAATTGCTGCCGACCGGGGCCTTGGAACTGATCGAATATCCGCCCGTCCCGGCATCCTTTCCCCTGGCGGACGAAGCGGCCTTGATGGTGCGTCACGGGGACGGGTTCGTCGCCAATAACGAAGGCGCGGCGGAGAGCGATTTAAGAATAGAGATTTTCGCGCCGCAGGGCGCAGCCCAACCCGCCTTCGTCAATCGCACGACGAATCAGATGATCAGACTGAACGAGACGCTGCGTCCGGGTGAACGCGCCGAGGTATGGAGCGATGGGCTGCTACGCGCCAGCATCACGGATGCAGACGGCATGCGCCGCGACCTTCCCCGCACGCATATCACCGCCGCGCCGCTCGTGGCGCAAGTGGCCGTGCCCTTCACCGACTGGCGAAATCTGCCGCGCAACGGCGAGATGGAGCCGCTGATGCTGATGCTGCACAATTCGTTAGCGCCCGCATCGCTGCTGCTGCGGACACGCGAAGACGGCGAATCGGGGATCCTCGTCAGCGTCGTCGAGGCCGACTTGACGGCGACCTATGAAGGGTTATCGGCAACCGCACAGGAGACCAGATTGATCGGGCGTGTGCGCGCCAGGGACGGCGATTTCTGGCTGACGGATGCGAAGGATAAACCTGTCGCGCGATTGCGCGTCAGCGCGCCGTTCGATTTGAAGGAGTATCTCAATCGCGTGGTCGCAGTCACGGGCGCTCTGCATCAGGTTGGCGACGACGAGCGCGCCGAGTTGTTGTTGATCGTCGAAGGCTTGACCGAGCTTTTCGATGTCAAAGTGCAGGGCATGGCGAGCGACGGTCAGCCAGGTGATAAAGATTACACAAGCGTGACGATTGGTCACGGCACACCGACCCACGATTCGCTCTTCTGGCAAATCAATTTCGGCGACTCGCCTTCGCAACTGGTGCGCGCGGTTGAAGCGAATCACGGCGCTGCCCTCAGGTTGCCGCGCGGACAATCGCAGTGGAGTTACATAGATTGCGGCGGCGGGCGGTTCGATCAAGCTTTTTTTGACGACCCTAACACCGACTCTAACTTTGCGGGCATCGTCTACGAGCCGTGCGCCGAACTGGCAATGGCCGAGTGCCAGGTGATCAGTTATTGCGAAGAGCGCGGAGTATTCGATATCAGCCGTTTCAGAGAATCGGCGGCGTCCAACCCGCCGCAGATCGAACGCGTAGTCTTCGCCCCGTCGCCCTTAAGCGATCCGCCGGTCGAGATTCGCTTGCGCTGGTCGCAGTTTCAACCGGGGGCGCTCATCGTCAAGCTGCCCGCCGATCTGCCCGAACCCTTTGGCGGACGATTCGACCAGGCGCGGTTTGCGAGCGATGGCGATGCGGTCGAAGAGTACCTCGGCGTCGTCACCGAACCGGCTGACGATCCTGACCATATCGTCCACCGCCTGGCGACTTCGCGGCTGGTCACTGCCCAGATCGTGCCGCGCGTCGAGCTTGGCTTCACAGCCGTGCCTTTGCCGATTGCCCAGCCGCGTTGGCGCAAGCTCGGCGGCGACGATCCGGCGCGAATTTATCTCGTCGAAAAAGACGTGCCTGACAGCTTTATCAAGCTATCTGCGGCGCGCGATGGCGAACTCGCAGAAGGCCCTTGGGGCAAGCAGATTGTGATCACCGCGCGCAAGAGCAGTGCGGGGCCGGCCCGATTCGACCTGACGATCAGCTATCAAGGCGGGCGGTTCGAAAACGCCTGTCAGGTGGTGCGCGGCGGCGAGACGCTGCCGGCGCGTATCGAAGATTTCTTGCGGCCCGGCGCGATTGGCATTCTCCAAGCCAAAGCCGCAGGCATCCATGCTGAGGTCACCCGCGAAGGCGCGGACGATCTCGGTTGACTAACTGACTTGAATAACCACATGAAGGAGAAAGTAAAATGGCTACCGACAACCAATACATCCCACGTCATCCCGGCGACCTGATCACCGCCGCAGATTGGAACAACCTGCAATCCAAGATTAAAGATGACATCGGCAAACAGATCAAAGAGGCAATCAACAACCTGACCAACGTACCGAGTTCCGAAAACACCCACAAGATTGATAACCAGACGCTGGATGAGCTGACCAAAGCCATTCTCGAAAAGGCCAGACAGGAACTGCCGCTGCGAACCGGATATTTGCGCAGGTTCAAGATGCTCAGCAACAAAGTTGAAACGGTGATTGAACATAATCTCGGCGCTTATCCGGAAGTGGACATTTACGAATTGGAGAAATTCGAGGCGATCTGCTCGGAAGACGGGATAAAGACCTTTATCCCCAGAGACGCTTCCAAGGATACGGGCGTGTATTTCTATCTCTACCAGACTGACGAACAGAGGATCACCACGACAGTCAAAAAGGATGATGGAACCGACACAAAAGCCTCTGCTGTGATCGAAGTAAAGAACGAAACAGCCTTCCGCATTCCGTTCCACGAGATGCTGGCCTACTACAAGATCGAGTACACGGATAGCTCGACGCTCGATTACCTGGAGACGGAATTCTGGTCGGCCTTCAAAGAACAAAACGATAAGTTCGAAGATGACCTGATCTGTCACTCGCCCTGGTTTGACCGATGCTGCGGTGAAGAGCGAACCGTCGCTGACTTGCGGCAGGATTGGAAACATCTGTGGTTTAAGGTGAAGCCCCGCAAGACGATCAACTCGACAGAGCAATTGCCTAAGGTCAAAGTCAGGCAGTTCAATCTCAACACCATCGGAGTCCAACTCACGGAGCCGCTCGTTAACGGCGTCGAGGCAGTAGAGCGTGCGGCACTGATCATCATGAAAGTTTGATCCGGGCTCATCTGGCGCAAGCCGAGAAAAAGCGGTCGCCGGCGGCGAGTGTGTAAGCCGCGAGGGCTCATAGATGTCATTGCGCACTCGCCGGTCGCGCGCCCAGCTTTTTCATCACCATTCACGGGCTATTGACGGTTAACCGTTATGGAAATCAAGGACACCTACGACAGCATCAGCGATCCCTTTCAAGGCGACCGCGTCCTGCGTTTGCAGAGCATCCCCGCCGGTGCGCGCATCCGGCGCGCGACCGCGACGATCACCCCGCGAAGCGCTTCACCCCCACCCGCCGAGCCCTTTACCGAAGTAATCGACTTTACAAGTTCGCCTCCCGTTTTATGGGGCGCGATCCGCTCAACTGGGCAGGTGCCACAGATCGTTAGCTGGGCCGAAGTTGATTTTCATGCGCGCCGTACTTTGGCTAAAGTCGAAGGCGATCATATCCAGGGCTGCAAACTGCAAGCGGATTTCGGCGGCGTCTACGTCGAGATCAATCAGGTGGGCGGCATCAAAACACCGAACGCCAACGACGATTTCGTCGTCGGGCCTTTTCCGGCTGACCTGCCCGGATTGACGATCACTAAATTCAAGCTCACGGGCGCTCCGACCGCAGCACCGATTATACGTAAAGTTACAATTCGCAGCGTCCCGACCAACATCAGCCTGCGGTTTGGCCAGATGCCCGCCTTCTGGATGCGTGTCGGCGAGATGACGCAGCCGGAGACCACGCCCGATTTCGCGCTCGCGCTGCAAGCCTTTGTTGCCGATGCGCAGGCGGAGAACGGGTTTTATAACGTGCCGCTGATCATCCATTCCGATTCGATTGCGCGTTTGCAGATTGACCTGAACATCGAAGTGGTCATCGAAGAGAATGCGCTCAGCGGTCTCAATTCAGTTGCCTTGCCGTTCAATTTCAGCCGCGCTCCAGGCGTCGCAACCGAGGTCTTGCAACTGGCCTTGCCGATGAATTCCAAATTGTCGCCGCTCGCTAGTCGCGCCCTGGTTACCGGCAACTTTGCCGAAACGCGCATTGCTTACGATCCGATGGAGAAGGTTGCCGGGCAGGCGGGCTCACCTGTCGGGTTTCTCCAATCCGTCGCGCCCATCCAAAAGATTCGCATCGCGCCGAACTCGGCTCAAGCGCAACCGGTCTCGTTTGACCGCGAGCTTTCGGCGACGGCCATTGATCTGCTGCTGGAAGTCAAAGAGACTGCGCGGCTACGGCTGGATCTGCGTGAAGACCTGGATGGCAAACCCGGCCCGGCTTCCCTGTTGCCGAAAGCGGTTGACTTCGAGGTTCCAGGCCCAGTAGGTCTGGAGAACCCGGCGAACTCTACAGCCCTGTCGAAGTGGACGAGCATTGTCTTGCCTGCCGAGTTCCAGTTCAAAGCCTCGGATGCGCAGACGCGCAGGCGATACTGGATCGTTGTGCAAAGCGTCGAAGGTGAAGCACAATGGAGCGTCGCCGGGGCTAAGGACGCGCCGAACCTCATCGAACGCATCGGCGTCCAACACACCACCGCAGATGGGTTGTCGTGGCGCGAATCCAGCGCGCCGCAAGTCATCGGCGGGCTCACGGCGTTCTTCCGTTTGCGACGCAAACCCGAGCGTTTTGAGATGCCCATTGCTTTGCAGATCGGCGCTGGCGAGCAGGCGGTGCGCGTTTCACTGGATCGTTTCGCGCCGACCGGCAGCGTCAACCTGGCGCTCAATTTCGACGACTTCAATAAGGGTCTGGACGAGCACTTGAAGAAACGCGCGCCGATCTGTAGAGAGGCTTCGCACCTGTTGAACGGAGGTTTCCAGCAGTGGATCGGCATCAAGGATGCTGTTCCGCTATCGGAAGTTCCAACCGATCAGCCTGCTGAATGGACACTCACGGCGGGCAGCGTGAAGCGATACCAGGCGTCGGAAGGAGCAACAAGTTTCGCCGTGCTCGGCCTCAGAATCTCGGAGGGCAATTCGGATGGCGATGTGGAAGAATTTCAATTTGAAGGACTGCAAAGCGCGCTATCGCAAGTGACGCCGGTGATTGCATCCTGCACCTACGATTTTAGTTTCGAAGCGATTGCCTCGGACGATGACGCGGTCGCTGAAATCTTCTGGCTTGGCGAAACCTGCGGCGCGGCGACGCCGGAACCGGTGCGTGTGCCGATCCAAACGCTCCTCCAGGTGAGCAAAAATATTCCGACGGTCAGTATTAGCAACGCCGACGAATTTCTGAAAACCGGTGTCAGCGTGCTGCAACTTCATCGCGTGCGCGTGACCGCCCCTCTCGCAACCCAGCAGGCCGAAGTCCGCTTCAGCGTTCCCGAAGGCGTGCTTGCCATCATTAGCAATGTGTCGCTGGTGAGCACAACCGAGACCGTCGTTAATGGCGACTTTCGCATGCTTGAGGAGAAAAAACCTGTCGGCTGGGCATTGCTGTCAGGTTCGTCTCAGAGTCTCTCCACCCTGTCTCAGCCGAGAGCAACGACGTTTGATAACACCCAAAGCACCAGGGATTCTTTTGAGATCATGCAGACGATTGCCATCAAGCCGGATCAACCTTTCACGCTGACCGTGAACAAGGGAGAAACGAAATTGCCGGCAACGCAGGGCGCTCTGCCGCGAGTTGAGGTGCGCTGGTTGAAAGCTGACAACAGCAAGACCGGACAGCCCGTCGTGCTCGAACTCGATGCGGCGAGCTTCAACGCACGGTCGGCAAGCGGGGCTTCGCCGAGCGATGCGGCGAACGCCGAGATTCACATTATCATTCCACCTCAAGCCTTCCAGGAGATTGAAAGCATCTCGCTTGGCTTCCCGACGCGCACGATCATTCCTGTCACCTTCGTCGCACAAGCGCCGGGTGAATTGACGATCTCCGGGTGGCAAATCGGTTTTGAGGGTGAGCCAGGGACGCGCCCACCCATTCCACCACGCGGGTTGTGCGCGCCGACGCCTCCCGGCAACCGTCCGGGTGAAACGAGCAACGATAAGTGCTTCTGCAAAGGCTGCGGCTCGCACAAGCCGATAGTCAACGCAGGAATGATGGAGACCGTGAGCGGCACCCCGGCGCTGATCGGGCAATGCGCGAGTTGCGGTGATGAGATGATCAGCTTCGGCGGGAGGCCGGTCGCTGGCGCAACCAGATTGCCGGTTCGCGGGATTATTACACCACAACCGATCTTCATTACGGCAACGGCGGTCGCGCCTACGGTCGCGCCAATCACGCCTGCTCCGGCGCTAGTTGAGACGGCTCCCACGCCAATGGCGATTGCAGACTCGCAGCCGATCATTCAACCCCCGCCCGGTCAATCCCCGCCTGACCAACCGGCGGGCGCTGAGTTACCGCCGATCACCACCGTCAAAGGCATCGGCAAACAACGCGCCGAACAATTAGTTGAACACGGCATAGCATCGCTGGAAACTTTGGCGGCGGCATTGCCGGAACAGGTCGCTCAAGTGAAAGGTATCTCTGAAGCGCAGGCTGCCAAATTAATCGCTCAAGCGAAGACCCTGGTCGGCGCGGCTCAGTGATTATTTTTGATCTTGGACGCCAAAGTAGGGATAGGCCAAATCAGTTTAATTCTCCCCGTTCTATGAATCGTCCGATTGCCGGATCTCTGCGCCTTGGCCGGTTTCGCGGCGCATGGCTGTAGCATGCAGATGAGAATTTGCCCGGCGATTTGACGCGCGCGCGCGTTGCAAACTGTCCCTTTTCCCGTTAATCGTCTGTTCATCTAGCTTCAGTTACAATTTAGAATCTGGATACATCGTGTATAGCTACTCAGTTACTTATGAGGAAGTGCGCCCAATCGTAGAGGAGGACAGCATGGAAACGCCGCTTACGGGACGCGGGAAAAACCAAATGATCGCGCAGGTTGGTAAAGGAATCAGCCTGCGCGGCGTGGTGATTCTGTCGTTGCTGGCCATCGCGCCAACCCTGCTCGCGCAATCGTCCTCCGTCTACCGCATCACCCACACCTATACGCTCGGCGGCGATGGCAGTTGGGACTATGTCATCGCCGACCCGCCGAACCATCGCTTGTTCGTCGGCAGGCAGAACCGCGTCATGGTTATTGACGAAAACGACGGCAAGCTGCTCGGCGAAATCGCCGGCATCAATGGCGCTCACGGCGTCGCATTGGTCGATCACACTGGACATGGATTCGCCACCTCTGGCAATGATGCTTCCGTCGTCATGTTCGACCTCAAGACCTTCAAGGTGTTGGGCCGCATTCCTGCGGCTGAGGACGCCGACGCCATCATCTATGACCCGGTCTCGGATCGTGTCTTCACCTTTAACGGCGACGCTCATTCGTCCACGGTCATTGATCCTGGCGCTGGCAAGCTGATCACTAACATTCAACTCGGCGGCAAACCTGAGTATGGCGTGTCAGCCGGCAACGGTAAGGTCTACGCCAATATCGTCGACAACAGTGAAGTGGTGGAGATCGACACCAAGAAGCTCAGCGTGACGCGCCGTTGGTCGACGGGGCCGGCTAAACAACCCGTGGCGATGGCTATCGACCTCAAACACCACCGGCTGTTTAGCGGCTGTCGCAGTGAGGTGATGGCCATCTCGGATTATGATTCGGGCAAAGTGGTGGCGACGCTGCCGATTGGCGCTGGCGTTGACGGCGCGGCGTTCGATCCTGCTACCGGCGATGCCTTCGCCTCAAACTTTGATGGGACGCTGACGGTGATTCATCAAGATGATCCTGACAAGTATCACGTCGTGGAGAATATGCAGACAGCGCCGGGCGCGCGGAATATGGGACTCGACCCGCTGACGCATCGCCTGTTCGTGGTCACGGCCAAGTTCGGCCCCCTGCCATCGGCGGCAACGGCAACCAACACGAGGCGGCGTCCTCCGGTTATTCCCGGTTCTTTCATGATGATGGTGGTTGAGCGTTAAGGTTGTGTTCCCTGTTAAGCATGTGAGCCGCGCTTAGCCGCGCGCTGACAGCGCACACGAAAACCGCATCGAATTTCAAAGATATTTGAGCAAAGGGGTCTAAAATGCGTGTTAATCGAAATTTCTCTCGCACCATTGCTGTGGCCACGATGACCGCAGTAGCGTCGCTTCTTTTAACCGTGGTGCAAGCCGCGCAACGTAACGAATCAGTAAAACCCAGGATCGATAACTTTGGCTGCATCAACGAAAAATTCTATCGCGGCGCTCAGCCGAAGAGCGGCGATTATAAAAATCTGGCGGCGATGGGCGTAAAAACAATTATTGATCTCCAGCAAGACGGCGAGCGCAACGAGCAACAAATGGTCGAAGCGGCAGGGATGAAGTTCTATCGCATCGGGCTGAGCGACAAATCCTGGCCTTCGCCCGACAAGGCTGAACAGTTCATGAAGATCGTCAATAACCCGGCCAATCAGCCGGTGTTCATTCACTGTCATGGAGGGCGGCATCGCGCCGGCATTATGACGGCAATCTACCGCATGCATCACGATGGCTGGGACGCTGAGCGGGCCTATGCCGAGATGAAGCAGTACGGGTTCGAGAGCGGGATCGGGCACGGAGCGCTGAAAGATTACATCTATGACTACTACGCGCAGATGAAGAAAAAGGCCGTAGTCGTCAACACAGACAAGTAAGCGCGCTGAGATGATCGCTTTGGCCGATTGGCTCGAAATCATCTTGAGACGGCCAAACGAGCGCGCACCGCGATAGCCTGAAGTTTTGCCGATGCCTTTCTTCAGCACAACCCCACATCAAGGCGCAGCAACCAGAGGCAGTTCAATGTAACTCGCCTGGCCGGGCGCGTGATAGATCCGCTGTACGGCCTTTCGATAATCCGCCGGCTTTGCCCAGAAGATATTCGGTACGAAGGTCTGCGGATTACGGTCGTAAAGAGGAAACCAACTCGATTGAACTTGCACCATAATCCGATGGCCCGGCAGGAAGACATGATTTGCCGTCGGCAAGGCAAAACGGTAGAGCAGGGGCTTGTCAGCCTCGATGGGTTTCGCCGTCTCCAGGCTCTCGCGATAGCGACCACGGAAGATGTCGGCTGAAACCATCAATTGATAACCGCCCATAACCGGTTGGCCCGCGACCTCGTCCGGGTAGACATCGATCAGCTTGACCACCCAATCGGAATCCGTGCCACTGGTCGAGGCGACGAGATTAGCCATCGGCTGTCCACTAATCTTCATCGGCGCGCTCAAAGCATCGGTTACAAACACCGCGACATCGGGGCGGCCTGACGCCTCACGCTGGTCGTCGACCAGCCAACGGTGCCAGGTGCTGTTGACCGTATCGACAGGTTGAATGGGCCGCGCACGGAAGGGCACGGGCTTGGCCGGGTCTGAAACGTATTCGTCAAACGCCGAGTCACCGGCTTTCGGGGCCGAAAAGCCGAGCGTCAGCCCTGTGTTGAGATAAAGCGGCGTCGGTCTGACCGCGCAGCCGCTCGCGCATCCAGTGGGCCAAGCGGGCAGGCGTCGCCAGGCATTCGTCCCGGTTTCAAATGCCATGACTGGCGCAACGTCGGCTTTAGGAGCACCGTCTTTAAGATACTGATCCAGGAACGGGCGCAGGATCTCTCGACGGAAGAACAGCGCGGTATCGCTGTCAAACTTCAAAGCGCCGAGCGTGCTGCCATCATGGATTTCCTGACCATGATGCCAAGGGCCCATGACGAGGAAGACCTTGTCGTTGCCTGTGTCCTTCGGCTTGATCGCTTTGTAGACGGCAATCGCGCCGTAGATATCCTCCTGATCCCAGAGGCTATGAACCAGCATGACCGGCACCTTTAGCGGTTGCGCCGCCAGCAAACGGTCTACGGCTTGATCGCGCCAGAAGGCGTCGTAGCTCGGATGATCCAGCAGCTTGCGCCAGAAGCCGATCTGTTCGAGCCCTCGGCGATGTCCGAGTTCGCCCGCCGACCCGGCCTGCATGTACATGTCGTAGTCGTCGAAGTGGCTCGTCCACCATTTTGCCTCGTTCGTGCGCGTCGCCACCTGTTCGTAGATGTAGGGCAGGTTCTGCTGGCGGAACGCGCCGTTGTGGAACCAGTCGTCGCCCATCCAGCCGTCGACCATGGGATTCATCGGCACAGACACCTTGAGCGCCGGATGCGGATTGACCAGCGCCATCAACGGCAGAAAGCCGTCATAGGAAATGCCGAGGATGCCGACTCTGCCATTGCTTTCCGGAATGTTCTTAACGAGCCAATCAATGGTGTCATAGGTATCGGTAGCGTGATCTACGGGCGTCGGGTTCTGCGGCCCGTGCAGAGGGCGGTTCATCACATAGTCGCCCTCGGAGCCGTACTTGCCGCGCACATCCTGAACCACACGGATATAACCGCCTTCGACGATCACCTCAGTGGCGTTATCGTAACCGCTCAGAATCGGGCCGAGGTGGGCGCTCTGTGCATGGCTCGTGAGTTCGGTGGCGTTGTAGGGCGTGCGCGTAAGCAGGATCGGTGCGCCCTGGGCACCCTTCGGCAAGAGGATGACGGTGTGTAGCTTCACGCCATCACGCATGGGGATCATCACGTCGCGTCTGATGTAATCGAAGCCATCGAGGGGCGGCTCGAACTTAGCCGGCGTTTCGCTCGGCAAGCCGGTGTAGCCTTTCTTCTGATCCGCCGTTGGTGCCTGGGATTTTTCCCCCTTCTTTTGATCAGAACTCAGAGCCTGAGAAAAGGCTTTGGCAGTCCCTAAAACAGAAGACAAGACGAGCAGAACGACCAAGATTCGCTGACGCTGCATATAGATTCCTCCAAGAAGTTCTTATCAGTTGATTTCCATGCGTGGGATTACCCGCGACAATGCGCTTCGCCGGGTCTACCGCCCAATACCACCGAGCCGTAAGCCGCAATGCCGGCACGAATCCGAACTCGCCGCAGCATATTGCTATTCATCTCGCATTGCAAGTGTCACGGGCCGCGCTTGCCTCGCGGCCACAGGCGAAAGATCGCGGCCACGTCGACCGAAGACGAGTGCCGCCCCGTGATGATCATTACTTCTCGCTTTCCTCCTTTCTCGGCCCGCTCTTGCTGGCGTCGAGGAGGGCGGCCACGCCCTGCTGTGCAAGTTGCGGGGTTGCGCAATACAGCCAGTCTGTGTGCTTTCGCTTTCCTCTGTCAGGCGAAATCTATTACAATCGCCGCGCCCGATCATCAAGCGAGAGGTGGTGCAATGGCAAACCCGGAGCATCTGGAAATACTCAAGCAAGGGGTGGAGGTGTGGAATCGGTGGCGGACTGAGAGCCTTGATATATTACCAGACTTAAAGGTGGCTTCTCTCCGAGGGCTCGACCTTTCGGGTGCCAACTTCAAACGTGCGGAACTCACCGGGGCTGATCTGAGCAATGCCCATCTTATTGATGCCGATCTTAGTGAGGCCAATCTGATACGCGCCATTCTCAGCGGCGCATTGGTGACCGCCGCATATCTTGGCCGCGCCAATCTCACGGACGCGACTCTCCGACATGGAAGTCTTCAAGCCTCGGACCTCACGGCCACAACTCTGATACGGGCGGACCTTAGCGATGCCGACCTTAGTCGGGCATGGTTCAGCGAGGCAAATCTGAGTGATGCGAACTTGTCCTCCTCATTCCTTGGGTCAACAGATTTCAGCCGCGCAAATCTTTCCGGAGCGAGCTTGAGCCGTGCCGATCTCAGCCATACGAATCTGGCCTATGCCAACCTTCAAAAGGCCAATCTTGCTAATGTTGATCTTTGGGATGTCGATCTCACGGGTGCTGAAATTGGCTGGACGATGTTTGCCGGTGATGACCTTCGATCAGTTAAAGGACTCGACACCATCATTCATCGGGGTCCTTCGTCTATCGGTATTGATACGCTTTACAAATCCGAAGGTAATCTCTCCGAAGCCTTCCTGCGTGGCTGCGGCGTGCCTGACACGTTCATCACCTTTGCCCGCTCACTGGTTGGCGCTGCAATTGATTATTATTCGGCATTCATAAGTTATTCGAGTAAGAACACGGACATCGCCGAACGACTTTATGCAGACCTCCAAAGCAAGAATGTACGCTGCTGGTTCGCCCCCGAAGACATCAAGATCGGCGATAAGTTCAGGCAGCGGATAGACGACGCCATCCGCATTCACGACAAGCTGCTCGTCGTCCTGTCTGAACAGTCAATCTCAAGCGCGTGGGTAGAAGAAGAAGTCGAGGCGGCCATCGAGCGCGAGCACAGGGAGAAGCGCCTGGTGCTCTTCCCTGTGCGCATTGACGATGCGGTGATTGAAAGCGGCCAGGCATGGGCAGCAGCGCTCAGGCGGATGCGGCACATCGGCGATTTCAGCAAATGGAAAGACCACGACTCGTACAGCAAAGCATTCGAACGATTGCTGCGCGATCTCAAAGCGGAGTAAGCAATGCTTGAAGGCAAGAACCCTCTACACCTGCCGCCTTACGCTTCCTCAAATTCACGCGCCAATCTTAGATAGCCAGTCAGCACTCTGCGCTCACCCTACTGAAGCCGAGAGATAACCGCTTACCTTCTCAACACGTATCACGTTGACAACTCCAGTACCAATTGCTGTTTCAGGGGAAGCCTTGACAGTCTAGGCATCATCGATCATGCTATGCGCGTCTAGGCATCAGATTCTTGGAATGGGAAGGCATTTCTGATGGCAAAACCAAAAGCCGAGTTATTGCAAGGCACGCTTGACATGCTGATTCTGAAAGCTCTGGCGCTCGGGCCGCTGCACGGCTACGGCATCATCCAGCGACTCGCGCAAATCTCTGACGACCTGCTCGTCATTGAACAAGGATCGCTTTACCCGGCGCTCTACCGTATTGAGCAGCAGGGTTGGATCAGTTCCGAATGGGGGATTTCGGAAACTGGCCGCAAGGCGAAGTCTTACCGGTTGACGAATACCGGTCGAAAACAGCTGGCCCTTGAAGAGTCGAATTGGGATCTGTTGGCGCTGGCGGTCTCAAAAGTAATGCAATCCTCATAAAAAAGTGAGCAGTTATGAAGTGGTTCAGAGTGGCGAAGGCACGGCTGCGCGGTCTGCTACAGGGCGAGGCTGTCAAGCAGGACATAGACGAAGAACTCCGCTGTCACCTCGACATGTTGACGGAGGAAAACGTCAGACGCGGCCTGGGGCCGGAAGAGGCGCGCCGCCGGGCACTGAACAGTTTTGGCAATATGGGCCGCGTCAAAGAGGCGGCGCTAGATGTCAGAGGAGGGGGAATGTTAGACGTATTTTGGCAGGACCTACGTTTTGGTATTCGCGTTCTCGGAAAGAACCTCGGCTTCACGACGATTGCTGTTCTGACGCTGGCGCTCGGCATCGGTGCCAACACCGCCATCTTCAGCATTGTCCATGCTGTCTTGTTACGTTCTTTGCCTTTCACCGAACCGGATCGGCTGGTCTTCTTGGCCGAAAAAATTCGCGATGGCGATATGATGTCGGCGGCCTATCCGAACTACAATGACTGGCGTGAGCGGGCACAATCTTTTGAAGAGATGGCAGCCTTTCAGGGACAGTCGTTTAATTTGACTGGTATTGACAAGCCCGTGCAGGTGCGGGGTCGAAGAGTGAATTGGAATTTCTTCCGCATCCTCGGCCTATCTCCACAACTCGGGCGGCCATTCTTTGAGCAGGATGATTCGCCTGAGGCGGTGCCGACGGCACTGATCAGCAATGGTTTATGGAAGGAACGATTCGGTGGTGACCCCGATGTTCTCGGCAGGACGATCAAGGTGGACGGGATGCCGTTTACTGTCATCGGAGTGCTACCCCCTGGATTTGAATTCTTCCGGCGTGACGATCTTTTTGTACCACTGGGCCCCTTCCTCACACAGCAGTCCGGCATGCTGGATCGGGGCAATCATTTCGGCCTCTACGCGCTGGCACGCTTGAAAAACGGCGTCAAGCCGGCACAAGCGCGCGAGGAGATGCAGGCGCTGGCTGCCCAGCTTGAGCAAGAGAATCCCCGCAGCAACAGCGGCAACGGCGCGATGGCGCAGCAGCTTGTCGATGTGCTTGTGGAAGACATCCGCCCAACACTGCTCGTGCTGCTGGGGGCAGTCGGGTTTGTGCTGCTGATCGCTTGCCTGAACGTGGCGAATTTGATGCTCGTGCGGGCTGCGGAACGGCACAAGGAGATCGCCGTCAGACTGGCGCTGGGAGCCAGCCGTGGCCGCATTATTCGCCAGTTGCTCGTCGAAAGCCTGCTGGTTGCTGCGGCAGGCGGGGCTACGGGCCTTCTCGTCGGAACCTGGGCGATGCAGGGATTGCTCTCTTTATCGCCGCCGAACGTTCCACGGCTGGCAGAGGTCAAGTTAGATGAGCCGGTGCTCATTTTCACTTTGTGCGTGTCCTTGATGACCGGTCTGCTTTTCGGGTTGTTGCCGGCATTCCAGGCATCGCGGACGAATCTACAGACGGCGCTGAAAGAGGGCGGGCGGTCTGGCGGCAGTTCCTTACGCGAGCGCACCCGTAAAATCTTGCTCGTCGCTGAAGTCAGCCTCGCCTTCGTGCTCCTCATCGGAGCGGGGTTAATGTTGCGTACTATCTCTCGCTTGCACGCGATAGACCCGGGTTTCGACGCGGAAAATCTACTCACGATGCGGTTCACTCTTACGGGAGAGAGCTACAGTCCGGAGAAGCGCCGCGCATTTTATGGCGAATGCATCGAACGAGTGGAATCCCAGCCTGGCGTTATCCGGGCGGCGCTGACGCTATCGCTGCCAATCGATGGATCAAACTGGAACTCGATTTTCATCGTCGCCGACAAACCTGTACCGCCGCGCGCAGACTTGCCGAGCGCCGCCTTCACTCCTGTAAGCGCAAATTATTTCGAGACGCTGGGCGTGCGGCTGTTGCGGGGCCGCGCCTTCACAGAGGCTGATTCTTTGGATCCTAAGCAAGTAACAGTCATCAACGAAACGCTGGCACACCGCTTATGGCCCGACGAGGATCCGATTGGGAAGCAATTGAAGCAGGGCTGGCCGGAAGACAAAACCTCATGGCGCGAAGTGATTGGCGTGGTGTCCGACGTGAAGCTCAATGGCGTAGACCGAGATACGCCGCTACAGGCATACTTGCCGTTGACACAGGAACCCGCCCGCTCGCTTGCCCTGGTGATCCGCACTCGCGGCAATCCGCTGGCGCTCGCCTCATCTGTTGAAGAGACGGTTCGTTCAATCGACAAAGTATTGCCGGTCTTCAACACGCGTTCGATGGATCAGTTGCTAGGCAACGCGGTCGCGCAGCAGCGGCTGACAATGGTGTTATTGGCAGGCTTCGGGCTTCTGGCGCTGATCTTGGCGGCTGTAGGAATTTACGGCGTAATGTCCTACGCGGTGACACAACGAACGCACGAAATCGGCATCCGAATGGCCATGGGCGCTCGTCCTCGCGACGTACTCAGGCTAGTGGTTTGGCAAGGAATGACGCTGGCGCTTATCGGCGTCGGCGTCGGCCTGGCTGCTGCCTTTGGGCTGACCCGGGTAATGTCGAGTATGCTGTTTGGAGTGAGTGCCACTGATCACTTCACATTCGCTGGCGTCGCTTTTTTATTGGTTGTCGTGGCGCTGACAGCCTGTTACATTCCAGCGCGCCGGGCGATGAAGACCGATCCAATGATTGCTTTACGCTATGAATGACCGAATCACTCGCGCGAATCTTTGATCAGGCAGGCTCAGGCCAGACAGAAGACGCGGGCGCGTCGACGAAATGCATGCGCACGTCGTTGATGCGCGGGTCGAGCCGTTCGTCGAATGTGAGTGCAGCCAGAGGCCCGACTTCACCGCTGGCGATGCGTGCGAACTGATGATGTAGAGGGCCGCACTGCTTGTCGGCGAAGAGTATGCAAGCTAAGGGAGACGATATGCCTGATAAGCCCACAAGCGTTCCTGAAGAGAGGAGAGCGACGGAGTTCCTGGCCAATGAGCGAACTTTTCTCGCCTGGATCAGAACCAGCATTGCCCTCATTGGCATTGGCGCTGCGCTCGCGAAACTCAGTCCGATTTTACACGCAGAGCGCCGATTGACCGTCGGGTCATCTTTGGCCGCAGGAATCGCCATGATGGTGTTCGGCGCAGTCATTACTGGGTTGGCAGCATGGCGTTACCATGTAGTGAATCTGGCGATTGAACGAGGGCAGGTGAAAGCAGATAGAGGCTTAATCTTGCTGGTAACAATCCTGGTTATCGTTCTGGCCGCAGCGATGAGTATTTATATGCTGGTTACGGCTGACCAACCATGAAAACCGGCGCAGGCTGCGAGGATCTCAACTCCAAGGCAGCGATCTAAGTTTACCAAGGATGACTCCGAACACGGTCAACACCACGAAGTCATCCTGATGCGGCACATTCTGTCTGCGGCTCACTTTGCGGGTCGCTGTAGGATTTCCGCCAGGGCCTGCATTCGCTTCGAGTCTACTGCATTCTTAGTCATTCGGGCGCTTTCTTTCAGCGACCGCGCGAAGCCCTGAAGTTTTGCGAGCTCTGTTTGATTCAGATGTGAACTCTCCGCGCTTTGAATCTCCTTCCGCACGGCGGCGATTTGGTCCGCTGGCAGAGCCTGTGATCGCTCCAACTGATCCAGATAAGCCTTGGCTACTACCAACTGAGCCGGCCACTCAATCTTTTGCTGATTCTGCACGTTGAGCTCCGCCACTCGCACCGTTTTCGCGGCATCGATCTCATTCTGGGTCAGAAACTCGCTTGGGCTTAGTTCCAAGATGTCCAACCCGCGAGCAATCTCCGAAGCGTAGATGTGACCGTTGTACCAATAGGCGGACCATTCGCCACCCAGTACAAGCATATGTGGATCAATTGGCCCACGATCGAAATAGGCAATTTCAACCGGATGGTCCGCGTCGGTAAAGTCCATAACAGAGATGCCACCCTGGTACCAGGCTTGCACTTCTATATCCCGGCCAGGAACTGGAATGAGCGAACCGTTGTGTGCCACACAATTCTCGGTGTCGCCCTGTGCTGCTGGCAACTTGTAGTAGCTCGCGAAACTCAGCTTGTTATCCTTCAAATGAAACACCGCATCGGCACCCCATTTGTTCGGATCGTTGGGACGGCAACGCGCACCCAGTCCCCCACCCCACTCATCGGTGAACACGACCTTTTTCCCATCGTTTGAAAACGAGGCCGAGTGCCAATATGAATAGTTCGGATCATTGACGGCGTCCAGACGCTTCGGATGCACGGGATCTTTTATGTCCAGCACGATTCCATTTCCGGAGCAGGCTCCGGCGGCCAACCCAATCGATGAGTACACTGTAATATCGTGACACTGGTCGCTGTCGGTTGGCTTCTCCACGCCGTCCTTGCCATGGGTGCCTCCGTTGCTCAAGCCGTTGAGTGCGCCTGTACGGGGATTGATAAACACGCGAGGACTGGACACCACCTGTGCCTCCTGCGGCGCAGCCAGTGGGACTTTGATTACATCAATGCGAAACAGCGACGTGTTCGGGTTTTTATCCGGCGCTTCATTTGAACACTCGGCCAACTCTTCACCTTGACGCACGAACGATGTACCAGATACGTAGATATAGACGTTGTTCTTATCCTTCGGATCGACCACAAGCGTATGGGTGTGCGAGCCACGGCAAGTTTGCACCGCAGCTACCTGCTTAGGACTTCTAATGTCGGATATATCGAAAACCCTCACGCCACGGAACCGATCTTTTTGCGGCGCGGGGATCGTTGGCTTTTTCTCCTGGCCGGGGGGCGGCGGAGGTGCTGGTGGAAATCCCTGTGTGCCGCAATCGAGGCGGCCATTTGGCTGCTCGACCGACATAAACATCAAGTTCTTGTAAACCGACACATCCCCCTGTCCACCCGGACAAATCATCGACGTCAACAACTGGGCTTTCGCCGGGTTGGAGATGTCATAGATATTGACGCCATAAAAATTACCCTGGAACAGGTAGTGTCCCTGGAAGGCGAGGTCCGAGTTTGCAAACGCCAGTTGAGCAATAACTAATTGCATCGGCTTAGGCATCTTCGAGGGCTCGGCAACGCCGAGCAAACTTAGGGTCTTCTGAACTTTTGGATTATTAGGATCAAAGTCGAGTTGAAACGGATCTGGTTTCTTGAGGAGCAGGAGGTGCTTCAGGCCCAGCGATGCTTCTCCTGCGTCGAATAATCCCGGTTTCAGTTTGGCTCGCAGGTCGTTGGCATCTGAGCCAGTCATTCCGGCGGGGAGCGGCGGTGCCGGCTCAGGCGCAAACGGATCCTCCTCTGCTTTCTTTTGGTCAGGTTTAGCGGTTGCTGCCTTCGTTGACTCCTGAGACGAAGGCGTTTGCGCCTGCATCTGGCCGGCAAAACACGACCACAAAAGAAGGGAGCCTACAAATAAACGGAAAGCCATCATATGTACTCGACTCATCGTTTCTCCTTAAAAGGGTTTCTCTCCAACATGTTTTGCATAATCCGGATTTCGGCGCGCTGGCCGCTGTCTACATCGGTTGCGAAGTTGAACAATTCAGCGTCCTGTCCTGCACCTGCAGTATCGAACAAATCTTTCACCATGGTCAAAGCGCCGCCGTGGTGCTGAATCATCCCTGTCAGAAACAGGTGGTCGAACTCCTCGCCTTTTGCTTTCCTGAGTGCCTCCATCTGCTCCGGGGTAAGCATACCAGGCATAAGCGCCATCGGCTCGTGCGACATCTTCGTGTGGTCCATGCCAGGCATCTTCATGTGATGCATGTCAGGCATCGCCTCCGATATTGGTTGTCCACGGGACACCAACCACCGTTTCATGAACTTTATCTCGTCGGACTGCGACCTGCTGATTCGCGCACCCAGCGACCTCAGGTCCTTGTTCTCAGTATGCGATTCGATCAGCGCAGTCATCTCAACCGCCTGCGCATGATGCATAATCATACCTTGCATGAACTGCACATCCGCTGGGGAGGCTGGCGGCAGTGTAGCCCTCGTCGTCGGGGGAAGAGTCCGCGTCGGTTTCCCTGGCGCACCAGGTTGGACCACGACCGGTGTCGATGGTGCAGTCTGCTGTGCGCAGACGCGTAAAGAGAACAAACTTGCGAGAGAACTCGCTACTGCAAGCACGCATAAGCACACCGCGACGCTTGATACAACCCGAATCTCCCAAGTGTACCTAACATAGATAGGTCTCACGTGCCGCAAGAATTTAAACATTGTAGAGTTCACATTACCACATTTAGCGGGAACCTCATAGGAGCCTTCGCCGTTGAGCGAGCCGTCCGGATGATAGAATTGTCACCACCCATCCCGTACGCCGTCCGTGTACACGCCTTCGGCTGCAAGCCGCCCCTGACTGTCGAATTCCTGGTACCGGCCGTGCCGAATCTCCCCTTGCCGCAGTCGAGTGCCTCGAACCGCTCGTATATTACCGATGTCGCCCTGACTTCGTCAGCGACTTCGACGATTCGTTTCTTCATGGCTCTATCCTGGGTGCCCGCTAGCCACCTAACGCTCACGTTCAGCGGGGCCGTGAACGGCATTGAAAGTAACCATGCGAACTGCGCTTCGCGGCTTCCTAAGAAACCGCTTTTCGCTTCTTCGTATCAAAAACCGCTTTTCGCACAAAGCCCCACGTTCTTGCTGGCTTTTCGCCAACGATGAATCGGGGTACATTCGAAAAGTAATCTCCTAAACGGGATCGGCAACGGCCCAGAGAGCCGCGTCGTCACCAATGAATAGCCTACCGACCGCTGAGACCAAACTCCGCTACGGGCTTTAATGAGCATCAATGCCACGACGGTCATCACGACCGGCTCGGTCAGGAATTATCCTGCTCGTCATGCGGTTAGCTGTCCAGTAAGTTTCATTGCCAATGGTGCGTACATCGCACGTAGAACAACTCCGCTGCGGTAGTAGCGTAGCACGGCCAGTCAGCTAGACAAATGGGCCGCGCTAGGAACCTGTTGCAATGCTGCTGCATTGTCTATTATGCCACTAAACCAGAGTGCATGAGATTGGCACAGTGAGGTGCTCTTTGATATTTCGATTGTTGCCAAACTTCGATTTATCACGAGCAACTGTGTTGAAAGTCAAGCGTGAGCCACAGATTTCTGCGCAGAAATCTGTGGCTCACGCCAGGGGGTCTGATGCTTGATCATATCATTGAGAATAACCAGCAGCTTTCTCATACAAGCGGTCAAAGCGACC